>TARA_R110002012_G_scaffold259344_1_pt1 | contig 166197 bp, 157 predicted proteins | sample TARA_R110002012 | Tara Oceans TARA_R110002012 (sample SAMEA4396515) | marine metagenome | biome: Westerlies Biome; feature: [DCM] deep chlorophyll maximum layer (ENVO:01000326); material: water (ENVO:00002006), including particulate matter (ENVO:01000060) such as... | depth 40 m
ATGGATTGTTTATCTGAAAATGCGATAGTTACTTGGCGAAACTCTTTTTTATTCGCCATAACTACTTCCTCTTCCCAAGCTAAAATTTGACTGACTGGATAGGTTTTCGTGTAACCTCTCAGAGGTAATTTGACAATGATCTGATCTCTTCCTGCTGTGATGAACCGGTATCCCGCCAGCATTTTCACCAGTAGCATCAAAATCACTAACGTAATCAGCGAGCAGGCACTCAAATAGAACCAGATTCCAAAACTTCCTTTGTAGGCAAAGTCCCTAAGGATGAATACTAAGCCAGAAATAAGGATGAGCAAAACTAGGCTCAAAGAAATGTAGGTGGATACTTTTGGTTTAATGACCAGCATTGGAATCTCGAATTTCTATTAATTTCTCTCGTGCAAAAGTCTCCAAATCCTTGAAGAAAGCGAAGAAAATCACCTCAAATTCTGCTTCTTTCTCTATTAGAGCCAGGTGGGCTACATCCATTTTAGAATCGAAGCGAGTTCTTCGGGACATTCCGGTAAGTGTTTGCTTAATCCCGTCTATTTCTCGGTATTTCAACAACCAATTGTCTTTTTCCATCCATTGAAACATGTTTGCGAAGCGATCAGGGAAAAGTTGCCGATGGTGTCTCAGTGTGACAAATGTGTTTTGGATAAAATTTTCCAGAGGGATGCTGCTGTATTTTGCCCAGTTTTTTGCCAAGAAATAATCAAAATAAATGTCCGTAATCACGGTGGAGTAATGTCTGAATGTTGGCCTCAAATAGCTCTGTCCTGCTCTTACTAATGGATGAGTATCTGTAAACAAATCAATTTCACGATGTAGCTTAATTCCATTTTGAACGCCTTGAGGGAAGCCACTCATCATTTTTCCCTTCACAAAATCACCAATAAAATTACCCACAAGCACTTCATCCTGACCAAAAGAAAGATAAGCATGGGCTAGGTAGTTCATAGGCAATGTTGAGTTGGGAAAACTCGAGCGGTTTTGATTAGTTTCGTCTAAAATACGGATTGATGGACAAAGTCACTGAGGAATTAAAGAAAGGACTGAAACTTTTAAAACTGGAATGGCAGGAAGATCTCGCCCAATACAAACAGAAATTCCTGAATACTTCGCTTGCTGAGAAGAAAAAAGCAGGAATTACTTGGCACCCGATTCAACTCAAAAAGAGTAAAATCGGAATGGGAGAACGCCTTATCGTGGAGGTGGAGCGCTCGGACGCGAGTTATGCGTCGTCGTTTAATTCGGGTAAATCAGTTTCCTTTTTCAGTACTCATGAATACTATAATGCTACTGAGAATCAGGTAAACGGTGTCATAAATTTTGTCAGACAAAATACCATGGCCGTCACTTTGCAAGCAGATGAATTGCCAGAATGGATGGATGGAGGGAAGCTTGGGGTGGACCTTCTTTTTGATGAAGCGAGCTATCGGGAAATGGAGTTTGCACTGAAAAAAGTGATTTCTTCTGAAAACAAGCGGGTAGATGAGTTAAAGGAAATTCTGCTGGGTGAAAAATCGCCCCAGTTTTCTGAAAAGCAGATTTACACAAAACCCAATTTCAATTTTTCCCAAAACAAAGCTTGTGAACTGATAGCAAATGCCAAAGATGTGGCGGTCGTTCACGGACCTCCGGGAACTGGAAAGACGACAACATTGATCGAAGCGATACAAGATTCGGTGATCGCCGGAGAATCGATTTTAGTCTGTGCACCAAGTAATGCCGCGGTGGATCTTTTGGTAGAAAAGCTGATCGATCGAGGGATTGAAACCTTGCGTCTTGGTCATCCGGCTAGAGTGGAGGAGAAGATTCTGAATCAGACTTTGGATGCCAAAACAGCTTACCATCCGAGTTACCGTGATTTAAAAAAGCTTAGAAAAGAAACTGACCAATACCTGAAATTGGCCAAGCAATACAAGCGCAATTTTGGTCCTGAAGAACGTGCGCAAAGAAAGCTGATGTATGCGGAAGTTTCCCGACTCAGGGAGGCATCCAAATCTCTGGAAGAATACATTCAATACGATATTTTTCAGAGGACAAAGGTTTTTGCCAGCACACTTGTAGGTGCATCATCTTACAATTTGAAAGGGATGGAGTTTGATGTGGTCTTTATCGATGAAGCAGCTCAGGGACTGGAGGCGGCAACTTGGATTCCAATTTTGAAGGCCAAGAAAGTAGTTTTTGCAGGAGATCATTGCCAGCTTCCGCCTACAATAAAGTCTTTTCAGGCGGCTCAGGAAGGGTTGTCTGAGACCTTATTTGAAAAAGTGATCGCCCGGAAGCCTCATACTTCACAAATGCTACAAGTGCAATACCGAATGCCGGAAGCAATTATGGGATTCTCCAATGAGCAGTTCTATAAAGGAGAACTTCATGCTGCCGAGAATACAAACTCCCATACTTTTCCTGGTGAGAGTAGTGCCTTGGAATGGATTGATACAGCCGGTGCAGGATTTACTGATCAAAAGGAACAAGACAGCTTGAGTACATGCAATCCCGAAGAAGCTGCTTTTGCTTGCCGCTATCTGAATGAGATTGTTAAAAGAATTGGGATTTCGGACTTTAAGCAAGAAGGCTGGACTATTGGTCTGATTGCTCCCTATGGAGCACAGGTTCGTTTGCTTCGATCTTTGATTTTCGAAGGTTTTGAATATCCAAATCTGCGAGCTTTTTCTGATGTGATTACGATCGATACGGTGGATGGTTTCCAGGGTCAGGAGCGTGATCTGATGATGATTTCCCTTACTCGGTCCAATGAAAAAGGGGAGATTGGTTTTCTTGCAGATACTCGCAGGATGAATGTTGCTTTGACGCGGGCAAAGAGAAAACTGGTACTGATTGGCGATAGCAGCACTTTAGCCCAAAACCCATTCTTTGATCAATTACTTCAGTATTTTGAGAAAAATGAGGGATATAGAAGTGTGTGGGAGTTTTTATGAAGATTTGAAAATTCTGTTAAACACCCTGAAAATTCGATTTCGATTACAAGGTGAAGAAAAATAATTTCTGCCTTGTTCGTAGCTATGGTCTCTTATATAAACAATCTACTTTAACTATGAGCTGATTATTGATAAAATATTAATCTCCCCATAAGTGAAATATTTTCAATTCTGTCCCGTCTGAGTTTAGTATTGCAAAGCCATTTTCAAAGGATTCACGAGCATTTCCTGGTTCAACTTCTAACCAATTCGTTTTAAAAACAAATACTCTATTATCCTTTGTTTTGAGTTTTGGTAAAATGTTTTCGTTTAAAATATCTAAGGAATAGTCGTCACTTTTTAATTTAGAAAAGGTTTTTTCGGTCAAGGTATCTACTGAAAATGATGTGCTGTCTATAAGCTTCCAGCCATTTTTATCAGCAAATTCAATTAATGCTTTATCAGTAAAGGTACCGTTAGCTTCACTTTTCCAAGTTATTTCCCTATGTCCTCCCCAGGGTCCTTGGTCACTATTTTTTGTTAACATCAGGTCTTTATGAAAATCTGTCCAGAAACCAGCGGGAGTTATCTTGTCACAAGAAGTTATTAAAAGTGTCACGAAAATAAATGTGAGTATTTGTTTTATTTTTCGTTTCAAAGTATCCTATCTGTTTGGTTTGTCTATCAAAGCTGATTGTAACTGTTTTGATTGAGTAGTTGGGAGGAAATTTTCAAATTTTTCAATCCAGTTCTAATTCTTCGAAATCGTATTCTTCACTTTAAAATGATAGCTCAGCGTGCTAAGAATATCCCCAAAGGCATCAGCTGATTTCAATTGCTCATCGGATACTTTTTTACCTAGAAGGCGACAAAGCAAAAGACCGTAAACCCCATTTAGGCAGATTTGAATTTCATTTCCCAGATCCTGGCCTTCGGCCTGCATTACAGCTTCAATAATAAATGGTTTGGCTTTTTTATAGGCTTCAAAGTATGTAGGATCAGCTTTTAGTAGGTTCCAGTGGATTTGAGCCAGCTCAGAAACAAGATTATTCAATTCTTCCAAATGCCCTTTTCCCAAAATATTCTGAGCTTTCATTTTATCTAGAAGACCTAAATACCAATCAGCTATTTGCTTTTTCTCATCCTCAGAAACTGGATATTTCTCTACTACGAAGGTTTTGATTTCATCAGGATTTCCTTGGTAGGATCTGATCAGATCCTCCATTTGGTACATGTAGATGATGTATTCGGCGATGTTGTTTGACTTCTTGTTTTCGGCTACAGACTGCATTTTACTGGGTTTTTGAAAGTGCAAAGTTCGAGAAATTTTCAGTTTTCAATTACCAATTTTCAATTTTCAGGAGAACTATTGGAGGATTGCTATTTTGAATATTGAATTTGAAACTTGATCATTGAGTTTGAAAATTCTCTTATCTCCTACTTATTTACTACTTTTGCGGGCAGAATGGATATGCAAAAAATAAGGAATTTCTGTATTATAGCCCATATTGATCATGGGAAGAGTACTTTGGCGGATAGACTATTACAGCAAACTGATACGGTCGCAGATCGCGATATGCAAAACCAGTTGTTGGATAATATGGATCTAGAGCGGGAGCGTGGCATCACGATCAAGTCTCATGCGATCCAAATGAAATATACTCATGAAGGTGAAATTTATACGCTCAACCTGATTGACACCCCCGGTCACGTGGATTTTTCATACGAGGTCTCCCGATCTATAGCGGCCTGCGAAGGTGCTTTGCTGATTGTGGATGCTTCCCAAGGAATTGAAGCTCAGACGATTTCCAACTTATACTTGGCCTTGGGTCATGACCTAGAAATCATCCCTGTACTAAACAAAATTGACCTTCCAGGAGCTGATCCAGAATCCGTTGCTGATGAGGTGATTGATTTGATCGGTTGCGATAGAGAAGATATTATTTTGGCCTCCGGCAAAACAGGTATTGGTATTGACGATATCCTGAAAGCTGTGGTGACTAGAATCCCAGCTCCTAAAGGAGATCCGGATGCACCTCTTCAAGCGATGATTTTTGACTCGGTTTACAATCCATTCCGAGGCGTGGAGGTAATCTTCAGAATTTTCAACGGTACCTTCAGCAAAGGAGACAAGATCAAATTTGTCAACACTGGAAAGGAATACGAGGCAGATGAAATCGGGATTTTGGGCTTAAACCAAATTCCACAACGAACCATGAGCGCCGGCAACGTAGGTTACCTGATCTCTGGGGTGAAAGTTGCCAAAGAAATCAAAGTGGGTGATACAATCACGCACATCAAAAGACCATGTGATAAAGCTATTCAGGGTTTTGAAAACGTAAAACCTATGGTTTTCGCAGGTATTTATCCTGTGGAGACTACGGACTACGAAGAGCTACGCTATTCCATGGAGAAGCTTCAACTGAACGATGCTTCGCTAGTTTGGGAGCCTGAAACATCCATGGCTTTGGGCTTTGGATTCCGTTGTGGATTTTTGGGAATGCTCCACATGGAGATTATCCAGGAGCGTTTGGAGCGGGAATTTGACATGACTGTGATCACGACAGTGCCTTCGGTACAGTTCAAAGCACTCATGACAAACGATACCTATCAGATCATTAATGCACCTTCCGATATGCCTGATCCAACCCGGATGAAGCATATTGAAGAGCCTTATGTGAAAGCCTCTATCATCACTGCCGCAGAATATGTTGGTGCAGTAATTACGCTTTGTATGGACAAGCGTGGTCAGATCAAAAACCAGGTTTACCTTACTGCTGAGCGTGTGGAATTGACTTTCGATATGCCATTGGCGGAGATTGTTTTTGACTTCTTCGATAAATTGAAAACCATATCTAGAGGGTATGCTTCGTTGGATTATGAGTTAAAAGGATACGAGATCTCGCACATGGTGAGATTGGATGTGATGCTAAATGGCGAGCCTGTTGATGCCTTGTCAGCGGTAGTTCACAGAGATAAAGCGTACGATTGGGGCAGAAGACTTTGTGAGAAACTGAAGGAACTCGTTCCACGTCAAATGTTTGAAATCGCTATCCAAGCGGCAATCGGGCAGAAAATTATAGCTAGAGAAACAGTAAAGGCAATGCGTAAAAACGTGTTGGCGAAGTGTTATGGAGGTGATATTTCCCGTAAGCGTAAATTGCTTGAAAAGCAGAAAAAAGGTAAGAAGCGAATGAGACAAGTCGGAAACGTAGAGGTGCCTCAGGAAGCATTTATGGCGGTGCTGAAGCTGGATTAATACCGCTTATTAAAACTTCGAAATTCAGTATTCATCATTCGACATTCATTATTAATTTAATTTCAAATGAAGAATGATGAAGTTCGAATAATGAAGTGGGGGTCAACGGTACTTCAACCATTGATGGTTTAAATTTCGAATTTAGAATGAAGAATTTCAAATAATGAAGTATTAGAATTCAACACTATACTTGGGTATAATGGAAAGAAAGTATGATTTAGAGGAGCGATTAATAGATTTCGCTGCTGCTATTATATCTTTTACCGATTCCATGGTCAACTCAAAAGCAGGAAATCACATGGCGAATCAGCTTCTTAGAAGTGGAACATCGACTGATTTGAATTATGGAGAAGCACAGTCAGGAGAATCCCGAAAGGACTTTATCCATAAAATGAAAATAGTTTTGAAAGAGCTAAGGGAAAGTGGAGTTGCTATTAAGATTGTTGAAAAAGCTAAACTTCATCTTGATCAAAATGCAATTGAAGTTATACAGAATGAATGCAACCAGTTAATTTCAATATTTGTAAAAAGTGTTGGAACAGCTGAAAGAAATAATAATTGAATAATGAATGGCGAACTTCGAATGTTGATTTTCGAAGTTTGAATCCGTAAATAATAAAATATGGCAATTCTCATCGACGGAAAACTCACCTCATCGCAAATCAAATCCGAAATCGCTGCCCGAGTGGCGGAAATAAAAGCTGAAGGAGGCAAAACACCTCATTTGGCAGCTATTCTTGTGGGAAGTGATGGAGCGAGCCAGACCTACGTGAATGCAAAAGTGAAAGCCTGTGGAGAATGTGGTTTTGAATCAACTTTGGTAAGACTGGAGGATAATGTCTCCGAAGATGAATTGTTAAAAGTGGTGGAGGATATTAATGAGAATGCTGATATCGATGGATTGATCGTTCAGCTTCCGCTTCCTAAGCATATCTCTGTTGAGAAAGTAACCAATAAGATCAAGCCCGAGAAAGATGTAGATGGATTTACTCCAGCAAACGTTGGACGTATGGCTTTGAACTGGCCTGCTTACGTTGCGGCAACTCCTTATGGGATCGTAGAATTGCTGAAGAGATACAATATCGAGACCTCAGGCAAGCATTGCGTGGTGATCGGTAGATCTCATATCGTGGGAAGTCCGATGAGTATCCTGATGGCAAGAAATGGCTATCCTGGAAATGCTACCGTGACTTTGACACATAGCCGAACTGCTAATCTTCCAGAGATCGCTAAAACTGCTGATATTCTGATCGTAGCTTTAGGAAAGCCTCATTTCGTAACTGCAGATATGGTGAAGCCAGGCGCTGTGGTAATTGACGTGGGAATCCACAGAATCGAAGATGAAAGCAAGAAGTCAGGTTTCAGATTGGTTGGAGATGTGAAGTTTGAAGAAGTGGCGGAAATCTCTTCTGCGATCACGCCGGTACCTGGTGGAGTAGGGCCGATGACGATTGCATCTTTACTTTACAATACGCTCTTGTCAGCTGAGAAGAAAGTTTACGGATGATAATGTGTTTCTGTTGGTGAAAATACTAACAGAGGCGTTTGAGGAATCCCAAAGAAAATAAATGCAAAAGGTTTGCGTCGGGTTTGTTTGGAATAGGCAAGTCTGATACTTTTGCAGACTGTTAACCGCGCACGTGGTGAAACTGGTAGACACGCCAGCTTGAGGGGCTGGTGCTTTAAGTAGTGTGGAAGTTCGAATCTTCTCGTGCGCACAAGGAAGCTCTGAAGCAATTCAGGGCTTTTTTTGTGACCTTTAAGGTTTTTGAAACCTCGAAGGTCTTGTTGTTTTTTAAACCGCAGTGGACGCGGAGTTTTTCGCAGAGGTTACAAAGTTTTCCTGCTTCTCCAGAAGCTTCAACTCAGTTAGAATATCTACACAAAAATTTAGATATCTGGGATTTACCTATTGTGAGAAACCTAAAAAGTATCCATATAAAAGCAACTAAGCCTATATTGTAATTGAATTTAAGATTTATAATTATGACTCTTTCCCAAGAAGATAATTTACTCCTTCAGGCTCATTTTACTACCGTTTTGTTGATTGAGTTGAAAAATAATGATTTTTTGGATTCAAGCTATTATGAGCAAATGAAATTTGGAGATCCATTTATTAAAGATTCTTTAAAGAAAATAAAAGTGGATAATCAAGGTGCATTACTTATGACTTTATGTGCAATGTTGGTGTTGCCTAAACAATTATTAGAGAATCAATTTCCTGCTGAGTTTGATAATTTGAATAAATTTATTGATCTGATTAAACTAAAAGCCAACTCTAGTTATGAGTCTGATTCAAAGTCTATTGACTTTGTAAGGCATATGCGAAATGCTGTTGCACATGGTAGAGTGACGTTTGAACCTAATGTATCTGTGATTTTTTTAGATAAAAATGAAAGTAGTTCAAGAGTATGTGAAATAGTTGTCCCAATTAGTGGTATGGGATTTTTTTTAGAGCAGCTTCAAAATATTTTTAGGAGATATATTGGGTATTTACAAGAAGTTGAGAGGAATGATAAAAATTCTTAAGGAGGTTTCCTTTTTCCACCATCGGCATCCTTCCTCCCTTATATTTCCTTACATTTTCGAACTAATTACAGACTTATGAAACCATTATTTGCTTCAGCTATCTTTGCCTTTATTCTTTTAGTTTCTCAGTTTTCATTTTCCCAAGAAGCGCAATTCCCTCTGGTGAAGGGGTTTGGAGGAATTTATGAGGTGCCAGATGCATCGGAAAAGCCCGATGGAAGCTTAGATTTTTATATATTAGTAGATCTTTCTACGGCTGCTGAGGACAATGCCGAGGTAAGCCGCTGGGTAGATAATGTTGCGAGGATGATGAATTTGCATGGTCTTGCTGGGGTTACCAAAGAGCGAATGCATGTGAAAGTAGTGGTGCATGGTGGTGCGATTGCCACTGTGATGAACAATGAAGTCTATCAGAAACGTTACAATTCCGATAACCCAAATATTGCGGTATATAAAGCGCTGCAAGAAGCTGGAGTAGAAATCCTGGTATGCGGCCAATCAATGCGTGCTAGAGATTTAGAAAAATCTGATTTGTATGTCGGCGCAAATGTGGCACTTTCGGCTTTGACCACTGTGACTACTTATGCACCAAAAGGTTATACCGTCTTAAAGTTTTAATCCCCGTTTGGAATAATTATTGGTTCCTGGGGTAATGTGTTTTTGATGAATAAAATATCCCCAAATTCCAATACAGCTGGTAAAGTCATTACAGGCTTCCTGATAGCTGCTGTTTTCCTAATAGGAATGGCAGGACTAACTTATTTTACCCAAAATAAGCTATTAGAAACGATGAAGGATTTGGCGGCGCCAAATCAGAGACTAAACCTCCTAAATGACCTCCAAGCTGAGTTTATACACATCACCCAAGTCGATCATTCCAGAATTGATAAGGATTTTAGAGTCCAAGACACAAGTATTAATTCTTTGAGGGAAAAGTTGCGGGAATTATCCTCTTTGGCAGAAGACTCACTTGAAAATGCCTATATACATAGCGTTCAAACAAATTTGGACACGCTTGTTCAAGGTTATGAAAGCCTATATAATGTCAAGACAAGCCTTGCAAATCGAAATTACAACCAAGAGGCTATAAGTAAAGTAGAGCTAGGAATTCGGAGACGTGCAGCTATACAGGAGCTGCAGCCTATCGAGAAAATAAACCCTAAAGATTATCTTTTCAACGAACTACAGCAGGAAGTTGCTTCCCGTCAGGAAGCAAAATTCGGCGACGATTTTCAAAAGAAAATAATTGTAAAGGAAGACGATAAGTCAATTGCATACTTACGTGATTTGCAAAAGCAAAATCTCCGGGATCCAAAATTACCCCAAGTTCAGACCTTAGATAGCGTATTATACAATATTAAGGGGACTTTGAATAAAGTCAACAGAGAAGAGTCCATTCAAAGACAAAGGCTTGCGAAGATGGAAGCTGACATATCCGTCAGTCAAATTAAGATCATTAATACAATTCAAAACCTAGTTACCACGCTTCAACAACGTGCTCTGGATAAATCGGAGGCACAAAACAGTTATGCTTACAATCTTACTGTAGACATGACTTACATACTGATCATGATTGTTATTTTGGCATTGATTGGAGCTGGTATAATGGTCTATTCTATCCTGAAAGAGATTAAAGTGACTAAAAAATATCAGGAAAATCTTGAGCTTTCAAGAAAGAAATCTGAGCAACTGGCTAGATCTAAGCAGGAGTTTCTTGCAAATATGAGCCACGAAATCAGAAACCCACTACATGTGATTCAAGGCTACCGATCTGTTTTGGAAAAATCCGAACTTGACTCTGGTCAGCAATCTCATTTAAGGATGATAGGCTTTGCTTCTGATACTTTAATGGAAATTGTGGATGAAGTACTGGATTTCTCTAAGCTGGAAGCAGGAAAGTTGAAATTAGATGCGCATCCATTTGATCCTGAGTCACTTTTCAGTTCTTTACAGAGTTTCTTCGAACTCCAGGCAGTAGAGAAGAAAGTTGATTTTGAGTGGTCTTTAGATCTTCCTGAAGATAAATGGTTGATCGGAGATCAACTTAGGCTTAAGCAAATACTTAATAACCTACTCAGCAATTCATTCAAATTCACCTCAGAGGGGTCAATTTGTGTAAATGTGAGGTGGGTGAAAGACCTACTATCTGTGGAAATTAGGGACACAGGTATTGGGATGTCGCCAGAAGTTCTGGAAAAGGTATTTAGAGAATTTGATCAAGCTGATACATCAATTTCCAGAAGATATGGAGGTACTGGTTTAGGATTGGCTATTGTGCAAAGACTGGTTTCGCTGATGAAGGGTGAGATAAAGGTTTCCAGTGTAGAGCATAGGGGGACAACCATGTTGGTACAACTGCCTATGGTTTGCACAGAATCATTGAAGGAGGAAATTAATCCAGACGAAATTGTTTCCTTGGATCTGACAGGATTAAATATCCTTCTGGTTGATGATGATAAAGTAGGAATCAGATATTTGGAAACTATCTTGAGCTACTTCGGCGCCACAATCACCGCATATACCGGAGGCACTAAGTTTAGGGATGAGTTTGAGGAGGTTGATTTTGATCTTGTGATTTTGGACATACAAATGCCTGAATTTTCAGGGTTTGATGTAGTAAGAAAACTGCGCAATATGGATAAATACAAGGATATTCCTGTAGTTGCAATGACTGCGAATGTTTTTGTCGAAGAGCGGGATAAAATGTTGGAAAATGGATTCACCGATATTATTTTCAAACCTTTTCAGGAGCGTGTTTTAATAGAGATATTAGGTAAGTTTTTTCCAGATCATGTATTCAGGGACACTCCTGCTGACCAGCAAATAGGCGAATCGGAGGGTAGTCTTTTCCAACTGAATGATCTTTCAAGATTCTGTATGGGTGACGAGGCACTGCTTCAGGACATCGTGCGCGAACTTATTGTCGAGACCCGAAAAGATATGGAAAAGTTGAGGAGAGCTCGTCTGAACAATAATTACGATCAAATTTTAGAAATCTGCCATCAGCTAGGAAGTCGTCTGGGCCAGATAAAAAGTTCCGCAGGACACATCGCCCGAAGGGTGGAAAATAATCTTAAAATAGGAAACAAAAATGGTCTCGGCGAAACGCTGAATCAGTTGGACAAGGAAATCAATATCTTACTGTTAGCACTTTCCGAGACTAGTTTTAAAACGGTTGAGGAATTAAATTAATCCAGACCGTATTTCTCCATTTTGCTATAGAGAGTCTTACGGTCCATATTTAATATTCTTGCAGTTTTAGATTTGTTAAATTTAGTGTCCATCAGCACTTTCTGAATTAATTCTTTTTCCTGCTCCACCCAGTGTGATTTATAATCTTTAGGTGATGGAAGATCAGTCGTTCCGGAAAAGGATTGATTTGATCCTCGCATTCCTGAGTTGCTGGAGAGAGGCTCATAGAGATCTACTGGAAGTGATTCTTTCTCCACATAAGATCCAGATGTCAAAAGTACTGCACGCTTAATTATATTACGTAATTCACGAAGATTACCTGGCCAGTCATACCCCAGGAATATTTCCCATACCTCTGGTGAAAAACCTTTCACAATTTTACCAAGCCTTTCATTGCTTTCTTCCAGGAATTGATCCGCAAAATCTTCCAGATCTTCTTTTCTATTACGAAGCGGGATAGCACTTAAGGTGAATTCGTTCAATCTATGGTACAAATCTTCCCTGAAACTGCCATCTCCAGCAAGAGAAATCAAATTGTCATTTGTGGCTGCAATGATCCGGACATCAATCTGTATTTCTTTGTTTCCGCCAATTTTACGGATAGTTCTTTCCTGTATAGCTCTTAGTAGCTGAACTTGTACTTCATAGCCCAGATTACCGATTTCATCCAGGAAGATAGTTCCTCCATTTGCCATTTCGAAGTGACCGGTCTTATTATCCAGTGCTCCTGTGAACGCACCTTTTACATGCCCGAATAACTCGCTTCCCGCTAGCTCTTTTGGTAAAGCACCACAATCAATCGCGATAAATGGTCCGTCTTTCCTAGCAGATAGATCGTGGATCCTTCTGGAGATAAATTCTTTCCCTGTTCCAGTCTCGCCAAGAACAAGCACGCTCAAGTCAGTTGGCGCTACCAATTGGATGTGCTTTTCCAGCTTATCCGCTTCAGCAGAACCGCCAACTACATAACTACTTTTGGAAATACTGTTTTGTGCAGAACTAGAAGTGTCCGGTGCAACTTCAGGAGAAAAAACCTGCGGTATTTGGGTTGAAAGGGATTCTTTAACTGTTGCCAAAAGCTCATCAGGGTTGATAGGCTTGGTAATGTATTCAAAAGCCCCAAGTTTCATAGCCTTGATCGCAATTCGAATATCCGAATAATGTGTGATCAGGATCACCTGAGTTTGTGGGTAATTACTTTTTGACCATTGTAATAGCTCCATTCCAGTCCCATCAGGCAGCCTGAAATCCGCTATGATCAAATCAAATTTTGAATTGCTAAATAATTGTTGTGCTTCTTTGACCTTGATGGCAGTCTGAACAGTAAATCCATTTTTCTCAAGAAAGGTTTTAACTATCCTTGAATATGTCAGATCATCTTCTACTAATAATATATTCTTCATGATTTACTCTCTTTGGAAATGCAATTAACAAAAAAAGCACCAGACAACTGTCCAGTGCGTTTTGACTTAAGGGATTGAGCAACTATTCTTAATTTTCCTTCAAGGAAATTTTTCTAATAATTTTGGATTCGGACTCTAGGCCGGTAATGATTTATATGGAAAACTATCTATAGATCGAGGTAATTCTCCTGTTTCAAAATTTCTTAAAATCAGTAATCGTAATTCTTTTTGTGATTTTCAGAGAGTTATTGATTCCTATTAATTTTGGTTAATTCTCTGGATTCTTTAAAATTTAAATTCACTCTATAAGTTTTATGATACTTGGAGAGAATCGGAGAAAAGAATTAATAAATCCTTCAGCTAGATTAGCATCTATCACTGTGCCAACTGTGATTAATAGGAAATAGGGTGCATTTTGAAGAAAAGCGGTAGAATTTAATGTGGAGCATTCGGGCAATTTGTTGATTCAAAATAATATAAAATTCATGGTGGGGAATTTGAGATAGATCAAAAGAGATAATATTTGCCAAATTTTTAGGAAGCAAAGAGAACTTATTTTGCCAAAAATATCTTCAAAAAACAACTACCTTTGATTCTTCAAAATAACATTTGCCAGACTCTATGAGTGACGCTATCAAACACGAATGCGGCATAGCAATGATTAGATTGCGAAAACCTGCCCAATATTACATCGATAAATATGGGACAGCGGCTTTTGCCTCTAATAGGCTCTATGTCCTGATGCAAAAACAAATAAATAGAGGTCAGGATGGTGCGGGTGTAGCCAATGTAAAAATTGACACCAAGCCAGGAACGAGATATATTAGCAGATATAGATCCATCGAACCTTCGGCAGTAAATTACATCTTTGACAAGATCAACCGTAAGTACAAAAAAGCGAAGAAAATCGGAGGCCATGATGCGCTTTCTGATGGAAACTGGTTAAAGGAAAATATTGCCTTTACAGGGGAAGTTTGGCTTGGACACTTGAGATACGGAACTCATGGAGAAAATTCAATTGAGACTTGTCACCCTTTTTTAAAGCAAAATAACTGGAGAAGCCGTAACCTAGTAATGGCCGGAAACTTCAACATGACCAATGTGGAGGAGCTTTTTGATAAGCTTGTACAACTAGGTCAGCATCCAAAAGAAAAAACCGATACTGTCACTGTGATGGAGAAAATCGGCCACTTCTTGGATGAAGAGAATCAGCGTATTTTTGATAAGTACAAGCATCAATTCTCCAATGAACAGATTACTCAAGTAATAGAGGATGAATTGGATATGGCTAGAATTCTCCGAAGGTCATGTAGAGATTTTGATGGAGGATATGCTATGGCTGGTATAGTAGGAAATGGTTCTTCCTTTGTGGTAAGAGATCCTTCAGGTATCCGTCCTGCTTATTATTATGCTGATGATGAAGTGATCGTGGTTGCCTCCGAAAAGCCTGCTATCAAATCCGCTTTCAATATAAATTTCAATTCCATCAAAGAGATTCAGCCTGGTCATGCCCTAGTGATCAATAAAGATGGCTCTTATGCTGAATCGGAAATCATGCCTGCAAGGGAGAAAAAGTCTTGCTCATTTGAGCGTATTTATTTCTCCAGAGGCACTGACCCTAATATCTATCAAGAGCGGAAAAATCTTGGTAAAGCATTGATACCGCAGATTTTAAAAGCAATAGACTTTGATCTGAAAAACACCGTCTTTTCTTATATTCCGAATACTGCTGAAACAGCCTTCTTGGGTATGATAGAAGGTTTGGAGGATTATTTGGCTGCCAAAAGAAGAGAGGTCTTTGTGGATGGGAAGCCTCACATGGGAGATTTAGATGAATTGTTGAATTTCCGGCCGAGAGTGGAAAAACTCGTAAGCAAAGATGTGAAGCTGCGAACTTTCATTACGAATGACGAAGATCGTGACACTATAGTAGCGAATGTGTATGATACTACCTATGAAGTAATCAAATCAGGCATTGATACTTTGGTGGTGATAGATGATAGTATTGTTCGGGGTACTACGCTGGAGAAAAGTATTTTGACTACGCTGGATAAATTGAATCCAAAGCGTATCATCATAGTTTCTTCTGCTCCTCAGATTAGATTCCCAGATTGCTATGGCATAGACATGTCAAAAATGAAGGAGTTTATTGCTTTTAGAGCAGCGCTAGCTTTGCTTAAAGAAAGAAAAATTGATAATACACTTGATCAGGTTTATGATTCTTGTGTCGCTTTTCCTTATTCTACAGAAAACTTTGTCAAAGGCATTTATAATTCCTTTACCGATGATGAAATATCTGAGAAAATCTCAGAAATCGTTACAAATGAAGACATCAAAGCTGAAGTGAAAGTCATCTACCAAACAGTGGATAACCTTCATAAATGCTGTCCTGATCATCTAGGAGATTGGTATTTCACTGGGAACTATCCGACAACTGGAGGAATGAGAGTGGTGAACAAGTCATTTGTGAATTACATGGAAGGCAAAACTGTGAGAGCATACTAAAAATATTATAACTCTATAATCAAAGGCACAGGAATATATTCTCTGTGCCTTTTTTAGTGCCAATAACTTCAAATTCTTAATTTCACCCAAGAAGAAAAAAATATAAAATGGATATAAACGTAGGCCTTTTAACGGAAATCTGCGAAATCGCAGGAGCTCCAGGTTTTGAGAAAAGAGTTAGAGATTTGGTAATTGACTTGGTTACGCCACTGGCTGACGAGGTTAAAGTAGATAACATAGGTAATGTGATTGCCATTAAGAAGGGGCAGAGAAATCCCGATGGAAAGCGAGTGATGGTAGCTGCCCATATGGATGAGATCGGCTTTATAGTTACTCATATTGATGATAATGGTTTTTTGAGATTCCATACTTTAGGTGGATTTGATCCTAAAACACTTACTGCCCAGCGCGTAATCGTACATGGAAAAAAAGATTTGGTAGGAGTGATGGGAAGTAAGCCTATTCACGTGATGTCTGCAGAGGAAAGAACCAAACTGCCTAAGACAACTGACTTTTTTATCGACATGGGTATGCCTAAGGGAGAAGTGGAAAAATTGGTTACAGTGGGCAATCCTGTCACCAGAGATCGGGAATTGATTGAGATGGGTGATTGTGTTAATTGCAAATCCATCGATAATAGAGTGGCAGTATTTATCCTAATTGAGACATTGAAACAACTTGAAAATCCTGCTTACGATGTCTATGCAACTTTTACAGTTCAGGAAGAAGTAGGTTTACGCGGGGCAAATGTGGCTGCCCATGGAATCAATCCCGATTTTGGAATTGCCTTGGATACCACTATTGCATTTGATGTGCCGGGAGCGCAAGCCCATGAAAAAGTCACCGAACTTGGAAAAGGCACAGCAATAAAAATCATGGATGCGATGACGATTTGTGATTATCGTATGGTGGAATTTATGAAGCAAACAGCTGACAAGTCTGCGATCTCTTGGCAACCTGAAATACTTGTGGCGGGCGGAACAGATACTGCTGGAGTACAGCGAATGGGTAAACAGGGGGCGATAGCAGGCGCGATTTCTATCCCGACGAGACATTTGCATCAAGTGATCGAAATGGCTCATAAGAAAGATATAGCGGATTCTATTGCTTTGCTAAAGGCTTGCCTGGAGCAGATTGATGAATACGATTGGCAGCACTGACCAGATTAGCCCTTTGGATATTTTGTTTAAAGGGCTGATTTTTTATTTTGATGCTGGTTATGCCTAATTTTTGCCTTAATTGATGAATATAATCAGTATAATTTTTCATGAAATTTGTAAAAAGGGATAAAATCATTGTTGAACCTTTTTTGGCTTTTGGAAACAATAAAGAAGTTTTTCTGAAAGGCAGAGTAATTAGTGCCTATACAGACAAGAGACCTTCCTCCCGCAACAATTGGCTTAAAAACATCCTTGCTTCTATAAAGCGGTATTCCGGGTCATCTATCCCTTCTGCTAAAGTAGAGATCAAATTTCAGGAAGTTAGTTATGTGATTTCCACGGATGAGAATGGGGTTTTCGAGTTACGTATTGGGGATTACCAGCCCAATGAAGGATCAAAGGAAATTGTTACATTTAAAGTACTAGAGCCAGTTTCCAAAAAATCACAAGTAGCTAAGCTCGAAGTGAACCATTATTCTGGTCCGACCGGAGTGATTTCAGATATTGATGATACCGTCATTATTTCTCATTCTACAGATATTGGAAAGAAATTTTGGCTATCAATCTCGAAAAATGCTTTCACTAGAAGGCCATTACCTGGGGTGTCTGATTTTTATAAAAAACTTACTGAGAACGGGCAATTACCCATATTTTATGTCTCCAGCAGTGATTGGTCCCTATTTGATTTGATCAGGGATTTCATGAAATTCCGACATATACCAAATGGTCCGATTTTACTAAAGGACAAACATATTAACCTAAGAAATATTTGGAAATCAGGTGGAGGAGATCACCAACACAAGCTTGATAAAATTGAGTTGATTTTCGGTATGTATCCTGATATGTCTTTTTATCTGATAGGGGATAGCGGACAGCAGGATCCCGAGATTTATGCGCAAATACTCCAAAGCCACCCACGAAGAATTAGGGGGGTATTTATTCGATTAGTCGATGTGTTGGACGATGAGAGAAAGCAGAAATTATCGGACTTGATTAATATGGAACATTTTCACTTTGTGGAAACCTCGGACGAAGCTATCGCTATAGCCGAAAAAGAAATGATAATATAATTATATGCGCAAAAGCTGTTTGTTTGTTTTCAATCCTGCCTCCGGTAAAAATGGATTGAGTAGAGAGGAATTGGATGAAGTGGTTGAGGAGAAACTCTCAGATTACCAAGTTAAAATTGTAGAGACTACAGGAGAAGACGATTCTGAACTCATCAAACTTCAATTTGAGAATTTAAAACCTGATCTGGTAATAGTCGGAGGTGGAGATGGTACTGTGAAGTTGGTGGCAAAAAGTCTGCGCGGACTAACCGTACCTTTAGTGATTGCTCCTCTTGGATCTGCAAATGGTCTGGCAAAATGTATGGGAATTGATACACTGGAAGAAGCTTGGGAAGCGATTAAAATCTTTGATGTGCATAATATAGATGCTATTGATATCGATGGTGAGCTTTGCCTGCATCTAGCTGATTTTGGAATCAATGCCAATTTGATCCAGAAATTTGAGAAGGATGACTCTAGGGGAATGCTTGGGTATGTAAAACACTCTTTAGGCGAAATATTCGGTACCGAATCCATGAATTTTCAATTGAAGATCGATGGGGAAACGATTGATCTCTCGGCCAAAATGATTGTTATAGCCAATGGAGATAGATATGGTACAGGAGCTATTGTGAATTGCAATGGTATCATGGACGATGGTAAATTTGAAGTAATTTCCATAAATCCCGAAACCGTTGAACACTATCTGAAAATGACGATTGGATTTGTAAAAGGCGATCTTCACGAACTGGAAGGGATAAATTCATGGAGTGTCACAAGCTGCGAAATTATTAATCTGGAAGGTGCAGAATTTCAGATTGATGGGGAGATGATGAAAAGTCCAGAGAAGGTCTCCGCCAAAATAGATAAACATGCTTTTAAGTTTCTTACAGGAAAATCCTTTGCACAATGCCATGCTTCAGGAGAATGAGGACACTTATCCAAATTCGGTTTTTAAGAAGTAGGAAATCATTAACTTACTTTATCTTTTAAAATCAATTTTTACCTCCATGTTTAAAAAAGTCATTTTAGCGTCCATTTTAGGGACAATCTTAATATCCTGTTCTGAGAAAAAAGATGTTCAACAGTCAGAAGTCCAAGTGATAGAAGAGTCTGATTCAGAATGGATTGAAATGTTTAATGGGAAAAACCTAAAAGGATGGACTCCTAAAATTTTTCATCATGAGTCAGGAGATAATTATCAAAACACCTTTCGGGTTATAGACGGAGCTATAGAAGTTAATTACGACGACTATAAAGAAGGTTTCAATGACCGTTATGGACATTTGTTTTATGAGAAGCCATTTTCATCTTTTCATATGACTTGGGAATATAGATTTACTGACCAGTGGCTGGAAGATGCAGCGAGCTATACTTATAGAAACAGCGGTGTGATGTTCCATTCCCAAGCTCCCGAAACTATTTTAAAAGAACAGGATTGGCCTATTTCAGTGGAGTGGCAAATGCTGGCTGAGGAAGAAGAAGGCGTTCCTAGACCAACTGGGAATATGTGCTCACCTGGAACTGATGTGTTTTTTGAAGGTGAAAAAGATCCACGGCATTGCATCAATTCTTCATCCCCAACTTTTAAATGGAATGAATGGGTAAAGGCTGATCTCATTGTATACGGTGATTCATTGGTTATTCACATGGTAAATGGAGATACTGTTTTACAATACACTAAGCCTCAGATTGGCGGTGGAGTTGCAAATAATTTTGATCCTAAATACAAGGAAGATGGTAAAGCGCTGACCGATGGATATATTGGATTACAGAGCGAGGGTCAGGGAGTGATATTTAAGAATTTGAAGATTAAGGAGCTTTAAAAAGTAGCTAGTACCTAAACGTAAGTAGCAAGATTTTAGAATCAAGAGTCAAGAAATAATAATTTGCAGCCGTTCGTGTCCTCACGAACGGCTTTTTTATACAGATAGCAGTCTCATAAACAAGAAAACCTCCAGCTTCCTAACTCCCCAACTTCCCGCCTCCATCACTTCAAATAAACCGTCTTGCCAGTCCTGGCACTTTCCACAGCTGCAGAGAGAATTTCTACCACAATCATATTATTCTCTAAAGATGGTAAAGCATACTCGTCAAGGACAAGATCGCCGTTAATAACCGCTAGGAATAACGTGAAAGGGTCTTCGAAAGGAGTGTTTTCATATTTCAGCTTGTATTCAGTTTCTTCAAATCCGGAATAGCCTTCAGCATTTAGTACACGCACATCTGTTGGATTATCGGCATAGATTGCGCCAGTAAGACCGTAAATCTCCATATCTTTTCTGCCGATTGGCCAGTTCCATGAAGCTTGAATAATCGCTTGTGAATCGTCGTAATTCAGGATTATAGTTCCTTCGTCATCTACTTTTGGATTGTTTTCCGGCTGTAGTTGCTGCGTCACGGCAGTGACAGATTTAGGTCGTTTTCCACTTTCTAGCCAGGTCACCAGATTTGCACCGTAACATCCAAAATCTATTATTGCTCCCCCGCCATTGAGTTTTGGGTCTGTTAGCCATTCCAGGAATTCATTACTCACACCTATTTTTTTTGGTCCTTTGTGACCGTCGCGAACTACTACTTTGCGAAGATCTCCTACTTCTCCACTTTGCAAGATTTCATATGCTTTGAAGGTGCTCGGATACCAAGTCGTCTCGTAGTTTGTGATAAGATGAATATTGTGCTTTTCAGCTAAAGCCTTCATTTTTTTAGCGTGCTCTAAACTTACTGCCAGAGGCTTTTCCACCATCACATGAATGCCTCTAGGTGCACATGCCTCAACTACAGAGAGATGATCATATATATTTCCGAAAGCGGTAACAGCCTCAGGGTTGGTTTTATCAAGCATTTCTTCCATGGTATCAAAAACCAGATCCATTGATATCCCATGCTGCTCTGTCAGTCGCTTTGCTAGTTCTCTGTTGGGTTCTGCGATTCCTACAATCTCTAAATCTCCGCGATCTTTTGCATTTAGAATCCAACCAACATGTCCATGTGTGAGTCCTGCTACTCCGATTTTGGTTCGCTTCTGCTGGGCAAATGAGTTTATACTTAAAAGTACTACTAAAAAGAAACTGAGGAAGAAATGGGTTTTCATGGGTTGGTAGTTTGAGAATTTAAGCTTTTAAAATGAAGTAGTTTTAGAAATTATGAATTGCCAATTAGTTCGAGACAAGATAGCGATTCGTCAGCCTTAAAAAGTTCTAAATCTCTATGATGTTTTCGCAAAAGAGATTCAATCATGCTTGTAGTTTGATTGATGGAGCGAATCCAGATGATTTTTGGAGGATGGTTCCAGATAAGTGAAAAATGATAGAAATCAGCATCGAATGTGACAATGGTAAAATCTTCTCGTTTAGCATATCCCCAAATTTCATGATCTGTGAAATTTTCAATTCCTAGTTCTCGTACATGTTTTGCTTCAGGATATATATCTGATAGCCTTTTTACAATTTTGAAAGAAATGTTCTGATCGAACAAGACTTTCATGATGCAATCCCGAGTTGTTTTTCTCTTGTTGCTGCAAAAAATAAACATGCATTGATACTTTCTTCAGATAATTCAGGGAAATCAGAAATGATTTCTTCTTTGGTCATCCCGTTTGCCAACCAGTTTAATACATCAGCTACCGAAATTCTGGTACCTATTATCGATGGTTTTCCAAAACGCTTGTTGGGATTGATTTCGATATACTTATTAAGTTCCATAGCTAAATGTCGTAAAATCAGTTAACAATGTCTACGAAATTATATTCTTGTTGTTATTGGCTAATATTCCTCTTTACATCCTAGAAATAGTCATTCCTCCATCCACACAAATTACCTGACCTGTGGAATAGGGAAGATCACCGTTCACTAAGGCAGCGACTACTTTGCCAATATCCTCAGGAACTCCCATTCTTCGCTCTAGTGTCATCCCGTTTTTCACTCCCTGATGGTATGTTTCACGTACTTTTTCGATCATATCCGTTTCGATTACACCTGGGCGAATTTCATAAACGGGGATATTAAACTCTGCCATTTTCACAGTCAAAACTTTGGAAAGCATAGATAGGGCAGACTTGGACATGCAATAAGAAGCACGAGTAGTGGAAGCAACAGTAGCGGAAATAGACGTTATGTTCACGATTGAAATTTGCGATTCAGGGTTAGTTCTCTTCAAATCTGCCATCCATTTTGCAATAGCCTGCGTCAAGAAAAAAGTGCCTTTTTGATTGATCTCCATCAGATGATCATAGTCTTCTTCAGTCACGTCGAAGAAATCACTTCTAGTTCTTGGAGCCACTCCGGCATTGTTGACCAGAATATCGATTTTACCAAATTTCGCTAACAAGCCTTCAACAATCGCTCTTCGGTCCTCACCGGAAGCAATGTTCCCTTGAAGATATTCTACCCGGACACCATAGCCTTTCAGTTCTTCCAAAGCTTCTCGTACATTCGCTTCCTCGCGTACACCATTGATCGCTAGGTTGATTCCAGCTTCTGCAAGTTTTCGCGCTATGCCCAAACCAATTCCTCGTGATCCACCGGTGACTAATGCTACTCGACTCATGATGCTTTGATAGTTTTAAGTGTTTCGTGTATTTCCATTTTTTTGTAAAAAGGATCCAATGGAAAACAACCAGAAATCATTCCGTTTCTTGGTGCAGTAGTACAATCCGAGAAAGTGCGACAAATTTTTGCCCGCTTCATCGGAGTTCCTTCCAAAACGTCTGCTGGTAATTCCGGGTAACTGAGTACCATTCTACCTAAGCCAATGGAATCTGCTTTTCCTGTATCTAATACATTTTGAGCGACATTTGGTAGCCACTCTTGCAAATAAGAATAGCCGGAACCCACAGCATAAAAACTTGGAAAAGCGTTCTTCACTTCGCTTACAGCAGCGATTTGTCGCGCCACCCCATGAAGGGGGTCTTCTGGAGGCATATAGCCATCTGAAGGAGGGAAAAGGGCAGGGCGCTGAATGTGTGGATTGTAATATGGACTACCTGCTGTCGTACAAAGCAGCTCTATATCTAGTTTCTCTAATTCTTTTAAAAACTCAAAAGACTCAGATAGATTTTCGCCAATTCCTGATTCGTCACCGCCAAAAGCATATTTGTATGGACTGTCTGTGGCAGGGATTCCAGTTCCATCTGGACCTTGTTTGAAAGGCATCCAGTCAAAAATACTCATACGAACTCCGATTTCCAGTGCTGGCGCTTCTGCTCTGATTCCTGCTACGATCTCCCGGATAAATCTAGTTCTGTTATCTAAAGACTTTCCATATTTTCCCTCCCGATCATAGGCACTCAAGAACTCATGTCCCAAATAACCATGGCAATGCTTGATGTCGACAAATTTGAATCTTGCCTTCTGAGCCCGTACAGCTGCGATTACATAGGCATCGATCAGTTCAGAGATTTCTCCATCAGTCATTAGCGGATAATCTTCGGCAAGGCCAAATTTCTTATTCAAAATCGGATGGGAATAGAGGATCTTAGGCTCCATTTTAGTTTTGCTATTTGGCTTGCAAAACCTGCCCGAATGTGTGAGTTGCAAGCCAGTAAGCAAATCATCTGCATTTCCAAAAGCTGTCTCGTGCTCCGATTCGACCATTTTATATAGCTCCTCAAAATCACCGAGATTTTGCTCATTGATCATGAGTTGATTTGGGTTTGCTCTTCCGGCTGTTTGTACAGCAACTGCTTCGCAGCCCCAAAGTAATTTGGCTCCAGAGATCGCAAAGTTTTTCCAGCGTCTCTTGGTTAGCTCTGTGGGTTTGCCATCGGTTGTGCCATCCCAACCTTCCATCGGAAGGATGCAAAAGGCATTTCCTATGGTATTTCCTGCCCTGGTGGTGTGGCCTTTGGCAAAAGGAGAATTTCTACCCGTTTTCAACTCTTCATCAAAACCCATTGCTATACCTTCCTTAGCAAGATGATCTCGAAGTTGATCTCCTGTTTTCAGTTGGGCAACTCTTGGGTATTGAGGTTTGTATTTTCCAGTGCTCATTGGCTTACACAGTTAAAGAAGCTGTAATAATTTTCGCCTTTTTGCATGCGCTGAAGTAATAGCGCCAATTCTCGAGCATGGTAATCTCCCCACATGCAAGATTCTCCGTATGGAGCTTTTGTAGGATCCGGGCGATGATCCCAGCCGTTTGGTTGATGATAAATGGAATGCAAAATCAAACCCTGATGCTCTGGATCTGTAGAAAGGTAAGGCTCAGAGAATAGGTTTTTAGCTATCTGAATTCCTGCTTGAATGTACTTTTCTGATCGATCAGGATCCAAGCTTTTCAGCCAGTTTCCGATCCGGATAAATCCTTGTGCAGCAATGCAGGCAGCTGAAGAGTCGATTGGCTCATAGGCATTGAAGGGATCTGATTTTACGTTTAGGTAATCACCCATTTTATGCAAATTTGGTGCTCCAGTATCCCAATAAGGAATGCCGTCTGTAGGAGTATTTGCTAGGTAAAAGTCAGTTGTAGCAATTGCAGCTTTTTTTAATTCTGAGATAAGATCTGCTTTCGAGATAACCGATGAATAGTCTCTTTCATCAATACTATCCAAAATTTCCAGCGTTTCACCCAATCCGCAGATTGCCCAAGCTAAACCCCGCGTCCAGGTGCTGAAGCCCGTATAGCCTTGCTGGGAATTAGGACATCGGTAATTACCATCGTTCGTGTTGAAGATAATCTCGTGAGCGGTTCTACCTGAAATATCATAAGTGTCTCTGCCATTTCCGTAGAAAATAGAATACTTGACGGTACTCAAAATGTGCTGAATCGCCCGCTGGATAAGTGAAATTCGTTTGTCATTTTCACCCTGCAAAACGTGTCCCAAGCCATGTGAAACTACCAAAGCACGACATGAACGAATCGTGTCCACGAAAAGTGAATGCGGGCCATTAAATGAATAAATGTAGCCTCCGTCAGTCGTATTTGTCCAGCGCATTGCCTGCACAGCTCCACTTACTTTTAGCGCAAGTTGATAGAAGTTTTTCTCCCAATCAGCACCTTCGATTTTTCCTTCTTCGATCAGGCGAAGTAGATTTCCGTAGGTACTCACATTATTGAAACCATGGTCATGCACGCCGGTATGCGTAAGGTGAGGAGCCATTTTATTCAAGGTATTATCCCTACCGATTTTCAAAAAGTGCTCATCACCCGTCGCATCAAATTGCAGGATTGCCGATCCGTATTGGAATCCTTGAGTCCATTCTGTCCACCCTCGAGTGACATATTTCCCTTTTTCTGTGAAAACAGGAGCGCCATTCGCAGTGTCGAAAGAGTTTTCGATCAGATTTATTTTTTTTCCGGAAAGCTCCCAAAATCTATTGAGGGCTGCTTCCAAGTCATTAATTGAAATAGTTGAATCAAGCTTCATGATTTGTTTTTTGAGACAAATGATGGCGTAGCATCACTGTAAAAGTTAAAACAAAGAGTACGCAATACATTAAGAAATCCAGAGGGTAACCTGCGATGACACTTGGTACAATTCCGATTAGAGATAATAAGAATGTAACCAGCGCTAGCATAGAAATCCAGATAAGTTCTTTGGGTGGATTTTTGAATATAACCGCTCCCAAAACCACTGGAGCAATCATTGATGTACCTGCGAAACTTACTCTCGCTAATAGCACCAGTTCATCACTCATATAGGTAGAAAACACCAAAACGATCATGGAGAAAAGCAAAATGGAAATCTTGGTGATACGCATGTTGGATTTATCAGACCCAGAAAGAAGGGAGCGTAATTCCGTGCCTAAGGCAAAGATTTGCGCATTGGTAGTAGAAAGACAAGCCGCAAATAAACCTACCACAGCGAGCGCTGCAACTGGTACCGCCTGATCAAAGAGAAGCGCGTTTGTCAAGAAATCTGCAGTACTGGCATCAGGATATTTTATCGCTCCATAAAGCCCAATAAATGCTGTGGGTAAAATCACCAGAATAGCGAAAATACCAACTGCATAAGCCATTCTGTGAACAGATTTCAAGCTTTTCATCACCACCAATCTGGTAGTGAATTGTGGCTGTGAAACTGGAATAAGCACAATCGCAATGGCTGAGGCAATTAGAAATGGCGAAGTGAATAAGCCTTTTGGGCCAGGAAGAGTAAGAAGGTCGGGATTGGTTTCAGATACTTTTGCCAAACCAGCTTCCATTCCTCCGCTCATTTGCAAGCAAGTCACGCCAATAATCCAGATTACGGTGAGCATAATCACTCCTTGGATTGCATCGCTATAGACTATGGCTTTTAGGCCGCCGATCTCCGAGTAGATCAACATGATGACAACCAAAAAAACCGACCATGCCCAATAAGGAAACATGTCAGGGAAAGCGGCGTCCAGAAAGATGGAGATTCCGCGGATCTGAATGGCTACATAAGGAATCAAAAAGAGGAATGCACTGGCGAATACCAGATAGCCAGCGAAGGAATTTTCATAGCAGGATTTCATTAGTCCTGCGACTCCTTTATATCCATTTATAGTTGCCCGCTTTCGCAAAGCATATCCAAACCAAATCAGGAAAAAGACCATCAGCGCGTCTGATAATGCCAGGAAAATCCAGGCGCCAACACCATGAGTTCGGAAGAAATCCGGCATTCCCATAAAGGTGAAAGCAGAGAATAATGCTGCTGAAAAGGTCAAAAACCCTAATATGGTACCAATATTTGAACCTGCGAAAATAAAGTCGTCGGAGGTTCTCTCTTTGTTGTAGGATCTATAAGATGCATATCCTAGCATCGCCAGGAACAAGGTGAAAAAGAATACTAACCATCCAATCATTGCTTCTTCGGATCTTCAAATGGAAATACTTTTGAAGCAATAAATGTTGCAAATACAACCAGCACTGTGATTAGGAAACCCGACCAAAAAACGAAAGGCACATTTGCCAAAGTGGGATCAAGCTTTCCGTCTTTAAAAAGAAAAAGATATGAGCCAACTGTCAATACAATCACAGCGAGCACCAATTGTTTCCATTGTTTGGATTTCATACGTTAGGATTATTTTGGATAATTCGGGTTTTACCTAAAAATCATTTTAAGTTCGGCTTAAAATAGTAATTATCTTCTTTAATTCTAACCTGTAGTAGATTGCTGGTTGTGATTTGTTACGAAAAGGATTCCATAAAATTGAGTAAGTAATACTATGTAAATACAATAGGTAGATGTGTTTAATAAAGTCTGGCTTTTAAGTAAAAATCCTCCGACTTCCTTTTTGAGGAGAGTTATCAAAGTTCAATTCCAGAAATTGATGGCTCTTAATAAATTCAACCAGCTTTCTCCAAACTCACCCTTATTGACTTGCTAATTGGCGTATTGCTTTTGTCGGCATATTCCTGAATTGGCACGAGGGGATTAATTTCAGGGAAATAGGCTGCCAAATTTCCCTGAGGAATATTGTATGGGACAACTAGAAACTGAAAGACTTTCCTCTCTTGCCCTTCATAATTGCTCATGATATTCACCACATCCATTTTTTTGAAATTCTCCCGAGCCATATCAGCTTCATTCATAAAAATCACTCGGCGCTCATTATGAATTCCTCTGTAGCGATCGTTCAAACCATAAATCGTTGTGTTGAACTGATCATGTGAACGGATACTCATCAGTAGATACTCGTTTTCTTTGAGGTTGTGGATGGGGAGTTCAGTATTGCTGAATTGTGCTTTTTGATTCGGGAGTTTGCTGAAATCCAGCTCCCTCACATTATTAGGCAAGTAGTATCCGGATCCTTCTGACTTGCTATTCATGTCCTTGAAGCTTGAGATCACCTCGCCTAGTTTCTCTCTCAGCAACTCATAATTTGAACCTAACAACTTCCATTTTACGGGATGGTTTCCTTTGAAATAAGCGGAAGCAATTCCAGCAACTATTTCAGGTTCGCTTTTAATATCATCCGAAATCGGATCGAGAAATCCCTTAGATTGATGGACAACTCCCATGCTATTCTCCACAGTGAAATGGCGTTGCTTTCCATCTTTTAAATCCTTATCTGATCTTCCAAGCGTAGGTAAAATCAACGCAATCTTTCCTGTAATCAAATGACTTCGATTAAGCTTGGTGCTGATCTGGACGGTTAGGTCACAGTTCTGAAGAGCTTTGGCAGTGTATTCAGTATCGGATGCGGCCGATGCAAAATTGCCACCCAAGCCAACAAAAATCTTTGCTATGCCCTCATACATGGCTGGAATAGCTTTTACTACATCGACTCCCGCATGATCAGGAGCATCGAATCCAAATGTGTTTTTGATCGCTGCATTTAATTCTTTTGAGACATAATGCATGATCCCTACACTGCGATCTCCCTGCACATTACTGTGACCCCGAACGGGACAGGTTCCCGCGCCAGGTTTGCCAAGGCTTCCTTTGAGCAAAAGTAGATTGACGCATTCCTTGATGTTTTCCACACCGTTTTTGTGCTGTGTCAAGCCCATCGCCCAGCAGATGATGATTTTACTTTTTTTAGCTAAAAGGGCAACAGCTTCGTCAATCAATTTCTCTTTAACTCCACATAGTTCAAGTAATTCCTGCTCGGAGTGTTTGTCCAAATGAGCTAAAAGAGATTCGTATCCTTCGGTGTATTTTTCTATAAAAGCATGGTCAAAAACAGTTGCGTTCTCTTTGTCTATCGCAGCAAGCTTTTTCTCAATCAGTTTTAAAAGTGCCACATCCTGATTGATTTTTACCTGTAGATAAATATCTGTCAAACCATGGCCATTAAGTAGCATTCCGCTTATTTCCTGAGGGTTTCGGAATCTGATCAGACCAGCTTCCTGCAGCGGGTTTATACTAATTATTTTGCCACCATTAGCTTTGCATTTTTCCAGTGCAGAAAGCATTCTTGGATGGTTTGTTCCTGGGTTTTGCCCCATTATCATCACTACTTCGGCTTTGTCAAAATCCTCCAATTTTACTGAGCCTTTGCCAATTCCTAATGTTTCGGAAAGTCCGATTCCACTCGATTCATGGCACATATTGGAGCAGTCAGGCATGTTATTCGTGCCAAATGCTCTAGCGAAAAGTCCATATAAAAATGCAGCTTCATTGCTTGATCTTCCTGAAGTGTAAAATATCGCTTGATCGGGATTCTCCAATGCATGAAGATGGTCCGCAATCACTCTAAATGCGTCTTCCCAAGTTATTTCTTCGTAATGATTCGATCCCGGTTTTAGGATCATGGGAGCGACTAACCGTCCACTTTTCCCAATTTTGAAGTCCGACCATTGGGAGATTTCCTGCACCGAATAATTTGAGAAAAAAGCATTGTCTACAATTTCTGAAGTTGCTTCTTCCGCCAAGGCTTTTGCGCCGTTTTCGCAATATTCTGCCACTTTAGATCTATGCTCAGGATCTGGCCATGCGCAACCAGGACAGTCGAAACCATCTTTTTGATTCATGTGAGAAAGTGTCTGCAATGACTTTATAGCTCCCATTTCCTTAAAGGTGTGCTGTAGCGCTACTTTCACCCCAATAAATCCAGCAGCATAGGTCGCAGGTTTTTTGAGCTCTATTCCGGTGAATTTTTTAGAGCTTAGAATTTCAATGTTTTTCCTCGCAGATGAAGACATAAAGCGGCAGTTCTTTGATTCATTTTCTTAAAGTAAAAGAAAGATGAAGGTCAAAATGTTTACAGAAAGGGAGAGTGATTGAATCTTTCTTTGACGGGCTACTTTGATTTTGGCCCAATAATGTCAGAATACGCAGATAATAAAGCCTCTTGTAACACTTCCTTAGAAACAACTCTAAGGTCAAAAGTTGTCCAGCCTTTTTGTCCCCATTTATTAGGTAATGGAAAAATTCCTTCAGGAACGAATTCGGAAAAACTGGCTTGTTCAGCAAGGTTAAGCATCAGGTTCGCAGTATTACTTTTAAAATCTAGCGTAGCAAAAATGCGTTTTTTCACAACCCGGAAAGCCATTCTTTCAAAATGGGGAGCCTGTTCAGTTCCAGGAAAGGATAGGGCCATGGCTGAGAAATCTTCTGGGTAAATCATATCAAAAGGGTTACTTACTTTATCCAAGTTTACAATTCCTGACTTAAAATAAAAAAACGGATTGAGTGCTCACCCAATCCGTTTCGTTAATCCGAAGATCTTTACAGTTAGACAACTGTTATGAATTTCTCTTTGGGAGTACGTACTTTCTTCATTTTTAATAGCCAATCGCCTTCTTCATTTCTATAGCCTAGTGGCAAAATAACTACACTTCGAAGCCCTTTTGATTTAAGATCCAGGATTTCGTCTAAGGCTACTGGATCAAAACCTTCCATAGGAGTGGAATCTACTTCCTGCTCAGCTGCTGCAATCAATGCGGTACCTAATGCAATGTAGGCTTGCTTTGCTGCATGAGTGAAGTTTTGCTGAGGGGTTTGTGCGCCGTATAAATTCAGCAGCTTATTTCTATAATCATCAGTTACGGAAGCGGGTAGATTTCTCTGCTCGTTGTTGTAATCGAATACACTGTTAATACGATCGGCGGTGTAATTGTCCCAAGCGGCAAATACCAATACATGCGAAGCATCAGTGATTTGACTTTGCCCCCAGGCAATAGGTTTGATTTTTTCCTTTACCTCCTGATCAGTGACAACCAAGATTTCATAAGGTTGTAATCCTGAAGATGAAGCCGAAAGTCTAATAGCTTCCAGGATATAATCTACTTTTTCCTGCGGAACCGGTGTTCCGTTCATTGATTTGGTGGCATATCGCCAGTTCAATTTTTCTAATACTTGCATAATAGCTTGATTCAGTTTTATAACTCCTGAGCTATCACTCAGAAGCAGTAATTACCAAACAAGCTTAGATTCTTAAAGTTCAATGTTTAGAAAATAAATGTATATACATGTAAATTTTTTGATTTATATTAATTTATCATGCTGAAATTTATTAGCTGGTTGATGCGAAGCTTAAATGAAGTTGATGAAAGTATAAGCTTATCAAAAGCACCAAGATTACTTAGCAGATTAAAAAGCGGGTCCTGGTAATGATGTAAAATCTTTATAAACCTTTCTACTTCTTTTTGAAAAGCTTTTTTCCTAACGAAATGATCCCGAAAACAGCAAAACCTATAATCAAGCCTAAGACAAATTCTTTGATGATGGAAGGGACAGCGGGTAATAGATGATGGAAAAATTCGACGTTGTGAACGAAAATTCCTCCGGAAACCAGGAGTAAGGCTATTGTACCTACGATCCCCATTCCCTTAATTATTTTTGGGAGAGCGTTAACTAGAACTAAGCCCACCTTGTCAGAAAAGCTGTCTTCCTGCTCGTTTAAAGCAATTAATTTGTAGCCAAACTCATCCATTCGGACGATCAACGCCACAATTCCATATACACCAACTGTGGCAAGCATAGAAATTACTGATACCACGATAATTTGCTCTAGAATTGGTTCATTGACTACAGTACCGAGTGCGATAATTACAATCTCCACAGAGAGAATAAAGTCAGTAACTATAGCGGATTTTATCTTTTCCTTCTCTTTAGCAAGAATTTGTTCTTCAGTAAGGTCCTCTGCAAGGATCACTTTTTTTGGATGTTTATGGGGGAAAATATATTCGTAAACCTTTTCAGCACCTTCATAAGCAAGGTAGAGTCCTCCAAGTAATAGAATGTAAGTGATGACTGCAGGGACGAAAGCGCTTAGCAAAAATGCAAAAGGAAGAATAATCGCTTTATTGATGAGGGATCCTTTTGTAATAGCCCAAAGTACTGGGATTTCCCGGTCTGAGACAAATCCCGAAGCTTTTTCAGCATTTACGGCCAAGTCATCTCCTAAAATACCAGCTGTTTTCTTAGCTGCTACTTTACTCATTACTGCCACATCATCCATCAGTGTAGCGACGTCATCTAACAATGCAAATATTCCTGAAGCCATTTATTATGATCTAATTATTTGAAAAATATTGGTGATTTCCCACAATTGCAGGTGAATATACTTTGCTCCGGCGATGTGAACAAATGAATATTTCAAGACTGGGATTTTACGTTAGTACTTGAGAAACTGGTTAACTTAGAATTTTATACATGTTTTATACCAAAGGATAAGTAATGGAAAGAGGTTTACTTGTAATTTTTATTTCACTGCTATCTAATTTCTCGGCATATGCACAGAATGAATCCCACCTCCCGCACAATGTCAATAGAATTGTCTTTTTGGGAAATAGTATCACCTACTCAGGCCAGTACATTAGCTATGTAGAAACATATTTTAGACTAAAGCATCCAGATCAAGAGTTGGAATGGATCAATGTAGGTTTACCAAGTGAGACTGTTTCGGGGCTATCTGAGGATAATCATGCCGGGGGAGCTTTTTCGCGACCAGACTTGCATGAACGACTCGACCGGGTTTTTGGACAGTTGAAACCTGATTTAGTTTTTGTGAATTATGGAATGAATGATGGAATTTACCTGCCACTTGACGAGGGGAGATTCCAGAAATATCAGGATGGAATGGAATGGCTTGATGCCAAAATCATGGAAATTGATGCCGAAGCTATTTTTCTGACACCTCCAGTCTACGACCCGAAAAAGGGTGAAGCTTATTCCAATGTGTTGGATAATTACTCGGATTGGTTGCTATCCAAAAGGTATACAGATGATTGGAAAGTTATTGATACGCATTGGCCGATGCGAAAATATTTAGAAGACCAGCGTGAATTGGATAGCGAATTTTTCTTGGCAAATGATGGTATTCATCCGGGTAAAACGGGTCACTGGTTGATGGCTAAGGAGATTTTACTTTTCTTGGGAGAATCCGAAGTAAAGGACTTTCCGGATATCCATAAAGCCGTCGCATCTTTTCCTAAAGGGAAAGAAATTCTGAGTTTGATTACCCAGCGCCAAGCTTTGCTGCGGGATGCTTGGCTTACGTCCACCGGGCATTTACGTCCAGGATTGGCTGAAGGTCTGCCATTAGAAGAGGCTCAGGAAAAGGCATTAGAAATTGAGGGGATGATTCAAGCACTTTTGAATTAGTAATATCTGACTGTTATAATTTAAGTTATCAAAAATTTTTGCTCATTCCGGTAATATGAGCGAATTGACTTTCGGATATTAGGATATAAAAAAAAGGCGACCATTGGTCGCCTTTCGAATTTATGAGTGATTGAATGGAATTTTAATTTACTTCTCCAATTTCACCTCGTTCAGCCATTTTTTGCATCTTCTTATTTGCATAGATAGCTACCTCTACTCTTCTGTTTTCCTGACGTCCTGCTTCAGTTTCATTAGTTGCAATAGGTTGCATTTCTCCGTAAGCCATGATCTCCATTCTGCTTTTATCAATACCATTTTCAGTCAAAAAATCTTCTACTGAATAGGCTCTTTTACGTGAAAGCTCCATGTTATAATCATCAGCACCAGTGCTATCTGTATGCCCTTCAACTAGCACATTCGTCTCTGCGTATTTTTTTAGTGTTTCAGCTAGTTCAGTCAGGTTTTCTTTAGATACATCGCTCAGATCAGATTTGTCCACCGGAAACATCAATCCCGAGTCGAATGTGATTTTTATTCCTTCGCCTACACGCTCCACAGTTGCGCCTTCGAGATCTCTTTGTAATTCATCCGCGGCCTTATCCATTTGATTTCCTATTATAGCTCCTGCGGAACCTCCAATGGCAGATCCTATCAAGACACCTACTGCCGTATTATTTTTACCGGCAATCACTCCTCCCAGAACTCCGCCTGCTGCGCCACCGATGGCGCCACCTTTAACTGCATTACTCGATTTACAACTTACAGCACCCAAAGTAGTAGATGCTATTAAGGCTGCCATTAAAAATTTGTTGGTCGTTTTCATATCATTATTTTTATTGATCCACTATATAGTTCAATTGATGTACCAACACGGCTTGGGGGCTGGTGGTTATGTTTATCTATTAACTGCGCGGGAAAATATTCCCGATTATGAGGAAATGTAACAGGCGGTTTCATTTACATTCATCGCAATTCTGGTAGTTAGATTCCTTACATTTATGTTTGAAGACCAAAACCCCAAAATTCCTAGTATGATGATGAAGAAATTATTTTTTTTAGTAGTGCTATTCTTACCGAGTATACTAATCGCTCAGCAAACGGGAGAGAAGATATTTCTATGGGAGGGAGGCGCTCCAGGATTTGAAGATCGAAAGGACGAACCCGAACTCGCACAGGACTGGTGGGTGAGAAATATTCATAACCCAAGTATCACACTATTCAAACCTGAAAAACCAGATGGTAGCTTTATTCTAGTTTGTCCAGGAGGTGGATTTAGAAATCTAGGCTATAATGGAGAGGGAGTTGCTCCTGCCAAATTTCTCAATGAGCTAGGAGTTACTGTTGGAGTTTTAAAATATCGTCTTTTCCGGGAAGAAGAATCGCCTTATACAGAACAGCATCCTACCCAAGATGTAATCCGGGCGATGAGAATGGTGAGGGCAAATGCCGAGAATTGGGGAGTGGATCCGGATCGAATTGGTATCATGGGTTTTTCAGCGGGCGGAGAGGTAGTCAACTGGGTTGCCTATGATGCTAATCCTGGTAATGCTAATGCAAGCGATCCTATAGAGCGATTCGCTGCTCAGCCAAATTTCCAGATTCAGATTTACCCAGGACCGCTGGGTACTCCGATGGTAGTAGCTAAAGATGCACCACCGATTTTCCTTGTTGCTGCAAATAATGATGAATGTTGCTCAAGCACTATTGTAGATACTATGTTAGCATACCGTAAAGCTGGTGCAGATGTAGAAATGCATTTGTATTCAAAAGATGAGCATGCATTTAATATGGGCTCTCGGTCTGAATTTGTAAGTATCAATCATTGGCCGGACCGATTGAAAGATTGGTTGGAGGATCATGCCTATTTCAAAAAGTAAAAATCCTTTAGGCATCTTAATTAATCACAATGTTATTAATGATGGCTGGATTGCTTGGAAAGGCTGGAGCAAGTACTTTTAAGTAAAGATTTTGCAATGAAAAAATTCTATTCCCTGCTTTTGTTTACGGCTTTATCTATTCCTTCCATTGCTTTTTCCCAGGAAGAAAGTCAAGAGCCAATCGTCATTTTAATATCACTGGATGGTTTTAGATACGATTATGTGGAACGATTCCAGCCTGAGAATCTCACCAGTTTTATAGAGGGTGGAGTTGCTGCAGAAAGTATGATGCCTTCCTTTCCTAGCAAGACTTTCCCAAATCACTACACGATAGCCACGGGCTTGAAACCTGAGCATCATGGTTTGGTGGATAATTCTTTTTACGATCCGGAGAAAGATCAGACCTACGCAATCAGTAAAAAGGAATTGGTTCAGGATGGGAGTTGGTATGGAGGAACACCACTTTGGGTGCTTGCAGAGCAAAATGATATGATTGCCGCGAGTTATTTCTTTGTGGGATCGGAAGCAAATGTGCAGGGAGTTAGGCCGAGCTACTATTATGATTATGATGGGAATGTAAGTAATCTGACACGAGTCACTGAAGTTTTCAAATGGTTGGAAATGCCTGAAGAAAAGCGTCCGAGGTTGATTACCATGTATTTTTCAGATATGGACGATACAGGCCATCGCTATGGACCGACAAATGATGAAAAGCTTTCGGAAACTTTGATGAAACTTGATCATGAATTAGGGGCACTTTTTGAGGGCTTAAAAAGCTATGATTTGAATATCAATGTAATTGTCGTCTCGGATCATGGTATGATGGAGGTGACGCCAGATCACTTCCTAAATCTAACTGAACTGACCAAAGGGATTCCTGCAAGAATCGTAAATAATGGAGCATTGGCTCACATTTATTTAGAGAATCCTGAGGATAAAGAGCAGGTGATTAAAACCTTGGAGAAATCAGACTTGCCGATTCATATCACAGATGTAGACGATAAGGAAAATTATCAGGATTTGATGTATAAGGACAGAATAGGCGATATTTTGATCATAGCTGACCGTGACTATTATCTAGCTTGGGAAACGACTTTGACACGAATGCAGGCAAATATGGAAAGGCTAGATACGGATAGATTTGGTGAGCACGGTTTTAGCACTGCTTACAAAGACATGCACGCGATCTTCTACGCTAATGGCCCCGCTTTCAAATCAGGATTAAAAATTGAAACTTTTCAGAATATCCATGTGTATCCCTTAATATGTAAGATCCTTGACCTTCCAGCTCCGGAAAATATTGATGGTAGATTGGAAGTGCTGGAGCCTATATTGAGATAACATAATGGATAAGATAGATATTAGATCGAGGAAGGAAGTGGATTTTTTAGTTAGGCGATTTTATGATCAAATTCGTCAACATGACACGCTGGGGCCGATCTTTAATGGAGTTGTGAAGGATTGGGATACGCATCTGATTCATTTGAGTGATTTCTGGGAAATGATCTTGCTACAAACTGGTCCTGGTGCCGGGAAATTCAACCCAGTGAAAGTTCACAGAAATGTGGATGCTGAAGTGGACAATAGCATAGAACAGGCACATTTTGGAAATTGGCTTGAACTCTGGTTTCAGACGTTGGATCGATATTTTGAAGGGGAAACTGCGGATTATGCTAAAGAACATGCACGGCGAATGGCGCATATGCTTTTTACGAGAATCTGGGAAGCGAGAGTTAAGTAGTGGGCAGTTTTTAGTCTCAGTGAACAGAGTCTCAGTTAGCAAAAGCCCTCAGGCTGCAGTGACATTTGTCCTGTTCGGGAGATTTGAACCAAGCTCGCTATGTCAGTTTTCATTCTCAGTGAACAAAGTCCCGACTCAGTGATCAGTTTGCAGGGAATGCAGGAAGTAAATCATGAGAATTCGAGGATTATTTTTAGCTTAATGAATATTTAACATTATCCCGAAATCATGAAAAGAATTACCATCCTCCTGTTTTTTATTTCCATTGCTTTTTTCGCCCAAAGTCAAACCAAAAATCTTTTTGATGGCAAAAGCCTTTTTGGATGGTATATGGACGTTCCGGATTTGGAAGCAGATAGTTCACTGAGAATTCCATTTATCATCAGAGATGGGCTATTAGTAAGTTTGGGTACACCGGAAGGCCATTTGATGACATATGAGGAGTATGACAATTACACGCTAGAACTTGATTATAGATTTGCTGGAAAGCCTGGGAACTGTGGAATATTAGTTCATGCGTCTACACCTCGGGCATTGTACGGGATGTTTCCGAAGTCTATTGAGGTCCAATTGATGCACAGCAATGCCGGGGATTTTTGGTGTATACAACAAAATATCGAAGTGGAGGATATGGAAACTAGGAGAGGTCCAAAGGAGAATTGGGGTGTAAACGGAAACAAGGAGCGTAGAATCAAAAATCTAACGGATGACTCGGAAAAACCTCTTGGCGAATGGAACCACATTAAGATTACCTGTGATGGTGACAAAGTAACTGTATGGTTAAATGGTGATCTTGTCAATGACGGATTTAATGCAACGGCCACACGTGGAAAAATTGCTTTGCAGGCGGAAGGTGCCGAGGTGGAATTCAAAAATATCTTGCTGACAGAACTTTAACCGGGATTCCCGATCTTTTTGTTTAGGGGGAATATTGAAATTCCATTCTGGGCAATTTATAGCTTATGATCCTTTGATATTTTTAAGGGTGACAGACTATTTTGGTTTTACTATTTTGACTGCATATAGAACCTCTGAGTCATTTTTTTAGTTGTGGATTGACTACGCATACTAATTGTTTTTTAGCAGACACATTTTTTGCTCTAAAACAATCCTTATAATTTAAGTAAGCGGATTGTAATAATCACCTAATGAATGGCTTGGAAAAAAGAAAAAACTGAGGAGCAGGTTGCCAAAGAGCTGCAGAACGAAATTGATACTGAACTCAAGAACTCTAAATCAAAAAGCAGAGATTCAGCCAAAACTCATGGTGAAATTCTAAGGGATCAGATTATAGATGCACTTGAGGTCTATGATAAGCGAACGACCAGCCTGTTTACAAGTTCACTTACCGCTGGTTTGGAGATTGGCTTCAGTTACTTGATGTTATGTACACTCTACTTTTTCCTTATGGGGAAGATGGATTCTCACTCTATCATCCGGGTGATTTCCTTAGTTTACCCGCTTGGGTTTATCATGGTTGTACTAGGACAAAGTATCCTATTCACAGAGCAAACAGCTTTATTGACTCTACCTGTTCTTAACAAAAAGAGGTCTGCCGTAAGTATGCTAAGGCTTTGGGGTATTGTGATTGCTGGTAACATGGTCGGGGGATATGTTATTTCCGCGATTTTACTTTGGTTGGGTCCACACTTGGAGATTTTCAATCATGAGGTAGTGGAGGTGATAGCCCTGCATACCCTCCGAACTGAGATTCACGTTATTTTTGTCAGTGCAATAATAGCGGGCTGGATGATGGGTTTACTTTCTTGGTTGCTAGCCTCGTCCAGAGATACGATCAGTAGAATTGTGATGATCTACATGATCACAGCCGTTATGTCATTTGCCGGCCTGCATCATAGCATAATCGGTAGTGTGGAAGTGTTCTCGGGAATGATCAGTTCGCCGGCAATCTCTGTTTTGGATTACCTCAGTTTCCAGAGTACCGCGCTGATGGGCAATGCCTTTGGCGGTGCGATCTTCGTGGCGTTATTGAAATATAGAGCCTTCGTCTTTAATATCGGTTCCAAAAATTGAGTTAAGGTAAATTAACTTAGCTAGTTAGTTTGAGCTATTTATATTGAGGGATGCAAAGACTTTTACTTCCCTTAATTGTAGTGCTAGCTCATTTTTCCTGTAGCCAAAAAGATAATTCAAGTACAATAAAATCACCTAACTACAGCTTTGAAATCATCGATTCTCTTCAGATTGATTACTTAGGGAGTTTGTGGATAATAGATTTGGATTCAGCTAGTCAAAGTTATTTAGCTAAAGGAAATCGTGATTTGGAATTCCTGATTTTAGATAGAGGCGGGCTGGTCACATCAACTATTAACTTCCCTTCTGATGGACCTAATGCGCTAAATGGATATATCAATCCAGTTGGCCTTAGGGATGGGGAGATAGAATTTCATATAGTGAATCAGGGTTTCTTTAGATACGATTTTGATGGAAATAGAATTTGGAAGTATAAACTGCCGTTTGATTATTTCTATATCAATGGATTGTCCGGGGATGCGATTTATCCTTTGGGTGATGCGATTGCATTTATCCGTCCAGAACGTGCTGAGGTGGTCACAGACGAATCAATGACAAGCATATTTGAAGGAATTTATGGTCAGCCTATTTTAGAAGTAATCGATACAGTTTCGAATGTTGATCGGGAGACCATGCCTTTTCCTCCCAATTCAATGTATAGCGATGGGAACTTCTATTTTTGGATGTTTCCGACAGTTATCAGATCGGATAAAGAATGGATTCTTTATTTCAGGAATGAAATGAAATACTGGGTTTATAAGGAAGAAGAGGGAGAAGTGATTTTTGACAGGGAAGTAACGCTTCAAGTGGATGATGCCGTGAAATCTATTGGTGTTTCATTCAAACAGGAAGTAGAATACAGTGAAATAACCAAGTATAATTTTCCGGGTACCATACGTGAAATCTACAGAGCAAAGGATAAGATTCTAGTGATTTACCATAAGGGTATTCCAGAGGAATTGGCTAGGCAGGTGGATCGAGATGAAGCTTCGGGACGGAGAGAATTGGAAAAATTGAAACAGTACTATGTCGCCGTATTTGACGCTGAGTTTAACTTGCTTCAAAATGATATTCCCGTTCCGAAAGGGCTAATATTTACCACTATTTTGACCGAGGAAGAAGAAGTTTTAGCACTAAAACATCCAGATTTTTTTGAAACAGAAGACGATTTAGTTGTTTATTACAAGTTGAAACTTCTAAATTAGGTCTATGAGAAAGAACTACTACATTACACTTTTTTTAGTGACTATACTTTTACAAAGCTGTAACTCCAATTCTAAGGAAATTACCACCCCGCAGGAATTGGTATCTGAGGGAGAACTTGTTTCCCTGACTATAGATGACCAGACTTCGAATGTAAGTGATGGATTGGTCCATTTTCAGGATAAAAATGGAAGCTGGTTATTCAAATTGAATATGATGAATAATGAAATTCAGTTGTATAATCTAGATTCAAAATCGCTGGAGAAGAAAATAATTTTTGAAGAAGATGGTCCAGAGGCAGTACCAAGTATTTTGGGAATCCATGTGCAGGCTATGGATAGTATTTTTCTGTTTGGATATCCATTATATAGTCTTCAACTGACAGATACGAGTGGGGCAATTAAAGCAAATTATAACTATGAACCTCCCTTTAACTATTTGGCCGCTTTTGTTCATAATGCCCATTACAATTACACTCCAATTTTACGGGGGAATAAGTTGCTGGTAAACACAAAGTTTGAAGGAGACCTGAGAACTATTCCGGATGATACGCTGGCGACTAAGTCATTTAGCTATACTATTGATCTTGAGAATTCAGAAGTGAATCTACTTCCTATTACTTGGCCTGCTGGCTACAATGCTTCTGGTTCAAAACTTCTGGAATTTAGTATGGCTTCTGATGGTGAGAATCTGGTTTACTCCCTTGTGGCAGATCATGACCTTTATGTTTCTGACTTAGATGGAAAATTTTTAAAGACTGTAGCTGCTAAAAGCAAGTATATAGATCAAAGCTTTCCTAGTTTTAATGAGGCGACGGATGGTTTTAAAACGATGAAATATGTGTATGCCTCAGATCGCTACGAGCGTCTTTTGTATGACGAATATAGAGGAGTTTTTTACCGCTTTGTTTTTCCTAAAGTAGAAGTACAAAATGAAGAGGAAATCACTCAGTTGAGGAGATTTCCTCGGAAGTTTGCCGTGATGATTTTGGATAAAGACTTGAACGTGCTGGGAGAAACGCTTATGCCTGAAAATACCTACTATCCAAATAATTCTTTTGTGAGCAAAGACGGGCTTTTTATCTCCATCAATCATCCTGAAAATCCCAATAGTGAGGAAGACCTGATGAGCTTTGAGGTGTTTAAGCTAAAGGAAGTGGAGTAAACTCCCTTTTAGCCAACCGGAATAATGTTACACAGATTATTTCTAAGTTTCTAATCTAGAACCCTTCTCATTTTAAAGATTGGGTGAGTATTGCCATCACAGTCGTAATTCCTTCCTTGTAATTCCCCAGTCTGATGTTTTCATTAGGACTGTGTTGATTATTGTCTGCGTTCACCGTAGGAATGGTAACTGCAGGTATTCCCAGTGCATCCACAAAAGGAGAAATGGGAATAGATCCTCCAGAGATCCTAATCTGCACTGGATCTTTTCCGAATGCTCGATTCATAGCAGCTCTCAGCCATGCACCCGTTTCAGAGTCCATCGGAGTACGAAATGCCTGATAGGAAATAGAATAAATCATCTTCACGATCTTAGGATACTTCATTCGCTCCTCATCAGTTGGATCATGATCAAGTATATGGAAGCCCTGATCCTCGATATGCTTTTTGATAAGGGAAAATAAACGTTCTGGATCTGATTCCGGAACTAACCTCACATCGATTTCTGCTAAGGCAGTAGCCGGTACAATCGTTCTTGCCTCTTTGCCTACCCAAGCTGACTCCATTCCACGGATGTTCAGTGAGGGATATTGAATGCTTTCCTGATAGCTTTGACCTACCTGATCTGTCCTACCTATTCCCAGTTTCTTTTGGATAGCCTGCTCATCATCGGGTACCTGAGCTAGGATTTCCATTTCTGATTCGGATAGATTTATTCCTTCGTAAAAGCTGGGTATTACCACTACGCCGTTTTCATCTTTCATGGAAGCTAAAAGCTGCGAAAGAAGAAAAGCTGCGTTAGGAGCATAGTTTCCATAATGCCCGCTGTGCTGAGGGAGTTTTGGGCCGAAAGTAGTCAGGGTCATCTGAGAGATTCCTCTTGCGCCATAGCTTAGCGTAGGTTCATTGCTGGTATGTCTTGGTCCATCCATGATCAGCATCAGATCAGCTTTTAACTTTTCTTTATGGTCCAAAACTGCTTGAGGCAGATTCGGAGAACCTTGTTCTTCTTCAAAATCCAAGATAATCTTGATGTTATAATCAGGGGAAATACCTGCTTTTACTAGAGCATCCCATCCAGTAAGAAACATAGCAATTGGCCCTTTGTCATCTGAGGTAGATCTCCCAAAAAGCCTCCATTCAGGATTGTAATCTGTTTGGAGATTTTCTGAAGGGATTATCTGCCAATCACTGTTGGCATCCAGGGATTTTAAAACAGGAAGATAGGGGTTGGGTTGCAGCCACTTGCTGGTGTCTACTGACTGACCATCTACGTGGAAGTAAAAAAGTGCATTTTTAGTGGCATTAGGTTGCGATTTTGATACAAGAAGCAAAGGGATTCCATTTGTTTCTAGTTTTTCTGAATGCCATCCCCTTTCTCCAAATTCCTTTTCGCACCAAGCAATGTTAACTTCTATTTGCTCAGGGTAAGCCGCATCATTTGGTATACTGACAATCTCCTGTAAAATGTCTAAACCATGTTGCCAATTTTCATTTGTTAGTTTTTCAAGTTCTGCTTGGGTTAGTGATTGGCTAAAGGCAGAAATTCCCAAAATCAGGAGGGGCAGGAATAGAAGTTTTTTCATAGGTGTCAGTAAAGAATTAAAAAGTACTGAAACTCATCCATAAATGAAAAATGTCAAAGAAATGATTGAAATAAAATCACAATATTATCCACATAGGCTTTAAAAGCCTGAATGCTATATGCTCATTATTGGAAGGAAAGAGGAGAAGAGATTCATCAGTTAAGATTTAGCCTTTTGTTTGCTCGGCAGTCTGGGTAATCTCCTTACCATTTAATATGAATTTGTCATAACCGTAAAGGCTGACATTCACCATGGAATCACCTACTTCCGCCAGTGTATTGAATCCATTTGGGTAGAGTTTTCTTCCGATAGGATACATCCAGGCAAAGAATTTATACCAAGAAAGTACATGCTTGGCTCCTTCCATTGGCTTCATGCCACCGGGACGATAGGCAAAAACCTGTTTGAAAGAAAGCTTCTTCAGGTCATTTTCGGTTTTACCCTTTACCCTTGCCCAGTGACTTTTTCCCTTCTCAGTACTATCAGTTCCCTGTCCTGAGACGTAGGTGAAAGTCATTTGAGGATTAAGCTTCGCCAAAGTCTGCGCAAAGCTTAAGGTCAAATCGTAGGTAATTTTCTCATAGTCCTCCTTGCTGACACCCACGGAAGAAATTCCTGCACAGAAAAAGCAGGCATCGTAGCCGGAAAGTTGAGCTTCCACAGCGCCAAGGTCAGTGAAATCGGCATGAATCAGCTCCTCCAATTTGGGATGCTGATGGCCATTCGGCTTGCGGCTGATAGCCAATATCTTTTCAACTTTGGGATTCTCAAGGCATCGCTGCATTACCCCTTCGCCAACCATCCCTGTGGTACCTGTGATGATGATTTTCATATTTTATGACTGTTCTTAATTATGCCTGATAACGCAATAACTCTATGGCATTTGTCCGGTGACTGGTGTCCGATGTCCTGTGTGGCTTCAAAGTAGCAGTTAACCATTTCTTTGAAGTTCTATTTTTTCTAGTAAATGAAATCAAAGCACTATATAAAATGCTTAACACTAGCATTCAAGCTACATACGTCACCCGGCACCGGTCACCCCGCATCTGTCATTTCAACTTCACCAGCGGGTAATTCAATCCATTCACCAGGTTTTTTACTACTACATATTTATCCAAATTCTTGAATAACTCCGTAAGGTTTCGGAAGCCATAGGATCTTGGATCGAAACTGGGGTCAATCTTTCTCAGCGATGCCCCGATCTTGGCAATGTGGATTTCCTCTTCCTCATCGGAAGAAATTTCAAAAGCTTTATCGATTATACTCAGATCAAGTTCCGCAGCTTCTTTTTCAGGAAGTTCCTTTTTGATTTCCTCATTTACTACCACATTTTTTCTGGTGGTACTGACCTGGGATTTATCCACTTTTTTACCTGTTGCTTTTGGTTTTTCTTCTGGCAAAAGATTCTCAGCATAGGTGAAAATCTCACAGGACTGCACAAAGGCTTTTGGGGTGATCCTGCGACCTATTCCCATCACAAACATTCCTTCTTCCCGAATTCTCTTTGCCAAACCTGTGTAATCAGAATCGGAGGATACGATGCAAAAACCGTCCACGCTTCCGCTATGAAGGATGTCCATCGCATCTATGATCATGGAGCTATCAGTGGAGTTCTTGCCGGTAGTGTAGGAAAATTTTTGGATCGGGCTGAAAGAATGCAGGTTGATCATCTCTTTCCAGCTATTCATATGTGGCGTGGTCCAGTCCCCGTAGATTCTCCGGATGGTGGCTTTGCCGTATTTGGAAACCTCTTCGAGAATTTCCTTGATTAATTTTGCTTGTGCATTATCCCCGTCAATGAGGACGGCGATGTTGAATTTATTGTTTTGCATGTATAAAAATATAATGTATTAGCCCATAAGTTAGCAATTAGTAAGCCGAGCTTGGGGATTGGCAGGAAAAAGAGAGGGTAATGGAATGTTCTGGAACCTTCGGAGTCTTATGAAATAGTGTGTAATTTTTTATCAATTCCCTTCCAATTTCACAAGTTGGACTTCAGTTTCGGAGCTGGGAATAGAATACGATACATAACTCCCATTAGAATCAGACATTATTTTAAGATTGATATCTCTTTCATTTTGGCTCAAACGAACACCTTCCCAGCCTTCGGGAAGGTATGTTTTAAGCGTCAACGGAATGTCATAAACAGCAGCATCCAAGTCTGAGCTTAATTTGATCATAATAGTATCCCCCTCCAATTCAGATTTAATTTGAGCTGCTTTTCTTTCTCTTAAGTATTTGGTGACATCGCCAAAAGTGGCAACCCAAACAGAATCCTCATTTTCTTTAACATCACCAAAGTATTGGACCAACTCTTCTCTTTTCAGCGGCTCCCAACCGTAATCTTCAACTCCGTGAATCACCAGCACTAGCCAAATGTTGTCATGTGCATTCACTGTGTCTGTCCAGGCTTTCATCTGATCAATACCCGTAGTGCTAATTGCACCTCTTTGCCATTGGACATATTCTTTATCAGTGTTTCCAGGTTGCTTTTGACTTCCTCTATTTATTTCTTCCAACCATTCTTCAGGCATTCTGTTTCTTAAAGCAGGATAGATTTTATGAGCGTACTCCATGACTCTTTCATTCTCAGTGCCATATGGGCCTTCCGCTGAAAAGGTCGCTTTCGCACCCATAAACTTCGCTAAGTCAGCTTTACTTTGCTCTAATTCATAACGAATGTTTGCTTCATCCAGCACTGCTAGTCTAGGATGAGTGACTGTATGTGAGGAGATTTCATGTCCTTGCTTTTCGTATGATTTATATTGCTCCCAAGTAGTGGTGTCAACTGGGTTGTTATGAAAAACCACATCTTCCGTATCTTTCAAACGGCCATTTCTTATTTTTTCATAGCCTTCGTCGAGAAGCAGATAAGCCTCTGAAACTTTTCCGGCTTCGAACAATGACCCTACATTCGCATGATATTCCTCTGCCTCAGTGGTTCCTGTGAAAGCAATCAAGGAAGCTCTTTCGAAGAAATTGGTAGAATCAGTTTTGATAGTTGCCGTTTCCGAAATGATGGTTTCCGGTTCTCTACCTATAAACCGCCCTTTTGCAGACCCCTCCACTTTTCCGGTAATAATGAAAAATGTCCCTGGCAGATCCAAACTATCCATTATTGGTTTTGCGACGGTCAATTGATTGATGATCCCATCATCATAGGTGATGGAAATTGCACCATTCTTTCCATCTGGCCACTTTGTAATTTCTGTCTGGGCAGACCAGTCTTTAACTGGATTAGCGCATGAAGCAGCGAGAAATAAGACAGCAAAGAGACTTCCTTGGGATGGTAATAGTTTCATTTATTTTTAGTCTTGTTTTTCTGAGAAAAAAAAGAAGCGCTTTTCAGCGCTCCTAATAATATTTCAAAATCCTTACCCCAACTTCTCTTTAAAGAAACTAATCGTCCTATCCCAAGCTAAAGTTGCAGCAGCCTCATCGTAGCGAGGTGTGGTGTTATTGTGGAATCCGTGATTTACATCTGGATAGATGAAAGCCTGATTTTCCACATTATTTTCATTCAGGGCTTTTTCATACGCTGGCCAGCCGGCATTTACCCGCTCGTCCAGTCCTGCAAATTGTAGCATTAGAGGAGCTTTGATTTTTGCGGCTTCTTCTGCAGAGGGTTGACCTCCATAAAAAGGAACAGAGGCATCCAGAGTTGGAATTCGAACCGCCATCATATTTGAGATCCAGCCTCCGAAGCAGAATCCTACCACACCGATTTTGCCATTGCAGTCTGGATGTGCCTTTAAATACTCGTAAGCAGCGATAAAGTCCTCCAGCATTTCATCCCGATCTCGTTTGCTCTGCATTTCACGACCTTCATCGTCATTGCCGGGATACCCTCCGAGTGGAGTGAGCGCATCAGGAGCCAAAGAGATAAAACCCGCTACAGCAGTTCTTCTTCCCACATCTTCTATGTATGGATTCAGGCCTCGGTTCTCATGCACAACCACCACTCCAGGTACTTTACCTTTCATTCCGGCAGGAGTAGAAAGCAATCCCTTGATCTTGCCTCCACCTTTTGGAGAATCGTAAGTGATGTAGTTTGATTCCAAGCGAGGATCATCTGCTTTGATGGTACGGGTGTCTTCATAATTTGGCATCATTGCACTCATAAGCGCGGCAACAGTTACGCCTCCTACGGCATAAGCGGAAAGTTTTTCTATGAATTGTCTTCGCTCAAGTTTGTTGTGTGCATAAGCATCGTATAGATCAAATACGCCTTGGTCTATGTCTTCTTTTCTTAATTCCTTCATTGTTATTGGTTTTGTGGGTTGTAGTGTAATTTACTGAATTGCATGAAGTAAATAAATTCACTCGTGTAATTCTTTAGACGCTTTCAAGTACAAAGTACCAAGTACCAAGTACAAAGAATCAAGCACTGACAACTGACAACTTCCAACCTCCAACTTCCCAACTTCCTCTCCCCACTTCCAACTTCCTTTTATTCTTCCGAACTTGCACGCACAAATCATTGACTATTCCCTTGGCTTCAAAAGTTCTATTCATCACCCCGCCTTTTACCCAGCTTAATACGCCTTATCCGGCTACGGCTTATCTGAAAGGCTATATGAATCAAATCGGAGTGGCATCCAATCAGGTTGATCTAGGAATAGAGGTGATTTTGCAACTTTTTTCCAAGGCAGGATTAACCAAGATTTTTGCAGAGATTGAAGCTAATCAGGCAGATTTGTCGGACAATGCTGCACGTATTGTGCGATTGAAAGCTAATTACTTGCAAACCATAGATCCTGTGATTGCTTTTCTACAGGATAGAAATCCTACGCTGGCTTATAGAATTGCTGAGGGAGATTACCTGCCTGAGGCCAGTCGCTTCGAGCAATTGGATGATCTGGAATGGGCTTTTGGTACGCTTGGGATTCGGGATAAAGCCCGGTATTTCGCGACTCTTTATCTGGAAGATATCGGTGATTTGATCTCGGAACAGATAGATCCTCATTTCGGCTTTAGCCGCTATGCTGAGCGCTTGGGCATGTCCGCCAATACTTATGATGAGATGCAGGAAGCACTGAATCAACCTTCCGGTTTGATCGATGACTTACTTTGTGATTTACTGGAGCAAAAGATACAGCAGTACCAGCCTACTTCTGTTGCCTTTTCAGTGCCTTTCCCAGGAAATCTTTACGGGGCTTTCAAATGCGGGCAATACCTGAAAAAGCATCATCCAAACTTGGTACTTTGGATGGGAGGAGGATATCCAAATACGGAGTTGCGCTCGCTAAAGGAACCTCGGGTTTTTGATTACATGGACTTTATTGTACTGGATGATGGAGAAGCTCCAATTCGGCTGTTGCTCGATCATCTGGATGGGAAGATACCGGTTGCTGAGCTGAAGCGAACCTTTACCCGAGTTGACGGTCAAGTGACTTTTTGTAATAATCATGCAGTAAAAGATGTGGCTCAGCGAGAAGTGGGTACGCCGGATTACAGCGATTTGCTGATTCGGGATTACCTCTCTGTGATTGAAGTGGCAAACCCAATGCATAGACTTTGGTCGGATGGTCGTTGGAATAAGATGACACTGGCACATGGTTGCTACTGGGGAAAATGCACCTTTTGCGACGTGTCGCTGGATTACATCGGGAGGTATGAACCGATCACTGCATCGATTTTATGCGATCGTATCGAGGAGATTATCGCTCAGACTGGCGAAAATGGGTTTCATTTTGTGGATGAGGCGGCACCACCTGCTTTGATGCGGGATCTGGCAATTGAGATTCTTCGCAGAGAACTCTCTGTGGTTTGGTGGACGAATATTCGTTTTGAAAGCAGTTTTACCGCAGACCTGTGCCGGCTTCTGAGAGCTTCTGGATGTATTGCGGTTTCTGGCGGTTTGGAAGTCGCCTCTGATCGCTTGCGGGAAATGATCAAAAAGGGAGTGACAGTCTCTCAAGTCGCCCAGGTAACCAACCATTTCACCCAATCAGGAATCATGGTTCATGCGTATTTGATGTATGGTTTTCCAACCCAAACTGCTCAGGAAACAATTGATTCCTTGGAAATGGTTCGTCAGCTAATTCAAGCGGGAGTGATCCAATCCGGTTTCTGGCATCGATTTGCCATGACTGCACATAGCCCAGTTGGGCTGGATCCAAAGTCTTTTGGAGCAGTTAATCTCATGCCTGTGGAAGGTACTTTTGCAAATAATGATTTGCCTCATGATGATCCTACGGGAGCGGATCATGAGATTTTTAGCGAGGGCTTACGCAAATCACTTTTCAATTACATGCATGGAGTCTGTTTCGATGTACCGCTTCAGGATTGGTTTGAAGCCAAGGTACCAAAAACTACTATTTCTAAGAATTACATAGCTCAAGAAATCAATAACGAGCCAGCTCCAGAATATAAAGATCGAAACAGAATTCTTTGGATAGGAGCGCAGCCTGAGCTGCAGGTTTTCGAAGAGGATGAGCTTGCGGAGTTGATTTTTTCAGGGAAAAAAGAAGACTTCGCCATGGAGCTACCGCTTAATTTGGGGATCTGGGTTGCTGAACTTCTAAATACAGTGGGTTATAACCAAAAGCTAAATACCCTAAAGCCAATCCGGGAAAGCTATGAATCTCAATTTGGCGACTTTGAAGAGATGTTGGAATCAGAAGTCTGGGAAATCCTGAGAGAGCATGGATTGTTGGTTTTTTAGGAAACATCCCAATTTTGCTATCAATGACATACTATGATTTTATTGGAAATCATGTCAGTCCGAGCGAAGTCGAGGACAATTATAAATCAGGCTTCGACTTCGCTCAGCCTGACATTCCCACTTCACTCAGCTTGAGATTTCCACTTTGCTTAGCCTGACATTCCGAATTAGCTTAGCCTAATATTACGACTTCGCTCAGTTTGAAATTACGGGTTTGCGGAGCCTACATTAGCGTTTCACTTTTGTGAGTTTGAAGTTTGTATTACTCAGATTAGAACTACAAATCCCACTCGATTTGGGCGAGCGATTGTAATCTCAAATCGGGATATTTTTTACTCAGCGGTATTATTTGAAAATAGATTTCTATGTACCAAGCGGCGAATTAGAGTGATTCGAATGGATCATTCAAAATAATAATTGCTGTGGCACAACTTGTGAATTGATGATCCGACAAACAATTTAACCATATAATTTCCCCGACATGAACAATCTTTTCAAAGGATTAATCGCAGGCTACGGAGCCTATAAACTAGGCGGAGGATGCCTAGGAACTATTCTGGTATTCGTAGTTATCTATTTGCTAATGGGGCAATGTAGCTAACAGATTTTAGCACTAGATTACTCTCCCCATATTTGGATCTGAAATGCTGTCTTTGCCTGATTCCAATCTTCCGGCATAGGTTATTTTCAGATCCTGATCTTTTTCTTCAAAAGTAACCTGATACCATCCTTTGTACTTTTTCGTATCCACTTTAAGGCTTGTTTCAGCGCCTGCAGCCAGCTTTATTTCTTTGTTTGTTTTTAGATAAACATCATCTTTAGCCTTCAATGTCAAGTTAGATGAAGAGGTATTTTTTATTATAAACAAAAGTTCATCACTGGCTTTGTTGTTATTTAAAACTGCTTTTGCACTGACGTCCAAGTTTTTTTGTGGAGACTTACCTTTAAATTCCCGATAGAATCCATTTGGTCCATAGACACGAAGGTGATATTGCCCATTTTCAAATTCTGAAATTGGCCATTCATAAGAAATAGTGTCTCCAGATTTTACAGCGAAAGCCCAGATTTTTACCGGCTCAAAAATTTTAGATTTGGAGTTGAGATAGTTGCCAGGAGCATATACATTAAATCCCGAACCTAGGGCTTCTTTCCCGAAAATTTCCTGAGATGATGTGAAAGTAATGATGAAATTTTTCCCGTCAGAACTGATTTTCCCGTCCGCATGCAAGTCGTATTTCAATCCGTTGGAGGGCTTAGTGCCAGGTTCCTGAATTGGGAAAACAGATGAATTTGCTTGGTTAGACGCTTCTTTTTTAGCTTCTTCTTCCGAAAGCTTTATGAAATTAGTAGGGACATTTTTGAATTTAGCATTGTAAATCTGCTTCACAAATTCCTCCTGATTTACGGGCTCAGCATGTTTAATTTTCTCATCATTGTAAGGACGGAATGCCGATGTTAAATCTCCGCTGACTGTTCTTCTCCAAGAGCTAATATTTGTTTCTTCGATTTTCTTGCCGGTCTTCTTGGTAAGGAAAGTTTCCAAAAATTGAATAGTGGAAGTAATGTCACAAACTTCAGAATTTACCCATCCGCCGCGCGACCAAGGTGAGGCTATAATCAGAGGCACTCTATATCCCAATCCAACTGGGCTGGTTCTCGCTTCATTGGCCTTAAATCCTTCTCTTAATTCTTCCTCTGCAGTCACAAATTCTCCTACACTGGAAAGTCCTTCAGACATTTTTCCATTAGGCTCGTTTGGATTTGGCGGGACGAAAGGAGGGATGTGATCAAAATAGCCATCGTTCTCATCGTAATTGATGATGAAAATGGTCTTCTTCCACACCTCTGGATCTTCGGTCAAAATATTCATTACCTCCGAGGCATACCATGCACCATACCAAGGCGCGCTTGGGTGATCAGAAAATTTCTGCGGAGCTACTAACCAAGTAACTGTCGGCAAAGTGCCTTCTTTTACATCTTTACGGAATTGGTGGAGAATGTCTCCTTTTGGAATCAAAGTTTCACGGTCTTCTCCATTTTCCTGGTAGGATAGTTTTTCGGTTTGGTGGAAATAAGGATCTTCTGCATTTGTTTGGAAAGCCTTTTTATGAAGATTTTTTGATTTGTCCGAGAGCTTTTCAAATTCTTCAGCATTCCACTTTTTTAGGTATACATCGAGATAAGCCAAGCTATTTTCCTTTTCTTTCAATTCTTTTTGCAGGGCTGATACATTGGCAGGAGAGCTGGCTATATTCACCTTCAATTTGGAAATTTCAGAAGGAAGTTCCTTTGCCCGTTTCTGAAGAAAAAGGTAATGCTCAGGGTGGAAACGAACACCGAATTGTGAAAACCATTCCAGGTTATTGTCTGTGAAGTTTGCCAAAAGAGATTCCGCTTCACCTTGTAATTCAGTAGAAATGCTCAGTTCGTTTTGATAGACTTTCCAAGAAACATTGTTTTCTTCCAGCAATTCCGGGAATGTTCTCCAGCTACCTTCTTTTGTATAAGTTAATTCTCCATTACGGACTTTGGCTTTTTCGCCATCTTCTCCATGGGTTTTACCCGTCCAAAAATAACTTCTATTTGTAGTAGTTCCTGTCAGTGCTGCGCAAAAGTGCTGATCGCATACCGTGAATGCATCTGCTAATGCATAATAGAAAGGTAAATCTTCTCGGCTATAAAATCCCATCGTGAGGGGAAGATCGTAATATTCTTTTTCAGGTCTCTTTGCCTCAATCCAGCCATTGTATTTTCCTTCATTTCTTGCGTCCACTTGATTTTCCCAAGAATGCGGCGTTCCGCTCATCCATGTTGCTTTGGTGTCTTTGATGTCAAAGCGAAAAGGTGCAAATCGGTTTCCATTTATATCCGGTTGCAGCCAAACAGGATTTTGATCTGGAAGAGTAATCGCCCGTGGATCATTAAAGCCACGTACACCTTTCATGGTACCAAAACAGTGATCGAATGATCTGTTTTCCTGCATTAGCATTACTACGTGCTCGGCGTCGTAAAAAGTCGTTCCCGGAGCAGCAGGAATCGCCATGGCACGCTGTACTGCCATTGGCATGGAGCTCCAGATACTTGCACCACCAGTTACCAAAGCTGCTTTCTTTAAAAATTCTCTTCTTGAATCGTTCATAACACTGATTTGTGATTTAATTATAGGGACTTTTCTGTTTTGGCAGAAGGTTTCTGTGATTTCCTTTTTGTTATGATTTTTAGTGAAAGTCTATAAATTAAACTAGATCAGAGGCTTAGCATTGCTTGAGTAATTGTTATGTAATTTCATTTTTATGAAAAAATGTAAAATGGAAGACATTCTAGAGTCAAAAAAACAAGGTTGAGAGAATGCGGCCAAGTTTTTTTAGCAGGTGACGTTTAGGTAAAATTGTAAGCTTCGTCAAATCGCGGATAACTAATTGAAAATTGTCATCAGCATCAATGAGCCTTTTTACTTCAGCTTTGTCATCAAAATAATTCCTGTTGACCAGTTCATTTTCGTAAGTGTAAAATCGGTTCGATTTTCCAATAGCTCAACTAAAATTTTGGCTTTTTCTGCATGTCCTTCCGGCCAATTAGGTTGAGGATCCATATCATCGATGACATACATGCCGCCAACTTTCAGCATGGAAAGTGTTTCATCCAACTCACTATATTTTCCTGGCCAGGCATCAGCGAAAATAAGGTCAAATTTGTCCCCCTCGAAAGTCTTGATGAATTCAGCCCCATCCTGACATAAGATTTTTACCCTTGGATCCTGCTCAAAAATTGCACTGACTATGCCTGTGAGCTCAGGGTCATTATCTATAGATATGATTTTGCCGAATTTATCCAAGCCATCGACCATCCAAGAAAGTGATAATCCTATTCCTGTACCTAGTTCAAGGAAATTTCCGGCAGGTTTACTGGCTATCAAGGTTTTGAGGAGTGTTCCGATATAAAGATCAGAGGGCATGGTAAATCCTATCTCCTGACATTTGGCCTCTATGGATGGATGGGAGGCAGGTTTTATTCTAATATCTGATTGTTTCATTTATGTATATTTTCATTTAAAAATAAGTAGGTAGCAATCCCAAATTTCTCCATAAAATGCGGAGAGTGCGATCGACTGTTTGTTAATTTATATAGCCTAATAATTAAAAAAGCCTCGTTAGAGGCCTTTCAATTAGTAAGTATATTTTACGTAAACTCTTTTTTGAATGCTTTGATCATCGGGATTGAGCAGTGGAGGCGCTACTGCATCGGCGCTCGTACGCATCATTTCCATTTTGGCATAAGCATAAGTAACTGGCTGGGACTCTAGCGATACTCTATGAACACGTATTGATTTAATACCTAAGGTCTCGGCGATAAATTGAGCTCTACTTTCTGCATTCTTCAATGCTACGGTAAGTAATTTATCCTCCAGCGACTTTCTTGTAGCCTCGGAAATCTGAAAATTCAAATTAAAACTCATATCTCCGGATTTCTGAATGGCCTCTACTATCTTCTGTAAATCCTCATTCTTACTGCTGGTGACTACTCTAAGGGATTGATGCGCTACATAGCCAGAATCCCGCGATGTACCACTTCTATAAATTCGATTAACGTCTACTGAATAATTGTCTGCAATCAATTTGTAATCTTTGATTTTGGCATTTTTTAAAGCATCAGCCAGCATTTGCGTCTTTTTGTTTAAAACAGAGACTGCGTCACTTACTTTCATGGCCTTTTCTTCCAGGTTGATCTGAAAACTGGCTTCATCTGGTGCTACCCTTTTCTCGCTAAATCCTTCCACTTCTATTAGAGGAACAGTCATGTTGTCCTGGGCAAAAACAGGCACTACCAGCATTAATGCAAATAGTAGAGTTAAATAATTTTTCATTTGTGTGATTGGTTTAGTTCTGCTTCTGATTGTTCAAAATCGAAGCCAGCTTTAGACATAATTATTTCTATTAAGAGAAATTAAGGGAACTGTAATTAAAAATTAAGTAGCCATTACTAAAATCTCAATTTTCAAATCGGAAATCAGATTTCTCTACTTCCATTCCAATACTTCCATTGTATTTAATTCAGGTCCTCCGCCTCTTTTCGCACTGCCGGCAGCTACGTGGAGTTTGCCTTTGTAGTAGACCACACCCGTTCCGTGTCTTCCCTGAATAAGATTTGGCAGTTTAGACCAGTTTCCAGTACGCGTATCAAGTACCTCTACTTCAGAATGCGAAGCTTCTTGGACAGTGCTTTCTCCATTCATGACCAATAAATAAGGGCCTTTTCCTATCGAAGAAGTTCCCCCTCTCGGAGTAGGTAATCCTGCTTCAACGGTATTCCACTCCTTCGTCTTAAAGTCGAAGAAATCCACTTCTGGAATCACCAAGTCCAATACTTTTCCAATCTCGGCATGCGAAGTTCTCCCACCGGATGCATAGACTTTGTCATCGACTAACACAGCTCCAAAGTGATCTCTTGGTCTTGGAGCGTCTGGAAGAACTGTCCATTCTCCCGTTTTTGTGTCATACTCATCAAACCACGGGACAAAGTCGGCATAGTGACCGTCTACAATTCCGCAAACCATGTAGATTTTATCTCCGCGAGTCAACACTCCTGCAGAACCTCTTCTTCTGTCCTCCGGAATCTCAGCACCCTCCCTCCAAGTATTAGTTTTTGGGTTGAAAATCAGGAAATGCGTCAAAGGAGTTTCGTGAGGATATCCTCCTGTCAAAGCTCCGATCACATAGATTTCGTTTTTGAAAGAAATTGCCTGAAAGTGATGGAACTCCATCGGAGCCATGGCCAACGTTTTCCAGGTATTGGACTTTGGGTCGTATTCTTCGATTGGCTTGACGCCTCTGCCACCAAGGAGATAGAACTTTCCATTGTCTTCCACGAATGAATTTTCATGACGTGGTAAGGGATAGTTTGTTGGTTCTACTGCCGTCCAGTGATCTGATGATTGAGAAAATGCGGCTGTAGTCAAGAGCAAAAGTGTAATTATAAAAAAGTGCTTCATAGCGATCGAAATATGTTTGGTTAGAATAAAAATAAGGATTCAAATACAATTAATCTTATCTGAGTGTATAATCTTGTGGGTTTTGATAAGAATGAATGATAGCAAGAATGACAATTCTGTTTTTTGTGGAATCAACTAGGTAGTGAATGTGGTAGGGGAACTGATGTAATAGAATTGTCCTTGCTTCATTGTACTTTATCTGAAATGCTTCGGGAGATTGAGCTATTCGAGATTTAGCTTCGCGTATTCTGGATAAAAATTGTTTGGCTAGTTTTGGGTTAATTTCATTATAATAAGCAACAGCATTTCTAATGTCAGAGTAGACTTTAGGACTGTTGACAAAAATGAAACTCATAAACTCTTTTCAATTTCGTTCAGTGTTTTGTCAAAATCACTTACATTTTTTGGATCATCATAATAATCAGCAATTCGCTCATCTATAATGTTCTTTTGCCATGACGCTAAATCGGATGGACTGTCAGCTTCTTGCAATTCAGAATACTTTTCTTTCAATGACTCCCATTCTTCAATAGGAATTATAACTCCAGTAGTTTTTCCTTCTTTGTCTTGGATATATTGAAGTGTCATTATCTTAGTTTTTGGTGTACTTAAAGGCATATAAATATACTGGATTAGCGAGTGAAAGTTGAGAAACCCTTCAATAATTTGGTATACTAATAGCTAATGAGTTTTTCTATAAAATAAAAAACACCATCTGCTTATCTAAACAAATGGCGCTTTTAAATAGTGAAATCAGATTTCAAAAATCCGGTGTTGACTTACTTTTCCAAATCCAGGATATCTCCGATTTTGTTAATTTCTTTCATGTCATCTGATAAGCCTTGTCCATCACTTGCGGCAATTTTATCACGGAATGCAGTCAAATTGGAAATATAACCGTCTAGGGCAGATAAGATATTGTCTTTGTTTTCTGTCAGAATCGGAGCCCACATAGCAGGACTTGACTTGGCGAGACGGACGGTAGATGCAAATCCTGAACCTGCCATATCGAAGATGTTTTTCTCGTCTTCCATTTTTTGAAGGACAGTTTTACCCAACATAAATGAGGAAATGTGAGAGAGATGCGATACAAAAGCCAAGTGGCGGTCGTGCTCCTCGGGATCCATAAATCTCAATTTCAGATTCAGCACATCAAATAGCTCATAAGCCTTTTCTTTCAGACTAAGATCAGTTTGTTCAAGCTCACAGATGATCATCACTTTGCGGTCAAGCAAATCCTTAAAAGCTGCTTTTGGTCCCGAATACTCAGTCCCTGCAATTGGGTGAGCAGCTAGGTATTGCTTTCTTTTGGGATGATCTGTAACTAAAGAACAGAGTTTTGCTTTTGTAGATCCCACATCAAAAACCAAAGTGTCTTCACCTACTTGATCAAGGGTTTTTAGCAAAAGATCGTTTAATTTGTCGGCAGGAGTTGCCAAAATAATAATATCAGTGTCAGGATCTGCTGATTCTTTTGCCTCCTGAATGATCCCAAGACTCAAAGCATCCTGCAAATTTTTCTCATTTGCATCAGTGCCTGTAATCAAAAGATCAGAGAATTTTTCCTTAGCAGCCAAGGCAAAAGAGCCTCCCAGAAGTCCTAGACCTACAATGTGTATTTTTTTCATAGTTAGTAGTTTAGAATAATGCTTTGCTCTTCTATCCAAAAAGATAAAAGCATCATAGGATTTGGGCAACACTAGCGAATTCGTGTCGTCGGTTACCCGTCATCGGTAAATTTATTTAATCCGGTTTATAGCTTCCAAGATTTTAAACTCAGGCATACAAAGCGAAAAGCGAACGTAGCCTTCTCCAGCTGATCCAAAGATTTTTCCAGGAGTAATGAATATGTTTCTCTCGTAGAGTAATTCGTCCACGATTTGATCGGCAGTCTTTCCTTCAGGCACTTGGCACCAGACAAATAGCCCTGCTGCATTAGTATCATAGCTTAGGTTAAGCTTATCTGCCAATTTCCAGACCAGTTTTCTGCGGCTTTGATAAGTGCTTTCAATATCAGAAAACCAACTTTCCCCTAAATTTAAAGCTGCAATAGCACCTTTCTGAATTCCCAAAAACATCCCGGAATCCATATTGCTTTTCACTTTCAATACTTTTGCAATCCAATCTTCCCGACCTACAAGCATTCCTACACGCCAGCCAGGCATATTGAATGCTTTGCTCAAAGAATTCAATTCCATCGCAACATCCTTAGCTCCAGGAATAGACAAAATGCTGATTGGCTCTTTGGTCAAAATGTGACTGTAAGGATTGTCATGAAGCAAGACGATCTGATGCTTTTTAGCAAAAGCTACCAATTCCTGTAAAATAGCTTTGCTTCCAGGAGCGCCAGTAGGCATATGAGGATAGTTAATCCACATAAGTTTCACCTTACTTAGATCCTGATTTTCATATTCTTCTAAGTTAGGTCGGCCCGATTTCGTCAGGTCAATTCCGTAGAAAACTGGAGTAGCTCCAAGTAAATTTGTGACAGATGTATAAGTAGGATAACCTGGATTTGGTATCAAAACCTCATCGCCTGGATTCAAAAACGTCATACTGAGATGCATGATTCCTTCTTTGGACCCCATCATAGGGAGAATTTCTTTGTTTGGGTCTAATGTGACGCCATACTCCCTTGAATAAAAGGAGGCAATGGAAGTTCGAAGCTGCGGAATTCCCTGATAATTTTGGTAACCATGAGCTTGGGAATTGTCAGCTGTGTTTTTCAGCGCATCTATCACAAGTTTGTCAGGAGCCAAATCCGGGCTCCCAATCCCTAGGTTAATGATAGGTTTTCCATCAGCAATCATCTGATTCACCTCACGCAGTTTGGAGGAAAAGTAATATTCCTCTACACTACTCACTCGATCTGCAAAGCCCTTCATTTATCTATTCTTAATTATGTATTTCTGCTTTTTTACTTGTAAAGAGACTAAAGCATTATAGGATTTGTTTAACACTAGCTTTGAGAGTACTTCGGTCATCGGGCTTGGTCAGCAAGGAAATTTTAGCTATTTGTATCAATACGGATAGTCATATTATTATTTCCTACTTAGGTATTCCCCAAAAATTTTCACTTCACCAAAGCTAGCTCGAATTTCTTCAATTGTCTGAGTGAAGACGGTATGATCTTCAAAAACCAAGTCGATGAAAAATGCATATTCCCATGGTTTTTCGATCACTGGAATGGATTGAATTTTACTTAAATCAATTCCATTTTCAGAAATCAAAGTCAGCAATTTCGCCAATCCACCTTTTTGGTTTTGGATGGTAACTTTTATGGATGCTTTATTCGCTTCGCTCGCTGGTTTTACAGATTCTTTCTGAAGAATAATAAATCGAGTGAAATTGCTTTTCACAGTCTGAATATCCGGTGCAAGGATTTCCATTCCATAGATCTCGGCTGCGATGCTGGATGCGATTGCTGCGACACCTTTCCAATTTCCTTCAGCGATATCACGCGCTACAGAAGCCGTATCGGTATCTTCTTTTAGTGCGATATGTGGATGCTGCGCAAAAAAAGCCTTGCACTGCAAAAGAGCCATAGGGTGGGAGCGAACTTCAGTTATTTCCTGAATTGTTTGTCCAGGAAGTGCCATAAATTGATGTCCAATAGGAAGGTAATATTCGTCACGAATACTCAATCCATAGCGATCAATTAAATCATAGTTAGGCAAAATCGCTCCGGCAATGGAATTCTCAATCGCCATCACAGCAAAGTCAGCATCCTCATTTGACACAGCACGAGCAACTGGCTCAAAAGTGGTGAAATCTAGTATTTCTATGTCGTTGCCAAAATTGCGCAAAGCAACCTGATGATGAAAAGATCCAAGTACTCCTTGGATAGCTATTTTTAGCTTGCTCATATATTAAGACTGGCTGAGAATGGAAATACCCGCAAGCTGGCAATGTTTCCAGAAGCTTGGGTAAGATTTATTAACCACAGATGGATCTTCAATGCTCACTCTGGTTTTGGTGATCAAAGGCATAAATGCCATTGCCATTCTGTGGTCATCGTAGGTGTGAATTTTTACATCAGTAGGCATGGTCACAGATGGAATCACTTGATAAACTTCCGGTTTGACTTCCTTTAAGTCTGCATTGAACTTTGCCAATTCCTGCTGCAAGGCATAAATTCTGTCTGTTTCCTTAATTTTCAAACTTTCCAATCCGGTGAAGGTCGCGTTTTGTCCTAAGATCGCACAAGTCACTGCGATAGTCTGAGCCAAGTCCGGACAATGCGTGAAATCCCAAGTAGTCAATCCTTTTACTGGCTGTTTTTGCAATAAAACCCCACCATCCTTAAACGTGCTTTTAACCCCTAGCTGCCCCATGATTTCCACTACTGCAGAATCTCCCTGGAGACTGTTTTCTTTCAATCCAGAAAGAAAAAGCTCACCGGAATCAGCGCATGCCAATAAGCTAAACCAATATCCAGCACCTGACCAGTCGCTTTCTACAGCGAATGTTGTGGATTTATAAACTTGATGCGGGACGGTGATTTTATTATCAACCCAGGTGAAATTGATCCCAAATTGATACATGGAATCTAAGGTCATTTCTATATAAGAGCGAGAACCAACTTTTCCTTCCAATTCAAGTTCTAATCCCTTTGGTAACAAAGGTGCTATCATTAGCATCGCAGAAATATATTGGCTGGAAACGTCCCCTCGGATTTTAACTTTATCACTTTTTTGCTCTGAAAGTCCATGAACCGCCATCGGCGGATAGCCTTCCACTCCTAAATAATGGATTTCAGCTCCTACAGTCCTCAGTGCATCTACCAAAATTCCGATCGGGCGCTCACACATACGCGGAGTTCCTGTCATCACTTTGTTTTGGTTGGTGATCGCAGCATAGGCTGTTAAAAATCGCATGGTAGTCCCAGCATCCAAAACATCATAGACTGGAGGGTTTTTCTTAAGCAAACTGATCATTGTCTGCGTATCACGAGCCTCAGCAAGGTTGCTTATCTTGTTTTCACCTTCCGTAAGTGCATCAATTATTAGCACTCGATTGGATTCGCTTTTCGAAGAAGGAAGTGGGATATGGGTAGACGAAAAATCTGATTTTTGGGCCAGATGAATGGTTTCCATGGTTTCAGTATTCACAATATTGGTAATTAGGTCTGAGGTAAATTTTGATAATAATAGATCGCCTCCCGGATTTCATCGCGGGTGATTGGGATATTATAGGTGCAATCGCCAATAGCATTTAGCAAAGAAAACATCAATTCTTTGCCTTCGTTTTTCTTGTCTTGCAGGCAGAAGTCAAGAACAGCTGGAAGGTCAGTTTCCAGGATTTCTACCTTGCCATATACTTTCAAAAAGGCAGCTTGAATCTGCTCCACTTCTGCCAATGAAAGCTTTAATTTCTTGTGTGAGAGCCAGGCTTCGCAAATCATTCCGACTGCGATGGCTTCTCCATGTAATAAATGTCTAGGTCCATCCAAAAAGTATGTTTCAAGTGCATGGCCTATCGTGTGTCCAAAATTCAAGATTTTGCGTAAGCCAGCTTCTTTAGGATCTTCTTTGACTACAGCTTTTTTGATCTCTACAGAGTGATGGATCAGCGGAGTCCAATAGGAATTGCTCCAGTTTTCAAAATCCAGACTTTCGAAATAGTTCTTGTCCCGTATCAATCCGTGCTTTATGATTTCGGCAAAGCCAGATCTTAGCTCTTGTTGAGGTAAAGTTTTTAGGAATTCGGAAGCAACAATCACAGTTTCGGGCTCATTGAATACGCCTAGGTGATTTTTTAAGCCTTCGAAATCTACTCCCAATTTTCCTCCCACACTCGCGTCCACTTGCGAAAGTAGGGTAGTGGGCATGTTTATGAAGCGTATGCCTCTTTTATATATGCTGGCGCAAAAGCCACCCATATCTCCCAAAACACCGCCCCCGATATTCAGGAAAAGTGCTTTTCTGTCAATGTGGGCTTCAGTCATCGCTGCCCAGATTTGCATGCAGGTAGCAATGGTCTTATTCTTTTCACCGGAATCAATGGTGAAAAAAGTGCTATTTGAAGGGAAAACTTCTTCAACCAAGGGTAGGCAATGTTCCTTGGTGTTTTCATCTGTTAAAATAAAAAGACTCGAGAAGTTGAGCTCGCCAAGTACGGCGGTCAAATCCACAGATGCGTTTTCAGAAAAGATAATAGAGTTCACGAAGCAGGAAGTTTACTGAGTCTAAAATTGGGAGAAAATTCTGAGGAGAAATATTCCCCTCAGAATTTAAATAGCTCAGTGATTATGAATTTACTTTTTTACTGGATCAGCTTCTCTAAGCTGCTTTTCCTGGCGCTTCACGGATTCCTCATGGATGCAATAAAGCAACTCTCTCATAAATTTTTCGCTCAGGTTTTTTGATACTCCCTTTGCGGTACGTCCTTCCATTACTTCCTTCCAGCGATCAGATTGAAATACGGAAAGGTTATGTTCTCTTTTGTGTGCGCCGATTTGGTCGATCACAGCAAATCTTTCTTGTAGGATGTCCAGTAATTGATCGTCCAAGTGATCTACCGCTCTTCTCAGATCATTCAGTCTTTCGCTTGGTTGCTCAGATTCCAATGGTTTTTTGAAATCGATAGCTGAAAGAATCTCTTTTAGACGAGCTGGAGTTACCTGCTGCTTAGCATCAGACCAAGCTTTGTCTGGGTCATGGTGCGTCTCGATCATTAGTCCGTCCAATCCGAAGTTCATCGCCTTTTGCGAGATTTCAAGGATTCCGTCTCTTTTACCCACGATGTGAGAAGGGTCGTTGATTACTTCCATTCCAGTCCAAACACGTTTCAAATGCATTGGCATAGACCAGTTTGGCTTGTTTCTGTATCTCTTATCGTATGCATCAGAGAATCCTCTGTGAATTGCAGCCAGCTTAGTAAGTCCAACAGCATGGAATCTTTCCAAAGCTCCCATCCAAAGGTCAAGATCAGGGTTCATTGGGTTTTTCACCATCACTGGTATATCAGAACCTGCTAATGCGTCAGCAATTTCCTGTACTGCAAATGGGTTTACAGTAGTTCTAGCGCCTACCCAAACTACGTCCACATTGTTTCTAAGGGCGATTTCAGCGTGAGCTGCATTTCCAACTTCAACCGTGATAGGGATATTCAGGTGATGACGGACGATCTCCATCCACTTCAGTCCTTCTTCACCGATACCTTCGAAGCTTCCTGGTCTAGTTCTTGGCTTCCATATTCCGGCACGGAACATAGACGGAATTACATTGTTTTCCTTCATCTCGATACAAATCTGCTCGATTTGCTCTGGAGTCTCTGCGGAGCAAGGTCCTGCGATGATGGTTGGGCCTGTAAGTCCTAGGCCCCAGTCTTTGATTTGCAAGTGTTGTTTCATGTGTTTGTTATTTATTTTCAATGGTCACATGGAATCTCACATGGTTTATATCATCGCACTTTGTGATGTTTTTCGTCATGCTCGATTTCATAATTACTGAGCTTTAAATGAAAAAAGCCCGACTCTTTCGAATCGGGCTTTATGTGTTATATTTTCTTTTTAGTTTTAGGCTAGGCAATACACAACTCCGATTCGATTTTGTCTTCGAAAGTAAAAGTAAAAGAAGCTAAAATATGTCGTTGCTGTGTTTAACATGTGCCAAATGTAAAGTGGTGATTTTTAAAATCAAAATTAATTTTTATTCGGAGTATTATTTAATCGGCAAAGATTCAGGTGATTCATTGAATTTTTCTAAACGGGAAATGAAATATGATATCTTTCGGAATTATATTTTGTTTAATTTTTAAAAACATATCGAAATATTTGGAAAATTTTTTTTGGAATAATTTAAAAATGTTAGCTGTGTTTTACGGGAAAGGATGTTGGTTTAAGGAATAATGTGAGACTGCAATCCATTACCAAAGAAATCCAATATGTTTTTGCCTATCTCAGATATCTCTTCACTGATGTCTGCTTTTCAGTTACTTTTCACGATTCAATTATCATAACAAAAGGAACCCAAAAGCAGTTTTTTTGATATCTTTGCAGCTTTATTTCTGGAATATGCCCGCCAAACCCAATATTTCTTTTGAGAACTTAAAGGTTGCCTTCGCCTCAAAAAGTAATGCAGAACTCAGGAAAATGTACCTGGTTTTTGCCATGTTGAATAATAAATTGGTTTCTGATATAGGAATTGCTTTGACCAATATCGGCTTTAAGCTTCATCTGCCAATCAAAGGGATAATGAAGCAAACGATGTTTGGCCACTTTTGTGGAGGGGAAACAATCTCAGAAAGTTCCGATGCGGCAAGCAAATTAGCTGAATACGGTGTAGAAAGTACACTGGATTATTCAGTAGAAGGAGAAGGTGATGAAGCGAGTTTTGATATGACTTGTGCAGAGATTTTGAAAACTATCGAGAAAGCAGAGAATCAGGATTCTATGCCATTTGCGGTTTTCAAAGTGACTGGATTAGGTGATTATCAGATTATGACCAAAATGCAGGCTGGAGAGAAACTTTCGAAAGAAGAACGTCTTGCTTTCGAGCGTATGAAAAACCGAGTTGATCAATTGTGTAGTGCGGCTTATCAAAAAGGAATAAAAATATTGGTCGATGCGGAGGAGTCCTGGTTTCAGGATGTGATTGATGACTTGGCTTACGAAGCCATGGAGAAGTATAACAGGGAAAGCTGCATCGTATACAATACTTATCAGATGTATCGACACGACATGCTTGAGCGCTTGAAGGCCGCCGAAGCTGTATCTAGAGGGGCAGGATATTTACTGGGAGCTAAACTGGTTCGTGGTGCATATATGGAAAAGGAAGCGAAGCGCGCAGATGAAATGGGTTATCCAAGTCCTATCCAACCGAGCAAATCGGCAACTGATAAGGACTACAATCTCGGTGTAGAGTTTTGCCTAGCGAACAGTGTGTATTTAGTCAGTGGATCGCACAATGAAGCAAGTAACCATCTAGTAGTTGATCTTATCGATAAGCATGAAATAGACAAAAACTCTGACCGGGTTTTCTTTGCGCAGCTCTATGGAATGAGTGATAACATCTCCTTTAACCTAGCGGATGCTGGTTATCGTGTGTTGAAATATGTTCCTTACGGGCCTGTGGAAAAAGTAATGCCTTACCTGATTCGTAGAGCTTCTGAAAATTCCAGTATTGCAGGACAAAGCAGTAGGGAGTTTATGCTGATTAAGAAGGAAATAGAGAGAAGAAAGAAAAGTAAGTGATCAGTTGGCATTCTCAGTTATCAGTCGAAAATATTATTAGGTCCAGTATCTAAAGTGTTGTCAGGCTGAGCGGAGTCGAAGCCCAGAAGATTAAATAATAATAAATAGTGTGAGGTAAAACGATGAAAGATTGTAAAGTTGCTGCTTACATCGGGCATCGGTCATCTGACACCCAACAATAATATAGACAACAAATCTCAAATCAATACAATGCAACTTTTGAGCGAACAGGAAATAGAAAGACGTAAAGATCGGGAAGAACTGATGAAGCTAGGAATCAATCCCTATCCAGCTGAGGCTTTTCCTATCAATGTCACTGCGGAGGATATTCATCGTAACTATGAAAATCGCAAGAATGACTACAAGAGCATTTCTATAGCAGGTCGTCTGATGAGCCGTAGAATTATGGGTTCAGCTTCGTTTGGCGAGATTCAGGATTCTACTGGCAGACTACAATTTTATGTTCGCCGTGATGATATCTGTGAAGGCGAAGACAAAACTTTATATAATTCAGTTTTCAAGAAGCTTTTGGGAATCGGCGATTTTCTAGGCTTGAAAGGCTATATTTTTACTACGCAGACAGGAGAGATTTCTCTTCACGTGACGGAAATGACTGTGCTTTCGAAGTCGGTAAAGCCACTTCCTGTGGTGAAGCGGGACGAGGATGGCAATGTACACGATGGATTTACTGATCCTGAGATGAGATACCGCCAGCGCTATGTGGACTTGACAGTGAACCCTGAAGTGAAGAAAACTTTCATCACACGCTCAAAAATCATCACGCAAATGCGTCGCTATTTCGACGATCATGGATGGCTGGAAGTAGAGACTCCAATCCTGCAAGCTGTGCATGGTGGAGCTGCTGCACGTCCATTTGATACGCATCACAATACCTTGGATATGCCGCTATTCCTGAGAATAGCGAATGAGCTATACCTGAAGAGATTGATCGTAGGTGGATTTGATGGGGTTTATGAATTTGGGAAAATGTTCAGAAATGAAGGCATGGACCGTACACACAATCCAGAGTTCACTTCGATGGAAATCTATGTGGCCTACAAAGACTACATCTGGATGATGGGAATGGTAGAGGAAATGATAGAGCAGGTGACAGAAGCTATTCACGGAAAAACCAAGATTAAGGTAGGCAATAATGAGATTGAATTTGCCGGTCCTTATAGAAGATTGACCATGTACGATTCCATTAAAGAGTATACTGGCGTGGACGTGAGTAAGATGGATGAGGAAGGTCTTCTCAAGGTTTGTGCTGAAATGGGCATAGAGACTGACGCGACTATGGGTAAAGGTAGATTGGTTGATGAGATTTTCTCTGAGAAAGTTGAGTCACATTTGATCCAGCCTACCTACATCACGGATTATCCGATAGAGATGACTCCGTTGGCGAAAAAGCATAGAACCGAGCCAGGTTTGGTGGAGCGATTTGAATTGTTTGTAAATGGTAAGGAAATCGGAAATGCCTACACCGAGCTAAACGATCCTATCGATCAGCGTGAGCGCTTTGAGGATCAGTTGAAACTGGCTGAGCGTGGTGATGACGAGGCGATGGCGATGGACGAAGACTTCCTTCGTGCCTTGGAATATGGCATGCCTCCGACCTCAGGGTTGGGTATCGGTATCGATCGTCTGACTATGTTGATGACTAATAATACTACCATCCAAGAAGTATTATTTTTTCCTCAGATGAGACCTGAGAAAAAGCAGGTGGAAATGACTGAGGAAGAAAAAGGCATATTCGAATTACTTAAAGCGGAATCTCCAGTGGCTATTGCCGATCTAAAAGGGAAAGCTGGACTTAGCGGGAAGAAATGGGATGTGGCAATGAAAGGCCTTACAGGCAAGGGAGTTGCTAAAGTGACTAAAGAGGGTGATTCGATCACAGTATCACTTGTCGACTAATCCAACTTGATATAAAAGTAAAAACCGGGCTGTGAAGCTCGGTTTTTTTTTGTGGGATACTTTTTAGCGCATGTTAGTTTTATGGTAAAACCTTTCAACTTAAGTCAATAAACCCGCTATAAATCCAATTAGATAAAAACAGTAGAAAATTATTTAAACAGTTTTCTTTAATATCCCTTTCTCCACACTTTCATTAATTAGATTCTCGGCGTAGTTCCATATTGAAGTCGAACCCTCTTTGATTACTTTTTTCTTTTGATACACTTTTTCGTACGGAACATCATATTCTGCCCATGTTCCACCTTCGTTTGATGTGTTTTGTAATAATGGCTCAAACCTGTCCATAGATTTAGCAAATTTCGCTTCATCTGTCAAGCCCTCTTCAAACTCCTCCCAAATGGCAATGAATTCCGCTGCCTGCTCTCTGGGTAAAAGCCCAAATATGCGCTTAGCGGCAATTAATTCTTCCTCTGTATTGGTATGGTTTTTTACACTGTCATAAATAAAGGTATCACCGGCATCAATTTCAACGATGTCATGAATCAAGACCATTTTTACAACTTTGAGCACGTCAATAGGTTTGTCAGAATGCTCCGCCAAAACAATCGTCATCATGGCTAAATGCCAACTATGCTCAGCATCATTTTCATGTCTATCACTGTTAAATAACCTAGTTTTACGCTGAATGTATTTCAACTTATCTATTTCTTTGATGAAGTTTACTTGTTTTAATAAATTCTCGGTATTCATTGTTAGTCAGTTATTTTAAAGTTCATATCGCCTAATCGAAGGTTTTCTAGTCGAATATATATGGTCAATCCCTTCGCAATTAGGTCCGAATACTGTGGCTATCTATCGAATATACTTCTCCAGCTCCAAAAACTTTCGGCTAGGTATCATCCCTTTATTGATTCCCAGATTAGCGCAATTTCCTTTCAGCCTAGTTTTGATTTTACTCGTAGTAGGATCAGTTGATCTTCTTCTGTAAATTGAATTTCGAGCTAATTTCCCTTAAAAAATGAATCCTTACAAACCTGAAGCTTACAATTCACTTTCACCTTATTTGATCGTCGATGATGCGCCTAAATTAATTGATCAGCTTAAAGCGATTTTCGGTGCAGAAGAACTGAGAAGATATGATCGTCCAGATGGTTCCATTATGCATGCTGAGTTAAAGGTGGATGACTCAGTGATCATGATTAGCAACGCTACCTCGGCATATCCGCCAAACAAAACCATGCTTCACATGTATGTGCCGGATGTGTTCTCGACTTTGTACAAAGCCATTGAAATTGGCTGTGAAGTAATTGAGAAACCTGTTAATAAAGAAAATGATCCTGATACTAGAGGATCATTTTATGATTGTGCCGGCAATTACTGGGCAGTAAGTACCCAGATGAGTTGAATTGAAAAAGGCGGCTGAGTGCTTTTCAAGTTCTCTGAGTAGCATTTATCCTTTCCCGTAACACTTCACTTAATTGAAACCGATGATTTTCAGGTATAATAACGGTTTTAAAATACTACAATATATTCAAATGAGTAGGAATTGACTCCCTTACTCATTTGAACTATTGTTCAATAGGGAAATATAGGCTTATTTCTGTTCCCTGGCCTGGTGTACTACTGGCACTAATGTATCCGCGATGGTTCTGCATGATTTTTTTGCACAAAGCAAGACCTACTCCAGATCCACTATACTCATTAGAGCGGTGCAAACGGGTAAACACGTTGAATATGGACTCTGCATGCTTCTGATCAAAACCAATTCCGTTGTCCTTCAATATAATCAAATGGTGCAAATCATCTGAACCGTCAGGATATGGAACGGGCTTGTTGTGTCCTGAGATAGAAATTTTGGTAGGTACCTCAGCTTTGGCATATTTGATTGAATTTGAAATAAGGTTGGAAAAAAGCTGCTTAAGGAAAAATGGAATTCCTTTTACCTCAGGAAGATTTTCTGTCTCAATTGTAATAAATTCAGAATCATCGCTTAGTTCATTTCCCACTTCGTTTACCAATTCATTAAGATCTACAGTTTCAAAATCATCCTCAGAATATTTCAGGCGAGTGTATTTCAAAATATCCTGAAGCAAAGTGCGCATTCGTTCTGCTGAGAAATTAAGTCGCTTGAGCGAGTGATGTACAGTATCAGACACTTTATCTTCGAACAACAAATGGGAAGAGATCAGCTGCATCTTGCGAAGTGGCTCCTGAAGGTCATGAGAACTAATCCAGTTCATGTTTTCCAGTTCGGCATTTGCCTCCTTGAGCATCTCACTTAGCTTTCGGTATTTTTGTTCTTCCTTCGTTATTTTAATCAGGTTAATCTGTCTCTGAAGGCCATTTGCATAAGCTGCAGCAGTATCCAGTTCGGGCTGAAGCCACGGCTTACTGGTGCAATCCACGAATTCCTTCCAAAGTTTAAATGAATTTCTTGGAGAAAGACCTTTTTCGTCAAGTATAATTGACTTATTCGGATCACCTGCCCAGTTGACCTCGGTTTTTGTTTCGGGTCTGTACCAGATAATTGAATTGTTTCCCTCAATATCCAATGAATGATAGATTGCTCCAGCAGTATTTTCGCAAACTGCTCTATGATCTGGAAGCAAATCCACCATTTTGTTCGTGCTATAACTGGTATGATCAGATATACTACCGAAGTAATTTGATAAAAACATGATCTCCTGATCTGAAGGAGTGTTTCCATTTTTGTAAACTTTGCCTTCAAAAAACAGCGATACGCCGCTGGCATTACAAATCTTCAGAAGTTCGGGTTGTTCAATAAAATGATTAAATGACTCTGGATCATCAGAAATCTCAAATGCATTCAATATGTCAAAAGCTGCATTGACTTTTCTTGATACTTCGTATTCTTCATTTGATTGCCTTAAATCAATCTGCGAAGTAATAAAATGCCCTTGAAGCTGAGCAGCAAGCCGTAATTCAGGTGTCAGATTTTTCGGAGAATAATGATGACACGCGATCAGTCCCCATAGTTTCTGTTTGTAAATAAGGGAAATAGTCAATGTGGCGCCTACGCCCATATTGTGCAGATACTGCACGTGAATAGGAGAAGTGCTACGCAAAATAGAAAGACTGAGATCGAGGTTTTTCTCTTGCTGGTCATCTATCGTATATATAGGCACTGGAGTATAATCAATATCGGTGATCATCCTAAGAAGATTTCTCATGTAGAGCTCCCTAGCCTGCGGTGGAATATCCGTATGTGGGTAGTGCAGCCCTAAGAAAGGCTCCAAGTCCTCACGGCAGCTTTCTGCAATCACCTCACCGTTGTAATTGCTGTCAAACCGATATACCATCACCCGGTCATAACCGGTGATGTCCCGGGTTCCTTTGGCCACCAAACTACATAGATCTTTAAGGCTATGCGTGGTGTGCATGTAGGAAAGGAATTGGGAAGTATTATCGTATACTTCGTTTGGTAGCTTAGTGATCTTATTTACAGGCTCAGCTTCCAAAATAAATGTTGAGTCGCTTTTGTGAACAGTGCAAAGAAAATCCTTTCCAAGAAGGGTTGTTCTCAACAACAGAGAAGACAACATTTTATCTTTGGATATATATTCCTGTAAATCTAATTTGGCTTTTTCGCCGAAGATTTCGGGGAAGGATTTCCCCAATATGTCTATGTAACTGATTCCAATGAACTCGGATGAATTGGCGCTGCAATAATCTATTACGAGTGAATTTATGTCTAATCCGATGAGAAATCCATGGGGCTGAATACTTCCGGGAATATGAATGGGTTCCTGCTCACAGTTGGTAAGATTGACTATATCCCTGTTTACAATGTCCTTTAACTTCATAAAACTATCTGCTGGTATTTGCTATAAAATGATTCTTGATTTTTTGAAATGCAAAAACTGCTCCCTCAATAATCTCACCACTAGTGTTGTGGGTTTTTTCGTGGGCTACTAAAACTGCCAAAAAATTTTTCCAATATGCACCCGTTTGATCACCATATCCATTAAAATAGGCAGCTCCAGTATGGAAATCATATCCAAGTGTTTTCAATATGTGTTTTGATATAATTCTTCCTCCCAATGTGGATCCCTCCAGCACATAGAGCATTCCTAAAGCAAAACCTACAGAGATGTTTTCCATTCCCTCCAGTACATTAATGGAAGTATGTTTTGGGTAGCTTAATTGACTAAAATCCTGCTCAATCCATCTGGCTTTCTTCCGGTCTTCCAAATCTGGGACATAATCATGGAGTAAAGGAAATAGGGTTGACTCCACCGAATAGATGATGTCATGCATCAGATCAAGATACTTGAGATATTCCTCAGAAGTCACATCTGCCTTGAGGATGGATTTGGAAATAGACAAGCTTTCCAGGTCCTGATGGAGCTCAGAAGTAGCTTCTTTGAGTCTTTGTGGTAAAAAAGAGGTCAAAACTTGGGCACTCATACAATATTAATACGGTCAATTAAAATTGTACAAGTAATTACTTTGGTCAGCGATGAAACTACTCCAATTTATTTGAAGCGAATGTTCAATTGATTTACGCAGGTCTTTGAAACTACTTGCTTTAGGGATATAAAAATTAGCTCCTAATTCACGTGTTTTCCGAATGATGAATTCATCCCTTGTTGTAGAAAACATAATAATTGGAAGGCCAGAATGTTTCTCAGATTTCCTTACAGTCTGAAGGATTTCCAGACCATTCATTCCAGGCATATTGATATCCAGAAAAAGCAAGTATGGATTTGGCGGAGGGTTATCAAGTGCTTGCAACAATTGATGCCCATCCATATGAGTTACAACAGCATAGTCTTCAGTTATCATATTCACGATAGTCTTGAAAAACTCCAAGTCATCAATGTCATCGTCAGTATAAAATATTGTTAGCTTCTCGTTCATATATAAATTGGCAGCACAACTAGCTAGTGTTGAATTCGCAAATATACCACAAATAATATTGAGGTAATGCGAAATTTGACTGATGGTCTGTGCATTAAAGATTAGAGATAATTTTGGACAGAAAATCGAATATTAATTGTTCGGTTTCTGATTTGTCACAAGTTTAGATAAGGGGACTTAATCAATTATCATGAACCTTGTTTTTCCGCATACCCGAATACTTTTTGTAATAAAAATGTGCTTCTAGCTGCTGCTGATTCCCGGATTTTCAATTCTTCTATAGCGATTTCATGGAAGAGACCATCAATCGCTTTCTTTGTTACGTAGGTAGATAAGTCAGCTTCTATAGGCGTGACAAGTGGCACCTTGTTGTATTTGGTAATCAAGTCACTCCAATATTTTGTAGCACCTACTTTATCAAGACTGGATTGAATGACAGGTTTAAATTTAGACTCTAGGGAACTTGTGGTTTTGCCTTCGAAATATTGAGTAGCAGCATCATTTTGACCTAGCAGAATGTTTTTCACATCTGTAATTGTCATTTGCTTGATGGCATCTACAAATATTGGCTTTGCCTCTTTGGCAGCATCTTCAGCTGCTCGATTAACACTCAATATCACTTGATCACAAACAGATCCTAAACCTAAGGATCGGAGTGTATTCTCTACTTTTTTTGCTTCATCAGGAAATAATATCTTCACTGCGATATTTCCGAAATAGCCATCCTCCTTGGATAGTTCCCCTGAAGCGTAGCTCGTACCATATTCTAAGGCTTGTTTCAAGCCGGAATTAATCTCTGAATCTGTAGGAGTGCCTAGATCCAGGGATTTACTTATCTGACTTAGCGTATCACATCCTCCAAGAAAAAGTACGCTAAGTAGAATGAATGAAATAGATAGCTTTTTGTATTTGGATTGTTGAAATTTCATAGGAAGTAGCTTGGTTGGAGTTCTTTACTTTCAACAATGATACCCAAATTTGTTTTCGTTGATAATTAAACAATGATCAAACAGCAATTAAAAATTTTGATTCACTGCTTTCATCATCACTTTGTTTGGCGGATTTGAGCAGAAAACTTAAAGTAGTAATCCAAGAAGAAGTAAAGCTGAAATTTTTCATTTTATTAATAACTACGTTCAATTTTTTGAGATATGATAATTATTAATTAAAATGGATGATAATATGTTAATGAAATGAATCTCAGACTTAATTCAGAATTCGGCACACTCAAGGCTGTTTTGATGCATAGACCAGGAAAGGAAATTGACAGGCTCACTCCTTACAATAAAGAATTTCTCCTTTTTGATGATGTGCCCTATCTTGAAGCTTTGCAGCGGGAGCATGACACTTTTTCCAATTTGATCAAAGAATCTACTGGGGCTCATGTCTATCAATTGCGCGAGTTGCTGATACGGGTGCTTTATGATCAGGAAGTCTTGCTTAACCTCCTGAAGGAATCTTTAAAACGCTCGGGAATGGTTCATCTGGCTGAGGCAATTCTGGTTAGATATTCCACAGCAGAGTGTGCAGGGATCCTTACAGCTGGACTGAAGGTTCATGAATTAAGAAAGAAAATTCCCAACCTCAATGCAGGAGAATTAATGGAATTCGCATTTGTCATATCTCCGTGCCCTAACTTATATTTTCAGAGAGATCCTATGGCTCTCACTCCTGGAGGAATTATCTTTTCAAGTATGCGAATGGAAGGAAGACAGCGAGAAGCGGATTTGCTTAGGACTGTTTTTGAAAACCATCCTGATTTCAAAGAAAATATCAATAAACTCTATCCAGTGGCTACACATGACAATCCTCCAAGTATTGAAGGGGGAGATGTTATAATATTGTCTCATAAAGCTGTAGCGATCGGCAATTCGGAGCGGACTGATGAAAAGGCGATCTACCATGCAGCTAAGGCAATGCTGGCTGAAGGGACTGTGGAACGCGTTTATGAAGTTCATTTGCCTAATAAAAGACAGTTTATGCACTTAGATACGGTGTTTACTATTTTGGATGAAAACTTAGTTTTGACTTATCCAGATGCGATGAACGCTGTATTACAGACATCACTCTTTACGCTGAAGGAGATTAAGGATGGAAAAGTACACATCAAGCGTGAAGTACTTAAGGAGTCCTTGCTAACTGTTTTGGAGAGGGAAATTCCTCATCTCGAAATTTTGCATACTGCAAATGGAAATCCTGACTATGCGATGCGTGAACAGTGGTTTGATGGAGCAAATGTCTTTGCGATCGGTCCACGCAGAGTAATATCATACAACCGAAACATCCATACTAATAGAGCTTTGAGGAATATGGGGGTTGAAGTATTGGAAATTCCTTCCTCTGAGCTTTCTCGGGGTCTAGGAGGACCAAGGTGTATGACTATGCCGATAAGCAGGTCGCGGGTGTAGTGGAAATTTGGAAGAAAAAATTCTAATTATTCCTCTTTTCGAATTCAAACTTTAAACTTCTCAGCTTCTCTAGTTGTCAAAGAATGATCTTCTTCTCGATACTTTCAAATCCTGAAGAATCGTCGATTTCACACGGATATCAATATTGTAAGATGTGAATCTGCCGAAAGGAATCCAACTGACATTCATCTGCCAGCAGTGCAAATCTCTAGCTATACTGATCATAGTTTGGGTAAGCTCTTTTGTCTGAGCATCAAAACCTGTGTTGAAGGTCATTTTCCACTTTTCAGACAATGAAAAATCTCCGTTCATACTGATCGTCTGCGTAATATTCTTTCTCCCTGTTACCTGCTTGCTGTATGAAAGAACGTATCCGAATGATAAATTCCATGGAATATCCCAATCTATGTATTGGCTTGGGTCAGTGGCAATCCGATTTATCTCACTTTCTACAAATTCATTCATTATGCCTCCCTGCTGCATAAATTCGCTCGTTATTTCATCCCGGACCTCAGCTGGATTTTGGGCATTGCTGGGATTTATGGAAGCATTCATGTTCAGTGAAGCACTTCTAATAGTGCCTATTCCCTGACCATTTTTCCAGGCATATTCATTTATAGATCGGATTGATGGTGTTCCATTTGTGGTGATAAATGGTCGAGTGGCATAGGGATCCAGCGTAGAACTCATATTTACAGATAGTTTTCTGTCAAAAAAACTGGTCCTTGCACTGATGCGTATAGGAGCAAGTGCAAAAGAGTCAGCCGCAAAATTATAGTTGGAAGCCAAATCAATGTTTTCTAACAGGGAGATCTTCTTGGTGGGATTATCACCAGTGGAGTCTTCTTTGTTCAGGATTTTGGCTTCCAACACACTACGGATATTGAAACTCATGGATCTGCTTTCTCCCAATGGGGCACCACCATAAGAAAAGTTTGCATGCCTGGAATATATACGGGTGTCCCCTTCTTCATTTATCCGGACGTTCTGATAGTAGCCAAACGAAGGATCTGAAAAATCCGGAGTGAAGTTGAAGCCAACTGAAGGCTGAATATGCTGCCGAATTGTTTTGATTTTCCCTTTTTTGAAATCAAAGTAGCCATAGATGTTAGTGGCCATGCTAAACGATGTAGAATAGAAAGTCACCCGGTTAAAGCCATCTTCCAGAATTTTGTCTACCCGCTCTTCTTCAGGATTATAGAAGTAATTAATTCTTTTGAGATACCAAAGTTCAGTTAAGTTGGCAGAAGCTGTACCTGTGAAATATTTGAAGAGTGTGAAATTAGAACTTACCGGAATCCTGTTTCTCACCCCGTTATTTGCGTTTTCGAGCAGATAAACAAAGTTGGATGGAGTAAATTTTACTAAATCCGGTTCATCAAGATTTTCCACCAAATCTGGATCTACACCGAAATTTTGTTCCACCTTATTGGTAATAGTGTTCTGCAGGTCCAGTGTATATCCCACATAGAAGGTTTTCAGCGGCTCAAATTTTGCGTTTTTGAACGGGCTTTGCCGATTCATACTCACGTTCATGGTCGGCAAACTGAGTTGTACTTCACCTGTCTGCACACTTTGGGAATGCCTCATACTTGCTGACATAGAGAAAGGCGTTCCGGTAAAAGTCTTGGTGTAGTTTATATTCGAAGATAGATCGGAAGTTACATTGTTGGTGTAGCTATTCGGGTTGATGATATTGTTGAAATAGCTGGTGGAACCTGCGTTTACCGAAGCAGAAAAATTACTATTACCACGGGATACAGGTGTATGAGACCATTGAATACGGAAGGTATTGTAATCGACAGGGTTTAATTCGGTTTCCGGAGATTTAAATTTCTGGAAGTCAATATTGAATGATCCGCCAAATCGATAGCGTTTTTTATAGACAGCCTGTGATTTGAGCCCATATCCGCCGTTTGAATAAATATCCCCGGTCACTCTCGCATGGATATAATCGTTGATTGCAAAATAGTAGCCCAAATCACGCAGATATAATCCTCTCTTTTGTTCCTGTCCATAGGAAGGGAAAATAATACCTGACGCCTTTTCTTCAGGTGTGTTGGGAAGTATTCCAAAAGGCAGTCCTAGGGGTGTGGGGATGCCGTTAAAATACAGGTTGAAAGGTCCTGCTACAATTTGTCCATTGTGCACAGATTTGATTTTATTGGCCGCTACATGGTAATGTGGAGTAGCTAGCGTACAGGTAGAGTAGTAGCCATTTGCTAAGTAAACACTTCCGTCCTCTAATTTTTTAATCGTTTCCCCTCGCAAAATACCATCTTGCTGTTCGGTGACCACATCCTTGATGATGGCTTTTTGGGTTTTAAAGTTGTACCGCATTTCCTTACGGATTTCATACGATGCGTTCCCATCCTTGAAAAATGGATTTCCGGTTACATTCCCTAAACTATCCGTAACTCCGGAAGCATAAAGCTCTGAGTTTTTCCAGTCTATGACAATAAGGTCTGCTTCCAATCTCATTGTACCGTACTCGAACCAAGCTTGGTTGTAGAGATAAACTTTGTTTTCTGTAAAATCGGAAACTATACTATCTTCTCCATAGTAGGTGATATCTGTGGAGATATCACTCCTAGGCATAATTTTTGTCGAATCAGATAACGCGAGCGTATCAGTGGAATTAGGCAAAGTGTCTAATGCTGCTAAGTCTAGCGAAGGCGGCATCAGCGTATCGGGAAGCGTCAAAGGCTTTTCATCAACTTTGCGAATAGGGTCTTGCGCAGTCGCCACCAGCGGAACAATCAATAGCCCATAAAAGCAAAATAAAAAGAGCCTGAATCCCTGCACTGTTGCTTACGCTTTATTTAATTTGAGTGAAATTTCGTGTAAAGTTAATTTTATTGCCCTCATGGAACGGTCCAAAAACAAAAAAATTCTCCTTAGTTTAATTTTATGTATTCCCTTCTTATTTGGTGGATTTATCACTAACGATTCAATGATGCCGATGTTTCGGATGAAAAAAATCGTGCTTGATGCAGGTCATGGTGGTAAAGATCCTGGTAATCTGGGGTCTAGGTCGAAGGAGAAAGACATCAATCTTGCTGTCACACTTTTGGTTGGTAAGTACATTAAGGAAAATCTTCCAGATGTTGAAGTAGTTTATACTAGGAAAGATGACAGCTTTCCGGCCTTGAAAGATCGACCTATGATCGCTAATAATAACAAGGCAGACTTATTTGTATCAATTCATTCCAATTCTGCGGCAAATAAATCTGCGTATGGTACTGAAACCTTTGTGATGGGTACCAAGCATTTTGACGCAAACTTTGATATAGTTAAACGCGAAAATTCTGTAATCCTTCTGGAGGACAATTACGAGGAAAACTATGAAGGGTTTGACCCTGCTTCCCCAGAGTCCTACATGATGTTTAATTTGATGTCAAAAGTACACTTCGAAAACTCAGTGACATTAGCAGATAACGTAGAGACCCAGTTTAGAGAAAGAGTAGGGAGAAAAAGTCGTGGAGTAAAGCAAGGTCCTTTCTATGTGCTTTGGACCCCGTCCATGCCCTCAGTTTTAGTAGAATTGGGATTTTTGTCTAATTCAACAGAGGAGCAATTCCTTATGAGTCAACAAGGCAAGGAGTATATGGCTTCAGCAATTTATAGATCCATCCGTGATTATAAAGAAGCTGTTGAGTCAAATTAATTTTAAAGCAAATTACAATTAATTAACATCCGCCCTTTTCGTCAGAAAAGGGCTTTTTCTTTAAACAATGTGAATACGACTGGATACTTTCCTTTACTTACTTACCCAATTCCGGACTTCACAATTGTTTTTTTAACTTAGGATAAACCATTCTAACTGATAGTTGGTTTTTGAATCTTAACCCAAATTTGACTAACGATGCCGACTACAGGAAATTCCAGCCCGTCCATGGACAATTTACTTGAGGAATTACGAGAGAAATACGAGCAGGTAAAACTGGGTGGAGGTGCCAAGAGAATAGAAAAAGAGCATGCAAAAGGGAAGCTCACAGCCCGTGAGCGAATTGATTATTTGCGTGATGAGAACACTGATTTTTTAGAAGTTGGGGCTTTTGTCGCCGATGGCATGTATCAGGAGGAGGGAGGTTGCCCATCCGGTGGCGTGGTCACAGGAATTGGCTATGTGAGCGGGAGAATGTGCATGATTGTCGCCAATGACGCGACCGTGAAGGCAGGTGCATGGTTTCCCATGACAGCCAAGAAAAATCTTCGTGCTCAGGAAATAGCCATGGAAAATCGAATTCCTGTGATTTATCTGGTAGATAGCGCAGGAGTTTTTCTCCCTATGCAAAATGAGATCTTCCCGGACAAAGAGCATTTTGGAAGACAATTCCGAAACAATGCACAAATGTCTGCGATGGGAATTATACAAGTTGCCGCGATCATGGGGAGCTGTGTGGCTGGGGGCGCCTACTTGCCGATTATGTCTGACGAAGCTATGATAGTGGACAAAACAGGTTCTATTTTCTTGGCAGGATCCTATTTGGTGAAATCAGCAATCGGTGAGACGATTGATAATGAAACACTTGGTGGAGCGACTACACACAGTGAAATCTCTGGTGTGACGGATAATAAATACGACACAGATCAGGATTGCCTGGACGCGATCCGAAAGATTTTTGATAAAATAGGTCATAATCCTACTGCTGGTTTTGACAGGATTGATGTAAAGAAGCCAGGATTAACCGATCAAGAACTGATAGCGTCATTTCCGACTGAGCGAGTGAAACCTTATGATATGCTCCAGATTGTGAAAGGACTTGTGGACGCTGGAGACTTTGATGAATACAAGGAAGACTACGGCAAAACATTGATTTGTGGCACTGCGAGAATCGATGGCTGGGCAGTGGGAATAGTAGCGAATCAGAGGAAGATCGTCAAAACTGCCAAGGGTGAAATGCAGATGGGAGGAGTGATTTATTCTGACTCGGCAGACAAAGCTGCACGGTTTATCATGAATTGCAACCAGCGTAAAATCCCACTTGTTTTTTTGCAGGACGTCAGTGGGTTTATGGTAGGGAGCAAAGCAGAGCATGGGGGGATTATTAAGGACGGCGCCAAAATGGTAAATGCCATGGCAAATTCAGTCGTTCCAAAATTCACTTTTATACTTGGCAATTCTTACGGAGCAGGTAATTATGCCATGTGTGGCAAAGCATATGATCCCCGCTTGATCTATTCCTGGCCTACTGCTCAGATGGCAGTGATGTCGGGTGCGGCGGCGGCAAATACCTTACTTCAGATCAAAGTTGCAGGATTGAAGAAAAAAGGACTGGAAATAACACCTGAGGATGAGAAAGAATTGCTTGATGAAATCACTTCCAAATACAATGAGGAACTCAGTCCATATTATGCTGCTTCCAGACTTTGGGTAGATGGAGTAATTAATCCTACAGAGACCAGGAAAGTGATCAGTATGGGAATAGAAGCTGCAAATCATGCTCCAAAAACTGAAAGATTTAATGTAGGAGTGATCCAAACTTAGGATGAATTTAGTATCTTATTTTACAGTTTTAGCCCATTATCCGCAGCCTTTTGACTATGAGTGAGTTGACACCTGGAGAATTAAATGCCTTGGTATCCTTATTGGATGATTCTGATCGAGAAGTAAGAATGCACGTTCGTGATCGGATTATTTCTCTGGGCAATGACATTATTCCTTTTTTAGAGAAAAAATGGGAGAATAGTTTTAATCCGGATATTCAGAAAGAGATCGAGGAGTTGGTACATGACTTACAGTTTTCTCTCTTGAAAGAAAGGCTGATAGACTGGAGAGATACGGATGATCGGGATTTGCTTACCGGACTTTGGATCATCAATACTTATCAATATCCGGATCTCGAATATGCAAAGCTAAATGCAGAAATGCATCAGATTTATTTCGATGTCTGGACTGCTTTTAAAAGTGATTTGACTCCTTACGAACAGGTGCGTGCCATTAACAATGTCTTGTTCAATACGCTCCGTTTTTCTGCCAATAGCAAGAATTTTCACTCTCCTGCCAATAGCATGCTTTCTTCGGTATTGGATTCAAAGCGTGGAAATCCACTGACCTTGTGCTCTATCTATTTGCTAGTAGCAAAGAAGCTGGGCTTGCCGATTTATGGGGTTAATCTTCCCAACCTGTTTGTACTTACTTATAAATCTGCGGATGTTACCTTTTACATCAATGCCTTTAACAAGGGGTTGATATTTAGCAGAAAGGATATTTTTAATTATTTGGAGCAGTTGAAAATAGAGCCAAAGCCAGAATACTTTGAGCCTTGCGGGCATTTGCAAATGATGATAAGAATGTTCAGAAACTTGGAAAATGCTTTTGAGAAACTCGGTGAATCGGATAAAGTCGAGGAAATCAAAGAATTGATAGAGCTGTTGAACGCTTAATAAGTCTTGACGTTGCAGCCTACTGCTCTGGCCTGTTCAGGTGTCGGTGCCTCCCCTTTTAAGATAGAATCAATTGCTCTATCCAAGTAGTGAGCGGATACAGCCGTTTCTGCCTGAGGGTTATTGTCAAGTGCTCCTCTATAGTTTACCTTTCCTTCCGGAGAAAGGAAGATAACTTCCGGGATTTTGGTAACATTAAAGTGTTTGGTGAGTGCCTGTTTTTCATCGATCAAATAAGGAGTGTTGATATCAGATTGATCAATGTAGTTACGCATCGCAGTTTTGTCATCCTCATTAGTGCTGACTTCCGGGTTGACCAAAATAAATGTAAATCCCTGACTTTGATATTTAGTGCGCAATGCGACCAAGCGCGATTCATACATTTTGGCAAAGGGGCAAGCCAGGCTGTGAAAAATCAGAATTAATCCTTTTCCTTTTACCTGTGACTGTATATTAATTACTTTGCCGGTGACGGCATCCGTAAGATTGATCGTTTCCAGGCTTTGAGCGGAAAGTGAATAAGTAGCAAATAGGAGTATTAGGATTAATATGTTGAGTTTTTTCATATGTTATAGTTTTTTTCTAGTCCTCCCAATTAATCTTGGCAGGCTTAAGGACTTTCAAGGAAGGCGGCTACTTTGTCTTTTTCCTAATGTTAACCCTGTCTGTAGCAGGATCATTTCATTTACCAGATAGTGTAGGTAAGTACAACGTCCGAAATCACACGAACTTGTACTGTATAATGATGATCAGTAAAATCCGTGCCACGAACTTTTCCTTTGATGATCCCGGTGTTGGAATCGAATGGGTCCAGCAAAATATTCTCTCGGAAGGAAACACCGCGTTTTCCCTGACATTTAAAAATGGATTCTTTAGCCGACCAAGCCATGGTGTAATGTAAGGGATCTTTTTCCAGGAAGTCTAATTCAGATTGATCCAAAAACCGAAATCCAATCCTCAGGATTTTATCCCGGATCAGATCCATATCAATCCCTACTGGGTTATCCCGATGATAGATTGCTCCTGCATAGCCCATCGTGTGAGAAAGCGATATAAATCCATGTCCGTTCATAGCTTGAGATTTGCCATGTTCATCTTTGAAAAATCCAGGATAGGGCACATGCAAAACATCCAAGGCATCCCGGATAGCCATTCGCGCCGTAGCCCACTCCCTTTTTTTTTCATGATGGGAAATATTTGCATAGGCTAGCTTTTCCCGAAAGCTGAGGAAATCCAATTCATTTTCATCCTGAGTTTCGATAATCTTGATGGCCAAGGCCGAGGAAGAATCAATTTTTTCTATTTTTGTCTGCATAGGCCAGAAGGGCACCCAAAGTCTCCGTCCAATATATGTCAAAAATAGAAGTTAATAAATTACAAACACTAACAGGGCACAATGACTGTATCTATGCATTGACTGAGGGCTGTGATCCCCGATTTTTTTATACCGGTGCGGGGGATGGAATGGTGGTGGAATGGGATCTTGACCATCCGAAGGATGGTAAATTGATTGCAAGACTACCGCATTCAGTCTATGCGCTTACTACTGACCCGATTCGTAACTTGCTTTTCATTGGGCATAATTTTGAAGGAATTCATGTAATAGACCTAAATGAAGGAAAGAAAGCATGGTCTCTTAAGCTAACTGATCAGTCGATCTTTGATATCAAAATCTTCGGGGACGAAGCTTACATAGGAACAGGAGACGGAGTGCTAATTGTGGTTGATATCAATTCTAAAACGGTCAAAAAGCATATCAAACTGAGTGATAAGAGTATACGCGTGATGTCTTTGGCAAAAGACAGACGCCATCTGGCTTTAGGATTGAGTGACCATACCGTTAAGATATTGGACTTATCAGATAATTTCCGCCCAATTGCTAATTTAACCGGGCACACCAATTCAGTATTTGCACTATCATATTCACCTGATGAGTCTATGTTGGTCAGTGCAGGGAGGGACGCCCAGTTAAAATTTTGGGAAGCGGAAAGCTATTCATTAGAAGAAAACATCGTGGCACATATGTATGCCATTAATTATTTATATTTCAAGGAGGACGGCAATCTCCTTGTCACCTGCTCCATGGACAAGTCAATTAAGATTTGGGATGTAGGTGAAAAGAAACTCCGCAAGGTTATAGACAAAGCAAGAAATGCAGGCCATGGTACTTCAATAAATAAAGTTATTTGGAGTAGCTATCAGGGCAATGTAATTTCTGTGTCAGATGACCGGACTATTTCTATTTGGCAAATTGAAGCAAATTAAGTTATGAAGATCACACCAGCAGCCATTCGGCAAAAAACCTTTGAAGTAGGATTCAGAGGATATGAAAAAAAAGATGTAACGCTGTTTTTAGATGAAATCTCTGAAGTAGTAGATGCTTTGCATAAGGAAAATATGGAGCTTAAGACTAAGCTGCAGCATACAGAAGCTGAAGCAAAGCGTCTGAAAGATGTGGAAGAATCACTCTTTCGCACCCTGAAAACAGCTGAAGATACTGGGGCATCCATTATAGTGGAGGCAAATGAAGCAGCCGATCTGATCATTGCTGATGCTAACGAAACAGCTGAAAATGCTACGAAGCACATCGATAAGCTAGTGGCCGATTCCAGAAAACAAGCTGAAGACCAAGCAGCGGCTATTATAGGAGCTGCGGAGGCCAAAGCAAAGGAAACAATTGTGGAGCTTAGAGAAAGTATGCAGGGACTAGTCAGATCATATGAAGGTCTGGCAGAGCAGCGTGAAAATATGGTGAAGAGCCTCAAGAGGATTGCACAGGATGCCTTAAATCAAATAGATCTATCAGACGCCCATTATACAAGAATAGATGCAAAAGCACATGCTCGGGCTATAGATGAGTTGAGCAGATCGCAGACTTTTACTTTTGCAAACCTAGGGAATCTTGGATATGAAGAAGAGGAACAGGAAGAGGAGCAATTTGAAGAAAGTCCTATGGATGAGATGGAGTCAATAGAAGAAGATTTGGAACTAGAGGATCATGATTCAACTCCTGATTTGCAAATGGAAATCGAAGAGGATGCTGAGGAAGAATTGGAACTTGAAGATACTAAGATGGAATTGGAGGATGAGGTCTTGGATGAGGATATCGAGGAAATGGAGGAAGCTAAGGAAAAGAAGCCATTTGAAGAACCAAGAACTTCCCAAGCAAGATCTCCCCAGTATCCAGCTCATCCTAAGAATGAATCAGGGTCATTTTTTGACCAGTTTGACTAATGGGAAAAGTAAGTCTCGAAGGGATTGAATTTCATGCTTATCACGGAGCATATCCGGAGGAATCTATACTTGGAAATCGCTTTACGCTGGATCTTGAATTGGAAACTGAGTTCAGGGAAGCTATGCTACATGATGATTTGAGTGCAACTGTGGATTATTCCAAATTGTATAAACTCATTAAAGCAAGAATGGATGTGAAGGTTAAACTGCTCGAACATTTGGGGCATATGATCGTGACCGATATTTTGGAAGCTTATCCCAGAACCACCAAAATCAGATTAACGCTTAAAAAACATCACCCTGCACTTGGGGGATTGGTAAGCTTCTCTTCCGTGCAAATTCAATATCCTGAAGATTATGCGTAAATCCTTATTTGCGATTTTATTGATTTTTTGGTCAATAGTAACAATCAATGCGCAGGGTGAGGCGTATCAGTTTTTTACTAACAAAGGCAAAAAAATAGATCTGAAGGATGTACTCAAAGTTGCTAATGAGGTAGATGCAGTTTTCATTGGGGAGCTTCACAATAACAGTATTGGGCACTGGTTACAATTGCAGGTGCTGAAGGGATTGCAAACTCAGAATCCTGATTTGGTAGTAGGATCAGAGATTTTTGAGCGAGAAGATCAGTTGAACTTGGACGAGTGGTTTTCAGGTCAAATTACCGAAAGCAATTTCGAAGCTGAGGCGAATCTTTGGAAGAATTACAACACGGATTACCGCCCTGTTTTGCGCTACGCGAAGGAGAAAGGCTTAAGGTTTATTGCCACGAATGTTCCAAGAAAGTATGCTTCTCTAGTCAGTAAGGCTGGTTTAGGAGCCTTGGATTCACTTTCACCTCAGGCTAAAAATTATTTTGCAGAACTGCCAATTGAGGTAGATATGAGCATGCCAGGCTACGTTGCCATGAAGGATATGATGCATGGCGCGCCGGGCAATTCGGAATTTATGATTCAAGCTCAGGCTTTGAAAGATGCGACAATGGCAGAATCACTTTTTGAGCCTATTCGTGGAGGAAAGCAGATCTATCATATCAATGGTTCATACCATACCAAGGACGGAGAGGGTATTTTATGGTATTTGAAAAGAGAGTTTCCAGATCTGAAAATTTTAGATATCCACATGGTTACACAGGATCAATTGGATAAACTAGATGATAAAAATGCAAAAGCCGGTGAAATTATCCTTGTCTTACCTAGCGACAGCCATACTACCTATTAATCTTGTACAACAAAGCTGAAACATCGAGAATCCGTTCGGAGTTTTGGATTGCTTTTGGGCAATACATGAAACCAATTCCAAATGCGGAAGGAAGGAGAATCAATTGGCCGAATTACAAAACAGGTGTTAGGAACATCTATTTTCGGATGAAAGCAGAGCGCGATTTCGCCTCTATTGGGATCGAATTAGGTCATCACGATGAAGAGTTGCAGGAGTTGTATTTTGATCAATTTGCTCAGTTTAAAAAAATGCTGGAGGTCAAGGTAGGCGAAGAATGGAGTTGGAAGTTGCACCAAGAGAATGAGTTTGGGCAGTTGGTTTCCAGAATAGAAAAAATTTTACCAGCCGTAAATGTGATGAATGAAGCAGATTGGCCAGAGATAATATCATTTCTAAAGCCCAGAATCATCGCCTTGGATGAATTTTGGAGTAATGTGAAGCCAGGTTTTGAGAGTTAAAACTCCCGCTTCACGTACTTCAATTCCTCAATTGTACGAACTCCATCTTCAGTTAAGGCTAGCCAGAGGTTGATCTCATCGCCAACTCGCTTCATGGTTAGACCGTGGAAATACACGGTGTTTTCCTCAGTTCCTACCAATCGAAATGTAATCCATTTGTCTTTTTCTTCCCAGGGAGAAAGGTCAGCATTGAAGTGTTTGAGTTTCAATGAAAAAGTCTCCCCATCCTGGACGATGTTCATGAATTCTGAAAAAATAAGTTTGCCCTCGCTCCAAAAACGGAAAGTACCAATCATATTTCCATCGACTGCAGGCATCCAGACTTCCTCGCATTCGCCACCGAATCCAGTTCCTGTCCAGAAACCTTCCAGCCAATCCAATTCAGATACATTTCCTTTACCTGGCTCTTGATCTTTTTCGAGTTGCTTCACCTGAGAAAAAGCTATTGAACATATAAAAAGTAGAATGAAGGAGAGTATTGACTTTTTCATAGAAAAGGTTTTGTTCTGTATGAATTTATTAAAAATTCTGAGGATAATGTTACGATTATGAAGAGCTATATTATTCCAGCTTCTGGAGAAGCAGAACAACTTTTTCAATTGCGTTCTCTGCGAAACCTTCGTGTCCTTCGCTGTTAAAAAATGAAAATTAAACATCGTGACGTTTCGGGATCTCGGGATTCACGAACGTAAATCCTCTTGCCTCGTCGCCTTCAAAAAAATCTATCTGCATTCCCATCAGAAACATGTAGTGCTTTTTCTCAATCAAAACTGGAATTCCCGCCAATTCAAATTTCTGATCTTCCTCCTTTGGTTTATCAAAGCCTAAAGCATAAGACATTCCTCCACATCCACCACCTTTTACACCTACCCGCAGATGGTAATCGGTAGGTATGTTTTTATTGGTCATGATATTTTTGATCTCGGCTTCGGCCTTTTCTGTGATCTTGATTGGGATTATCATGTGATGAAAATGATTTTGGCAGGGAATTGGTTCGCGAGAATACAAATTTACATTCCCCTGAGGCTATCTTAGGAGGATAATTTGTGCAAATTCGAGTTTAATCCCTAAAAATGGAATATGTATCCGATTTATTGAAAATTCTTTTGCCGGCAGGCATAGTCCTGTATGGCATGTATCTAGTGGTCGTTTCTTTTCTTTCGAAGGAAAGGGAAAAGACGCTGGTAGAGCTGAAAACACAGAATTCGCAGACTATTCTCCCAATAAGATTGCAGGCAGCAGAGCGAATTTGCCTTTTCCTGGAGCGCATCACCCCAAATAATCTGGTGAGAAGATCCAATCCGGGAGGGCTAACATCCGGGGAATTGCATTCGATTTTGTTGGCAGAAGTTCGGGAGGAATTCAACCATAACTTTTCCCAGCAGGTATATTTTTCTGAGGAAACTTGGGAAGCCGTTAAGAGAGCGGTTGAAGAAGTGACCACGATTATCAACCAGAGTAGGCAAATCCTCAATGAGGAAGCTACTGGGGTAGATATGGCCAAGGCTATTTTTGCGCAAGCGCTAGATAGAAAGAACGATCCGATCGGATATGCGTTGAAACAAATAAAATCAGAGATTCAGATTTACTTTTGATCATGAGCAACTTCAAGTCTAAAACTTCCGCAACGATCGATAATGCCAAAGCACTTTTTGGTAAGAAAGTAGATGCGCTCGCTAAGCAGAAAGAAAAAGTCTCAGAGCTAATCGCTGGGGTTGGAAATAAAATTTCGAGTGTAGGAGATAACCCCCGCGTGAAGAAACTCATTGAGCCCGTATCTGTTTTCATTCGAATGATCAAAGCGCATTTTAGTGGAGTGCATAAGATGACCAATAGTACCCTTGGTCTGGTTTTATTGGCACTCGTTTATTTTGTTTCTCCCATTGATATCATTCCTGACTTTTTGGGATTCTTTGGTTTTGCGGATGATTTAAGTGTTGTTTTAGCAATTTATGCTAAAGTAAAGGATGAGATTGAAGATTTTCTGGATTGGGAGAGAACTCAAGGCTAAATAGGTCTGTTAGCTTTCAAAATCACAGAAAATGCTAGACCAACAAACATCATTGATTTCTTCTGAGCTAATTGATTCGGCTCAGACATATTCAGAATATCGAGAAATGATTGATCAGCTTTTGGCTGAAAATAAGACTACTGGAATCAATCACCCCGAGAGCTATCTTGATTATACTAAGATGAATGTGCAGCGAATGAATCGCTGGGATAAAACGGCAAAGGTTTCTCCGGAACTGGAGAAAGTAGTTAGATCAATTGCTTCTCCCCAAATATGGCTGGTGATCACTGAAGCTTGGTGTGGAGATGCAGCTCAAAGTATACCATTGATGGCTAAACTGGCTGAATTGAATCCTCTTATTGAATTAAAATTTGTTTTGCGTGATGAGAATCCTACACTCATGGATGCTTATCTTACCGAGGGAGCTCGATCAATTCCAATTTTGATTGGCTTAACTGGGGATTTGAGTAAAGAGCTTTTCGTCTGGGGACCTAGACCGGAATTTCTTCAAAATCGACTGAAAGCTTACAAGCTCGATCCTCAAAACATTACTTCCAAGGAGTTTGCTGACGGAACGCATCTTTGGTATGCACGGGATAAAAACAAAACAATGTCAGAGGAATTGATCCCGCTGATTGCTTCAACTTTATAAATAAACTATGCGAATCGCACTGATATCCGGAGGTTCTGGTCTTGTAGGAAAGGCTATTCTTCACCAACTTTTTAAAAGTGAAGAATATGATTATGTCCTGAGTATTGGACGGAGAAAGCTCGCTATAAAGCAACAAAAGCTTGTTCAGATAGAAGGTGACATCGCGAAAATTGAAAGCTGGGACTGGGAAGCTAAAATTGCCGAACAGAGTTTAAGCGGAGAGTATTTTCCTCTGATCGATGAGCTGAATAAGAAAACGGCAGAAATACACGCGTTTTCCGCACTAGGCACTACCATTAAACAAGCAGGATCAAAGGAGAAGTTTTTTGCTATTGATCATGATTTGGTGATTGATTTTGCCAAGTGGGCAAAAACTTTGGGAACATCCAAATTCCTTTATGTTTCCTCCTCGGGTGCTGATGCGAAATCCTCGATTTTTTATAGTCAAACAAAAGGTAAAACCGAAGAAGATCTCAAGACAATCGGATTTAGCTATATCGGTTTATTCAGGCCCTCTTTATTGATGGGCAACAGAAATGAGTTTCGATTTGGAGAGCAAGTTGCCCAGGTGGTGATGAAGCCTTTGATTTGGTTAAAGCTGTTTAAGAATATTCGCCCAATCTATGATTATCAGGTTGCCAAAGCTTTAGTAAAAACAGCGCTGACTCAAAAATCAAATTCTGTAGAAATCATCTCCTCTGGAGAAATGCAAGACCTAAGTAAATGATAGTGGTTATTCAAAGAGTATCTGAGGCATCCGTTAAAATTGGTGAGAAAGTAAAAGCTGAAATCGGAACCGGCTTGATGATTTTGGTGGGAATTGAAGAGTCGGACAATCAGGAGGATATTGCTTGGCTTTCAAAAAAAATCCTCAATCTCCGCATATTTCCAGATGAAAATGAAGTGATGAATAAAAGCTTGCTGGATATCAACGGAGAGATTTTGTTGATATCGCAGTTTACACTTCATGCCAGCACAAAAAAGGGGAATCGACCTTCTTATATAAAAGCTGCGAGACCGGATATTGCCATACCATTGTATGAGCAGATGATCCAAACATTAGAAGCGGATTTAGGGAAAGCAATTGGAACTGGGGAATTTGGTGCAGACATGAAAGTTGCCCTGGTAAATGATGGCCCAGTGACTATTTTGATTGATAGTAAAAATAGGATGTAAAGAATAGTAATTTTTAGATCTTCCAATTTTATAATCTTCCAATCCACACATTTTGCAAACTCTTCTCAATATCCATTCGGCCCAAGTTCTTACCAAAGGAAAACAAATTTTTGAATCTCTGGATTTCAGATGGGAAGAAGGTCAGCAATGGGCAATCATTGGTACTTCTGGGGCAGATATGACAGCTTTTATTGAGACCATCCGAGGCAATTGCGTGGTTCCAAAAGGCGAGATTCATCGGCCTTTTGTACAGGAATATACGGTGAGGAAAACCAATTCTGGTGAGATCAACTCTTTCCGTGACCTGATAGCCTACGTTTCTCAGCGCTACGAAATTCGCAATAAATCCAATCAGCAAAACTTCTATTTTCAGCAGCGATTCAACTCCTCAGAATCTGAAGATACAGCCACTGTCCAGGAATATTTATTGGAAGTAAAAGCAAAAGTTGAAGGGCCATGGACCTTGGAAAATGTTTCTGAATTATTGCATTTAGAGAAGTTGCTGGACAAGTCTTTGCTCTTGCTTTCCAATGGGGAAACCCGACGATTGGCGCTAGGCTTGGGGCTTATGCGTCAGCCGAAAATTTACCTGATGGATCAGCCCATGACTGGGTTAGATGTCAAAAGCAGGGCAGAGTTTGGGGAGATTTTGAAAGTTATAATTTCCAGAGGAGTGCAAGTCTTGTTGACCACATCGGCTAATGAAATCCCTGAAGGAATTACTCATGTAGCCAAGTTAAGTGGAAAAGGAATTGGGAATGTTTGGGAAGTAGCTGACTTTCGTATGACTACCAAACATGAGCAAAATCTCTCTTACGATTGGGGATTATTAGATTCCCTGCTACCAAAAAGACCTAATGAAAACACCGAGGTGATTCGTCTGGAAAACCTCAATATCAAATACGGGGAAAAGCAGATTCTGACAAATCTCAACTGGGAAGTGAGATCCGGCGAGCGGTGGTTGCTGAAAGGCCCCAATGGTTCTGGGAAATCTACTTTGATCAGTTTGCTGATCGGGGAAAATCCACAGGCCTATTCTCAAAATCTATGGCTTTTTGGAAGGAAACGGGGAACTGGAGAGAGTATTTGGGATGTGAAGCGGCCCACTGGTTTTGTAGCTCCTGAGCTTAGCCGATTCTTTCCTAACAACCAAACCTGCCGCAAAGTCATCCTTTCGGGGCTTTTTGATACAATGGGCTTATTTAAAAAAGTAACAGCCGAGCAGGAAGTATTGGCTGAATCTTGGATAAAACTTTTTCATTTGGAAAGCTTTGCAAACATTCCTATTAACCGACTTTCTCTGGAAAACCAACGTTGGACATTACTTGCTAGAGCATTGATTAAGCAACCCAAATTGCTTATCCTCGATGAAGCTTCGCAAGGAATGGATGAGTTTCAGCGTAGACTGTTTAAAGATACTGTGCAGCAAATCTGTGTGCGAAGCACTATCACGGTTGTTTATGTCAGCCACTACGCTGAGGATGTGCCAGACGCTGTTGAGAAGGTGATTGAATTAAGTAAGTAATCATCTTGGAGACATTATTTTCCGTATATGATAGCTATTAATAGGGAAAGATTAATCAGCGGGGATATAAAAATAGATTGTGTTGCATAGGATGTTCGTTGAATTTAGTTTGCTTTAGGAATTAATTTTAAATACATAATTTAGCGTTTGAATTTAAGTATTAGAGATGTGAAGTATGATTAAAAAAATTACAATAGCCCTTTTTATTATTTGCCTAAGTCAATCAGTAATGGCTCAAGGAGATCATCTTTCTTTAGGGATAGGTCCAGCCTTACTTTATTCAGATAATTCTGGCATTTACCGAGAATTTAAATTTAAGGTTCAGCCCGCTATCACTCTCTCGATTAATAAACAATTAAATGAGTATATAGGATTGAGGGGATCTGTGGGACTTCAGCTCCTAAATTCTGGACAATATTATCTGGAATTGCCGAAGCAGATGGTCAAATGGGGGAATAAGGATCAGGCATTTGCTTTTAAAGGACAAGGCTACTTTGCTGACGTAATGCCCGTATTTACCACCAACCCTAATTCCGCTGGCATGATGATGTCCTCGTTACAATTTTATGCTGGAGCTGGTTTTGGGGTTATGTATGCTCAAAGAAATCAGGAGGTTTTAAAAAACGGTTTAGTTTTGAATGACTTGCTGGAAGAAGGAGAAATTATCAAATCCAAAGAAAGTGATTTGATTCCTTATGTACCAGTAAGGACAGGTATTAGCACAAATTTAAACGGTGATTGGGATTTCGCATTGGAATTTGTATTACTGGTTACTACAAATTCAGAGGTGGACGGGAATAATATTATAGATAAACGAATTACTGTTGTTGATATGTCAGGCCAGATCCAATTCACTGTAAAGTGGTATTTCGGCCCTGCTTGGTAATGAGGTTTTTGATTCAGAAGCTTTTCGTTTTTGAGTAGTAAATTCTGATTGAAAAAACCTCAATTAACCTAATGTTAAACTGATTTATTGTTAGGGAAGTAAGGCTTGAAATTTTTGTTTAAATTTTAATCTTCACCCCCTTGAACATGGTCTCATTTTCACTTACTCTCAATTTCTTTCCACTCGAAGTTGTCACGTTCTTAAGCGTCACTTCTTTGGTTAATACATAAGGAAACTTTTCTTCGTAGGAATCATCTGTTCTTTCTGAATTGAAATCCCCGAAAATAGCAGGCCCTTGATAGTCTTCGGGATGATTGGAGTCGTCGATTTTTAGGTTTTCGATAATGATTTGCTCCGGCATATAAGCGGTGTAGCCGAAATCATGCTGACCGGAATTATATCCATTGATCAGTGAAGCGCTGTAGCTTTTTCCTCCATTTGGAATGAATGTACTGTTGCGGATAATTAGTTTTCCTTCCCAAGTGCTACCATAGTCGGACCGGAGATTGATTAGACTTCTTCCTCTAATAGTGGAGTTTTCTACAGTGAATGTCCCAGTTCCGATCACATTGATACCCATGTGCCCTAGCGTAGAGTTTCGGATGGTGGCATTAGCAACGCCCATGTGAGCATCGAAACGGGAAAAGACACATTTATCGAAAAGCAGATTCTTCGAGTAATTTGAGCCCATTATTCCCCAATAAACATTGTTATCGATGTCATTTGTCTGAGTACAGTTGACAAAGGATACATTCAGAGCTCGGTTCACTATGATGTCATAGGTTCCCATAGTTACAGGTTTCCCCGCATTTCCTATGGTTGAGTAGGTTTTATGACCTGTCAAGATGGTGTTTTTAACGGTTACGTTTGTGCAGTTGGATATATTTAGAAATCCACTGTATGGAGCTCCTTGATCTCCTTCTTCAATGACGCGATGCTCCAATGAATCCACAATAACATTGGATCGCTGTATGGAGATATTTCGGCTGTAATAGTTGTATTTCGATTCCTCCTGATTGGCAATGGTGGTAAAAAATCCTCCAGAAATAGTCAGGGTTTTCTCATCAATGGGAAGAGCTGTGATCTCTGTGATTTGATCAAAATCCCAAATAATAGGAGCATCCTGATCCACATTTCCATTTTTGTCTACCAGAAAAATATCTGTTTGAGGAGCGCCATTGTTTTGATTTAGCCCATATCGGATATACCGCATCTTGTTTGAATTGGTGACAGTGATCAACGCAGAACCTGGCAAAGTGATGTCAATTTTCTCCTGATTTCTCTTCAGTGAAGTGATGCCATCAAGTTTATAAGATTCTAGGCTTGAGCTTACCAAGAAAACAGGAGCAGTTCTATTTTCCACATTTCTATCGTCAATCAAGAAGGATGCTGTACCAAAGTCGGTATCAGTTTGGATGATGGCTGTACGAGCCTTTCCTCCAATGTAATAGCTTGCTCCATCATCCGCTATCACGTTTAAATCATGTTCATTGGCGAATTCATGCGCAGAAATGATTGCCTGCATGTCATCTGTTTTGCCATCTCCTTTGGCTCCAAAGTCACTGTAATTCACTACCCCGGTAGCTATTATTTTTGCGGCTGCATCCGAAATTAATTTAGCGTCTAACTCCCCAATGGTTTCTTTTTCTTGATCAGAAAGCCAAAGAATAGGGAATCGAACCGGCATATTTCGAATGACTTCTGGAGTGTCAAAATCAGCATCAAGTGAATTCCATAGCTCAAGGTATTTTTCCTGACCATAAGCAAGTCCTCCGAAAAGCAGAAAAGTATGTCGAACAGGCCATTTGTCCCAGTACATCACATCTTTTTGGTAGGGCCAGGAATCCTTGTTTTCCACAAAAGGGTAGAGGAATGAAATCCCTTTTTCCAACGATTTCCCTTCTGGTGTTTGGTAGCTAAATAGGTTTTCGGAATCGTCCGCATATACTTGGCAAAGCGTTGCCATGGCATCTAAAGTGAAAAGAGAATACCCATAAGGTTTTGTACGTTTGAGTTCCAGTGGGAAACTTCCATCGTTTGCCATTTGATCAGGAAGCAGCACCGTTTTATACATGTTTTTACAATAGTCTAATACTTCTTGGTTGCCGACAAGCTCCGCAAAAACTGCTGCCTGCATCGCCCAACATACACTGTGATTGTTTCCATGATCACGCTCATCTATCCCGTATGGATGAGTAGTTATCCAATTCAAATATTCCGAAAACCAATCTTTCATCTGCTTTATGTCCGAATCAGAAATCACTTCTGAATCTTCCACTGATTCGATTGCTTTGGCCACTTCCATGAGTTGAATGGTGTCGATGATTCCAATTCCTCTACCCGTTACTTTGCCTTCAATCGCTTGCGCATAGAGCAAGTTTGGGTTCATCTTCGTGGCTTCATCAATAAACCAAGCTCTCAGATGCGGAGCCAAAGCTGTGACATACTTTTCATCTTTGGTTACCAAATAGGCTGAAGCCAGTGCTCCAGAAATCTGGCTGAAGCGAATCATCGCTTCACGATGCGCTGTGAAATTGTCAGGATTGGTCAGGCCATCACGCTGAATATATGGTCCATCTAGATTGTCTGGGTCTGGCCACCAATAATCTCCTTCGGAATAGAAATCATGTATCCCACCTGCAGATCTTGGGCTACTTTCTGCCGTGACTGTAATTGGTTTTTCGCTAGCATATTTGTCTGCTAGTTGAATAACCCTTGCTCGTTCTTTTGCGAGATAGTCAGTTTCCGAAATCTCAGGTTTCGACTGATTAAAAAGTAAGCTGAATGCAAAAAGCAGAAAAAGGATGTACTGAATCATTTTGGGTTTTAGGGATAATTGTAACGAGAACTTTAAAATGCAATTTAATCCGGGGTTTTGAAAGTCAACCCCTTTTTGTCCATGGCATCTTTTAGTTTTGGAATAGAGCTTTTTCCCATACCATGAAGAGAGAGGATTTCTTTTTCGGTAAATGTGGCTAGCTTTTCTAGTGAGTTAATTTGCTTTGACTCTAGTGCCCTTCGAGCTGGAGCTGGCAGTTTGGATAAAAAGCCTTCTGTGGGTTTTCTATCCTTTTCACAGATCGGGCATGTGGGGCAATCGCTGGTTTTATAGAATTGATGACCTTTGTCACAGGTTTTAAGTGGCATATCGTACTGTTTTTTTACAAGTAAAACCCTTCTTTATTTTTTCTCAATAGAAATCTGGTTTTTTCTATTGAAATTAACATAATACGATAAGCCTTCGTATTTTTAAATAAATTATAAACTCATGAAAGTCATTGCATTAATTGAAGATGAGTTGATCAAAGATGTGATCGAAATCTCCGGAGCAAAGAACGTCACCGAAGCCTTGAGGATAGCGCTTCGCGATTACTTGTCCCGCAAAAAGTTACTTGAACTGTCTGATCAAATTGTCGCTGAGCCTTTAGAATTCACATACGGAGCAGATCAATTGAGAGATATCAATCGACAATGAAGTCAGTCTTAATTGATACTTCTGTTTGGATAGAATTTTTGAAAGGAAATCGAGATTATTTCCTTCCCATGATTGCTTTGATGGAAGATGGCGAAATTTATTCTTTAGAGTTGATCTTTGCAGAACTGCTTCAGGGAGTGAAGACAACTAGAGAACTGAATTTGATAACAGATTTTTATCGCCAACTGAAGCTTTTGGATCAGCCGGGTTTGATTTTCGAGTCAGGTATTTTTTCCAGAAAAGCAGGTTTGATCAATCGTGGAATAGGCTTAGTAGATGCAGTTATCATTCATGCCGCCGAAAAGTTTGATTTGCAAATATGGACTTTGGATAAGAAAATCATAAGTTTTTTAGGTGAAAGAAGGCTTTATCAGCCTTAGTCATTTTCCGACCAACCCGATTTATTACTCCCTAATAGGATTTTCTTTGAATTATTGGAGATCATTTCCTAACTCATAAAGATAGCCACCGACCTTATGAATAGTAGAAGATCATTTATCCAGAAACTCAGTGCAGGAATAGCGATTCCAGGCTTGGTTTCATTCAATTCTCCAGAGGAAACCTCTACGAAATCTATTACCCCTTCTCTGGTGGGGGAAGAATTCTGGGCTGAGCTCAGAAAGAAATTTCCTCTGAAGGACAGTAGAGTTTACATGAATAATGGAACTTTTGGGCCTTCACCTCAAGTGGTATTGGATGCTTTGCAAAATTCCTTTGTTGACACTAATACATCTGGTGAATATGGTCATATAGAGCCCGAACGTGAGAAATTGGCAGCTTTTGTGGGAATCAAAACTTCTGAGATTTCTCTTACTCATAATACAACTGAGGGGATTAATATTATGTGTTGGGGACTTCCGCTGAAAGCTGGAGATGAGGTGATCATTACTTTGCACGAGCATGTAGGAAATGCGTTGCCTTGGTTGAACCGGGCAAAATTGCATGGGATAGTCTTAAAGCCTTTTGAACCCAAAGCTACTCAAGCAGAAAACCTAGACTTAATTAAAACCTTGGTGACTTCTAAAACCAAGGTGATTGCGATTCCTCACATCACGTGCACAACTGGGTTAGTTTTTCCAATCAAAGAAATTTCCGCTTTTGCCAGAAGTAAAGGAATATTTACAGCTATTGATGGTGCACATGGAGCAGGTACTTTCGATCTTGATCTTCATGATTTGGGCTGTGATATGTATGCGAGCAGTTACCATAAGTGGGTTTTGGGTCCAAATGGAACCGGATTTCTATATGTTAGAGAGAGTGTTTTGGACCAAGTGCAGGCCTATCAAGTAGGTGCATATTCTGATTTAGGTTGGGATTTGTACCAGAATCCACCAGAGTTTAAGGGATATGTACCAACAGCCCATCGTTTTGACTATGGAAGTCAGAGTTTGCCGATTATGAGAGGAGCTGTTGCGGCTGCGGATTTTCACAAAGAAATAGGGAAGCAGAAAATAGAAACCCGAATACGGGAGCTAAATCAATATTTGTTTGATGGGCTATCCGAAATGAGTTCCATGCTTGAAATTTTAAGTCCTGCAGAACCAGAATCCCGAATCAGTATGGTCACATTCAAACCGAAGAAAATGAACTACCAAGAGGCTGCTGGTTTAATAAGTAAAGCAGGATTTAGGATTCGCCAAGTTCCAGAAAGTAAGCTGGATGCAATTCGGATTTCAGCTCATATTTATAATAGTAAAGTCGAAATAGACAGTTTTCTTGAAGCTACTGAAAAGGTTCTGGGCTAAGACTTTTTATTTTTCTTCTCCACTTTTACCTCTGCTTCTAAATATCGGAACTGGCAGATGGCTGCGATTAATTCAAGCGGTAAAGGTTTGTCCAGAGGAAATTGTATGGCTCCTTTGGATGTCACGTAATTCTTTAGCTCCTTTTTAAATTCGCTTACCCCACTGTTAGTAGGGTAGAAGCCGATATGCTTTTTCGCTGCTGCAAAATAAACCAACACTTCGGTGGTTCTATAAGCAGGCATGCTGTAGCTGATTACCTCTTTGGATTTTGGAATTGCTTTTAAGATTGTCTCACGCATCTGCTGGAGCTTTTCCCTCACTTCTGGAGAGCACCAGCTAAGATATTCCTCTACGGAAGATGGTTTTGCGTTCATCATATTATTGAGATTTTAGATGTTAAACACAATATTTAAGAGTTTTCTCAGTACACATCAGTCGAGCTTATTAGCTGCAGGCACTAATTTAGCTTTCAAATCCGGGTCTGCCATATCCTTATCAAGAGGGAACATTGGCCGATTAATACGCTTATAGCCTAGTCGCTCCAAATCCTGATCAACTCCGCCCGGTGTCAAGGCCATGATCCAGTCTGCTCTCATATCATAGAGCTCAGGTACTAGATATCCGATTTTCACTACTACGATATCTGCTTCCCTTGGCTTCAAACCAAGATCTGTGAAATCATTTTCATTGTGATAAGGTTTGCGCTTTTTAGTGACGATCACATGAACGGAACCAACTTTCACCACTACTTCTACTTCTGCAGCTCCGTCTCCTTCTTTGATTGCTTCCACAGTTCCTTTGAGCATAACAGGTGGTGCAAATCGATCATCAATTGCGGCTCCAGCCGTTCCTTCCACTTTTCCTCCCACTCCTGCAGCGATTGCCTTCTCCACAAACTCAGGGCCTGGGATAGAAGCATAAATCAACGTAGGGCCATTTTCAGATTTGAACTCCGGGCGCTTCAGGATTTCTGTCAAAGTCCAAGTCACATCCCCTGCACCACCTGCAGTTGGGTTGTCGCCCATATCAGAAATCATGAAAGGCTTTTTGTCAGAGGCGATCGCCATATCCAAACTCTCCTTCAATGGTGCAACAGGCGCTACAATTTCAAATTCATTCCGCACATCCCAAAAGCTTTGTGCCAATTCTTCCGCTGACTCTGTTACTGCTTTTTCATCATCACCTGTCACCATTACCACCGCATGATTTCTAGGCTCATCTGCCCAAGCATAACCTATCCAAATTGCCGCATCGATCACACCTTGTTTTTTGGTCATAGGGTCCACTTTCGCATAAAGGCTTTTCCCCGGATCGATTCTGGTACTAGTCTTTTCGCCGGGAAGCAAAATCGGGACGGGAATCCAAGCTTTGAAGGCTGGTTTTCCTTTGCCACTTTCCAAGCGATCAAGCATATTTTCTACAGCCCGCTGTTTTGATTCCAAAGCATCCTCATGTGGAGCCATTCTGTAGCAAGTAATCAAATCTGTGTTTTCAGCCAGTCTCCAAGAGACATTTCCATGTAAATCCATGGAAGTGGAAATCAAGGTTTCGGGGCCTACTACCTCACGAACTCGGACAATAAAATCCCCTTCTGGATCATCTAATCCTACCACACTCATCGCTCCATGGATATCGAAGAAAAGTCCGTCGTAGGGAAGATTTTCTTTCAGCATATCTAGTGTTTTGCCTACCAACTCCTCATATGCTTCTCTAGTAACAATACCGCCGGGAATGGCATGTCCACGTAGAGTTGGGAACCACTCGGCTCTTTCTCGATCTGCTGAAGCTGAATCCAAGAAAGGGTAATAGTTGAAGATGTCCATCCCTTCCCTAGTTCGGAAAGCAGCTACGTCACTGGTAGCTGGTGAAAAAGTGCTTGACTCAATCGCTAATCCTGCGATAGCTATCCTAGGAAGTGGTTTAGTTTCTTCTTTGGGTAAACAAGAAACAGCAATTAAAAGAATAAATAGAAGGGATAGGTAGTATTTCATGAAGACTAAATCAATGGTATTATCTGAGCGAAAGTAAATCTGTCCTAATTGAGTCCATGAATTTAACGAACATCATGAAACATTACATAAAATTTTTAAGAATGGTATTTATATAATTCTAAAAAATATAGTAAGGCTCTGTAGCATTAATCATCCTGTTTCGCAAGGACTTGAGTCGTGTGCGCAAATCTATCCAACCAACCTCTATGGTCCTTCCTTATGAACGTCACCATGACTGTTCCAAAGAACCAGATAGCCAGAAAGAGCAAGTATAAAAATAAATACACCTTATCATCAAAACGTGTATCCAAAAGGAATTTTGATACTTCACCTACAAAAAAAGGCAGTATCAAAAAGACACTGTATCGGGCTATTAAATCTTTGTAAGTAAGTCTAGTTCCATCCATTCGGACGATTCGAATACCAAGTAACTTTTTGCCAAAAGTCTGCCCATTGGTTATTTTGCTCACGAAAATAAAATAGAAAACAATCGTTCCAACTTTCATTAATGATTGTAACCAGATGTTTTGGGACAATCCTTCGATAACATAGGAAGTAAAGAAAATGACGAGTAATGAGTCAACAAAAATTGCCAAAAACCGCTGTGTCAAGGTGACTTCCGTCCGATTCAACAGAGGTTTACTCGAAATGTTTGGTAAAAGATTAGAGTATCTGGCAATTAAAAAACCTATAAAACAACCAAAAGTATTTGTAATCAAATCATCCACTTCAAACTGGCGGTATCTGCAAGGATATAATCCGTAGAGAGCCGTCAACTGAGTGATTTCATAGAATAGAGACACAAGGAATCCTATCATAGTTGCTACTCCAATATTTTTAATTTGGAATAGATATCTCAGAAAAAACCCAAGTGGCATAAGTAGCAAAACATTGAATGCGGTAACCATCAGAGTTGGACTCTTCACAATGCTGAAAAGTGAAATATTGCCTCTTAATTCCCTTGTCAACATCTTTAAAAATCTAAAAGGGAAAAAGCTCGGAATTAATCTACCTCTTCTATTATTGCAAAAATCCGCACTGACTTCAGGAAGCGGAAGAATTGTGATAAAAAATGCAGTCATCGCATAAAATGCGAAAATGTAAAACACTAAACTTCTATTGAATTGAACATAGCCTATTTTCTTATATTGAAAATAAGCATAGGGTACTATACTCAACAGTGCTACCAAAGGAAAATAAAAAAAGGAAATTCGGATGGCTTCCAAATACTGATTCATACAGAATGTTCTTTTTTGCTTGTCTTTAGAGCTGGAAAATCATAGACTCAATATGAAAATGTTTTTTGCAATAACCGAGCCTTTAATTTGGCGATATGGCAAGAATAATCCTATTTGAATGTTAATTTTAATGAAAAGGGTTGAATTATTATGAAAACGGAAATCACAATTTCAGAAGCTCAGGAGCAAGTTGATCAATGGATCAAGACAGTAGGAGTTCGATATTTTAATGAACTTACCAATATGACTATCCTGATGGAAGAAGTGGGTGAATTAGCCAGAATCATGTCAAGAACCTATGGGGAGCAATCGTTCAAGGAATCAGACAAAGGAAAGGATCTGGGTGATGAAATGGCGGATGTTCTTTGGGTTCTGATTTGCCTGGCTAATCAAACTGGCGTGGACTTAACCGAAGCCATGAAGAAAAACTTTGAAAAGAAAAATATTCGGGACATCGATCGACATAAGAATAACGAAAAGTTGAAATAGTACTCTATCCTATCTCCATTTGAGACTACTGGTAAATTAACTTTTTAAGTGAGTGAATCAATTTTACACTCTTTTATTGGTTATATATAAATATTACGGATATCGAAATTTGTTCTATCATAAAAAATGAGGCTGTCTAACATTGTAGGACAGCCTCATATGATTAATTTACTTCAGTCCAGACAGAGACTGAGCCAGGTGCACAGTGAAAGTCTGCCCAACCGGAATCATTTACCGTGACTTCATCTTGGATTTTACCTAGCATATCTTTAAAGTTTCTTCCAGCATATCTAGCTCCTACCTCCATGGAAATGGTAGCTCCATCACCGTTTGACATGACTACAGCACAGCCACTATGCTCTTCATTTCCCTCTCTAGTCCACCCGATGGCATTGCCACTTTCAAAATAATCTCGTTGTACTCCGAATGCAAAATCTTTACGTGCATAGAGCATAGGTTCTAGTTCCTCTACTCGATTGATGAAAATCTCGTAATCTTTCCCGTCTTGACCCTTGTCCCAATAGCTTGCACCAAACAGATCCGGATAGAAAACACATGGATATCCATCTTCACGGAGCAAAATCAGCGCATAAGCTAAAGGTTTAAACCAGGATTCCACCGGTGCTTCAAGCGACTGAAGCGGCTGTGTATCGTGATTGTCCACAAGCGTTACGGCAAGCTCTGGATTATTTGCTACAAGAGAATCATCAAATATTTCTCGTAAGTCAAATTCACTTCCTGAATTCGAAGCATGGTGAAAAGTGTGGTGTAAAGCCGAATCAAACAAACTCATCGTCCCATCCGTAGCCTCTGAATAACGTGTTAGCAATTCTAAGTGACCTGGAGCCCAGTATTCACCCACAGCAAAAATTTCTTTACCTGTACGCTCCCGAAGTAAGTATAGGAATTCTTTAAAATAGTGTGGGGGTATGTGTTTTACAGCGTCCAAACGCACACCATCGTAATAGGTGAGTTCGTGAAGCCAAGTGGCATACTTTAAGAGCTCTTCACGAACAGCTGGATTTCTGAATTCAATATCACAAAACATCAGAAAATCATAATTCCCTTTTTCGTCATCGATCATCTCCTCCCAGTCATCTCCATACTCACTCAAGAGATTGAAAACACCATGCTCCTGATTCCGATGATCGTAATCTACCCCGCTAAAGCAATGTTTGTCCCAGATAAAATCAGAGTATTTACCATTTCTGCCTGGAAACGTAAATCGGGTAAATGATTCGATCTCATAAGGTTCCGAGACGTTTTCCAGTCGGTTATCCTCATTGACTTTTACAGCTTGCATCAGTTCTGATTCATCTCCTCCAGCCTTATGATTAAAGACAAAATCTACGATTACCTGAACGCCTCTGTCGTGAAGTGCTTTTGTAGCTTCAATAAATTCATCCTTTGTGCCGTATTTCGTCCTGACAGAGCCTTTTTGATCAAATTCTCCAAGATCAAATAAGTCATAGGTGTCATATCCTACGCTCATCCCACCTTGCTCACCTTTAGAAGCAGGCGGAAGCCAGACGCTTGTTATTCCCAGATTCCCTAGATATTCTGCCTTTTCTTTTACTTCTTTCCAAAGGGTGTCTTCCGGAGAATACCAATGGAAAAATTGGATCATAGTTCCATTTTTCATATTCAAAAGTTGGTTAGTTAGTGGTTAAGATTAATCGGTAAACGCCAAAATCCTAAGATGGTTTAAACAATTTTTAAACGGGATTTTGTGATTCAAAATGGGGAAAATATAGCCCTTAAAAACCACAAAAACCCGATACCATTAGTATCGGGTTTTTGTGTTGTAGATTATTCTAAATCATGGATTTACCATTTGTCGACTGCAACTAAGGTGTCACTTTCTATTTTTCCTACTAGGGAAAAAAGATCTGGAGTTAGACAAAAATCAATATCAGAATCAATATTGTGGTTTTGCAGCCGCTTCGCGTGTGAAGCCTGTGACAAAAATCCTTTCAAATCATGGCCTTCTTTCTCATAAAGTGATTTCATGGCTATGGCTGCATCATCCTCAGCTTCGTGAGTAGCTTCCAGAGCTTTCACTAAGGCGCCAGCATAAAGTGAATCTTCCAAGTTGAATTTTCCTTTCCATCCAGCGCAGTGAATCAGCACATCTTTATCGCGAGATTGAATGTAGCCTACAGTAGCTTGTAGATTAGGAAAAGCGCCAATCAGAATCTCATCTGCACCAGTTGATTTTGAAATGGCCAAAGTGCCATTGGTGGTAGTCATGGCCAACTTTTGGTTCTGATAATTTTGCGAAAGATAGGCTAGGGGTGAATTTCCCAGCTGAAAACCTTCGGCAGTAATCCCATTTCTTTCTCCTGCTATTAGATAGCCTAAGGAAGCCATTGCTCTGCATTCTTCAAGATCAGCGCAGGTTTTTATCTCAGAGATTCCATTTGCCAAAGCAGCCACCATAGTGGAGGTGGCACGGAATATATCGACTACTACAACAATTTTCCCTTGCAACTCATGCAAATGAATCAGTTCAGGACTGAAGCATATTTCTACTTGCCTCATTTATTTTTTCAACAGTGGAAGTTTTTCCACTTCTGCTTTAAGGTTCTTGTTTCTCACTTGGATGAAAATCTCAGTTCCAGGTTTGCTGAATTCTGTTTTTACATATCCTAGCCCAATACCAACTCCCATACTTGGAGATTGAGTACCCGAAGTTACTTCTCCGATTACCTCTCCTGAAGCATCTACGATAGGGTAATGAGCTCTTGGAATACCTCTTTCCTGCATAATAAAGCCAACCAATTTCTTTGACACGCCAGCTTCTTTCTGTGCTTTTAGAGCTTCGGAATTAGTGAAGTCCTTGGTGAATTTGGTGATCCAACCTAGTCCAGCTTCTATAGGTGAAGTAGTGTCTGTGATGTCATTTCCATATAGACAGTAGCCCATTTCCATACGGAGTGTATCTCTAGCACCAAGACCGATTGGTTTGATATCAAAATCTTTTCCAGCTTCGAATACAGCATTCCAAACTTTCTCAGCATCTTCGTTTTTCACATAAATTTCAAATCCGCCAGCACCAGTATAACCTGTACCGGAGATAATCACATCCTGAACTCCGGCAAATTCGCCTACAGTGAAATGATAAAACTTGATTTCTGAAAGATTTACAGGAGTCAATGCCTGTACCGCTTCGATAGCTTTCGGGCCTTGAATAGCAAAAAGAGAGATCTCATCGGAGATGTTGGTAAGCTTAGCACCCATGGTGTTTTGCTGATTTACCCAAGCCCAATCTTTATCAATATTTGATGCATTTACAACCAGCATATACTTCTCATCTTCAAACTTGTAAACGATCAAATCATCTACAATACCTCCTTTAGAATTTGGAAAGCAAGAATATTGTGCCTGTCCATTGACGATTTTGGAAGCATCGTTTGAAGTTACTTTTTGGATTAGGTTCAGAGCTTCGGGACCTTCTACCATAAATTCGCCCATATGGGATACATCAAATACACCAACGCCGTTTCTTACACAAAGGTGTTCTTCATTATCAGAACTGTAACGCACAGGCATGTTATATCCTGCAAAAGGCACCATTTTACCGCCAAGGGCAATGTGCAAGTCATTAAGTTGGATTTTTTTGATTTGCTCTTCCATAATCTGGGTTAAATTTCTAGTGGGCAAAGGTAAGGATTGAGGTGAAAATTGTACTAAAAAAGGCAACCTGATAGGGTTGCCTTCCATTTTTTATATAAAGTTTTAGCTTATACAGAGAAGCTTTCACCGCATCCACAGGTTCTGCTGGCATTTGGATTTACAAATTGGAAACCTTTTCCGTTTAATCCATCCGTGAATTCTAATGTAGTTCCAGCTAGGTAAAGTAAGCTTTTTCTATCTACCAGGATTTTTACTCCTTTATCTTCAAATACGTGGTCAGTTTCCACCTGAGCGCCATCAAAGCCTAAATCGTACATTAGACCTGAGCAGCCACCACCTTTCACCGATACACGAATATTTTCATTTTCTGAGCGTCCTTCCTCTTTTTTGAGCTCTAGGATTCGCTCTTTGGCTTTGTCAGAAACGATTATCATATCTTTTTTATTACTTTGTCTTAAGTTGAAGTAATGGGAAAACAGTAGGTCTCCCAAAATGATTCACTGCAAATATAGCAAATTTAAACATGAGGAAAATCGAGCATATTGGAATAGCCGTCAAGGATCTGGAGAATTCGAATAAGCTTTTTGCTAAGATACTGGGTAAAGAACATTTCAAGACTGAAGAAGTAGATGGGGAAAAAGTGGCAACTTCCTTTTTTCAGGTTGGAGAAACGAAGGTGGAACTGCTTCAGGCAACTGATTCAGTCAGTCCAATAGCCAAATACCTTGAAAAAAAGTCAGAGGGGGTTCATCATATCGCATTTGAAGTGGAGGATATCGATGCTGAGGTTCAGCGATTGAAAGCTGAAGGCTTTGAAATACTGAATGAAACGCCGAAACTGGGTGCAGACAATAAATTAGTGGTATTTTTGCATCCTAGGAGCACAAATGGTGTTTTGATTGAATTGTGTCAGGAGAGAGATTGACTTCTTTATGCAACATTCATCATTCGATATTTTTGATTGGAAGATTGGAAAATTCAGTGCCGAGAACGTTTTGGGTTGTAAAGTAGGAACGTTGTAAGGTTGTAAAGTGATAAAGTTTGGAGAAGCAACCCTACACTACTGAGAACCTCATAATTCATACTTCGTAAATCTAAAATGCTCGAGAGTATTAGTTAATGCAAAAATTAAAATAGCGCCTTTTCGCACTGTCGGGAGGATATAAAAAGCATGTCAGAAAAAAGAACAGAAATAAGTGATTTAGGTGAATTCGGATTGATCGATCATCTTAATGAAAAAGTAATTATCAAAAACTCCAGCACACTCAAGGGTATTGGTGACGATGCTGCGGTGATTGAAGCAGGTGACATGGTCAAAGTTGTGACGACTGATCTATTGATGGAAGGCGTTCATTTCGACTTATCCTATGCGCCATTGCCTCACTTGGGTTTCAAAGCAGTTGCGGTGAATGTGTCTGACGTGGCAGCTATGAATGCTGTACCTAAGCAAATCACAGTTAGTATAGCTTTATCTAATAGATTCTCCGTAGAGTCGATTGATGCGCTCTATGAAGGTATTCATGCAGCATGTGAACATTATGGTGTGGATTTGATTGGGGGTGACACTACGGCTTCCAGAAGCGGTCTAGCGATCTCTGTTACAGCAATAGGCGAAGCAAAGCCTGAGCAGATTTCGTATAGGTCTGGCGCAAAGGAAAATGACATTCTTTGTGTGACAGGTGATCTTGGGGCTGCCTTGGTGGGATTACAAATTTTAGAGCGTGAAAAGGAAGTTTTTCTAGCTAATCCTGATATGAAGCCTGATTTAGGAAAATACGCGCTAGTTACTGCTCGTCAATTGAAGCCTGATGCCCGTGTGGATATCATTCATGAGCTTCGGGAAATGCAGGTAGTGCCTACAAGCATGATGGATATTTCTGATGGCTTGGCCTCTGAAATTTTTCATATCTGTAAAGCATCAGGAGTAGGAGCAACAATCTATGAAGATAAGCTGCCAATCGATAAGCAAACTTTTGACACAGCTGTGGAATTGAATCTTGATCCGATCACCTGTGTAATGAATGGGGGAGAGGATTACGAGTTACTGTTTACCATCGATCAAAAAGATTTTGCGAAGCTGGAAAAGCATCCGGATATCCATTTCATCGGTCACATCAGCAAGGCTGAAGAAGGCAAGTATTTGGTTACAAAAAGTGGTACTGCCGTACAGATCAAAGCTCAAGGCTGGAAGCATTTCTGATTAAAATATTAGTGTCGGCAATTATGCCAATAGCTTAAATTCCTCGCTCAACCCGTCAGAAGACCGATGACGGATGACCGAAGTACCAGTGATGCGACTGTTTATTATCTATTAAGTCGCTTATTGCCTTCTCTGGGTCTAATCTCTATGAGCATAAAAAAATATAGCTATATGATAAAAAACCTCTTCAAAATCAATTGAAGAGGCTTTTTTATGGTTAAGAATCTTTTCGGATTAACCGATAGATACTCTTTTGAATGCAGATACAGTCAATCCTTTGCTTACGCTATCAAGGTATTGAGCAATAGTTTTGTTGCTGTCTTTTACGAAAGATTGGCTAAGAAGCGTGTTCTCTTTGTAGAACTTGTTTAGTTTACCAAGAGCGATTTTCTCAAGCATTTCTTCAGGCTTACCTTCAGCTCTTGCTTGCTCTTTTCCAACTTCGATTTCTCTTTCTACTACAGAAGAATCAACGCCGTCTTTATCCAAAGCCACTGGATTCATAGCAGCAATTTGCATCGCTACATCTTTTCCAGCTTCTTCTACGTCAGTTCCGCTAGTGTTGGTCAATCCTACCAATACACCTAGTTTACCGTTGGAGTGAATGTAAGCAACTACTGCTTCGGCTTCGATGATTTCGAAATGAGAAACTTCGATTTTTTCACCGATTTTACCAGTCATCTCAACGATCTTTTCGGCAACAGTAAGGTTCTCGAAAGGAAGTGCGTAAAGCTCTTCTACAGAGGAAGCTCCTTTTTCTACAGCAAGGTCAAGCAACTCATTTGCAAAAGTTACAAAGCCATCATTTTTAGCAACAAAGTCAGTTTCGCAAGTCAAAGTTAGTAGTACACCTTTATCGCCATTTTCAGACACTTTAGTTACAGCTACACCTTCTTTAGTCTCACGATCGGCTCTGGAAGCAGATACCTTTTGACCTTTCTTTCTGAGGATGTCTACAGCCTTTTCGAAATCACCTTCTGATTCGGTAAGTGCTTTTTTGCAATCCATCATACCGGCACCGGTCATTTGTCTCAATTTGTTTACTTCTTGTGCAGTAATTGCCATTGTGTTATCAGTTTAAAATAAAACGGGATAAATTCTTTTGGAACCTTGGGGTCAGATCAATTCACAAAGTCTGTCACGCAAGGAATAATTATAGTTACTTCTTGGTGACCAGCACCTTGAAGGATAGGATAAAACAAAAAAATTGAACATAAGCCGAAACTTGATGTTCAATTTTTAATTTATTTCAAATCAAGTTGTGGATTATTCTTTTGTTTCAGCGTCCACAGCTTTCTTAGCTTCTTCCTCTTCAGAAAGTTTAGCCTCTTCTTTGTCTTTCTTACGTTCTGAAAGACCTTCTTCGATAGCTGCACCGAACGCTTTAACTAGTAAAGAAACGGACTTGAAAGCATCGTCATTAGCTGGGATTGGGAAATCTACCTCATTTGGGTTAGAGTTCGTATCAACTAATGCGAAAACAGGGATACCAAGCTTTTTTGCTTCAGCAATTGCAATGTGTTCTCTTTTGATGTCCACGATGAAAAGTGCAGCAGGTAGTCTGCTCAAGTCAGCGATACCGCCAAGAACATCTTCCATTTTGTCTTTCTGACGGGAAACCATCAAACGCTCTTTCTTCGCAAGGTTCTTATAAGCTTCCTCTTTCATCAATTTGTCCAAGCCAGACATTTTCTTCAATGATTTACGGATAGTCGCGAAGTTTGTCATCATACCGCCTAACCATCTTTCGGTTACGAAGGGCATGTTGAGTCTTTTCGCTTCAGCAGCTACAAGATCTTTCGCTTGCTTTTTAGTCGCAACGAACATCACTTTTTTGCCTGAGCGTACGATTTGCTTGATTGCGTTAGATGCTTCGTCGAGGCATACAAGCGTTTTATTAAGATCGATAATGTGGATACCATTTCTCTCCATGAAAATATATGGAGACATTCTTGGATCCCACTTTCTCGTCAAGTGTCCGAAATGAACACCAGCATCTAGTAAGTCTTTATATTCTAATTTTGCCATTATAAAATGTGTTTTTCTTATTAAGGAAGAATCTCCAGATTAACGTTTAGAGAACTGGAATTTTCTTCTTGCTTTTCTACGTCCTGGCTTCTTACGTTCCACCATTCTAGGGTCACGTGTAAGGAAACCTTCTTTTTTCAAGGCAGTTCTATGTTCCGCGTCGAATTCGCACAAAGCTCTGGAGATAGCCATACGGGCTGCTTCTGCCTGACCTTTGATTCCTCCTCCGTCTACATTGATCTGGATGTCGTAGTTGCCGTCCACGCCTACAAGGGCAAGTGGCTGCTTCACAACGATCTGGTGTAGATCAAATGGGAAGTAAACTTCCAAAGAACGATTGTTTACGGTGATTGTACCATTTCCTGGAGCCATGTAAATTCTGGCTACGGAGGTTTTTCTTCTACCGATTTTGTTGATCATTTCCATGAAATAGACGATTAAAGAGTGATAGTTTTAGGCTGCTGCGCTGCATGCGGATGCTCAGATCCTTCATACACGTACAAGTTGCCGTATAATTTTCTTCCCAATCTGTTTTTCGGCAACATGCCTCTAACAGCTTTCTCGATCAAGATTGTTGAAGATTTGTCCTTCAATAATCTTGGGGTAGAAATACGCTGTCCTCCTGGATAACCTGTGTGTCTCACATAAACTTTGGAGTCCCACTTGTCACCGGTTAGTCTGATTTTGTCTGTGTTGATTACGATGACGTTGTCACCACAATCAACGTGAGGAGTGAAGCTTGGCTTCGTCTTACCTCTTAAGATTTTCGCTACCTCACTAGCCAATCTACCTAAAACTGCAGCTTGGGCATCCACTACCACCCATTGCTTTTCTACAGTTGCGGCATTGGCTGATACGGTCTTATAGCTCAAAGTATCCACTGTGTAACTGTTTAATATTTAGCTTGTTAAATTTATTTCACCCTCAAAAAGGGACACAAAGATAGGAGTATTTTATTTTCGATGCAAAATATTTCCAATACTAAGTCCTAATTTTCACAGGCTTAGCGTTTTACTACCTCCTAAAACGGGTCAATTTTTACTCTTTTTCGATGGATTTTATCTAACTGGTTTTCTCCAGTTGATTGATCAAAACCTTGAAATCCTTAGGATAAGGCGCGTTTACGAATATTTCTATATCGTCAAGACCCTTAAATCCAATCGAATAAGCATGTAGCGACACCCGCTGCATAATTGGTAATTCCTCTGTCTCTTTTTTTAAATTGAAGCGACGCTTGATAGAAGAAAGATATAAAGGATTGCCTCCATATAAGGTATCGCCACATATGGGCGATTTTAAATAAGCCAAATGAACCCTTATCTGATGCAGTCTCCCCGTGATGGGTTTGCACTCGACTAGCGTATGTGCGTAGTAGGTTTTCAATGTATTGAAAATCGTCTGCGCTGGCTTGCCATCCTTACTTACTTTGGCGATTCCTTTGTTGTTGGCTAAGAGATTTCGGTCCACCAGCTCATTGCTGAATTCCTTGATCCCTTCCACCACAGCATGATAGACTTTGTTTACTTTTCTGCTTTCAAACTGCATGGCCAAATGCCTGTAAGCCACTGGATTCTTGGCAATCACTAGACATCCTGAAGTTTCCTTGTCCAATCTGTGACACAGTTGGGCATCGGGGGTGTGTGCCTTGGCAAGGTCTAGGATGTTCTGCGCCTCATGTCTATCGTCTAAGCTGGATAGGTACGGCGGTTTATTGATTACCAGGTAATCCTCGTTTTCAAACAGAATAAGATTATCAAAATCTACTTTCTTCATGGATTGTCCTGCCTCTTTCAATTGAGGCTGCAAAAGTAGGTAAAAAAGAATGGGTAAAAAACTTCTCTGAGTTTTATTCTTAGTGAGTTACAACTTTAAGTCTCTCTTCAGGTGACTCACTTTTTACCAGTGGCAGCGAAAAACTAAAAATTGATCCTTTTCCTACCGTAGAACTCACAGAAATCTTGCTTTTGTGTCCTTCCAGAATATGTTTCACTATCGCTAGTCCTAATCCAGTACCACCTTTCTCTTTTGAACGGCTTTTTTCTACTCTGTAAAAACGCTCAAAAATGCGCTTTAGATCTTCAGGAGGTATCCCCTGTCCATCATCTTTGATGTCTACCTGAATAGTGTTTTTCAGTGTCCGAAGCGTAATCCGCACATCTCCGCCATTATGATTGTATTTCATGGCATTGAATATTAGGTTCTGACAGACCCTGTAAATTTTCTGTCTGTCACCATTTGTCAAATAGTGCTTATTGGGTTCTACTTGGAACTCCACATTGATATCACGCTTGGAAGCTTTATGCTCCAATTCCTCCATTACTTCTTCCAGAAGTTCTTTGAGGTCAAATTCGGTGAAATTAAATTTTATCACGCCGCTCTCCATCTGATTCAGCGTCAGGAGATCTTGTACCAAAACGTCCAGTGAGTCAAGGCTTTTGGCTGCCCTTTTTAAAAAGCGCATGCGGACTTGTTTATCATCTATGGCTCCGTCAAGTAAGGTGTGAATGTATCCTTGGGTTGCGAAAATCGGCGTTTTTAGCTCATGTGAAATATCGGCAATAAACTCTCTTCTGAATTCGGCATTTTTCTGAAGTGTCTCTATTTCCTTCTGCCTTGCTATCGCATAGGAATTGATGACCTTATTAATTTTTCTTAATGGTGAAATCGAACTTTTTCTTCCTTTTTCACTGATTTCGGAAAGGTCTTTTCGCTGGATCTTTTCCAAAAGGGAATAGATGTCACCTATTTCCTTAAAAATCAGGAATTCCAGCATAAAAGAAATAAGTAAGTATGCGGAGGAGAAAGATACTCCCCATGCTACAAAGAGCAGCAATGGGGTAGATCCGTCCATTAAAGATAAAAATGCTGCAACCAGAGCTGAGATAGCTAAAGCCAATATCAAAGAAATTCCCCTGGATGTGGTAAACATTTATTGCCCTAGTTCGAATTTATAGCCTACACCTTTCACCGTAGTGATGTAGTCTTCTCCGATTTTCTCACGCACTTTTCTGATATGCACATCCACTGTTCTGGCTAATACAAATACATCAGCGCCCCAGATATTTTGAAGAAGTTCATCTCTACTGAAAACGATATTAGGATTTTTGGCAAGGAAATACAAAAGCTCAAACTCTTTCTTGGGCAGCGTAATGGTTTTTCCGGCTTTGTCTATTGTATAACTTCCGCGGTCAATTACTAAATCCCTGATTTTAATCTGAACCTGTTCCTGTTCTTTTTTAGATTCTCTTCTGAATAAAGCGGAAATCCTACTCATCAGCGCTCTTGGCTTGATAGGCTTGGTAATGTAATCATCCGCCCCCACATCAAAAGCTGCGACCTCAGAGTACTCTTCCATCCGAGCAGTAAGAAAAATTATGAACGTATTTTTAAGCTCGGGAATCTGTCGGATCTGTAGGCAGGTTTCTACTCCATCCTGATTGGGCATCATGATATCAAGTAGGATCACATCAGGTAGGAATTTTGCAGCTGTCTTGACTGCTTTTAGTCCGTCCTCCGCAGTAGCTACTTCGTAACCTTCTTTCTGGAGATTGTATTTCAGGATTTCAACAATATCAGGTTCGTCGTCAACTACCAGAACTTTGATTTTTTGCTTATCGCTCATCAGTGATTTCTTAATGTTTGGCTTAAAATTAAGGAATATTTAAGGATTGCTGCCAAATAAAAGATTGTCAATCATCCAACACTTCAGCTAAAAGTAGGATATTATCAGGTGATAGATCCACTATGTTACCGCTATGTTATTAGCTTTTAAATTAGTTGTTTTTAAGCCCCTTCGCAGAAGTGATGTCCAAATTAAGCGAGCCGATAAAGAGGTTGGCTTTGATTTTCACTGGGATTTTGTTCTGATCCTTTGTGACCCACACCTTCACAGGGAATTCCCCCCGAAACAATTTGTTTTTGGGTAGTTGTGGAGAGAATATATAAGTTTCTTTCTTTCCTAGATTAGTATCGAGGGTTTCAGTACCCTCGTAGATTAACTTTATGTTATATATTTCTTTATCAAAGAAACCTCGGATTTCTATCATTTCTCCTTGTTCCAAATCCCGTAAATCCTGAGACCTTAGGTAATAGAATCCACTGACCAAATCCTGCACTTGTCCAGGGAGATCAAAATCCTTTGTCTCCTTTATATTCTTATTTTCCTTATCAAAAAGCTTCATGGTAGCTTTCTTATTCTTTTGATCGAAATGAACAAACTCGTGCTTTCTGTATTTACCTTCCTCAATGTGCCTATAGGAGACAGTAGGTAAGTTTGTTTGTACGTCTAAGTAAGTTCCCCAATTATCATTTACCTTTCCGAAAATAGTTGCAGCACCTTTAGTTTTACCGAATACATCTATTTTATAATGCGGTTTTTCATTTTGTTGTTGGGCTCTTTTGGAAATTTGCATTTTTGCATCTGCCAGATTTAGCCATCCGTAGGATACTTCAAAAGACAATTCCTCACCAAAAGTAAAGGCGGGATTGCCTGGCAGATCTTGGGCTGATAGATCTGATAGGGAGAAGAGAATTAGTAGAATAAGCGATCCGAAGATTCTTTTCATAAATTTTATTGACAATACCTGACGAAATGGGCAGTATTCTTTAGGTATTACGAAAAAACGTGCCGAAAGGCGATTAAAATTACGAATTTAGTATCCCAAAACAATAGATGTGCCCACCTTGGTAATGGTCTGTTGATTATTTACTTTCACTAAACAATTGATTTTACAAATTCAAAATATATGAGTAACAACGCTGAAAAATTAAAGGCCTTGCAGCTGACCATCGATAAGTTGGATAAAACTTATGGAAAAGGAACTGTGATGAAGCTAAGTGACAATAAAGTGGTGGATATCCCAGCTATATCTACAGGTTCTTTGGGTTTGGATATTGCTCTGGGCATTGGAGGTATACCACGTGGTAGAGTAATCGAAATATATGGACCGGAATCTTCCGGTAAAACGACCTTGACTCTTCATTGTATTGCTGAGGCTCAAAAAGCTGGAGGCTTGGCAGCTTTTATCGATGCCGAACATGCGTTTGACAAGGGTTATGCTGAGAAACTGGGTATTGATACTGAGAATCTATTGATTTCCCAGCCCGACAATGGTGAGCAAGCGTTAGAAATTGCCGAGCATTTGATTCGCTCAGGAGCGATAGATATCATCGTGATAGATTCTGTGGCTGCTTTGGTGCCAAAGGGAGAATTGGAAGGGGATATGGGTGACAGTAAAATGGGGTTACAGGCTAGGTTAATGTCCCAGGCTTTACGTAAGCTGACTGGAGCAATTAATAAAACCGGTTGTGCCTGTATTTTTATCAACCAACTTCGTGAGAAGATTGGGGTAATGTTTGGAAACCCTGAGACTACTACTGGAGGTAATGCATTGAAGTTTTACGCTTCTGTGAGATTGGATATCCGTAGAATTGGTCAAATCAAGGAAAGCGCAGATAATATTTTGGGTAATAGAACCAAGGTGAAAGTGGTGAAAAACAAGGTTGCACCTCCTTTCAAAGTTGTAGAGTTCGACATCATGTATGGGCAAGGGATTTCCAAAGTAGGGGAGATCATAGACTTGGGCGTAGAACTGGATATTATCAAAAAAGCTGGCTCTTGGTTCTCTTATAATGGCGAGAAATTAGGCCAAGGGAGAGAATCGGTGAAAGTTCTTCTTCTGGATAATCCCGAATTGATGGAAGAACTGGAAGTTAAGATTAAGTCCGCCTCGGGACTATCTTCAAAAGGCGTAATCGAAGTTGCTGAAAAAGAATAGTTTCTAGAATTTTACTTATGGAAACAAAAACAGGTTGCTCAGTGATAGAGCAACCTGTTTTTTTTGTTTCATAAAAATCAATTATGTAGTTCTAATTGCCTCTACAGGATCCATCCGTGCAGCAAGTGTAGCTGGAACTATTCCGGAAACAACTCCTATAATAGTGGAAACTCCCAATCCCAGCATGATATTGCTGAAAGAAAGTACTATTTCCAGACTGCCTAGCTGTATAAAACTCAGCAAGAAGACTATAAAAATCCCTGTGATTCCTCCAATCAGGCTTAGGCAGACCGATTCAAAAAGAAACTGGAATAGGATAAAATAATTTTTTGCTCCCAATGATTTTTGGATTCCAATTATATTAGTCCGTTCTCTAACAGATACAAACATGATATTTGCTATTCCAAACCCGCCAACGAGAATAGAAAATCCTCCAATAACCCAACCTGCGACAGAAATTACATCGAAAATTGATCCGATGGCATTTTGAATAAACTCTGTTTTATTCAATGCAAAATTGTCTTCGTCTCGTGGTCTCAGGCCTCTTTTAGCGCGTAAGAGTCCAGTCATTTCATTTTCCAAAGTGACCAATCCAATATCTGTTTCCAAGCCTTTGACAGCGATGGTTGGCTCCATGCCATTCCTTCCGGTGTAATACATTTTGCTAAACGCACCATAAGGAATCAGACAGGCTTCGTCTTTGGACGGGGCGTCGAACAACCCTTCACCCTCTTCTTCAAATACACCTATTACGGTGAATTTCATTCCTTTTATTTTTATAGGCTTACCTATCACTTCCTGCTGTGGGTAAAGTGTGTTGGCGATTTCTCTTCCTATGATGGCAAAGTTTCTGGAAGCATTGATCTCTGACTGTGTAAAATAGCGACCTTCTTCCAAGGATATTTCATATACATCCTGATACGAGTAGACTGCACCTGTGAGAGACATTCCCTGGTAGGCATTACTCCCCGCTTTCACCGTGGTATTTGCTGAGGCAGATATAGTCACTGCTTCAGCGGCTGTTAGTCTTTCCTGAAGGAATTCATATTCAGCCACGGTACCCGGCGGACGACGGAAATACTTCCACCAAGGATAATCCTGTGGGCCATTGGCAAATGGAAACCTGTCTACCCTCATCACATTTGTGCCAAGAAAAGAAAAGGAAGACTTTATATTATTTTCCAAGGAATCCACCAAGGTGAATACTGCTATAATTGCAAAAATACCTACTGTAACCCCCAAAAGGGATAATATAGTCCGAGTCAGATTGGTTTTCAAAGCTGAAATCGCAAAGCGAAAACTTTCCCATGTTAGTTTGAAAAAGAGCATGCCTATTTAGTTGGTTTAAAACAATTTGTTAAGTTAGCTGAAATTGCCTGATATTGTTAGTATCTTTGCATTTTTTAGAGTTATTCTAAATCACTCAAGACATCTAAAATTAATCTATGAAATCGAGCATGTCGGAAACGACATATACGGGTATGATTATCAGCCATGCAAGATTCCATATGGCCTTTAAAAGACAAATAATAAACATATGAAATTATCGGATTTCAAATTTGACGTTCCAAAAAAACTAGTAGCCCATTATCCAGCAGCCAATCGGGATGAATCCAGATTGATGGTTTTACATCGGGATACGGGAAAAATTGAACACAGAATTTTTAAAGATATCACCGAATACTTCGGTGATGGTGATGTCTTTGTTACCAATGATACAAAAGTTTTTCCTGCAAGACTATACGGAAACAAAGAAAAAACCGGTGCTGAAATCGAAGTATTTCTGTTAAGAGAATTAAATGCTGAGTTGAAGCTTTGGGATGTTTTGGTAGACCCTGCCCGAAAAATCAGAGTAGGGAATAAGCTTTACTTTGGGGATTCAGATCTAGTAGCTGAGGTGATTGACAATACAACGTCCAGAGGGCGTACTATCCGTTTCTTGTTTGATGGAACGGAAGAAGAATTCCATAAGACAATAGATACGTTAGGTGAAACTCCTCTATTGAAGGAATTTATCGAAAGAAAAGTAGAAGCTGAAGATAAAGATAGATATCAAACGGTATTTGCTAAAAACGTAGGTGCAGTAGCAGCTCCAACAGCAGGATTGCATTTTACCCCACATTTGCTGAAGCGTCTAGAACTTCAGGGTGTAGATGTGGCTCCTATTACTCTTCATGTAGGCTTAGGTACTTTCCGCCAGGTAGACGTAGAGGACCTGACCAAGCACAAAATGGATTCTGAAAACTATGAGATTCCAGACAAAACTGTGGAGATGGTCAATAGATCTTTAGATGCCAAAAAACGTGTAGTGGCAGTAGGGACGACTTCCCTGAAAACTATCGAATCTTCAGTGACAGCAAATGGTCGCCTAAAAGCTAGTAGTGGATGGACAGATAAGTTTATTATTCCTCCTTACGATTTCAAAATTGCAAATTCATTGATTACCAATTTCCACCTTCCAGAATCTACTTTGCTTATGACAGCAGCAGCGTTCGGAGGATATGATCTGGTGATGAAAGCTTACAAAGAAGCCATCAAAGAGAAATATCGATTCTTCTCTTACGGAGACGCGATGTTGATCCTTTAATACTGAAAGCTCCGAAAAGGAGCTTTTTTTATTTTCACACAGATATAACTTTGCGGTAAAACCTGAGGGTATTGGAATCCTTACTTTTGCGGAAAATTAGTATGACAAATAAAGCAGCTATCCTGGTAGCAGGAGGCAGAGGTACAAGAATGGGTGGGCCAGTTGCCAAGCAGTATCTACCTGTTGCCGGACAGCCGGTATTGATGCGCACACTTTCTGTTTTTTATCAAATAGATCCTGCTATTGATTTGATACTTGTTTTGCCATCAAATGATTTTTCCTACTGGGAAAGACTCTGTAATGAATATAAATTCTCTGTTCCACATCGTGTAGTAGCCGGCGGAAATTCAAGATTTCAGTCTGTCCGAAATGGTTTGGATTCGCTAAATCCTGATACCAAGCTAGTAGCTATTCACGATGGAGTAAGGCCATTCGTGGATCCAAAAGTAATCTTGGAAAGCTATAAGGTGGCAGAGCGGGAAGGGAGTGCTATTACTGTGATGGCTTTGAAAGACTCTATTAGAAAGCTCACGGATGATGGAAAATCATTTTATCAGGAGAGGCAAAACTTCCGTTTGGTGCAAACCCCCCAGACTTTCCAGGTTGATAAAATCAAGAAAGCATTCGCGGTCACCGAGCTTCAGCAATTTACCGATGATGCTACTGTCTATGAAAACCAAGGGTGGCAAGTGACCTTAATTTCCGGGAATACCGAAAATATCAAGATCACAACTCCTGAAGATATGGATTATGCGGAGTTTATTGCCACTAAGAAGTTTTCCTAATCGATGAAATTTTAAGAGGATATTTTACCGACTTTTTTGTGTGCTTTACCGACTTTTTGAGAGGCTTGACCTTTTGTATATTTCAGGATGTGCATGTGCTCAGTATTTTCGAACATCATTTAAACAAGCAGAATGATGAGATCGAACATACTTCAGGTGTCATGTCATGAAATGATCACTAACTATGTAAGATTCCATCTGACTTTTAAAAAAAAAAATATACGCAGATGAAACGAAATCGCATTAACCATAATAATGACGGAGGGATGATCTTCGGATTTATTATCCTCGCAGTGGGTGTCCTGATTTTACTTAGGAAATTGGATGTTTTTTATCCGGATTGGCTACTCTCGTGGCCGATGATATTGATCGCCATAGGTGTGATTACTTTGGTAAAGCACGAATTCAAAAGCTTTTTTGGGGTATTGATGCTGGGATTAGGTATGTTCTTTTTGCTGGAACGGGAATTTGATTTTAATTTCGGTTTGCAGCGTTTTGTATTTCCTATAGCGCTGATCATGGTTGGTATTTACCTGATTACGAAGAAGCGCAGAGAGCAACAAGTCTTAGAAGATATTCAGGAAAAAATCAGGGCTAGATCCAAAACTCCCCTGGCGACCAGTGAGGAGATTAAAATAGGGGAGGAATATAATAAAGGCGAGAAGACCGCTTCCTCCAATTATTCTTCAGGGGCAAAATCATACGCAGGTATGTCAGGAGTCTCAGGAACCAGTTATTCAGATAGTGTTTCCATAGACTCTATCATGAGTGGGATAAATAAGAGAATGCTTACGAAGAATTTCCAAGGAGGAAAGTTAACTGCTGCATTTGGTGGGATCGATCTTGACCTGACACAGGCTGATTTCTCCGGAATGATAACTCTTCAAGTCGATGTGATATTTGGAGCTATCAAGTTGGTGGTGCCTCCGCATTGGGATGTGCGTGTAGAAGTGACCAACATAGCTGCGGGAGTGGAAGACAAGCGAGTGTATCGTCAGTCTGAAGTAGATTCCGATAAAGTGTTGATAATTAGAGGAACAGTTTTCTTCGGAGGTTTGGAAATTAAATCTTATTAACGAGATCCCTTATATAAAACCCCAAGTCGTTTGTTTTCGAAAGCATTTTCAAACCCTTCTAAAAGTAATTGGATAGTCCAAGGAGCCGGAGTAATCTGGTTCCTTGCTACGTCTGGATTACTTCTTTTTTATGGAATTGATCAATCTATAGCGATTGTAGATGCTTTGATTTTTGCATTGTTTTTCTCTCTGGGGATAAATATGCTTGATCGGGTATTTGGTTTTTATATCCCAAAAGGAAGTAACAATTGGTTGCTGTTGGGATTACCTCTTTTATATAGTTTGCTTGCAGTATTTTGTCATCAGTTTTTGTTGAAGTGGATTTATTCTGATCAGGAATCGTATAAGATTTTCCTTAAAAATCATTTTTACCTTCGCTGGGTGATTTTGGGTTTGGCGGAGGTCCTGGTGGCATTAATCGCAATTGTAGTATCCAAGTTAGAGCAGCAGGATGAAGCACAAAAGCGGGAGATTATGATGAATGAGCTTTCCAAAGAGGCTGAATTGTCCCAGCTTCGTCAGCAACTACAGCCACACTTTCTTTTCAATAGTCTCAATTCAATTAGCGCATTGACAGTTTCTCAACCTCAGAAAGCTAGAGAAATGGTGCTTCAACTTTCTGATTTTCTAAGGGGCACAATTCGCAAGGACCACCAGCAATGGATGAGCTTGGAGGAAGAGTTAAGTTACCTGAAAATGTACCTCGACATTGAACGCGTCAGATTTGGTCATCGACTGGAAATAGAATTTGATATAGAAGACGATGTGAAGCAAATGCATTTACCTCAGTTGCTGATTCAGCCTCTACTTGAAAATGCCATCAAACATGGATTGTATGGCATCACGGAGGATGTGAAAATCACTTTGCACGCATTTAAGGAACAAAATTACCTGAAGCTGAAAATCGACAATCCATTTGATCCTGAAGTTGCTGCGCCAAAAGGAACTGGTTTTGGGTTGAGCTCAGTAGATCGCCGGCTGTTTTTGCTTTTCGGAAGAAAGGACCTTTTAGAATCTAAATCCGCGGATTCACTTTTTACTGTAATTTTAAAAATCCCCCAACTGAAATGATCAAAACTTTAATCATAGATGACGAACCCTTGGCGGCTGGTATTGTGCAGGAGTTTTTAGCCAATTTTCCACAGTTTGAGATTCTGGGTATTTGCCAAAATGGTTTTCAGGGACTGAAGTCAATACAGGAACATGAACCTGATCTGATTTTTTTGGATGTCCAGATGCCGAAAATCACCGGATTCGAAATGTTGGAATTACTTGATGAGCCACCGGCAGTGATATTTACCACGGCCTTTGACCAGTTCGCTTTACAGGCTTTCGATGCTATGGCTATAGACTACTTGCTGAAGCCTTTTTCTCAGGAGCGTTTTATTCAAGCAATAGAAAGGTTCCTGGCTCAGCAGGGAGCGAAAAATGAATCAGGTCAGCGAATGAATGAATTGGCAGAAAAGCGAAATAGATTGGTGGTACGTGTGAAGAATGAGATCAAAATCATTCCTACCCATGAAGTGAATTTTTTCGAAGCCGAAGACGATTACATCGCGATTCACACGGCTACTGGCAAATACCTGAAGAAAATGACCATGAAGTCACTGGAGGAAGCGTTGGATCCAGCCAGATTTGCCAGAGTTCATAGATCTTACTTGGTCAACTTGAATGAGATTACCAAAATTGAGCCCTACGAGCGGGATAATTACCTTGTGCTACTTCGCGGCGGAGAAAAAGTGCCAGTGAGTAAGACAGGCTATTCCAAGCTGAGACAGGTTTTGGGCTTATAGTTTTCAGTGAACAGTTGCAGTGGTTGGCGCAAGGAGTCTTCAGACCTGTGCCTTTTTTAATCCAGTCTTCAGACTGCTGTAAAAAAAGCATGATCAATGAAAGGCAGTCTGAAGACTGCAATGATTAAGGTCCAAGTCATGAGACTTGAACCAATTCGTTTTTCATTGAAAGACTTCTATTAAATTCGTGGTAGGACCTATTAATTAAATACAGCGTTCTCTGCGAGATCTCTGCGTCCTCTGTGGTTAAAATAGTCCAGGTTACAAAAAAGAAAAAGCCCCGATCATTCAGGGCCTTTTGCATTTAATATTCGTCTTCGTTGAAGAAGAAGTCGTCTTTGGTTGGGTAATCAGGCCAAATCTCTTCGATGGTCTCATAGGGTTCCCCATCGTCTTCTAATTCTTGTAAGTTTTCTACTACTTCCATTGGTGCGCCGGATCGGATGGCATAATCAATTAATTCATCCTTGGTGGCTGGCCAGGGTGCGTCCTCTAAATAGGATGCTAATTCGAGTGTCCAGTACATAATGTTTATTTTAAAGGAGTTCCGGAGTTAAGGGTTGCAAAATTATTCTTTTTTTCAAATATTCAGCGGTGTATTTCTATTTAAAAGAAAGTTGTTTCAAAATATAATTTTTCACATCTACTTTTCTCTTCACCGCAAATAATTTTTTCTTCATCATTATATCAAAATCAGCTGACTGTACGCGGAAGTTCTCCGTATTGTTTTGTGCCGCCTCCAGCTCAGTCTGATCTCTTTTCAATAAATCTTTCAATAAAGCAGTTTTTATCTGAATTTGTTCCGCTTCGGGCTTCTCATCATAATCAGAATATTTACCGTGAACCAGTTTTTCAAGAAATGCCTTTTCAAAAACGATATCAGAGAAGAACTGGAAAGATCTTACGATCAAATTTGCTTCCCTAGGTTTGCGCTGAGGAAGTTTTCGCCATTCTTCCTGAATTTCCTTTGCCCTTCCGACTAGGGTATAAGAAGTGGGTTTGCCTGCAAGGATTTTAATCTCATCTGTCAAAGTCTCTATCTTCCGCATGAGTTCCCGCGGATTCATTTGTGGCCCAGTCTGAAGAGTTCTCTTATATCTGGAGAATATACGGTTGTTGAGTCTGGAGAATTCATCCCACAGCGGCTGTCTTTTTTCTGCAGGTACTTTGCCAGCTTCTTTCCATTGCCGTTGGATTTTCTTGGAGATGTCAAAAGCAATTTTGGCATCCGGAAAATCATGCGCTTCCCTAGCCTGCACGACCAATGCTTCGTAAACTTTGATATTCTCCTCAGCCTGCAGTGCCAGACCTTCGAAGAAATGTCTCCTGTTTTCGAAGAAGTGTTGTACTAAGGCATTGAATGTATTCTCTACTTCTTCTTGGTTTTCCTTGTCAACTGGTCCTGTCTTAATCCATCGTAATTTGAGTTCCTTGTAGAACTCTGTGGTTTCCTTCCAGTCAGTGTCATCTTTTCTCTCCTCAGCTTCGAGAATTAAAGCTTTCTTTACTTCAAGGTTTTTGCTGCGGTTTACCTGTATTATTTCGTTTAGATATTCTTCTTGTTCGCTTAGTTCGTTGATTAATGCTTCAAAATCACCCAGTGCATCAGATTGCATAAGTGATTCCCTGAGGTGTATAAGTTTCATCAGGAAGGAACCTTTATTCTGGTTTTCCTGAATGTCATTTTTGAGCTTTTCTACTTTTTCCTTGAGTTGTTTGAATCGATCCTCAAAATAGTTTAGTGTAGAAACTTCATCTTCTTTTACCTCACCGATCACCCGGTCTTGCTGACCCAAAAAACCTTTTAAATAGACTTTATTTTCTTTGATATATCCATACGGATGTTCCATTGTTATACAGTAGGTTAGTTGGCGGTTTTCGATTTTCCGCAAATTAATTAATTCAAAAGCACTTATCCTAAGAAAGCGGTTTTTTTGCCATCTTTGATCTTTAAGTGCAACTTTAAAGTAAAAATATAACGCATGAGTTCAGAAAAAATCATCTTTTCCATGGCAGGAGTTTCAAAAATCTACCCGCCACAGAAAAAAGTTCTTAAAGATATTTATCTCTCATTTTTTTATGGAGCCAAAATCGGGGTTCTAGGTTTGAATGGATCAGGTAAATCTTCACTACTGAAAATCATTGCCGGAATTGACAAGGAATTCCAAGGTGAGGTAGTGTGGTCACCTGGATATACCGTGGGAATGTTGGAGCAGGAACCAAAATTAGATCCTACCAAAACTGTCAAAGAAGTAGTAGAAGAAGCAGTTTCTGAGACTGTTGCTTTGCTAAAGGAATTCGAAGCAATCAATGAGAAATTTATGGATCCGGCTTTGATGGAAGATCCTGATGCGATGAATGACTTGATCGAAAAGCAAGGTGAAGTTCAGACCAAGCTAGACGCTGCCAACGCATGGGAATTGGACACGATGTTGGAGAAAGCAATGGACGCGCTTCGACTTCCTCCTAGTGATGCCAACGTAGCTAACCTTTCCGGAGGGGAAAAGAGACGAGTGGCTCTTTGTAGATTGCTTTTGCAGGAGCCGGATGTGCTATTACTCGATGAACCTACCAACCACCTTGATGCGGAATCTGTGCATTGGCTGGAGCAACATTTGCAGAATTACAAAGGAACCGTGATTGCGGTAACACACGATAGGTATTTCCTGGATAATGTTGCAGGCTGGATTCTGGAGTTGGATCGGGGCGAAGGTATTCCATGGAAAGGGAATTATTCTTCCTGGCTGGATCAGAAGCAAAATAGATTGAAGCAGGAGGAGAAAACAGAATCCAAACGACAGAAGACTTTGGAGCGCGAACTGGAGTGGATCCGAATGTCTCCAAAAGCGCGTCAGGCTAAAGGTAAGGCGCGTCTAAGTGCCTATGATAAACTGGTAGGTGAGGAGTCTAAGGAAAAAGAAGCAAAACTAGAATTGTTTATTCCTCCTGGGCCAAGATTGGGAGCGAAAGTGATCGAAGTGAATGGCGTTTCTAAAGCTTATGGAGATAAACTTCTATTCGAAAACTTGACTTTTGCTTTGCCACAGGGTGGTATCGTCGGCGTGATCGGGCCAAACGGTGCGGGTAAGTCAACGCTTTTCAAATTGATTACCGGACAGGAAAAACCGGATGCAGGTAATTTCGAAGTAGGAGAGACTGTGCAATTGGCTTATGTGGATCAGGGACATGATATTCTGGACCCAAATAAGACGGTTTACCAAACCATTTCCGAAGGAAATGAACTGATGAAACTTGGAAATAAGGAAGTGAATTCCAGAGCCTATGTTTCCAAATTTAACTTCGGAGGTGGCGATCAGGAGAAAAAAGTTGGAGTACTTTCCGGAGGAGAGCGTAACCGGGTTCACTTGGCGTTGACGCTGAAAGAAGGCGGAAACCTATTGCTTCTCGATGAGCCTACCAACGACTTGGATGTGAATACACTGAGAGCGCTGGAAGAAGCTTTAGAAAACTTCGGTGGCTGTGCAGTAGTCATCTCCCACGACAGATGGTTCTTGGATAGAATCTGCACGCATATTTTGGCCTTTGAAGGAGACTCTCAGGTAGTATGGTTTGAAGGAAACTTCTCAGATTACGAGGAGAATAAGAAGAAAAGATTGGGTGATGTGGAGCCGAAGAGGATTCGATACAAAAACCTTAAATAAAGTCTGAAAGCTAAATTCAGAAGTCTTAAAAGTTGACAGTGGCAGTGTTCAGGTAGGCTGAAGTATTAAATCAGAAAGCTGAAGTAAAAAAGCTGAAGAGCTAGTTACTCGGTTAATAAGCTTGACATTGTCACCCTGAGCGAAGTCGACGGGTAGTCGTAAATAATTGTTTAAAAATCATAAAACCTCTTTCAAACTTGATTATCAGGCTTGGATGAGGTTTTTATTTTTTATAGGTTTTGTTGAATGAGATGAAGTGGACTTCGATTAAGACCAACTTCTAGTTTTAAATAGGAGGAAGATGCTATAAGCCTAGGTGTACAATTGGCAGGGTGAATTTATCAAGTTTCTTGCGAATGAGAGGGGTCTGGTGAGTCTAAGTGGTTAAAAGATGCACAGTTGATTGATGATGAACAGGTTGTGATTTACAGTGCAGGGACACATAAGTTACTTTTCGTCTATCAAAATTCAGTCAAGACCAAATACCATATAATGCTTATACTGAGACTGCAACCTGAATCTTTTCATCTTTGCGAGCCACTCAGCGACCTCTGCGGTTAAATCAAAAAAACCTTCGAGGTTAATATAAACCTCAAAGGTTGTCTGTACTAAATCTAATTTTTGGGTTCCCAGATTAATCGGACAAAAGAACTCAGGCGCTCATTTTCACGATTGACAGGGATTCCTGCCACGATGCCAACCATCAAATGATCAGTGATTCCTACCCGCATTTGGGGACGAATAGTCATATCAAAATCTCCCTTTTCAAAAATCTTATTGAATTCAAATCCAATGAAGTTCCTTGTTCCAGGGATCATGTAATGAAAGCTGGTGTTTAAATCATAACTCACATGAACCTCCTTGGTTTCAAAATGCCTGGCAATCATCGGCCCTGTATAGATTAATGAATGAAAGTTTCTTCCCCATCTTTTCGCTGCAACCAGAAATGGATTGTAAACATTTCCTACTATCATGGGATTTCCAAAGCTCTTGAAGTCAGATAGTTCAAATTCGTTTATATATCCTATTGCCATGGAAGTTGCAATTTTTTCATTCACGTAAAAGGACCACTGCGCCGCAAGTTTCAAACTGTTTAGGCGGTTGGCAGGTATCGAATCTCGTTCGGTGTTTTTAAAATGTGAGTAGAATGTAAAAGGCAATTCGACCTCCAAACCTAACCGGTTGATAGGAGCCCATTCATACTCGATTAAGGCTTCGTAACTGTCAAAGTTTAAATTATCAGTAAGTCCCAATCCAAGGTTCCATTCCTTCTCTCCTTTTCTTGCTCCCAAATCCCGGATCAAATCTATATAAAGGGGTTCGGCATGGAGTACTTTAGGTGGAGATTTTTTTGTTTCTACTTCCTGAATATATATGCTGTCCAGTTCAGCTTCAGTGTTTTGGGCGTGGGCAAGGGAGGTCATGGCCAATAGTACTATTGGCAACCAGAAATATTTCATACTAAATGTGATTGTGTTTTTTCGTTTGAATTAACCCTGACAGAAAATCAGACAGGTTTTGTAAAGAAATTCAAATCACCATTTAGGTGGAGGACTGCTGATGCTAGTATACCCTCCGCTTAATACTGCCTCATACTTAGAAAAATGATGAAGCCTGATCGGGATAAGATTGTCGACAGGTTTGGGCGTGGAAGAGAAAAATTTAAGAAAATCAGGTTTCAGATTCTTCTTGGAGGTTTGATCTTCCGAATCAGTATCATCAAACTCCTCAAAAGCATCCTCCATACCCAAGATTTGCTCTGCGACCAATTCTACCATGCTTTCCTGGTCGTTGATGGATAGATCTTCCGGAATGTGTCTTGGATTTGGATCTGACGTGTCTACACTGAGGTTGAAGAGGTACAAGCCCATCAACCCCCAAAAAAACCTTAGGAAACTGCTATGTAATAACCGACAGATCACAGGGCAAAATTAACTAACTTTTCTGAGTATATTTTTGCGGGATACCCAGAAACTTGACTTATCCAGCTGGCATACTTTAGTTTGTTCTAAATAAATTAGTCAAGAAGTTTTGGTAACAAGTTTCTATCGGGCAATCATTTTATACTGCTTAAAATTCAATCAAGTTTCATTTAAGAAACTGCTGGGGTACCATATTCTTAACTTCTCCCCAAATACATAGAATCAGATATCACTAGTTTTTTGTTGTTCAGAGGTCTGTAAAAAGTTAAGTACACTTCCCATTCCTTTTCCGAATTTTCACCCTCAAGTGGAGCCAACGCTTGCAAGTCTCTTCTTCTGCCAGCCTCTTTTATCCAGATATGCTTTTGTAATTCCGGCTGGTTCAATAGGATCATCACACTGTCTCCTTCACTGGCGTTTCCTTCCACTGAGTTGTCTTTCCATGAAATTGTAATTCCATCTGCGGTACGTACCGCCAAAGGGGATTCAGCTCCCAAAAGACTTCCCCTGCTGATTTGTAAAAAGGCAGGGTTTATTCGTGGATTAGCCTTATGATTATACCCCTTGGTGGATACATTAGTGTGCGCCAAATTCACTCCGGTTTTTTGGTCTAGATAATTCTGATATCCAAAATCCAAAACCCGGGAAAGAGGTCGGAGATAATCATTTACTTCTGCCAGGCGGTTTTGATATACTTTTTGAAGAGGAGTGGGGTTGGTTCCGTTTTTATGAGGAGCCCGGGGCAAACTTCTCATGATGATTTTACCATTGAGCTTGTAAAAAGTAAAACCTCCCACTTTTCCTTGAGGCTGAATTACACTGGAATCTGAAAGAGTAGCCATACGTATTTTAGTTTAAAAGTTGAACTATAGACAAAGTAATAATAAATGGTTAAAAATCAAATGATTAAGTAGCTACTAGACATTCTTTTAACAACATTTTTACAAGGCAAAAGCAGGTTAATCATATATAAATCCTGTATAAACCTTGGATAAACCCTGTATAAAGTCCTGCTCCTCTATACTTTTTGATAAGGTTTTGACTGATTGGGACTTAGTGGAGGGCTTAACAAAAATGTTCTCGCTCTTCGAATCCTATTAAATATCTAGGATGTAAGCTCGAAGCTTGGCCAAAAAATTATAAATCCTACCGTATAGGTTCAGGGTTGCTCCTGAAAATCGTCAAGGAGCCTGAATAGCTAAAAATCCTGTGATCCATGAGGAAGTCCCATAAGTAGATTCTCTACTCAGCCTGACTTCTAATTCTCTACCAATTACGGATTGTATTTTTTATCGAAAATCAAGTCAGTCCGAGCACCCGGAAGACGGAAGTCTGAAGGTACGAGGACAATAACTTCACTTACTTTAAGAGTGCCTTGGACTTCGCTCAGGCTGACACCGTCATCTGTCTTCTATAAATTCTAAATTTTTCTTACTCGGACTGACCCGCTGACTGACTCATTAACAAGTCAGAACTGCCAGAGAGTGTGGCTTAAAGCAGATGCTAAAAAGGATGGTTTCAATTCAATTGTTCACTGGTAAATTTCTCTCTTTCTATTAAGCATAGTTTTAGGATCTGCTCCACCATCCCATTCATCTCTTCTATTGCGGATGTACAGCAATTGAATTGGGGTTTGCATCTGGATGGTGAATAGGACTTATCAAGAAGATTTAATAGGATTATCTCTTCCTCAGACTGAAACAAACGCGTAAGCTCTGGGATGTATTTTCCGGCATAGCGGAGTAAGACGCGTATTTCATGAGTTTTCTTTTCTATCATTTCCCAGGCCTGCAGGATAGTTCGCAGGGATAGTTCGGCAGCCTCATGCATTAGGATTATTTTCATTTCTGTCAAACAGGACTGGGCTTGCTTCATCAATTCCTCTGCTTTTTTCATGCCTGAATCATAGCGGATCAGTGCCTTTTGTTGGATCTCTGTCCATGTCGCTTTTGAAAGTTCGGGAAGTCCTTTGAAATCCGGCGATTGATAGACTGGCTGACTTTGGGAAAACTCCCTCCAAAAGTATGGGGTTCCTTCTTCTAGATGGCTGGACAGATAGCTACAGGCAATGCTATGAATGTGAAATTCAGAGGAGAAGCTACTTAGGAATCCCATGGTCTTTTCTACCTCCTCGTGCTGATCCGGTGATAGATTAGGAAGGAGTAAGTAGAAGTCCGCGAAATCATTTCCTTTCTTCCAATAAATGGCTTTGGGCTGGATAAGTAACTCCAATGCCTTGCAGAGCTCTTGGTTTTTTTCATCCATGGAGCGATTGAATCTGGCGTTAAACAGCTCCATTTGCTTGCTTACCTGAGTGATAAGCAATTCAAAAAAGTATAGTCTATTGCTGATTTCCAGGTGTGTAAGATCCCGCTTTGCTATTTCCAGCAACCAGCTTTGATGCATTTCCCAGAGGTAAGCATTGATATCTTCATCATAATAAGAGTCGAAAATTTCTTCGGGACTGTGTTTGAAATTAAGTTGGAACATAGGTCAATTGGTTTGGATGGGAGAATATCTTGAATGGATCAGATAACAAGCCTCTGTCAGCTTGAGAAAGTAGTTGAAGTCTTCCAGGTATTCACCTTCGTCTCCATCAAAGATGGAATAGCTATAAAAGGCCATTTCACGGAACTGATTCCAGCGTCTGATCCATTTTTTAAGTGAGTGTTTGAGGTAAAATTTTCGAAGAAAAGCAGAAGGGTTTAATACTTCTTCAGCCGATAGAGCCTTAGGCAAGTGCTCCATTAATTGAAGCATTGTTAAATTTTCAGATTGTTTTTTAAACATACTTTGTATCCAGCTATCAGCCATGTGTTCCCAGACTAAGTCTTTCTTTTGGATTTCTGGGAATTCTTGTAAGTGAATTCTTGAATAAATGATTTTCAGGGTGAGTTGACCGGAATAGATCATGGAGTCTGGAGGGCACTTCTCAAAGTCAATTTCATGATCAAAAACAGCCCACTGTATCTCCTGAATTTTTCTGGTCCAATATGAGATGTCACCGATATTCTGAAAGAGGTCTTTTAATGTGACAAATGCCTGATGCTGGTTGCTGGATCGAAAGGCTTTTCGGCAAGTACTAAAGGTGTTTTCCATTGTTTAGGGATTTAGTAATTGGCTGACCTGATATTCCAGTTCTTTCTGTTTGTTGACCAAAGCCTGAACAGTGCTGTACATTTCAGACTCTGAGGCCCAGTCTTTGTTCATTGCTGCAATCAGTGCCCGGTTGATTTCGAGGGCTTGGAGCAAATATTCCAAGGTCAGGGATGGGTTTGATTGAAGAATAGAGGAAATAGACTCCCCCAATGAAATAGGGGAGTAGTAGATGTCGGAAAGATGAAGGTGTATATTGAATTCCATGTGGTTTTTTATTTTTTGATGGATTCAAGTTGATGAATATCAATGGGATAGGGTATTCTTAAAGGGAATAGTTTAGAAAGGGTTTTGAATAAAATATTCAGACCTAGGCAAATGGAAGGCAGGCATGCCATAGGATTGAATAAATTTTATTGACCGTCCCTATGGGACTTTGAAAAAACTCTGTTTCTTTTATTTCCAGAGGTTAAAACCTCTGGCTAAGAGATGAGTCGTTCCTACGGAACTCCTAAATAAGATTCTTGAAATAGAAAGGATTGATATTTTTTAGAACCGTTCATTCGGGATTGAGATCTGGATTAATGAAGGTTTCCATTCCAATGCCGTAGGCATGGACGATCCTATAGCCAGCCATTTCAATGGCTGGAAAACATGGTCGATCTAGAATTCCAGTAAATGCCATAGGCATGGCCGATATAGTAGGGGGCTGGCCAAACCTGATCGCTACAATAATTTTTACGCCGCCGCGTCAATAAAGGCCGAGTTGGTGTAAGAATTAGAGACAGCAAATGTCTTGATTCGTGCGGACATACTTGGATATAATCATCCAACAGAATATTTTAGTTTAGTCAATTCGTCAGAAATCCTTAATTTCCCTTTCTAAACACTTCACCTATGAACGAAAAGATCCACCACGGCAGAAATATCAAGCGATTCAGGGAAATGATGGGAATCAAACAGGAGGCCTTGGCATTTGAGCTAGGGGAAGACTGGTCCCAGAAGAAAATCAGCTTGCTTGAGCAAAAAGAAGAAGTGGAGGATGAGTTACTTCGACAGGTGGCTGAGATTTTAAAAGTGCCTGCTGAAGCGATTAAGAGTTTTTCAGAAGAAGTGGCAATTCAGATATTCAATAATACTTTTAATGATAGTGCAGGGATTAATGCTCCAGGCAATAAAAATACAGTAAATATCGAATGTGCCATAAACCCAATAGACAAGTGGGTAGAAGCATTGGAAGAAAACAAAAAGCTTTATGAGCGCCTTTTAGAATCGGAGCGAGAGAAGGTGGAGATTATGCAAAAGATGTTGGAGAAGTAGGGGCCTTTCTGTTGACCTCGAAGTTTTTTGATTATACTAAAAATATTTATTCTATAGGATAATAAAACGTTCATACTCCCGGCCACTTTACGGGACTACGCCTAGATAATTGATCTGACTACCCTAAAACGGGGTTTCTAAAATTATCTGCAGCGGATATGGCTTGGCTGTCTGGTGGATTTTTAGCACAAAATTCAATAGTATTCCTGCCATTAAGCTTTGCACAAATGTTTAACAGAAGTATTACTACCGCCATATTGCCATACCGCCTGTTGGGCATAGTTTAGTCAATAGAAGCATCTAAAAACATTTGCCCATATTCACTAACCAAATACATTTGCTTTTCTATTGTAATTTGCTTATCGAATACTTTGTCTTCAACACCTTCCTTTTTGTACTCTTGGATAATTTCTTTCATGGAATTCTCAAGTTCTTTGTATTCCTCCTCTAAATTAGTGTGATACCAATCAACAAGCCTTATCAATCCTAAACTGACTAAATTATCGAAGTAAAGGTCAATATTTTGAGGATTGTCGAGATTTACCGCTTTTTGCAAAGATGTGACATTTAAAGCTATATGCACAAAAGTTGATTTCGAAGGGTCTTCATGAAAAACAATGTCGATACGTGGTATGTCTTTCTTATTTTTTAAATAAGTAAGAATTCTGGCTTCGTCAGGGGAGAGTCTATCTATGAGATATATAAAGCCGGGATGTGCTTTACTTATAGTTTCTATTGACGACGCAGATGTCAATAGTTTCACAAAGGCATTACTAAGTTCTTCATTTGAAACATAAGTAAATCTTTGTAAAACCGGCATTGAAATTTCTGTCGGTACTTCGGTTATATATTTTTCTGGAATATTATTCAGTCTTTCTTCATACTTTTTTAAATTAGCCTGAAAGTAAATTCTTGTTCTTTCATTTACCCATTTGATTGGCCATAGAACAGTATTTCCTAAATCGATTATCGTACTCAATGCAGTGCCTACATTTTTTGCAGGTGGACCTATTAAATCGTCGTAAGCTTTTTCGACGACCTTCATTTGTCCAATGTTGACAATTGCATTTACTTTACTTTGTTCGTCCATATAGTTTGAAATTTTTGATATCTAAAAAAATTACACCCAACGGTCTCTATTATTTCAAGTATAGGAATTTACTCCTTGGACTTGTTGGCTTAATCTTTACTTACTTGTTTTCTAAAATTACTATTGTTAATTCCAAAACCTCGATTTGCTATTAATCGTTGTGTGCCTTGAATGGTGAATATAGACGAAAAAGATGGTCGTTCAAATGGGTGAAGTCCATTAAGCGCTGGAGTTCCCAATAATAATCTGGACAGGCTATTACCCGAAGCTAAGTGAGAGGCGCATCCTAGGCTTATGGCTCACGGCCGTCTACTTGATTGCAACAGTTTTTTACTTATTTCTTTTTCTCATGAATTCAACACACATTTTTTGACTGGTTTTACTTATAAAATATTACGTCTCTTCAAATGACATATATTTTAGGCTAAATCCTGTCTGCTGCTACTTAACCTTCTCAAGATGAATAATAGTTATTTTACCGTTGTCATCCACTTTCACAGTTCCTTGAACTTGAATCTCGTTATGAGTAACGGTTACTTTTGAACCTGTATTTAAAAGAAAGGAATGGATGTGTAGTTCATTGAGTATTCAGTTAAATAAAAATAAATCTCATGACCAAATGAGTTGTTACATTTCTTGCAAGAAAGAGTATTCGTTTTTCCACCTAGAGATTTAGGTGTAATGTCTTAAAGAGTTAGGAAATTCTCTTTGGTTACATCAAGGTCATCTTTTGAAAATTGGAGTAAGCAAGTAGGACAAATAAATGTTTGTTCGAACTGCAACTCTAAGTCGAATAAGCCTTGATCAATCAGACTTTGAAGTTGAGCGGAATAAACATCAAAAAGCTGTTTCCTTTTTTCCTTTCCTATCATTTTTTTAGTTCTTGCTTTAAGCGTTCATTAGGTAATTTCTATAGAAAGAGTCGAATTCTGGACATTGCTCTAACTTAAAATACTGCTGTAGTAAATTTTTGAGAGGCTTCTGTTTTTTCTTATCGCTTGCTTTGTCAAAACCCTTCAGTTTTTTCGTCAATGCTTCATCACTTAATGCAAAATCCACAAGATTACTTTCAGTTAAGTTATAACAAGCATCATTTATAAGGTTGTTATAGTACTTTATAGCCCTTGTATAGATCAAGAAATCATGTAAATTAATTGAATCGCTTTTATTAGGAGCATCCAAGTTATAAGTGGTCTTATGATAGTTGACGTTTGGGAGGACATATTTGTCATAATACTTATCGGACTCGGAAAATTGATTTTCTTTCTTAAAGACCCTGTGGACAACCGAATTTCGGTGTAATCTGTAATAGTTTATTAGGTGAAATTCAGGTTTAGACTTTAAAGTCGAACCGTCTTTAGATTTACAATTCTCAATGACTTGATTAAATGCGTCCAAGTCTTTTCTACCACTTTTTGTTTTCCAGTTTTGGATAGAGTTCAATTTGATCATCAGCTTTTTTAGATCTCTGAAAAATGAATCAGCGACATTGAAGACAGATAGAATATAGAAGTTATAGATGTGTTGACGGGAAGAATCAAGACTTTGGATATTGTGATTCTTTACTGTAAAGTTTTTGGCTACTGTATTGAGTTCATTTTCTGGAGTAACTCCTTTAATCTTACATTTATCTACATAGTCATTAATGACTAATTCAATAGTAGTTGGAATTGAATCATAAAAGCCTAATGTCTTTCGTAACTCTCCTATTATCTTGAATTGAGGCTTATTTGTAAAATATCCTGGTGCTTTCATTCTTTAATTGATGCTAACACTTGTAAAAATACAATTGCGTATATATCATATATATATTAATTCTATTCTGCTTTTAATGTTTTGTTTATCAGTTATTTAAAATAAAAATGAGACAGCAAAATGACAACAAACTTTTGTTGACGGATCAATAGATGTTATTGAAAAATGAAGTCTTTCAGTTCCGATAATCCAACAAAACTTTAAGAACGGCATCAAAACCTTTAGTTCCTATACCCAGTACAGGGTATTTTTTGTATCCTCTTTTTAGATGAGAATTTTAACCTTCAAAATCCTTTTCCAGCATCGAGTGCCGATAATAAAGGTGGATAAAATCGCGAAGCTTTATCGGGAGATCTATATTCTCAAAAACCATCTCCTTCCAAAAAAAATCGGATTAGAAAGCCAAAGAAATCGGTTAAGAGTTACAAACACGATGTATATCGGGAGCATACCAGTTTGTATTTTTTTTTCAGACTTTTTACTTCAGGCTTCTGACTTTCAATTTTAGACTTTTCACTTTAGCATTTAGACTTTCAATTTCACAATCCTGCACCCAAGTAGAAAAATATATTATATAGTTAGGTGTTTGCTTTTATTTTTAGCACTTGATTGGTTAGTTCAATAATCTCAAATTCATATATTTTCTCCAAATCCGTATTGTAAATTTTTAGGATTTTTGTTTTTTCATTGTACTCCCAACTTCCTTTTGCCATATAATGAGCATCATTAGCACCTAACACTCTATATTTAATTTCTCCATTATCATCAAAAACGAAAACTTGTCTATACCTGCTTGCAGGAAAATCATTGTAATCACCGGGGCGGAAAATTTCAATTTCTTCCGAAGTCTTCTCTTCATAAGCCTCTATCCATTTCATTTTAAGTATGGATGTTTGGATTTTTTCGTCCTCCTTTTCACACCCCAAGATGAGCATACTCAATAATAAGGCAAGAGGTAAAATAGTTAGGTTTCTCATAAATATGGTTTAAGTCAATAGGTGTGGTCCAGATAGGTGCTTTATATAACCGCCAACATCTCTATAAATCCCATTAATCCACTTTATTGGATCTATATCGAAATTGGCAAAAGGTCTTCTTTACGGGTGTTGTAACCAAATTAATGATTTCGTCGATCTTGTCAAGCGGACTCTTGGGGTTTTTAATCAATAAAGCTGGAGTTACTGCTATTCAACTTCAATACAATAAGTTCAGGCCATATACCAACCCGACTAGGGAAGACCAAGGATCCAAAGCCAAGGTTCACATTCAAGTAGCGGGCTACTTACTCGTAAAAATCTGCAATTAATTTTTAACTTTAAATTATAAGAATATGAAAGAGTTAAGTATTGAAAAAATGCAGATGGTAAGTGGAGGAAAAATGAATAATGCTACACAATGCATTGGAGGTATTGTTGCGACTGCAGCTCTTGGAGCAACTGCTTTTTTTGCTCCAGTTGCATTTATGGGGGTATTAATGACCGGTGCTGGTTTGCAAGCGGTAGCCTCCGTTTCTGCGGCTGCAGGTATAGCTATATATGAGGGTTGTTAAATCTATCAACGCCAAGCGATCTTAACGTTAAGTCGCTTGGTTTTAAACGGACACTAATGAATATTAAATATTTAAAAATTCTTATACCGCTTTGGTCTATTGCAATTATAGCATTTGTCTATTTTAATTCAAGTGGTATGAATATTTTACCAATGCTTGCTGTTTTATGTATGGCAGCAGGTTTTAACTATGCATTATTAAAGTATCTCAGAACTATACCAACAGAAAGTAATCAAAAAAGTATGAAAAGATTTAATCAATTTGAGGAAAATGTCAAAATAGCAAAGCCGTTAAGGATGACTGGCTCGATTCTTTTCATGATTCTTATGGTTATGTGGCTAGATCTAGTTGAGTTTAAGTACGAAGGTTATTTCAGTTTAGTGGTAATGGCAATATTATTGACTTATGTCTTATGGGGAGTTATTTTTTTCAACAAACAACCTAAATCTCAAAATTGAAATTTAAGGAAATGATTTAGATAATTGTACCCCAAAATTTCCTGCTGCGTGTAGTTTCCTCCCTGATTCTTTGAAGTGCAAACAGGCACTGAGTGAAATTTGTAATTCCACCCTCATAATATAACAATTTAGAATTGGCTTGTATGTCCAGTCAAAAGCATACTTTTTAATATAAACTATTTTCTGAAAAATTCCCTCCAGCCAACATCACTACTTCCTCTTCAACTTCAACACCGTAATTTCCGGCCAGATTCCCACTCGTCCCGGGAAAGCCACGAATCCAAAGCCACGGTTGACATGTAAGTAGCGACCTAGTTCCTCGTATAAACCTGCCCATTTAGGATAACGGAGGGATACCGGGCTCCATTTAATAAAACCTGGAATTTCGATCCCAAACTGCATTCCATGGGTATGTCCACTCAAGGTGAGATGGATAAATTGGGAGAAATTTTTCACCTGCTCATCAAAATGAGAAGGGTCGTGGCTCATCAGGATTTTAAAGCTTTGATCACTGAGATTTGATGTAGCTTTCTTTAGGTCTCCATATTGACCAAATCCTTTTCCCCAATTCTCTATCCCAATCAGGTCAATGCTTGCGCCTTCTTTTTCAAGCTTCACATTTTCATTACGCAAGAGTGTAAAACCCAATTCTTTTTGGATTTCGTACAGGCGCTGCATATTGGCTGCTTTGGCCTCCCTGCTTGGCCAGGAAACATAATCCCCGTAGTCATGATTGCCTAAAATGGAGTAGATCCCCATAGGTGCCTTCAGCTTCTTGAAAGTATCAATCCAAGGTTCCATTTCTGTCGCTTGGTTGTTTACCAGATCGCCAGTAAATAGGATGACATCAGATGTTTGCTGATTGATAAGATCAATGCCGTATTCTAATTTCTTTTTATTGTCAAAACTTCCGGAATGGATATCTGAAATCTGCGTAATCGTAAAGCCATCAAACTCCTCGGGTAGGTCGTCAAATTCCAGGGTGTGATTTACTACCCTGTATCTATATTTGCCTATTAATACGCCATGCAATATTCCTAAAAAAGGAATTGCGGAAAGTACCAATGCAGTTTGACTGATAAACTTCCGGCGATCAGCTAGAAAATCACCTTCCCGGTTTCCGGTAAGGGATTGATAGGTTCCACTTAAGAACCGAACGAGATCCTCTCCAAATAGAAATGCCAGAATGATCAACTTTGGAATCAAGGACAGTACGAGCAAGGAAATAACCCTTCCAAAGTTGGGAGTAGGACTACTACGGCTGAAGGTCAGAAAACCGTAGGCGACAAAAAGGTATACTGAAATTGAGAAGATCCAAAAGCTGATCTTAATCCAGTTTTGCTCTGGGAATAATGTCGAGAATGCTTGATAGGAATACCAGTCGATAAGGAATACAAAGACTAGGAGAATTGCAATACGTAACAATAGAGGAGTATTTTATTGAACGGGGAATTGTAAGATGATTTGCCGAATACTATATAAGCAAGGGCAGAATAGATTAACCTTCTACGTAGTATATGCCTGTTTGGGTAAACAGATTAAAGAATTTTACTTAAAATTTCTCAGGTATCTAAAGAAAGGGGAGTTCTTAGGTCTGATTTCTTGAAATAACTGAGTTATCAATAAGATCCAACTCCGTTATTTGACTTAATAACCCAGGAATACTTCCTAAGGAAATGAAGCTTGACCTAAGATGATACCCAAATTCTATTTCTTTTTTTATCGGGTAAATCCACTTTCCTTTCCCTTTTTTGTTTCTTTGCACCCGAAATAGTTGGAATTAAGCCCATCGAACCTATGAGACAGCTACTCCTTAGACCCGGAGCGGAAGAATTGACCTATGAGATTCGCGGTATTGTGAAGAAAGCGCGTCAAGTGGAAGCCTTGGGCTATTCTATGACTTGGGAAAATATCGGTGATCCTATCCAAAAGAGCAATCATGTGCCTGATTGGATGAAAGAGATTATCGCTGATTTATTGAAAGAGGATAAAACTTACGGCTATGCCGATTCTAAAGGAGTGCTGGAAACACGTAAGTTTCTTGCTGATCTAAATAATGAAAGGGGAGGTACCCAAATCACAGCCGAGGATATTTTATTCTTCAATGGCTTGGGCGACGCTATCGCAAAGCTGTATCAATTTTTGATCCCTACGGCAAGAATTATCGGTCCATCTCCTGCCTATAGTACCCATAGTTCTGCTGAAGCTGCTCATGCCAATGCTGCCCCTATCACCTACAAACTTGATCCTGATAATCAGTGGCTTCCGGATATGGAGGATTTGTATTTGAAGGTCCGTTATAATCCATCAATCGTTGGAATCTTGATTATCAATCCTGATAATCCAACAGGGATGGTGTATCCAAGGGAGGTTTTGGAGGCTTTTGTGAAAATTGCTGAGGAGTTTAATCTACTGCTCATCACCGATGAGATTTATCAGAATATCACCTATAACGGAATTACAGCTGTTCCATTGGCTGAGGTAATCGGAGACAGACCTGCAATTTCATTGAAAGGAATCTCCAAGGAATTCCCATGGCCAGGTTCACGCTGTGGCTGGATGGAATTTTACAATCGGGAATCATCCAAAGAATTCTCCAAGCTTTGCCAGACGCTGGAAAATGCCAAAATGATAGAGGTTTGCTCTACTATTTTACCACAACTAGCTATCCCGAAAATCATGAAGCATCCAGCTTATTTCAAGTACAGGGAAGAGGCAAATGCCCAAATCGGCAAGCGAAGTGAGTGGATGAGTGAAATCTTGGGGGATATTCCGGGAATAAAGTTTAACCCAACCCAAGGAGCTTTTTATAATACCATTGTATTTGAGGAGGGAGTATTGAAAGAAGATCAGTTTCTTCCGATTGAAGATCAGAAATTACAAAGTTTGCTGGATTCATGGCTGGAAGAGAAAAACATGCCTTTGGATAAGCGCTTTGTTTATAATTTATTGGCAGCCGAGCAGATTTGCGTGGTTCCTATTTCCTCTTTCTGCTCAGATTTGAGAGGTTTCCGAGTCACACTTTTGGAGGAGAATGAGGAAGTATTTAAGAATACGTTTAGAAGACTGGGGACAGCGATTAGGAGGTATTTGAGGTCGGAAGTGGAAGTATCAAATTAAAAGTCTGAATGCTGAAGTGAAAAATCTAAAAACCTGAGCTATTCAACGTTAAGAGTTTCTCTTGGCGTTGAGGACCATTGTGGTGAAAATTGCAGTTAACTCGCAGGCTTCTCTATGAAGTGGCTTTATCCTTTCTTCATGAGAAGTTCCTGATTCAGAAATCAGTTCAAGCCAAAAGATTGTTTCATCAGCTTCCTCTTGAACTACTGATAACTTGGAAATGAATTCAGCTCTCGAGCGACCTCGCTGAGAGGATCTATAATTTGCTCCTATCGAGGTCCCAGATCTGACAATTTGTTTTCCAAGTTCAAACCCAACTGTGTTTTTGGGGAGTTCTGAAACAAGCTTTATAATTTCCAAAGCAAATGCTTTTGTTCTTTGCTTCAAGTCTTTATCCATGATGGTTTACATTTTTAGATTTCAAAATTCATATTTCTGATTTTCATAGTCTTCAAATACTAATTAGCGAAAACTTTAAGCTTTTTAATTTCATCCTTCTGATTTTCAATGATCTCTCACTTTAATCATTGAATCTGGAACAATAACTTCCTCCTCGCCCGATTCCTTTGAAAAAGTAGATAAATCAGGTTGCCCGGCATTTACCCAGGCGGTGAACCAAAAGTCGGCGATCATCCTAATGGATTTTTTCATTTGTCGCTCGATCTGGCTATTCAATGCAAGAGCGTAGGCTTCAGTGAATTCTCTGGAGTAAACGCGAACAGTTAGATTGTTTCTCTCCTCATAGCTGTATTTCTGATCAGGAGAGAAGTTTTTCGTTAGGTCTCTTTCAATAGCCAACACGCTGTCAACTTGTGCATGTGCAGCGGCGACGGCATCCCAAAGTGCCAATTGCGGTTTTTCTACATACTCCGCCTGCCCAACCCAAAGTGGATAATCTTTTGCCTGAAGCTCGGGAATCCGACTTTCCCAGAATCCATGGATACCAACTTGATCTGTAAGCTGTCCATTATAGTTCACCGTGGTATGGAGCGGCACATTCAAATCACCTATGTAATGACCCAAGTCTGCGGACAGTCTGAGGATAGCCGCTGAGTTTTTGGCTTCGAAAGCTTTGGTGAGATTTAAAAAGGTGAAATAGGCAGACCAAGGTCCGATTCCGTTCATTCTCAAGCTGTCTTCTGAGAATTTTTCAACGGCTTCATTCCAGTATTTAGGGAGAATTTGCAAAGCTGAATCTCCATAAATGTCCAAGTCTATGTAGTGCTTTTCTGCTTCTCCTTCCACTGCATATCGTCTGCGGTCTGGGTTTACTGCATTTTCAGTAATGTATTGTATTTGAGGTTTGTAAAAACCAATCATTTCTTCGGGGAGAGAAAACACCGCCAGTCTATTTATCAAGGAATGTGCATAGAAACCCCAGGTAAATGCTGTTTCAAAAATTAAAAAAATGGCAAATATCAAGATTAGAAAAATTCTCATATCTAAAAATAATCAAAATCTTTGGCAGATAAATGGTCGGATAATCGGTATATTTGCCCAGCAATCGAAGGTTTTGCCAAATTATTGGATTTGAAAATGGCTGCTTTGATGGGGAATGTTTAAAATTCCTTTGGCAGATTTAATAAAATACAATAACTTTGCACTCCGATTCAGGATAGGGACACGTAAAGAAATTCAATTAATATCAAGATATGGCAAATCACAAATCAGCTCTGAAGAGAATTCGTGCTAACGAAGCTAAGCGTTTGAGAAACAGATATCAGGCTAAAACAACTAGAACTTTCATCAAAAGATTGAAAGCAACTACTGATAAAGTAGAAGCTTCTGAGCTTTACAAGAAAGTATCTTCTATGTTGGACAAGTTGGCTAAGAAGAATGTGATTCATAAGAACAACGCAAGTAACAAAAAATCAAGATTGGCCAAGTTCGTTTCTGCTCTAGGTTAATTCTCTAAGATTTTTATTTCTCTAAAACCCTGCTTGTCAGGGTTTTTTTTGTCCTCTTAAGTATTTAAATTCATAGATCATTTTTTAATTGAGCACTATGGATACTTACTCCTCTATCAAAATTTCCCAACTCGCAGAAGAAGATCGCCCAAGAGAAAAACTACTCCTCAAAGGGAGGTCAGCCTTAACAGATGCCGAACTCATTGCAATCCTGATTGGCTCAGGCACTCCTTCAGTCAGCGCAGTGGATCTATCGAAGCATATTCTTGCTAATGTGAATTATGACCTTCGGGCTTTGGCAAAACTCTCAATTCAGGATTTGAAGAAATTTAAGGGAATAGGGGAAGCAAAAGCCATCTCTATCATTGCTGCGATGGAATTGGCTCGTAGAAGGAAGGATTCTGAACCTGTGGTAAAGCCTAAGATTAGCAGTTCGCAGGATATTTATGATCTGATGCGCCCAGAGTTACTTGATGAGCAGGTTGAGTATTTTTATTTGATTTTATTGAATAGAGGCAATCAGGTGATGAAGAAGTACCTAGTGTCCCAAGGTGGTACTGCAGGAACAGTTGTAGATCCTAAAATCGTTTTCAAAATAGCCTTGGAGCACCTGGCTCAGTCAATAATATTAGTTCATAATCATCCTAGTGGTAATTTAAGCCCCTCTGAACAAGACAAGCGGCTGACTCAGCGTTTGGTCAAAGTAGGTAGAGAATTAGATTTGCCTATACTTGACCATGTGATTTTTACAGATAGTGGCTACTTTAGCTTCGCCGATGACGGCATTCTCTAATTAATCAGGAAACATCCTGTTTAAACCAGGTGAATTCTCTATAGGCTAGTTCACCTTTGAGTGGAAAATTATTGAGACATGAAAAACAATACAATTATACTTCTGATTATCTCAGTGGTGGTTTTTGCTGCGGTCGTTTACACTTTGACGAGTGCTGAATCTCCTGAAGATTACATTGAAAAAATAGAGGCTGAGCGGGAAAGACAGTTTAAGTTTATCCGGTTCAACTTTGAATCCCCACTTACTGATGAACAGAAGGCTTCTTTTACCAAATTGAATTTTTATCCAATCGACCCAAACTACAAGGTGAAGGCACGGATGGTGGCGATAGAAGACAGGAAGGTAAGAGAGGTCCCGCTTACGGATGGGACAAAGGAGAAATACATAGAGCACTCCTGGGCTGAATTTGAACTGAATGGTAAGACTGAGAAACTCTTGCTGCTCCAGGCGATGAATGAACCGGACAAGCGTAATTTCTTTTTGGCCTTTGCCGATGAAACCAGTGCTGTTGAGACCTATGGAGGAGGACGATATATCAACGCCCGGCAGGATGGGAAGAATAGCATCACCATTGATTTCAATCTGGCATACAATCCATATTGTGCCTATAATCCAGATTATGGCTGCCCGCTGCCACCTAAAGAAAATTTACTGGACATCCCAATTCCAGTTGGTGAGAAAAATTACGGGAAATAGCCTTTCTGACTAGCTCAAATCTCTTAAATTTGTACGCATTATTGAATAAAATGGGGTTTTCGAACCCCTTTTGTTTATCACGCAGGTCAATTCTGATTTGCTTTATCTAGTACTACGAATGAAAATCTCGATAAATCGATTAAAAAAATATATCCCTCATACCGAATCTGCAGAGGAAATCGGCGCCTTGCTGACGCAGTCTGGTTTGGAAGTGGAGGGAATTGAAGAATTTGTTTCAGTCAAAGGAGGTCTTGAAGGTATTGTGATTGGAGAGGTGTTGACTTGCGAAAAGCATCCTAATGCTGATAAATTAAGCATTACCACCGTAGATATTGGAACTGGAATTTCACCGATTGTTTGCGGAGCACCAAATGTGGCCAAAGGGCAGAAGGTGTTGGTTGCAACAGTTGGAGCTACACTTTTTCCATCTGAAGGAGATTCATTCCAGATTAAAAAAGCAAAGATCAGAGGCGAGGTTTCCGAAGGGATGATCTGTGCTGAGGATGAGTTAGGCCTAGGGTCCAGCCATGCCGGGATTATGGTTTTGGATACGGACCTGCCAAATGGTACTCCGGCTTCTGAATTCATTGAGATTGGTCAGGATCAGGTGTTGGAAATCGGTTTAACGCCGAACCGTGCTGATGCAGCTTCCCACTTAGGAGTTGCGAGAGATTTGAAGGCACTCTTGGGAAAGGATTTAGTAATCGATGCTGCACCTGAATTGAAAGTAGAAACTTCCGGTCCTGTGATTGAGGTGGAAGTTGAAAACACTGCTGATTGCCCACGATATGCCGGAGTGGTGATTACAGACCTGAAAGTTGGGCCTTCTCCGGCTTGGCTTCAGAATTTCCTGAAGGCATTGGATTTGGAGCCAATCAATAATGTGGTGGATATCACCAATTTCATTTTACATGATTTGGGTCAGCCTCTTCACGCTTTTGATGCAGAGAAAATTTCCGAAGGAAAAATCATCGTTGGCAAACTTCCGAAGGACACAGAATTTGTGACTTTAGACGAAAAGAAGCGCAAGCTTTCCGGTGAAGAATTGATGATTAAAGATCCAAAAGGTGGACTTTGTATCGCTGGGGTTTTTGGTGGAGAAGATTCTGGAGTTTCAGATAGCACCACTTCCATTTTCCTGGAGTCTGCTTATTTTTCTCCGGATATCGTCAGAAAAGGATCCCAGTTTCATGGCTTGAAAACAGACGCTTCTTTCCGTTTCGAAAGAGGGACTGATCCTAATATGCCAGTTTATGCGCTGAAAATGGCGGTTAAGTTACTTCAGGAGATCGCGGGAGGAAAAGTGAGCTCTGAGCTGATTGATATCTATCCTGAGCCGATCGAGGATTTTATGATTGATGTGAATTACGGTCATATCAATCGTCTGATTGGAAAGAAAATTGAGCCTACTCAGGTGAAATCTATCTTGGAAAGCCTGGAGATCAAAGTGGAAAATGAAACGGCAGAGGGCTTTACCGCCACTGCCAAGCCATATAGAGTGGATGTAACTCGGGAAGCCGATATCATCGAAGAGATTTTAAGAATCTACGGTTTCCACAATGTGGAGCTTTCCGAAAACCTAAGAACGGATTACCTCGCGGAGCATCCTGTGAAGGATTTGAACAAGCTGCAATATCGCCTTACTGAGATATTGACTGGTCAGGGTTACTACGAGATGATTACCAATAGCTTGACCAAGTCGACTTATGCGGAGAAATCGGGCTTCCTTGATCCAAAAGACAATGTTGTTATTTACAACAAGCTTAGCGAGGATCTGGATGTGATGCGTCAAAGTTTGCTTTACTCCGGGCTGGAGGTTTTAGCCAGAAATATAAACCGTCGTCAGACCGATTTGAAATACTTTGAATTTGGCACCGTTTATCATAAGGCTGAGGGAGGATATTCAGAAAGCAGAAGACTTTCTCTTTTTCTTACGGGAAAAAAGACTGCCGAAAGCTGGTTGGAGCCAACCAAATCATTTGCTTTCGCAGACATTTATTCGACGGTTGAAGCTATTTTGGAAAAGCTGAATGTGCAGGCAGGCGATCTTTCTATGATTGAAACCGCGCCTTATGCATATGGTTTGAAAATCATGCTTGGTCAGAAGGAATTGGCGACAATAGGTCTCGTGGATGATAAGATTTTGAAGCAAGCGGAAGTAAGACAAGAAGTGTGGTTTGCGGATTTGAACTGGGATCTGCTGTGCAAAAAAGCTACAGGTTTGAAGAAGTTTGAGGAGATCTCAAAATTCCCTGAAGTTCGCAGAGACCTTTCCTTGGTGATAGACAAAACGGTGAGCTATGATCAGGTGAAAACGGTAGCCACGAAGTTTGGTGGAAAATTATTGAAAAGAATTGGAGTTTTTGATGTGTACCAAGGTGATAAAATTGATGCTGGCAAAAAGGCATATGCATTAAGTTTTCACTTACAGGATCAGGAAAATACGTTAACTGATAAGGTAATTGACAAAACTATGAGTAAATTGATTCAAGCCTTTGAGAAAGAGGTAGGTGCTTTGATAAGAACATAGAAATGATTCAGGAGGAACTGCAAAAATTAGAGAAACTCGCGCTACAGGCGAGTAGTAAATTGCTTGAGATCAGTGAGGAAAACCAGCAATTGAAGCAAAAATTATCTGAAGTAAGTACTGCTTTGGATAAAAAGGAGCAGGAAATCGAACATTTTAAAAATAAAATTAAAATTAGTAACATTGTAGACAACCAACCGGTGAATCCGGAACAGTCAACTGAAATGAGTGACCTAATCAATAATTATATACAAGAGATCGATCATTTAATCACCTACTTATCTGAGTAATATGGAGACACTTGCCATCAGATTGAAAATAGGGGATAGAGAATATCCTATGCGCGTGAAGATCGAGGATGAGTCCAAAATCCGCCATGCTGGCAAGCTGATAAATGAAAAATTAAGAAAGTATAAAGAGGAGTACGGACTGGACGATAACCAGGATTTGCTGGCGATGGTAGCCTTCGATTGCATGGTGGAATCGTTAGAAACTAACCAAGTTAACACGGAAGATTCCGAGCATATTAAATCCAGTATTTCTCATATTAACGCTTTATTAGCTAAGGCGCTATAATTATTTATAACACAAAATCAGGAGATTTTTCAGATTCCCCAAGGTCTAATTATATCCAAAATACCTATGGGAGACATACTATATATTGTCCTCGCAGCCCTTGTTGGGACTGGTGCAGGAGCCGCTATTGCTGGCGCATTAATAAAGAATAAAAACGCAAAATTAGAAGAAGAGACTCGCGAGCGTGTGAAATCCATGCTCAGAGAAGCAGAGATAAATGCAGAGTCTATCAAGAAAGACAGAATTCTAGAAGCAAAAGAAAAGTACCTCAAGCTGAAATCTGAGTTTGATGAGGAGATGAATAATAAGAAGAATATTATCATCACCAACGAGAATAAGGTTAAACAAAGAGAGCAGCAGGTTTCCAAGGAATTGGAGCAAGTGAAGAGAAAAGAAGCTGAATTAGATAGCAAATCTGAAAATCTTAGTGCTCAACTACATTCTGTAAAAGTTAAAAAGGAGGAGCTTGATCGCGTAACGAATCAGCGTATTGCAGACCTTGAAAAAGTTGCTAATCTTACCCGTGAAGAAGCTCGTGATCAATTGGTAACTATGCTTACCGAGGAAGCTAATTCCAGAGCGTCTTCCCAGATCAAAGACATCCTTGACGAGGCAAAACTTACAGCTACCAAGCAGGCGAAGAAGATCGTTTTGGATACCATACAGCGTACAGCAACTGAGCATGCTGTTGAAAACTGTGTGTCTGTATTCAACATTGAAAGTGACGACATCAAAGGTAAAATCATAGGTAGGGAAGGAAGAAACATCCGTGCGCTGGAAGCAGCTACAGGAGTGGAGATTGTCGTTGATGACACGCCAGAAGCAATTATTATTTCCGGTTTTGATCCGGTAAGAAGAGAGGTAGCTAGACTTTCCCTTCATAGATTGGTGCAGGATGGACGTATTCACCCAGCGAGAATTGAAGAAGTTGTTGCGAAAACTGAAAAGAATATAGAAGAGGAAATCGTCGAGATTGGCGAAAGGACTTGTATAGATCTAGGTATTCACGGTCTCCATCCTGAGTTGATCAGAATGGTGGGACGTATGAGATATAGATCTTCTTACGGTCAGAACCTATTGCAGCACTCAAGAGAAGTGGCCAAGCTTTGTGCTACCATGGCTGCTGAGATGGGCTTGAATGCGAAGATGGCGAAGCGTGCAGGTTTGCTTCACGATATTGGAAAAGTATGGCATGAGGAGCAGGAACTCCCCCACGCAGTATTGGGTATGGAGCTTGCGAAGCGATACAAAGAGCATCCTGAGATTTGCAATGCAATTGGAGCTCACCACGATGAAATTGAAATGACTTCCATGATCTCGCCGATTGTACAGGCTTCTGATGCGATATCAGGCGCTAGACCAGGCGCAAGACGCGAAGTGATGGATAGTTACATCAAGCGTCTGAAAGACCTTGAGGAGCTTGCTTTGAGCTTTGACGGGGTGAATAAATGCTTTGCTATGCAGGCAGGTCGTGAACTTCGGGTTTTAGTAGATGCAGATAACGTAGATGATTCTACAGCAGGTAAGCTTTCTTTTGATATTTCTCAGAAAATAGAAAAGGAAATGCAGTATCCTGGACAGATCAAGATTACTGTAATCAGAGAAATGAGGTCAGTAAATTACGCTAGATAACGTAAGTATTAATTCTTATTTTGAGGGCAGTTACTAACTTGGTAGCTGCCCTTTCTATTTTATGCTTATGATACCATTGTATAGGATGAACAGCCTCGCAAGTTTGATAGAGGAACTTCGAATATTGTTTAGTAAGGTTCGATTGACTGAATTTGAAATTGAGATTCTGCAACAAAAGTTTCCGTATTACGCCAGGCTTTCAGAAAAGCACAAAAAGGAATTTAGGGAGAAGCTTCAAGTGATTCTTACCTCCAAATCGTTTATAGGTAGGTCTGAGATACGGGTTGTTACTCCAGAAATGAAATTACTAATCGGAGCAACCATCGTGATGGTAACTTTTGGCTGGGATGACATTCGTCTTCGTCATTTCGATAAAATCCTGATATACCCAGATACATATTACAGCACCATTTCCCAGAAGTACCATCGAGGTGAGGTTAACCCAAGGCATGGGATTATTGCCATGTCATGGAATTGTTTTCTGGATGGGATGAAAAACGAGAAAGATGGAGTAAATCTTGGTATTCATGAGGTCGCCCATGCCCTCAAACTGGAAAATCAGATTTACTATAACGATGAATGTGAATTCTTCAACCCGGAGGTTTATCGGTCTTTCCAAGTACTCGCCAATGAAGAAATCCAAAAAATAAAAGTCGGAGACCAAACCGTTTTCAGATCAAGTGCCGGCTTTGATGATGATGAGTTTTTCGCGGTTGCTTTGGAAACGTTCTTCGAAAAGCCTCATGAATTTTTTGATTATCATCCCGAGCTATATGGGGCATTGGTGAGATTGATGCGCCAAGATCCTAGGGTTTGGATCAGAGTTGCAATTTGAAATTCATTTGAAATCTTAAAATCCATTTTGATCTTTTTCCCTGCTTTCTTATCTAGAATCAATTCCTTTTTAGCAAAAGAATGTACTTTGGTAGTTTAGAAAACTAAAAAAGTATTGCTACATGAGAAGTTCGCTTAAGTATGTTGGGGTCGTAATGTTGAGTTTGATCGGTTTAGGATCTTGCACGCCCAAGGAAACAAAGCAGGAGGAATCCACATTTGATTTGGATAAGGAAACATATTCCAATCCCTTGGATGTAGCATTTGGAGATCCATTTATACTGAATGACGGGGATGGGAAATACTATATGTACGGAACCGGAGGGGGAGCAAAAGATGGTTTTGCTGCTTATTCATCCGAAAACTTGATTGATTGGAAATTTGAAGGTCAGGTCTATCAGGGAAATACCGAAGATAGCTGGGCAAGTAAATTCTTCTGGGCTCCGGAAGTCTATAAAATTGAAGAGAAATATTACATGTTTTTTAGCGCCCAATGGAAGGTGAATCCAACGAACGAAGAGGAGAATTTCATGATTGGAGTGGCAGAGTCTGATAGCCCGACTGGACCTTTTACAGAGATGTACGACAAGCCTATTTTTGATCCTGGCTATCCTATTATTGATGCGAATGTTTATTGGGAGGACGGGAAATATTACCTCTATTATTCAAGAGCATGCTACAAGCATCCTGTGGAAAGTGAAGTAGCAGACTGGGCCAAAGAGAAAGGCTGGTATGAGGAGATCGAAGAAAGCTGGGTTTACGGAGTTGAGCTTAAACCTGATTTCTCGGGGGTAATTGGCGAGCCTGTTTTATGCCTTCGCCCGCCTGTGAAAATGGATGATGCGCAATCCGAGTGGGAAAGCAGGTCAGTTACCAAGCAGGAAATAAACAGAAGATGGACTGAAGGGTCTGTGATATTTAAGCATGAAGACACTTATTACATGATGTATTCTAGCAACTATTACGCTGGTGAAAATTATGCCGTTGGATATGCAACTTCCAAGAGTCCATTAGGTCCTTTTACCAAAGCGGAAAATAATCCGGTTTTGGAACTCAATACGCACAAAGGTGGCGAGGTGACTGGCACTGGACACAATAACATTGTTTTCATGGATAATGGAGACATGTATTGTGTTTATCATGGTCGTACGAAGGAATCAGGACAAGAGCGGGTAGTATTTCTCGATAAAATGGAAATCAAACCTGACGGCACTTTAGTGGTCCATGGACCAACAACTACCCCGCAGGTTATGCCTTTATAAGGATTGCCCATTAAGAAAAAGGGAAAGCATACTATTGCTTTCCCTTTTTCTTTTTATATAAACAGATTTGAATCTGATAATCTTATTTGAGCCTACTTAGCTTGTAAAAGTTGGTCTACTGATTCAGATACAGCTTCCACCAGTCCATCGTAATTCCTCAGGTCTTCTCCCCAATAGGATCTCTCACTCAATAGTTTCTCTACAGTTTCCTTAGTAGAACCAAGCTTCCAAGCTGCATTGAATTCTGAAATAATCGTTGGGTTGTCGTTTACTGGAGTTTCGACTCCATTGTAATTTCCTTTATAGAATACCAATAGCGCGGCGAAAGATAATGTAAGTTTTTCTGGCCAAACTTTTTTCAACTCATAGTAAGCAAGTAGTGAAGGAAGAACACGGACCTTGAATTTGGAAATACTATTTAGCGCGATGGACTTTAATTCATGCACAATAAATGGATTGGCGAACCGCTCTAATACATCATTTGCAAATTGCTCCAATTCCTTCTGAGGCATGTCAAGTGTGGGAATGATCTCCTCGTAAATCGCTTCTTTCAAAAAAGCTCCGATTTCCGGGTTTTCCACAGCTTCTCTTACAGTTCTTAGGCCTTTCAGATATGCATAAGGCACCATAGAAGTATGACCGCCATTGAGGATTCTTACTTTTTGGGTACGGAAAGGAGCGAGGTTATCCACAAATTTCACATTGAGACCCGCTTTATCCAATGCGAATTCTTTTTTCACAGTGTCAGCCCCTTCTATGGCCCAAAAGTGATAAGGCTCCACCATCACAGCCATATTGTCTTTGTAGCCGAGTTTCTCCTGAATTTCTTCAATCGATCCTTTTGGGAAACCAGGGACAATTCTATCTACTAGCGTGTTGCAGAAAATATTTTTCCAATCAATCCACTCAGAAAACTCTGCCGGCAACTTCCAGAATAAAATGTATTTCTGTATGCATTCCTTTAGTGCATCTCCGTTTCCTTCAATCAATTCGCAGGGGAGGAAAATCAGGCCTTTTGAAGCATCCCCATCGAAAGTTTTGAATCGATGGTAAAGCAATGCTGTAAGTTTCCCAGGGAAAGTTTTAGAAATACTGTCTGCTGAGTGATCAGTTTGGTCAAAAACAATTCCTGCTTCCGTGGTATTAGATACTACAAATCGTAGGTCCGGATTTTCTCCGAGTTTCAGGTATTCCTCATAATCTTCAAACACATTTGTAATTCCTGCTACACAGGTGACAAGGGTGGATTCCTGTACCAATTCTCCATTTTTTAAGCCTTGTTCTATCACATGAAAAAGACAATCTTGGTCTTTCATTGGATTATTTGCAGACTTGCTATGGACTTGCACAATGTGTATATCACCATCAAATACTTCAGCTTGGTTTGACTTTTCTACCATCCAATCTGTAAATCCACGAAGGAAATTTCCATTTCCAAATTGAAGAATCTTGACAGGTCTTGGAGAAGTATGAGGTAGAGCAGTTTTGGATAGAAGTTGCATGAAAAGTAGCGTGTGTAAAGGGTGTTAGATCTTCTGAATATTTAAGGAGGAATTCCTGATGATTAGTTCTGGTTTTAGAATCGTTTTTTTGGAAATTATATTGGTTTGGTCCTTTTGATTTAGAATTTCAAAAAATGTTTCCGCTGTGATATTTCCCATCGGAATACTTTTTTGGTTGACTGTAGTCAGTGTTGGTTCAGTGAAGGAGGTGAAAGGCTCGTCTCCGAAGCCAACTAACTTTACGTCTTGAGGAAGCTTGTATCCATTCTCTTTCAATACCTGCATAGCTCCCATGATAGAATAATCTGAGGCTGAGAATACTGCGTCAAAAGGGATTTTTGCATCAATGACTTCCTGCATGGATGCCCGCCCATCTTCCAGCTGAAGCTTACTAAATCGAATCAATTCTGAATCCAAAGGAATTCCGTGTTCCAGTAAGGCATCTTCATAACCTCTTTTGCGCTCTTTGTAGATATTGATGTTTTGGGAACTGGTAAAATGTATGATTCTCCTGCATCCTTGTTCTATCAAATGCTCAGTTGCCTGAAATGCCCCATAATAATCGTCAATTACAACTTGGCTAACATCAAGCTCATTCGTCACTCGATCAAACAATACCAATGGAATTCCCTTTTTTAATATCTTTTTGAAATGATCTACGTTTTCAGTCGTCTTTCCTATGGATGCAATAACACCGTCTACCTGTACATTTAGCAGAGCTTCAATAGTTTGCATTTCCTTTTCGTAGTCATCGTATGACTGGGAAATGACCACCTTATAATTCAATGAATTGGCAATTTCCTCTATCCCTCGGATGACCGAGGAGAAAAAGTTTCTATTCGCAGTTGGAACTACTACGCCTATTAATTTGCTTCGACCGCTTCTTAGCGCTGAAGCAATGTTATTCGGCTGGTAATTCAGTTCTTTTGCAGCTTTTAATACTTTTTTCTTTGTGGCTTCAGAGATTCTGGGATTGTTATTTAATGCTCTCGAAACTGTAGAGGCAGTTACCTGTAGCTTTTCAGCTATGTCATGAATGGTGGCTTTACCGTTTTTCATTGCCTATAGGTTGGGTTTACGATTGCAGCAGCTAAAATAACTATTCTCCAATTGGCTTTCCTATAGTTGCCAAAATACCCCCGTCTACATAGATGATCTGACCATTAATGAAATCACTCGCCGGACTGGCTAAAAAAACTACTGTTCCTCCAAGGTCGTCAGGGTCTCCCCATCTTCCCGCCGGAGTTCTATTGACAATGAAATCGTTGAAAGGATGTCCATCTACCCGGATCGGAGCAGTCTGCTCAGTCGCAAAATAACCTGGTCCTATGCCGTTGACTTGAATGTTGTATTTAGCCCATTCGGTGGCCAAGTTTCTGGTTAGCATTTTCAAACCACCTTTGGCTGCCGCATAGGCACTTACTGTATTTCGGCCAAGTTCACTCATCATAGAGCAAATGTTTATGATTTTCCCACTGCCATTTTTCACCATGGTTTTGGCAACTCTCTGGGAAACTATGAACGGTGACACCAAGTCAATGTCAACAACTTTCCGAAAGTCTTCCGGCGCCATTTCTAGAGCTGGCACCCGCTGGATCATACCAGCATTATTTACCAAAATATCAATATTACCAACTTCCTCTTCGATTTTAGTGATGGCTGCATCCACAGCTTTTGCATCACTTACATCAAATAAATAGGAATGAGCTTTTATATTTTCGGCAGCATAATCCTTTAGTGCTGCTTCCATCTTAGAAGGTGTATGACCGTTGATGACCAAAGTAGCCCCTTGATGGGCGAGGGCTTTTGCCATAGCCATACCAAGCCCGTGTGTTGCTCCCGTTACGAAAGCAATTTTGCCTTTTAGTTCGAAATTAGGTTTCATGTTTTGTGATTTGGTTTTCAAAGGCAATGTGGATTTCGCCTGGTTTTATTCATACCTATATCTTTCTATGGATAGGCAAACCTTGTTTTAATTTTATCTTAATTCTGAAGGTGCGACCACATCCATGTCTCCATAATCGAGATTTTCTCCAGCCATTCCCCAAATAAAAGTATAATTGGAAGTGCCGGCTCCACTGTGAATAGACCATGGTGGAGACAAAACAGCTTGTTGATTTTTCATCCAAATATGTCTGGTTTGCTGGGGCTCTCCAATAAAGTGGCAAACCATCTGATCTTCTGGAAGATCAAAATACAGGTACGCTTCCATTCTTCGATCATGAGTATGCGCTGGAAGTGTGTTCCATACGCTCCCTTCTTTGAGTTCGGTAAGGCCCATTTGAAGTTGGCAGGTTTTAACAACACTATTCACAATCAGCTTTCGGATTTTACGATGATTGGATGTTTCAAGAGAACCTATTACTACCTTTTCTGCTTCTTGCTCACTGATTTTTTTTGATGGATAAGTGGTATGAGCCGGGGCAGAATTAAAATAAAATATTGGCTGATCTGTAGAATTTCCAGATTTGAAAGTGACTGACTTTGTGCCTCTTCCCAAGTAAAGCGCTTCCTTATTTTCCAAGGTATAGCTCACTCCATCTGCTATGACTTCTCCCGTTTTACCTATGTTTATAATCCCCAATTCTCTACGTTCAAGAAAGTAATCAGATTTTAGAGGTGTTATAGTTTCCAGTGTTAAGTCTTTGCTGATAGGTACTACACCTCCCACAATCATACGATCATAGTGTGTATAATTCATGTTTATTTGATCTTCTATGAATAGATTTTCCATCAAAAAAGATTCTCTCAATTGATCTGTATCCATACTTTTAAACTCACGCGGACTAACGGCATGCTGAATAAAATAAGATTGGTTTTGCATAAGTAAGGGTGGTTATATTAGTCTGGCAAAGCAGTACTAAATAATTATTTAATCAAGTTTTAAAATAAAGGGAGATTCAAGTGTTTTAGAAAAATTCATGAGGTACTTATTCCAGTCAGAAAGAGAAGAGAATTCGTTAGCTTTTTCCCATCCAAAACCTGCGTAAAAGCTGATTTTTTCCTTTGGTTTGAAAACCATATATAGATGACTTTGTTCCTTGGATTCAGTCCTGAACTCGAATAATCGATCGATATCTGTATTACTCGCAACTATTCCAATACCTAGCTTGGCATCATCTATGGTTTCCCAATAGCTAATCCATCCAGCCTCAGGGTCAGAATTCACTTCACCATTTCCACTGTGGAGGGTAATACCAGTTGTTACGTTAGGTAAGGATTTGTCACTTTTCAATTTCACTTCCATGTGATAAAGTTGAGATCCCAAATCTAGAGAAATCCTTTTTGTCTCCTGAATAGTTGCCTCACCTGCTTTCCATGGTGCGTAACTCAATTCGAAAATTGTCCGTAAAGGACCATTTGCTATAAGTTTATAAGTGGTAAAATTCTTAGAAACATACAATGAATCCTCGATCAAAACTCCGATTCCTCCGATTCCTCGGCTATCACCTACATGATAGGGATCATATCCTTCTCCCGAGTCATTGTGATAACTCCCACCATCTACATATTTCTTATACCATTTATCTATGATGGGATAATCCACACGTTTAAGCCAAGCATCAATTCCGCTTGTAAGCGTACCGCCGGGAAGTTTTTCATCTGTCAGTCGTTGCGCCTCAGGGCCATAGGTGCGAAAAGCTACCTTGTCATTTTCCCAGGCAAAGTCATCAATTCGTTCAGGTACAAATCGGCCAAATGTGCTGATATCAGAACTAGCAGGTTCGGCATTTGAAGTCAGGGTGTAACTTTTGGTTTCATTTCCATTCACTTCTGCGAGAAAGAGTAGCTCATCTAAGTGGCCATCCAGGTCAGAATCTACCCACTGTGTCAGCACTGTCAGATTTGATTTGGTCTCCTTTATATGAAGGGAAGAAGTGTCGAATTTTTCATCCAACAATTCTTCAAGTTGGGTCATAGATATACTGACTACTTCTTTTCTCCGGAAATCCAGTTTGTTTTCTACAGTGAAGGTAGGATCAGCTGAAATTACCAGAAAGGCATTTAGTATAAGTTGAAAGATCATAATATGGAATTATTGGATGCCTAAAAGTAGGGTTGGACTTTACTTCTCAGGGTTAAGCATATTGTACCTTAGCAATGCCTCTAGAAAATAATAATCTGCATAATTGATCGGCACATCTATTTCGGATTTGTTAGGCATATGCCCAGTGCTGTGCTTCAGGATAAACCCTTGATTAGTGCCTGGCTTAGCTAAATAGGCAGGACTACTGAGACTTGTGAGAATTTTTTCTGCCGCATCAAAGTAAGTAGAGCCCTTAGCAGAATATCTTCCAAGCTCAAGTAATCCAGAAGCTGCTATTGCCGCAGCAGAAGCATCTCTGGGGGTATTAGGAATATCAGGTGCGTTGAAATCCCAATAAGGAACCATGTCTTCTGGCAGGTTTGGATGATTTAAAAAGAAGTCTGCGATTTTTTCCGCTTGCTCCAGATATTTTTTGTCACCTGTCTCTCTGTATACCACAGTAAATCCATATAAGCCCCAGGCCTGCCCTCTTGCCCAAGCGGACTCGTCAGAATAACCCTGATGCGTTTTTTTCGCTTTTACATTGCCTGAAGTCTTATCATAATCTACCACATGCACGCTGCTGTTGTCCGGTCGAAAATGATTTTTCAAAGTGGTTTCCGCATGTTTTACAGCCACATCGTAGAATTTAGTATCTCCACTGTATTTGGTAGCCCAAAATAGCATTTCCAGGTTCATCATATTATCGATAATCACAGGATATTCCCAGGATCCAAAGTCCCAAGAGCGTATACTTCCAACTTTAGGGTCAAATCTTTTAATCAAGGTCTGGGATCCCTGCAACAGAATTTGAGCATATTTTGGATTTTCGGTAAGTTTTAAGCCATTACCAAATGAGCAATACAACACAAAACCAAGATCATGAGTATGAGTGTGAAATTTGGCACTTTCCAAACCTGCATTCCAGGCTGCAGCGGAGTCAGCCCATTTTTGATCCTGGGTATAAGAATACATATACCACATGCTTCCTGGATAAAATCCACTGGTCCAATCTTTCGAAGAAACTGCATGCAAACTTCCGTCAGCATTAACTGACCGTGGGTATGTTGACTTATCGGTATGGTTTTTCAGACTGTATTTAAGTTGGGATTCCGCAGTATTCATGGTCTTGGATACGCTTAAATCTGCGGTTGATTTACAGCTAGTAGCTAAAAGGCATATGCCTAAGCAAAGAAATAATAAATGTTTCATTGACTCGGGATTTGTGGAAAATAGGATCGACGAATTCGTTCGTCGATCCATTTTTACAAAATAAGAATTAATAACCAGGATTGTTTGGAGACAAGTTCGGATTGATTCTCAATTCGGAAGCAGGAAGTGGCATCAGGTAATCCCGACTAGGGTCAAAATTCGGGTGTGGCTCAAGACTGTTTGGACCTGTAAAAACCTCCGCGCCCAGATCTCTTCGCTTTATATCATACCATCTTTTCCACTCAAATGCCAGTTCCAATCTTCTGTCTTCCATTACCAAATCAATGAATTCGGATTTGCTCATACTAGGAGCTACATCGGCAGGAAAATCGGATTGAACTCCATTCCAGTTTCTGGCTCTCGCCCGAATCTGGTTTAAATAGCCAGCAGCTTCTTCATTTGGACCATTTATTTCACCCAATGCTTCCGCAGCGATCAACAAAACCTCTGCATATCTAAAATCGGAAAAGTTATGATCAGAGTATCGCCCGATGGCATTACCATTGCCGAAATCTCTTGCCCACTTCCCAATATGTGGTCTCTGAGTGGAGAAATCAGTGTAAGGATGTGCTACACCGTCAATAGTCAGTGTGTCAATAAAACTTACTTTTTTCCTGTAATCCCTATCGTCCCATTCCTCATATACATTCATACTTGGAACTGAAACACCATAGCCTCCTGTAAGATTAAGCACTAATATCATCGGCACCAGAGAGTCATCGTTATTTCCTCCGACATTTTGTTGACCAAGGAAGTCAAAAGCGAAAATGGTCTCCTTTAGGGAATTTGCAATAGAGCCTTTGAAATTGTCTTCGAAGTCCGTCTCCAATTCATATCCAAATAACGCTTTGTTGTCTATAACAAATTTTGCTTCATTATATGCCTCCTGGTATTCACCTAAAGTCAAGTGAACAGAAGCGAGATAGGATGCCGCAGTGCCTGCGGTAGGACGGGTACGTATATTATTCTTATGTGTATCTGGTAGCCACTGCTTGGCAAATTCGAGATCAGCGATAATACCTGCATAAATCTCTGCTTCTGAAGTTTTAGAAACAGTCTTTAGACTTGAAGGATCCGTAACTGCAAAATTGATGTAAGGCAAATCACCGAACATTCTCACCAAGTGGTAATAGGAAAATGCCCTGATGAATTTGGCTTCGGCAATCAAAGGATTAATCTCCTCATCCGAAAGCCCCAGGCTCATTCCTCCTGCTTCGGCCGAGTTGGCAGCATTGATTGCTTGAAACCATTGCGGCCAAAACTTTCCAACCATTCCATTATTGGAATCCATGTTGAAATCATTGACTTGGATTCGTTCTGCTGAAGTGGCACGATTACCAATGTCTACCATGTCACCACGGAATTGCAGTGCACAGATAAATTGTCTTCCAAAGAGATTTTCCGAAGCGATCACTCCGTAAGCTCCCAAGACAGCAGTTTCTACATCTTTTGGGGTTTTGAAAAAGGTCTCAGGCGCAAAAACACCGATAGGTTTTTCATTCAGATCTGCACAGGCTGAAACAGATAGCATCAACCAAACAGCTAAAATTATATTTTTTGTCGTTTTCATGATTTTGATGTTAGGATGATTAGAAGCTAATGTTTAGACCTACAGTATATGATTTAGCATTTGGATAGCTGGCGTAGTCCAAACCTAAGTTTCTGTTGGAATTGGTACTTCCAGAAGAACTGTAGTTCACTTCAGGGTCAAATCCTGGATATTTTGTAAACGTCAGAAGGTTCTGCGCGCTTACATAAAGCTTAATTCGCGATACAGATATTTTATCTGAAACTGTAGATGGGAAGGTATAACCCAATGAGATGTTTTTTAATCGAGCATAACTACCGTCGTAAATCCATCGTGTTGATACTCGTTGAGAGCGGCTGAGGGTACGTTTAGGAACGTCTGTATCTGTGTTGGAAGGAGTCCATCTGTCTAATGCGCGAGTAGTTGAATTATTAGATCCAGACAACGTCTCGATTTCCAAAAGTGTGTAGCTCAGGATTTTATTTCCTTGAGATCCTTGGAAGAAAATGTTTAAATCAAATCCTTTGAAACTGAAGTCATTGTTCAATCCCCAAATGAACTTTGCTTGTCCATTTCCAATCACCGTTCTGTCATCTGAGTTAAGTGTACCATCAGGATTCCCGGTAAGTTGTCCGTTTGCATCTTTTTCCCCATCAATGTCCCGGAATTTTTCACCACCTGCTACCTGCTCAAATCCACCTCCCGGCAGGAAATCATCACCTTCCTGATAAACTCCATCATAAACCCATCCATAAAAACTACCGACAGGTTCACCTACGCGGAGAATTTGAGTTTGTCCTAGGCCAATCAAATGTCCTGGCCCTGAGCCATATAGAATGTCATTTCCGTCAGGAAGTTCTAATACTTTGTTCCTGTTGAAAGAAATGTTGAATCCGGTATTCCATTGGAATGCACCTGTTGTATTCACCGTGTTTAGTGCAAATTCAAAGCCTTTATTTTCAACTTTACCTAGATTTTGCAATTGGCTTGAGTAGCCTGAATAGGAAGGAAGCGGCACAGAGAACAACAGGTCAGAAGTAACACTTCTATAATAATCTGCTGTAATATTTAGCCTGTTTTCAAAGAATGAGATATCAGCTCCTAAGTCAAACTGCCGGGTTGTTTCCCAGGTCAAATCATCGTTAGCAACAGTTGTTGGCCTTACCGCATTTACAGGAACACCATCAATGATAGTGTATGATGTAGAGAATCTGGCAAGGGTCTGATAAGGTGAAATTGCCTGATTACCTGTCAAGCCATAACTTGTTCTCAATTTGAAATCAGAGATGAAGTCGACGTTTTGCATGAAATTTTCATCCTTCATGTTCCAGGCAAAAGCACCGGATGGAAAAAATGCCCATTTGTTGTTCTTACTGAAATTGGAAGATCCGTCATATCGTGCATTAAATGTGAGCAGATACTTACTGTTAAATGAGTAATTAATTCTGCCAAATACAGAAGCGATCTGCGTTTCCGAAAAAGAAGAACTAGGGATTTTTGGAACTGCTCCTCCACCTAGATTCCAGAAAGAAACTGAGTTTGTAATGAATGATTGAGATCCTGCAGCCCAATAATTGTCAGTGGACTTTTGAATAGAATATCCTCCTAGCGCTGTCAGCGTATTAGTTGGATTGATTTTCCAATTATAAGTCAGGTAGTTTTCATTGATGATATCTGTGTTTTTTCCTGAGCTTATAGTAGCGTCACCATTTACATTCCTACCAGCATAGAGAGTGGTAGGTACAAAAACACCGGTTCTGTAATTATCAGTTTTTACGCCGAGCGTAGTTTTGAAAGACAGTGCTTCTGTAATGTCATAGTTGATGAAAAGATTTCCCTGCAAAAGATCTGCGAGTGTTTCTTCTTCTCTTTGGGTTGCCACTGCATATGGATTATCAATTGGGTCTCCTATTGAGGCCAAAGTAAAACTTCCGTCCTCATTGGTAACAGGAAGATCAGGCATAAATCTAAGCGACGAACCAACAACACCAGCCCCACCGGCACCTGCAGAGCCTTCTTGTGTCACGACACCATTTCTTCCAGTTCTTCTAGCAAGAAGATTTAGGCCGACAGTAATTTTTTCCGAAACATTGAAATTTAAATTACTTGTTACTGCATATCTCTTGAAGTCTGAACCTATAATGACTCCATCTTGGTCAAAAAAGGATCCGGAAACGTAATAATTTGTTTTATCAGATCCTCCAGATACGGAAAGTTGATAGTTTTGAATTCCCCCTGTTCTAAAAATTTGGTCTTGCCAATCTGTGTCGGCTCCATGATCTACATAGTCTGGGATAACTTCCCGGGTATAGTCTAAAAATTGATCAGCATTAAGTAGATCTAGTCTGTTAATTTCTTTCTGTGAGGAATAGGAAGTGTTAAAGTCAACCTTCGCTTTTCCAACTGTTCCCTTTTTGGTGGTTACCATTATCACGCCATTTGCACCTCTAGATCCGTAAATCGCTGTGGCGGACGCATCTTTCAATACTTCAATAGACTGAATGTCCTCAGATGGAGGTAGTGTTCCTCCGATAAATCCATCTACTACATAAAGAGGATCACTACTTGCATTTATAGAATTACCACCACGGATACGCACCTTGAGTGCTCCCCCCGGATCTCCGTTATTTGCTTGTACACTTACACCTGCTGCACGTCCCTGGAGTGCCTGTGTAGCATTTGCTACAGGAAAAGCGGTAAGTTCCTGGGCTTTCACTGAGGATACGGACCCAGTCAAATCACTTTTCTTTGTTGTTCCATATCCTACAACCAATACTTCATCTAGCTGTGAAATGTCTGTTTCCAATACAACATTGTAAACATTAGATGAATTTACCATTACCTCCTTTGATTTCATTCCTATGAATGAGAATACTAAAGTTGAGCCTTCACTTGTGGATATGGTATAGTTTCCATCTATATCGGTAGTAGTGCCTACAGTCGTTCCTTTTATCACGATACTGACACCGGGCATTGTCTCCCCTGAGTCAGAAGTGACTGTGCCTGAAACTGACTTGCTTTGGGCGACAAGTGCACCCGCACTCACAAGCATCATAAGAATAAATGCCCATAGGAATCGATTCTTTTCTGGGGTTAAAAGTTTCTTCATATTAAATGATTTTGGGTTTTGATGTTAAATTAATGTGCAATCGATTGCATTTTAAGTATAAAACTTATTCTCTCAAAATTTTTATCGATTAATTTTAAAAATCAATGGTTTATAGGTTTATAGAAGTCTAATTGTAAGTTTTTCACTTCAATTATTGAATAATTGTTTTCTAAAAAATTTAATAATCATACAATCGATTGTCTAAAAAATTATGACAATTATGTCCTCTTTACTAATTACCAGGTTGCATCATTATTTATTTAACAATTGTTAGTTTTGATACAACTTCAGTTTTAATGTTTTGCAAAAAAGGTTTGTCAGTAAATCGCAACTTTGCAGAATGCTATAAATACTATTACTCTAAAATTCTTTTATGAAATTTGAACACTTTGCTCTCAATGTCCCGGACGCTACATCAACTTCTCTTTGGTACGAAGAGCATCTGGGTCTTACAGTAAAAAAGAAAATGGTTGAATCTCCATTTATGACTTTTTTGGCAGATGATAGTGGTACAGTAATGCTGGAAATCTATACAAACCCAAAAGGGCAAACCTTGGATTTTGATAAATTTCATCCATTGACAGTTCATTTAGCTTTGGTTTCAGATGACCCTATAGCTGATAAAAATAGATTGTTAGAAGCAGGTGCTACTGAGGTTTCAGATGATGTTTTACCTGATGGATCACATCTTGTAATGTTGCGAGATCCCTGGGGTATTTGTTTGCAGCTGTGTAAAAGAACTACGCCAATGATCTGATTGATTACTCACGGCATTTTTGCCTTGGATCAATTAATAGTTTTTTTAACAAAACAGCCAAAAGTGAATCATTGATTTTATCTTAGGGGATATCACTCTTAGAATCCAACTTTTCAATGGCCGATCTTTTAATTCCCTTCGAACAGATTAGTAATACTCTGAAAGAAATATTGCTTCAATACGGATTTTCAGAAGAGCGGGCAGAGCGATGTGGTTTACTTTTTGCCAAAGCTGATCTGGATGGAGTACGCTCACATGGCGTAAATCGCTTTTTCCTTTTTCTGGACTTTATCAAAAAAGGGTTGGTCTTTCCTGACAAGGAACCCATTGCATTAAGTCAATTGGCGATGTTTGAGCGCTGGGACGGGCAGCAAGGTGTGGGTAATCTTAATGCTGACTTTGCTATGAACCGAGCCGTCAAACTTTCCAAGGAATTTGGAATCAGCTGTGTCACGCTGCAAAACACCAACCACTGGATGCGTGGTGGGAATTTCGGTTGGCAGGCTGTGGAAGCTGGATGTATTGGGATTTGCTTCACCAATACCATTCCCAATATGCCTGCTTGGGGCGGGAGTGAACCAAAAGTTGGAAATAATCCCCTGGTCATCGCGGTTCCTAGGGAAAAAGGACCAGTAGTTCTTGATATGGCTTTTACACAATTTGCCTACGGAAAGCTTAGCATAGCAAAAGATAAAGGTGAGCAGATGTCCTTTGAAGCCGGATTTGATGATAATGGAAATCTAACTAAGGACCCAGGAACAGTAATTAATAATCATTTGGGATTGCCGATTGGACTTTGGAAAGGCTCAGGTCTTAGTATGGTGTTGGATTTGTTGGCAGCTGTTCTTTCTGGAGGAAATGCTTCATTTGAAGTGGGAAAGTCTGGACATGAAAGTGCTGTTTCGCAGGTTTTTCTTTGCTTCGATCCAGCTAAACTTGAGCTCACAGAATGGATGGAAACTAAAGCTGATGCGCTGATTGAAGACCTGAAAAACTCATCGACTTTTGACGGGAAATCAGTCAGATTCCCAGGAGAAAACACGTTGGAAACCCGAAATAAAAATCTAAAAAATGGAGTTCCGATCTCTGAAAAACTTTGGGACGAGCTTCAAAATGAATTAAAATAATGCGAAAATTTAAAATAGGAATAGTTGGAACAGGTGCAATAACAGGCAAGCATGCAGATGCGATCAAGGAAATCGAAAATGCGGAATTGGTAGCACTTTGCAGTAGTTCACCCGATCGGGCAAAAGTTGCCAAGGACAAATTCGGGGTTGATACTTACTCCGATGTTTCCGCTTTTTTGACACATCCAGAGCTCGACATTGTATGCATATGCACCGCAAGCGGAAATCACATGGAGGCTGGTTTACTAGCGGCTAAAGCGGGAAAGCACTTGTTGATAGAAAAGCCTATTGAAATCAATTTGATTAGAGCAGATCAGTTGATCGATGCTTGTGAAGAAAATGGAGTGAAGCTTGGGGTGATTTTCCAAAATCGATTTTCATCGGATTATTTAAAACTCAAAGCAGCGGTCCAGGAAGGCAGGTTTGGGAAACTTCTAATGGGAAATGCTCATGTGAATTGGTACAGAGCTCCTGAATATTACAGTAATAGCCCATGGAAAGGAACGCTGGAAGGAGATGGAGGCGGAGCGTTTATGAATCAGGGGATTCACACTTTTGATTTGTTACTCGATATAATGGGTGATGTGAAGTGTGTGTTTGCAAAAGTAAAAACCTCGCTACATCCTATAGAAGGAGAAGATCTGGGGGCAGCTTTGGTGACTTTTGAGAATAAAGCCTTGGGAAATATTACGGCTTCGACGGCTTTATATCCAGGCTTACCTGAGCGATTGGAGATTTTTGGAAAATGTGGAAGCGCCGTTTTGGAAGCCGGAAAACTGACTCAATGGAGTATTCAAGGAGAAGAGCCTGAGCCAATTATTGCTGATACTAATTCTGGTTCTGGGGCAGCTGATCCTATGGCAATTGGCCATACGCTTCACAAAGCTCAATGGGAGCATTATCTACATGCTGTAGAAAATAATGAACCGGTATTGGTAGAAGGAAATATGGCCCGGAAATCAGTTGAATTGATCCGAGCCATTTATAAGTCTTCAGAACTAGAAAAGGAAGTAGAACTCCCTTTTATAGATCATGCCTAAAGCGAAACACCTCTTTTCCAAGGGATAAAGTCATCTTGGCCGAGAATCATTGCTTTCGACTTTTCTTCTCCGCTGGCTACTTTGATTACTTTCTCGAGGATTTCTTCGCCCATTTGCTGGATGTTTTTCTCTCCGGAAATCACAAATCCTGTATTAATATCTATGATATCAGGCATACGCTCGGCTAGCTTGTGATTGGAGGAAACTTTGATTACAGGAGTTACCGGATTTCCTGTAGGAGTGCCCAGGCCTGTCGTGAAAAGGATCATATTTGCGCCGGCACCGGCCATTGCAGTTGTACTTTCTACATCATTTCCAGGGGTACAAAGCAAATTTAAACCCGGTGTATTTACGTATTCTCCATAATCGAGTACATCGGTTACTGGAGAAGTACCACCTTTTTTGGCGGCGCCGGAAGATTTCATTGCATCAGTGATCAGACCGTCTTTGATATTCCCTGGGCTTGGATTCATGTCAAAGCCGGAACCTGAAGCTTCAGCAGCAGCGGCATACAGCCGCATCAATGTGGAAAAACGTTCAGCCTTTTCATCAGATACACATCTGTTAATCAGCTCTTGCTCCACTCCGCAAAGCTCTGGGAATTCAGAAAGTATGGCTGTTCCACCCAATGCAACTATCAAATCAGCGGCATACCCTACAGCAGGATTTGCTGAGATTCCGGAGAATCCATCCGATCCACCACACTCCAAGCCCACAACCAATTTGCTCAAAGGAGCTTGTTGACGTGTTTGAGTATTCGCATCAGCCATTCCAATAAATGTTTCCTTGATTGCTCGGGTGAGCATCTGCTGCTCAGTTCCCTCTACTTGCTGTTCCAGAATGATCAAAGGCTTTTTGAAATCTGGATTGATTAGGCGAAGCTTTTCCTCCATAAAAGAAGACTGAGCATTTTGGCAGCCTAAGCTTAAGATTGTTGCCCCAGCTACATTTGGATTATTGATATAGCCAGCTATAAGAGCACACAGAGCTTGAGAGTCAGTTCTTGTGCCGCCACAACCCACTTGATGATTTAGGAATTTAATTCCGTCTATATTTTCAAAAAGTTTCTCTTCAGCTTTTTCTGCAAATATCTCAACAGCGACAGTATCGAAAGAATCCTTTTGTCCGGACTTATAGAGGCTGGCCATTTCTCTAACCATCTTTTTAAATGGATTTGGCTTACCAAAACCAAGCTCCTCCAGAAAAGCATCTTTGATGATATCCACGTTTCTATTTTCGCAGAAAACCATCGGAATGACCAACCAATAATTTCCTGTTCCTACCTGTCCATCGGGACGGTGATAACCCATAAAACTTTTGTCCTTGAATTTGCTGATGTCAGGAGCATCCCATTGATAATCGCCAGATTTTTTACCAAAATCCTCCGCTTCGTGAGTTACGTTTTGGGTGCTAAGAACTCCTCCGGAGGGAATATTTGAAAGAGTTTTGCCTACAATTCCTCCATACATGTAGACCTGCTCGCCCTTGGTTAAGTCGTTGATAGCGAATTTGTGTTTTGCAGGAACATTGTCCTTGAGAATGATTTTTAAGTCTTTATGTTCGACAGTATCACCGGAAATTAGGTCCTGCAAAGCGACCAAAACATTGTCTTTGGGATGAATTTGTAACGTTTTATGGTTCATTGGAAATTATCATTATATTGCGCAATCGATTGCGCAATCGATTGCGCAATTCAAATTATTCTTACGCAATAACGGAAATGGTTAGTAAAAAATGAAACTCTTATAAGCTGGGCAAAATCAAAAGATTCCATTCTCAAACTAGAGTTATGAGTTAGCGGGATTTTTATTTTAATAACTTCAATTCTATTCTTAGGCTAGATATACCATTAATCAGAAAGACTAAATCGATTCCGTAAATCAACCTAACATATAAGCTTAGAAACACCTATTATTGTATAGTATGTTTTTACGTTCAATAAACCCATGAAATCGAGCATGACGAAAAACGTCATACATTGGAGCGACTATCTACCTTGCGAGATTCCATCTGAAATTGAAATGACAAAGTTAATATGCAGATGAAAATCAAAATACTTCAACTAATTTCCTTTTGTGCCGCAGTAATGGTCTTTTTTTCGTGCCAGTCCACCAGCGAAAAAAGAATCATCAAACTTGGTCATGGGCTTGGGATAACACACCCTGTTCATGAATCCATGCTTTTTTTAGCGAAGAAAGTAGAAGAAAAATCAGGAGGGAAATTGGTGGTAAAAGTTTACCCAAATCAACAGTTGGGTAGTGAGCGTGAGCTTGTAGAATTACTACAGATAGGAAGTTTGGGCATGACAAAAGTGTCTTCAGCGGCATTGGAAGGTTTTGCTCCGACCATGCAGGTTTTTGGGATGCCATATCTTTTCAGGGATGATGCACATCAGTTAGCAGTTTTGAACGGGGAGATAGGCAAAAAGCTTTTGCTAGATCCTCAGAAATATTTATTGAGAGGTCTCTGCTACTATGATGCTGGCAAACGTAGTTTTTATACTAAAACAAAGCCGGTAGAAACGCCTGCGGATCTTTCGGGATTAAAAATCAGGGTAATGGAAAGCAATACTGCTTCCAACATGGTAAAAAGTCTTGGAGGTTCACCCACTCCAGTTTCCTATGGGGAACTTTACACTGCATTGCAGCAAGGAATAGTAGATGGTGCGGAAAATAATGCACCGAGTCTCTATACTTCCAAGCATTATGAGGTGTGCAAGTTTTACAGTATAGATGAGCATACTGCACTTCCTGATGTGATGATAGTAAGTACCAAAGTATGGGAAAGCCTGAATAAAGAGGAGCAACAGTGGCTTCAGGAAGCGGCTGATGAATCTGCTGTATACGAGTATAAAGTATGGGCAGAGTCTACAGAGGAATCATTGAGTGAAATGAAAAAGGCAGGAGTAACCATTACCTATCCTGATAAGGAGCCTTTTAGGGAAGCTGTGGAGTCCATGTATTCTGATCTCCAGGTACAGCAACCAGAAATTTATAAAATTGTGGAGCAAATCCGCGCAGTTAAATAATACTTAACCCAAAGTATCAACCTATGTTTTCACCCCAAACCAAGCTAAATCTGGACAAATGGATAGCCCATTTCCTAGTTGTTTTGATGGCGTTAATGGTACTTAATGTCACATGGCAGGTGGTCTCCCGTTACATTTTTCAAAATCCAAGTTCATTTACAGACGAACTTTCACGCTATATGTTGATCTGGGTAGGTATGCTTGGAGCTGCTTACGTAGCGGGTAAAAATGAGCATTTGGCCATAGATATTCTCCTCACCAAACTGGAAGAAAAAGCGCAGGATAAATTGATGATTTTGATCAATTCCTGCATTCTGATTTTTGGACTGGTGGTAATGGTGATTGGAGGCTCAAATCTTGTATACTTGACTTTTATCCTAGAGCAAAAATCAGCAGTTCTCCAGATTCCTCTGGCATATATTTATGGAATAATCCCTTTTAGCGGGCTATTGGTTATTTATTACCAGTTAGTCTCAATTAAATTTTTGACCACTGTTAAATCTGCTGTGTAATGGAGGTTTTAAGCGTATTAGTATTAGTACTTTCTTTCGTGTTTTTTCTAGGAATAGGCGTTCCAGTGGCTTGGAGTCTTGGACTTTCCAGCATGCTAACCCTAATGGTAACAGTGCAGACTATGCCGGCAATCACGACCATCG
>TARA_R110002012_G_scaffold310217_1_pt1 | contig 160060 bp, 152 predicted proteins | sample TARA_R110002012 | Tara Oceans TARA_R110002012 (sample SAMEA4396515) | marine metagenome | biome: Westerlies Biome; feature: [DCM] deep chlorophyll maximum layer (ENVO:01000326); material: water (ENVO:00002006), including particulate matter (ENVO:01000060) such as... | depth 40 m
GAGGTGTGCGAAGCGCGCGATCCCAAGGGCCTGTACAAGCGCGCCCGCGCCGGCGAAATCGCCAACTTCACCGGCATTGACAGCCCGTTCGAAGAACCCAGCCAGCCCGAACTGATCCTGCACGGCGCCGAACACGAACCCACAATCCTGGCCGACCAGCTCCACGACTGGCTAAGCGGAAATGGATAGACCAACACGGAAGGGAACGGCCGTTTGGAAAACTTTTCGGCTGGTCTTTGCTCATGATTTCATGTCTTAGGCAGCCTCTTACCGGGCAACGCGGCCGTTAGAGCCTGAGAATGGCATCAAGGCTAAAAGCAGAGTTAGTGGTTTTCGCTTGTAGGCTGGCGGGAAATTCAGGCCTCAAAAAGCGTCATAGCGTGAACAGCACGAGAGGGGGTCAAAGACCAGACGATCCATTGGCGATCAACATCTTCTCGATTTACTGCGCTATTCCTATTCTTGCTGCATCCAATCCCCACTGCAGGGCGCTATCAGCTTGGGCGGATGTGCTGGCCTCGACATAGCATCGTAACTCTGGTGCGTTGCCCGAAGCGCGGTAGTGGACCATGGTGTCGTCTGAGAGGAAGAACTGAAGTCCATCGATCGCTTCCATCCGCACGATTGATCCTCGCGCTGCAAAAAAAGCTGTTGCTGACTGTGGAACCATCAACTTCTCCAACAACGCGCTGCTCTTTTGGCTTGAGAAATTTTCCAATCGCCCACTCAGTGCCACGCGCAATGGCAATCGTTTGACCAAGTCTGAGATTGAGCATGATTGTTCTGCTGCCAAAGCAAAAACCCCAATCAATGGCAAGATGGCGTCACGCGTCATAAGGGCGGTCAGTTGGGTTTCGCCGTCAGTGGCGAGATCATTTCCCAACAGCGTCCCTCCATTGGCTTCGAAGCCAAAGACACGGTGTCCGCCGTTCGCCAACGCTTTCTCCATCCCTTCGATGACGAAGGGTGAACCGACTTTTGTGCGGATCACAGTTGGGAACAGGGCACTCGCTTCAATGGCGGTGTTGGAGGTGACCGGCGTTACCACTGTGTCAGCTTTAAAGAACTGAGACGCCAACAGACCCAAAACATCGCCACGAACGAACTCCCCCTGATTGTCCATCAAGAGTGGTCGGTCTGCGTCCCCGTCTGCAGATATAATGGCATCAAGGCGGTGTTGCTCGAGCCAACCTTTTAAGGGAGCAAACACCGCATCGGTAAATGCCTCAGTGTCAACGGCCACGAAGTCGTCGACGCGCCCGAGCTTAACAATCTCGGCTCCATAGGACGCAAAGATTTTTGCTAAAGCTTCTCTTCCCGCGCTCGAGTGCTCGTAAACGCCAACTCGCCAGCCATTCAACGCGTCAGGGCGCAACAATCCGTTGTATCTATTCAGATAGCGATCAGAAGCCGCAGCGGTATTATCCAGCGTGGATGCGGAAATGTCAGAAAATCGAAAGTCCCCTAATTGCCGTATAATACCGGTTTCGTCCTCCTTGCTGATCTCTCGGGCGGCACGGTAAAACTTCAGCCCGTTGCGATCAGCAGGAATATGACTGCCAGTAATCATGAGGCTTGGGGAGCCTGCCGCCATAGCATGTAAGGCAAGTGCGGGCGCTGGCAACACGCCACAATCAATAACCCCAATACCCAAGGCTGAGGCGGCATTTGCGCAGTCTGCAAGGATGGTTGAACTGCTCGAACGCAGGTCCCGACCAAGATACAATGTATCAGCTGCTTCGCCAATCTGGTCCAGATGGCGCAAGAACGCAGTCGTATAGCGGCGCGCCTCTGTTCCTATGAGGTCTGCAGCCAAGCCTCGCAATCCACTGGTGCCAAATTTGAGGCTGGTCATGTGTTCCACTGCCCATATTCATTGATGCACAACTACTTAGCAAAGTGCCCATGATGCGCAAAGAGCGATATCCAGAAGTAGACTTTGATTGCTCACACGCCACGTAGAACCATCTGCTCAGTAGCTATGGTTGAGGGTCGTGGCGTTATCGATCATTTGCAGGACATGGGTCATTCCAGAACCTCAGATCGTTATCTATCATTTGCCCGCCAACGCTCGACGTTGGAATTTGCCCTTGGTGGCCCTGGGGTCTTCCCAGCGCAGTGCAAGACTGAAAATGACCTGGCCGATAGCGCAGATCGGTCGGCACACAGACCTTGATCATTGGCTGCCCCTGCTGGCCATTCCTCTCGGCATCGCCGGGATCAAGGCCCAGCTTGTTCCATGTTGCCTGACCGCGCAATGTGCTGGGTGCGCACCAGGGTTCCTTAGCGCGTCGGAGCAAGTCCTTTTACCGATATCAGCAGGGCAGGGTGGCTGACGCTGGTGGCGAGCAAGCCGAAAAAGGCTATATCACGCTCAGGGTTCAAGTCTGGTCGCGATGCGCATGGAGTTTTATCAGCTGCCAAAGCGCATGGCCGAGGGGCTCTGGTGCTGGTTCGAGCACGGCAGCAAGGCTCGCCGGTCGATCGCCGGCATCGCGGAACTCCATGCTGGCGGTTGCCAGTTGATACCGTCCGCTCGGCGTGAGCACCACGATCAGCGGGCCTTGCGCGGCATAGACGCAAAAAGCGTTGTTGACCCGCGCTGCCGTGCACCAGCGCGTGCCGCGCCCCCACCATTGGGCGGCGGCAACGGTCTCAAGTCTGATCAGGCGCCATGGACCATCCGCATAAAGCACACGACTGTCCGCCTTAGCTTGCGCTTTTTCCTGCTCGTGCCTGTCTCGGTCAGCGGGTGGAGCAAGATGCTGCTCTGCATCAATGAGCTCCTGCGCATCGCTGTAGCGATTGATGTCACGGTGCTCTACTGGCAGCCTTGGGGCGAAAGTTTGGAACCGTTCGAGCGCAGCAGTAAGGTCCGCCAGTTCTGAAATATCGGGAACCGATCTTAGGCCGGCGCAAAGCCATTGCCGTCGGCGCCAGGCAGAGAGCCAGGCGTGATAGCGGCACGCCGGCGTGGGATCGCAAGAGCGAATAGTCTCGAACACGCGTTGCTCGCGCGCAACCGCAAGGTGCGGGTCAACTCCCTCCTTATGGGCGCGCGACCACGCGTGCCACAGGTGCTGGTTCAAAACGAAATCAATGCGAGTTAGTCCAGGGGTAATCGACACGATCCCAGTATGGACCGAGGACCTTCAATGGGCGAAGTGACGGTCAAACGGATCCACAGAATTCGGTCGATCAGGTGCCAAATTGCTCTGGTTGGGCCGCTGCGGCAGTCAACGCCAGTTGCTTGAGCTCACGCCGGCGCGCTCTGCGCCGTGCGTTGCGCTTGCGCCTCGCCTGCTCCAGCCGATTTGCTTGTAACTCGTCCTCGTCCTCTTTCTCCCAGTCCTGGCCGATGCTCAGGGCGGCATCGAACAGCATTCGTTCCAGCACTTCGGCGACGTCATCTGCACTGGGCCCTCTTTCCAGCATGGCCGGTTCCCAAGGCTCGTCGAGGGCGTCCATTTCGATGACGGTTGCCGCGCTCTTATATGTGTCGCCGTAGTCCCCGCGGTTAACATTGTCAAAACTATGGATGGCCAGGGCTGCCCGAAGGAGGATACCGTCTTGCAGCGCCTCATCATCATAGACGGAGACGTCTTCCAGAGCCTTTTGGAACAGTTCGAGAGATCCTAGGCATGGATCGGTATGGCCAAGCTTCACGAGGGCCCGATAGGCAAGCAGCTCAAGCGACATGCTTTGGTCCATGCCATTCACCTCATTAAGATTAAGCCTTTATAATTGCTCGTGATTATCTGTCATGCAACTCGTAACTGGTGCCCTCGAGAAAATGAAGGCCCCGCTCCAGCGCGGCGCGGACCGGCGGGAAATTGCTCTCTTTGATATTGCGCTTGTGATGCGGGCTTTCCGAGCACACTGCCTTGGCAAGATATTGCCAGGCGCTGATGTCGTGTTTCACAAGGCGGCGCAGGGTCCAGCGCCGTGCATAAGACGGTTTGATCGGTGGTCTGCCCGATCAACAGGAAAGAGAGACACCCCCCACCCTTGTTTTCGCAACCTAAGATTTCGGCTTGTCGCTTTTCGGCCCGGGGTTGTTCCCATCTCGCTCCGCCCGCTCCTGCTGCGCCCGCCTTATATTGGCCGCGATTTCCTCTGGATCACGGGCATCAACCAGCCTGCCAAAGCGGGTTGACACTTCGTCACTGGAAAGAGCTGTATCTGCCTCGGTTTGACGCTCTACCTTTTTGGGCATGCCTTGGCGCCTTCGCGCCAGCGAGCCGTGAGTCCGCATCAATATAGAAAAAGCAGACGTCGCTTCTACATATGCAGCTGACCGGGGGGCGACCCCGATGTCGCTACGCCTCAGCGCTTCTCGCGCTTGCGCCAGATGGCGAACTCTTCGGCGAAATGTTCCTGCGTCCGGGGATAGAGACCAATGATCGGCGTACCATCCTTGACCTTTTCGACGACAAAATCCTCGTAGGCAGTCATCTCGACAGCCTCATCAGCGACTTCCTCGGCAATGGCCTGGGGGATGACGATCACGGAATCGTCGTCGCCGACGACGATATCGCCGGGAAACACAGCAACGTCGCCGCATCCGATGGGGATATTGAGGTCCAGTGCTTCATGCAGCGTCAGGTTTGTCGGACTCGATGGGCGATTGTGATAGGCCGCGATGTCCAACTCACCAATAGTCGCCGCATCGCGGAAACCGCCATCGGTGACCACCCCGGCAACGCCGCGCACCATCATGCGCGTGACCAGGATATCGCCGGCGGAGGCAGCGCGAGGATCCTTGCGGCTGTCCATCACCAGCACATGGCCGGCAGGACAGGTCTCGACGGCGACACGCTGCGGATGCTCGGGATTGCGGAATTCGACCAACTGATTGCGATCTTCGCGCGCCGGAATATAGCGCAGCGTATAGGCAGGGCCGACCATATTGCGCCGCTTGCGCTGCACAGGGTGCACGTCCTGAATGACCTGGTTGCGCAGGCCGCGCTTGTACAGGGCTGTGGCCAGCGTCGCCACGGATATGGTCGCGAGCTTGTCGCGCAGTGTCTCATCCATCTTGCAGGTATCCTTAGGTCAGCTTGTTCTGGGCAATAAAGGCGTCGAGCTGGGTTTGCTGCGCATTGGTTAGCGGCCAGGCCGAGGGTGGGCGTGTTGGTCCGCAGTCGCGTCCCAGTGCCAACAAAGCTGCCTTGACCCCGGTCACATTGGTGCCGTTCATTTCCTGCGCGCGAATATCCTCGAAGGCTTTCATGCCAGCGATAAGTTCATTGGCCAGTCCGTAATCCCCGGCCTCAAGCGCAGCATGAATGGCGAGAGAGCGCTCAGGCCAGACATTGATCAGTCCAGAGGTAAAGCCGCGTGCACCAACAGCGTACAGCGCTGGTGCCCAGACCTCGGCAAGTCCGCCAACCCAGACGATGGAGGGGTCGCACGCTGCCTTGGCCTCGGCCAGTTTGAGCGGATTTGGGGTGGCCCATTTGACGCCTTTGACGCCCGGTATGGCGCAAAGCTCGGTGATCGCCTTGGTCCCTATGGCGTCGTTGCGCAGATAGAGCATCATCGGCAGGCCACCCGACGCGTCGGCGATCGCCTTGAGATAATCCACGGTACCGCGGGGCGCGACAAAGGGATCCGGTGGCTGGTGTACCATCAGAGCTGCTGCGCCCGCCTGTGCGGACACTTTTGCCAGCGCCATGGCATCCCGAATGCCGCGTCCGATCCCTGCCAGCAGCGGCGCCCGCCCGTCAACCAACTCAGCAACTTCACGCACCATGACCGAGGCTTCTTCGGTAGTCAGGGCATAGAACTCGCCCGTATTGCCGTTGACCACCGGCATATGCAGGCCTGCGCCCAGCGCACGATCAAGAATTGGGGCCAGCCGGGCAGGGGCCACCTCACCCGCGGCGTCATAGGGGGTGACGAGAATGCCGGAAATACCGGTCAGGGCCTGGTCGAGAGTCAACATCATGATACGGGCCTTGTTCTAGTAAATGTCGGGTTCGCCGGCAGCAGCGCCGAAATCGCGTTCAAGAAAATCGAAGTCACAGCCCTTGTCGGCCTGCGTGACATGCTTGGAGTACATCCAGCCCCAACCCCGTTCAAACAGCGGCGCGGGTGGCGTCCAGGCGGCGCGGCGGCGCTCAAGTTCATCCTCAGCCACCAGCATATCCAGCCGTCGATTGGCCAGATCCAAGCGGATCATGTCGCCCGTCTTGAGCAGTGCGAGCGGGCCCCCAACAAAGGATTCCGGTGCCACATGCAGCACGCACGCGCCGTAGGAGGTGCCCGACATACGCGCATCCGATATCCGCAACATATCGCGGAACCCCTTTTTGATCAGGGCCTTGGGGATTGGCAGCATGCCCCATTCGGGCATTCCCGGACCACCCTGTGGCCCGGCATTGCGCAACACCATGACGTGGTCTGGGGTGATGTCGAGCGTTCCGTCATCCACCGCCTTCTTCATCTCCGGATAGCTGTCAAAAACCAGCGCGGGGCCCTCGTGCTGGTAGTATTTCGGGTCGCATGCGGCGGGTTTGATCACCGCGCCATCCGGGCACAGATTGCCGCGCAGCACCGCCAGCGAGCCTTCGTGATATACGGGGTTGGAGAGCGGACGAATGACGTCGTCATTATAGACCTCGGCGCCTTCGAGATTTTCACCCAGCGTCTTGCCGTTCACTGTCAGACACGCGGTGTCGAGCCGATCCTGGATCTGCTTCATCAAGGCCAGCAGCCCACCAGCGAAGTAGAAGTCCTCCATCAGATAGTCCTTGCCCGATGGACGGACATTGGCCAGTAGCGGTGTCACCCGGCCCAGCGCGTCCAGATCGTCCAGACCCAGAGCAACACCAGCGCGGCGCGCCATGGCAATCAGATGCACCACCGCATTGGTGGAGCACCCTGTAGCCATGGCGACGATGGCGGCATTGCGCAGGGCGGCGTCGGTGACAATCTTGTCCGGGGTCAGATCTTCCCAGACCATGTCAACGATCCGGCGACCGCAACTTGCCGACATGCGCGAATGGGCTGAATCCACCGCGGGAATCGACGAGGCACCGGGCAGCGTGATCCCCATCGCGTCGGTAATCGCCGTCATCGTCGAGGCTGTGCCCATCGTCATGCAAACGCCCGCTGAACGAGCGATGCCGCCCTGCAGGCCACGCCACTGCTCGTCGCTGACATTGCCGGCACGACGCTCGTCCCAGTATTTCCACGCGTCTGAGCCCGAGCCCAGAACAGTGCCGGCATAATGCCCGCGCAGCATCGGGCCCGCTGGCAGATAGATCATGGGCACGCCAGCGGTGATTGCACCCATCACCAATCCCGGGGTGGTCTTGTCACAACCACCCATCAGCACCACACCGTCCAGCGGGTGCGAGCGGATCATTTCCTCGGTCTCCATGGCCAGCAGATTGCGGTAAAGCATGGAGGTGGGTTTGGTGAAGCTCTCATCGACCGACAGGGTAGGCAGTTCCACGGCAAAGCCACCGGCCTGCGCAATGCCGCGCTTGACGTCCACGACCCGCTGCGGAAAGTGGCTGTGGCAGGAATTGAGCTCGGACCAGGTGTTGAGAATGCCGATCACCGGCTTTCCGGCAAAATCTTCCTCGGAAAACCCCAGCTGCATCAAGCGTGAACGGTGTCCAAAGCTGCGCAGGTCGTCGGGCGCGAGCCAGCGCGCTGAGCGCAGCGATGCCGCGTCTTTGCGGGTACCTTCGGTCATGACGTTCCTCCAATTCAATACCGCAGATGTATGCGCATGCATCTGATAGTGTCAACACGTTCGCGAGTGAGTTTGAGCATTACGTTCCAATCGCATGTTGTGCGGTTGACAAGGGCCGAAAGAATGATGCATCAGAATGAATGCGCATACATTACGTATGTGGATCGATGTGGCCGGACGGGGAGAAGGTCCGCCACTTTCGCGAACGCCGCTAAGCGGCAATGGGAGGACACTATGACACTGAACCGCAGAACACTTCTGGCGGCCTTGGGCACCGTGGCGCTGGCCGCTTCACCGCTAACCGCTTCGGCCCAGGACTTGCCCCGCAATATCCGCATGGTCATTGGCTCCACCTCAACGGGCGGCGACACCTATCAGAACTCGGCAATTGTGGCCGAAGCGCTGGCTGAACACCTAGGCGTCAACATCAAGGTTGATCCGGTGGGCACCAGTGAAGGGCTCAAGGCCCTTGACCGCGATAGCCGTGGCACAACCATCATGCTGCACCACGACCAGATCTATCTGTCCCACGTCTATGGCGTCCCGGGTAATGATGATCCATTCGCCAATTACGTGATTGGGCCGACCGTCGCGATCAATCCCGGCAACGCTTTCCTGGTGCCGGCCAATTCGCCTTACCAGACCATGGAAGACATTCTGGCCGCTGCTGAAGCGGGCACGCCCGTACGCGTTGCCATTCAGCCCGGCGGTGTCTCGGAAATCGGCTTCACCGCGATGCAGAACGCCGCCCGGGTCAACGCCCCGGGCTCAGAAGCCAATGTCGTAGCAGTCAATACTGGCTCACAGGCCGACAAGAACCAGGCCATGTGGGATGGACTGGCCGATGTGATCAATGGCTCGATCCAGGCCAATGAGCAGTTCACCCAATTGCCCGCCGACGATGCCAAGGCGATGCGCTTTGTCTGGATCACCGCGCGCCCCGCGACGCTTGAGCAGGCCCCCGAGGCCGGTATGGGCGACACGACGCGCGACGACTTCATGCAGTTCGCCAGCCCGGCCACCAGCGTGACGCTCGATGGCAGCGAGGACTTCGCCTTCGATAAGGAGTTCTTCCTGCTCTACAACAAGGACATGGATCCGGCCCTGATGGACACCATCGACGCCGCTCTGGCTGAAATCTATGCGGAAGGCTCGATCCAGCAGAAGCAGGCCGCGGCTTTCTTCATCCCGAACTTCCAGGCCCGTGACGCGGCCCTGGCTCATCTCAGCGCCAAGCGCGATCGCATCAGTGGTATTGTTAATCAGCTCAAGGCCGAATAGCCCCATTACTTTGCCCCGGCCGTTCGCGGCCGGGGCGTCGTTCCGTTTACCAGAGATGGACCACCACAATGGGTGAACTGACCCGCGTCACGGTCGATTTTCCGACCTCCCACATGATCTTTCCCACGCTGATCGGGATCATCCTGTTGATCCTGGGCCTGGCCATACTCGTCACGCAGCGGCGGGACATCCTGGCGTCAGGCACCATGTGGCGCCAAACGTTTGCGCAAATGGACAAGCTGCGGTTTTTCGGCACGCTGGGGCTGACCATCCTCTACTTCTCACTGATGGTGCCGGTCGGCGACTTCTGGCCCAATACCGGTCTGGGGTTCCTGCTGTGCTCGGTGCCGTTTCTGGCGCTGACCGGGCTGCTCTTCATGCAGCAGCGCACGCTGGCCAAATTCATTCCCGTCGCCATCGTCGCCATACTCGGCCCGGTGCTGGTGTGGTGGCTGTTTACCGAAATCTTCTACCTGACCCTGCCTTGAGCGCGGAGGATTGCGACCATGGAAGTCCTCGAATTCATCACCCCGCTCTTTGTTTCGCTGGCTGTTGGCGGCACGCTGGTGGGCATCATTTTCGGCGCCATTCCCGGCATGACCGCAACCATGGCGGTGGCAATCTGCCTGCCGCTCACCTATTCGCTGGGGCTCGAGAATGGCCTGGCGTTGCTGCTGGGCCTTTACGTCGGCGGTATCTCTGGCGGGCTGGTCCCGGCCGTCCTGCTGGGTATTCCCGGCACCCCGTCATCAATTACCACCTGTTTTGACGGCTACCCCATGGCCCAGCGCGGCGAGGGCGAGAAAGCCATGCGCATCGGCATCGTGGCGTCGCTGGTGGGCGGTCTGGTGTCGCTGGCCGCACTCTATTTCTTTGCGCCAGCCCTGGCCGATTTCGCCATCAAGTTTTCCTATGTCGAAAAATTCCTGATCATCCTGTTCGCCCTGACCGTGATGGCGGCGCTGTCGAGCAATATGCTGCTCGGCATTTTCTCGGGCTTTCTGGGCATCTTCGTCAGCCTGATCGGGGTCTATGACGTCACCGATGGTGGCAACGGCCATTTCCGCCTCATCCCGCCCGGGCTCGATTACTGGCTGGAAGGCGGCTTCTCGCTGCTGCCCGTGCTCATCGCACTGTTCGGTCTGGCGACCATTCTCAGCGAGGCCGAAAAGGGCATGCGCAAGGGCATGTCGCTCAGCGAGATTGAGGTTGGGGCCTCATCGCGCTTCTCCTTCTCGGTCTTCAAGGGCCAGATCGGCAATCTGCTGCGGTCCTCGGGCATCGGCACCTTTGTCGGCATCCTGCCCGGCGTGGGCGGCTCGGCGGCCTCCATTTTGGCCTATACGGCGGCCAAGACGACATCCCGGCACCCCGAGCGCTTCGGCAAGGGCGAACCGGCCGGCATCATGGCATCCGAAGCCGGCAATAATGGACTGACCGGCGGCGCACTGGTGCCGCTGCTATCGCTGGGCATCCCCGGCGATTCCACTACAGCCTTGCTGATTGGCGCCTTCGCACTGCAGGGCATTCAGGTGGGCCCGCTTTTCATCGGCAATAATGGTCCCACCTGGGACGCCATGATTGTGGCCATGGTGATCGCCAACATTGCCATGTTCCTGATGATGTACTTCGCCATCCGCTGGTTTGCGCTGGTGGTGGCGGTCCCCAAACACATCCTGTTTCCGGTCATCCTGATGATGTGCGTGATCGGCGCCTACACCATCAATTATGGCATCATGTTCGACGTCTGGACGCTTCTGATCTTCGGGCTGTTCGGCTGGCTGGCCACCAAATTGCGGCTCGAGATCGCCCCCTTCATCATCGGCTTCATTCTGGGACCATCAGCCGAAATCTACTTCGTCAAAAGCCTCGAATCGTTCGGTGATTTGACCATCTTTTTCACCAAGAGCTGGATCGCCATGGTGCTCTGGGTGCTGATCGCTACCTCGATTGGCCTGTCCATCCTTATGGCGCGCCGGAACAGGGACACAATCTGAGGCCAAGCCCGCTTCCCGTTGCCGGTTTTGCAGGGTATTGAACTGACATGGGAATTCGCTCCAAGGACAGTTCAAACATCCGTCGCCCCTCAGGGGGGGGTGTCACCATGGCCGAAGTCGGCCGGTTGGCCGGTGTCTCACAGGTGACCGTGTCGCGCGCGCTTTCGGCGCCCGAAAAAGTCTCGCCCGAAACGCTGCAACGCATCCATGATGCGATCGAGCGCACCGGCTATGTGCCCAATGCGGTGGCCGGCGCCCTGGCGTCGAGCAAGAGCAATCTGATTGCGGCGCTGGTGCCCTCGGTGACCAATATTGTCTATTCGAGCATGCTCCACGCCTTCTCCGATATCATGTGGGGGCACGGCTATCAGATCATGCTGTCCGAAACCGGCTTTGATCTGGGCCGTGAGGAGCAGGCCATTGCCACCCATCTCTCGCGTCGGCCCGACGCCATTCTGCTGACCGGCAAGCACCACAGCGCCGGCGCGCGCCGCATGCTGCACAATGCGGGCATTCCGGTGGTCGAGGTCTGGGACATTTCCGATACGCCGATCGATTGCTGCGTCGGGTTTTCCCATGCCGAAGCCGGGCTGGCCGCGGCCGACTACGCCGTTGATGCGGGCTATCTCAACGCGACCACCATCACTGCGGGCGATGAGCGCGCCGTACGCCGCCGCGACGCCTTTGCCAGCCGCTTTGCCAAGCGGACCGGCACGAGTGTGGGCCGTGTCGAATACGATATTTCCGCCTCGCTTGGCCTTGGTCGCGATGCCCTGATCCAATTGCTGGAGCAGGGGCTGCCACCCCGCTCGGTGGTGTTCTGCAGTTCGGACCAGTTCGCCCAGGGCGTGCTGATCGAAGCCAATAAACGCGGGCTGAAAATCCCCGAAGATCTGGCCGTGATCGGGTTTGGCGATCAGGAGTTTGCCGCCAGCACCGAGCCGGGCCTGACCAGCATCCGCATTGATCGTCAGGTGCTGGGGCAGGTGGCTGCCAACGCCCTGGTCGATCGTTTCCGCTCGGCTGAGCCACTGCAGGCAGTGCACGATATCGGCTTTGAGATCGTCCGGCGCGGTTCAGCCTAGCCAAAACGCGTCACCAAGGGAGGCCTCTATGGATCAGCTCAGCGGTGGATGTCTGTGTGGCGCAGTGCGGCTGGTGGCGCGCGGCCAGCCGGACCGAGTGGGGCTTTGCCATTGCATGGACTGCCGCAAGCATCACGGCGCGCTGTTCTTTGCAGCCGCGATCTTTCCGGCCCACGCGGTGACCATCAGCGGCGAGACGCGGGACTATCAGGGCCGTCACTTCTGCCCCCAATGTGGCTCCTCGGTCTTCGCGCGCAGCGATGATGAGGTTGAGGTGCATCTGGGCGCGCTCGATGACCCCGAACAGTTCACGCCAGACTATGAACTGTGGACGGTCCGGCGCGCGCACTGGCTGCCCGAATTTGCCGGCACGCGGTGCTATGCCCGAAATCGGCAGGAGCCCCGATAGCAGGCATGACGATGCGCCGCCCGGCAAGATTGGCCTCGCGGGTACACGGGTAACGGGCGGCCGTTGACCCGGCCAAGGGGTAGTGTGTTGGGAGCCAAGGGCCGCCCGTCACGAACCGGTTTTGCGCGAGGGTCGGTTCAGCCTGCGCCGGTATTTCAGACGCGACTGCCGCTTACCCCACTGGACAGGCGCCCCCATCCCCCGGACCTCCCACCCGATCCTGCGTTGGGACCGGTGACTGGTGGGAACGCGGACATGATGGCATGGGGCAGTGGGGGCGGGGATAAGTTTGTGGAAGCAGTGGATCCCCGCACACGGTGAAGTTCCGACCGTCGCCTCGCTTCGCGCCCGAAGACAGTTCCGGCTGGCGCCGTCGTCCTGAGGTCATTCCACGCATTATGGACGTTGGGGTATCTCAGGATGGATTCCGGCCTGCGCCGGAATGACCCGGCGCGGATTTGGGCTTCTACGAAATAGCTGAGAAAGGCTATTTGTAATTCGCCTCAGGTTGCTTGGCAAGAATGCGAGCCCCTGGATCGACTGAGCCATACTGCACCGATATGAAGCGCTTCAGAAGGTGCAAGAAGTCCGGATGCGTGGCGTCCCAACCATCAACGATGGCACCCAGCATCTTGGCTATCATACCTGCAGGAATTTTGTCTGCCGGAGTCGAAATATCTACCTTAGACTTCTGAAACAGCTCTATGATGTCCGATATCAACGACGGTTCCAAAAGGCCCATCTTAGAGATGCTCGCATCAAAAATAGGAGTGGGTGCTCCCTTAATCTCAATTTGCGCCCCAGGGATAAGGACTTCCGTGGGCATTGCTTCGTAGAGAACCTTTTGGGTTTGCACTGAGCGTGTTCGATCGCTCAAGTACGAGTGCACAGCCAAGAGTTCGCCGTTCAGGGCTGCTGCCAGCGCTTTCTTCTCGAGTAGCTTTAGTTGGTCATCGTGTTTTGATTGAAGCTCAAACTGATCACGTCTAGCTTCTCGATCCAACTGAGCTTGTTCAAGTTGCGAAGCGCGAGCTAGACCTGCTTGGTGAGCCTGCGACCGCCTTAGATTGCGAAAACCCACACTAGCTTGAACGCTAACGATCGACAGGCCCACGACGGCACCCACTAGAGTTGCCCAACCCTGATCGATGCTCTTTGGCAACCAGACTTGGTTGGCCAATATTGCTCCGACCAGCGCACTTGTTGATAGACCAAAGAGCAAAAGGGCGGCGCCAAATAGCGCCGCCGCCTGCTTCAGGAACCATCGGTTAGTGTAGGACACCTGACGAGTTGCTCGCCCTCGACCTTAGCTACACCCAGTCGTCGTCCCGCACGTGTCGCACTTCAAACACGTGCCGTTCCGCACCATGGTGAAGTTGTGGCACTCGGTGCACTGGTCGCCGGTATAGCCCTTCATCTGGGCTTCGGCGCGCAGCAGGCCGGCATCCTTGCTCGGCGGCGGGCTGGGCAGGGGGCTCAGTTCGGCGGCCGGGAAGGCCGCGGGGGCTACCTGGCTGTCGGGCTTGAGCGCCGTTGCCGCCTTGAGCGCGGTCACCGTCGAGGTCTGCATCGCCTGAACCGGGTTCAGGTGATGGTCGCCCGAAACGATCATCAGGCTCTTATTGCTGACGCGACCACGGGTCATGCCTCGCGACACGAACTTGTCGGCAGGCATGGGGGCCGGGGAATTGGCAGCGGGACGCCCGGTTGCCTTGTCTTCGTCGGCGCCCTTGCCCAGCGAGGTCGGGCTTTCGGGATTGACGTGGGCCAGATCGTCACGATCGAGATAGGACACGGCCAGTTCGCGGAACACGTAATCCAGGATCGAGGTGGCGTTCTTGATCCGGTCATTGCCCATGACCATGCCGGCAGGCTCGAAGCGGGTAAAGGTGAAGGCCTCCACATACTCGTCCAGCGGCACGCCATATTGCAGGCCCAGCGAGATGGCGATGGCGAAATTGTTCATCATCGCGCGGAAGGCAGCGCCTTCCTTGTGCATGTCGATGAAGATCTCGCCCAGACGGCCATCATCGTATTCGCCGGTGCGCAGATAGACCTTATGGCCACCAACGACGGCCTTCTGGGTGTAACCCTTGCGGCGATCCGGCATTTTTTCGCGGTCACGAATGACCGTTTCAACGATGCGCTCGACGATCTTTTCGGCGACCTGCGGCACGCGGGCAGCAGACGACATCGCCGCCATCTCCTCGGCAGCATCCTCGTCTTCATCCTCGTCGGCGGCAGCCAGTACGGATGAATTGAGCGGCTGGCTGAGCTTGGAGCCGTCGCGATAGAGCGCATTGGCCTTCAAGGCCAGGCGCCAGGACAGCATATAGGCCTGCTTGGCGTCCTCGACAGTAGCGTCATTGGGCATGTTGATGGTCTTGGAAATCGCGCCCGAGATGAAAGGCTGTGCAGCCGCCATCATCAGGATGTGCGATTCAATCGACAGCGAGCGCTTGCCGATCTTGCCGCAAGGCGCAGCGCAATCGAACACGGGCAGATGCTCGGCCTTGAGGTGCGGGGCACCTTCCAGGGTCATCGCGCCACAGACGTGGATATTGGCCGCCTCGATGTCCTTCTTGGAAAAGCCCAGGAAGCTGAGCAGGTCGAACGAGAAATCGCCCAGCTGCTCATCGGTGACGCCCAGCGTCTTGAGGAAGTCCGCACCCAGTGTCCACTGGTTGAAGATGAACTTGATGTCGAAGGCCGAAGCGGTCGCAGCGTTCAGCGCGGCGATCTTCTCATCGGTAAAGCCCTTGGCCTTGAGCGTGGATGGATTGACGCCCGGTGCCTGGTTGAGATTGCCATGGCCGACCGCATAGGCCTCCATCTCGGCAATATCGGCTTCCGAATAGCCCAGCGTGCGCAGGGCAGGTGGCACGGCGCGGTTGATGATCTTGAAGTAACCGCCACCGGCGAGCTTCTTGAACTTGACCAGCGCAAAGTCTGGCTCGATGCCGGTGGTGTCGCAATCCATCACCAGACCGATCGTGCCGGTCGGGGCGATAACCGAAACCTGGGCGTTACGGTAGCCGTGCTTTTCGCCCAGCTTGAGCGCGTTGTCCCAGGCGATCTTGGCGCGTTCGCTCAATTCGCTGTCGATCAGCGAAGCATGATCGAGCGGCACGGGGGTGATCGAGAGCTTTTCATAGCCTTCGGCATTGCCGTGGGCGGCATTGCGGTGATTGCGGATGACGCGCAGCATGTGCTTGGAATTGCGCTTGTAATCCTTGAACGGGCCCAGCTCCTTGGCCATTTCGGCCGAGGTCGCATAGCTCACGCCGGTCATGATGGCGGTGACAGCACCGGCAATGGCGCGGCCTTCCTTTGAGTCATAGGGAATACCCGAGGTCATCAGGAAGCCGCCAATATTGGCGTAACCGATACCCAGCGTGCGGTATTCGAACGACCGTTCGGCAATCGCCTTGGATGGGAACTGCGCCATCATCACCGAGATTTCCAGCACCACGGTCCACAGACGCACAGTGTGCTCATAGGCAGCGGTGTTGAACGAGCCATCCTGGTTGCGATAGGGCAGCAGGTTCACCGATGCCAGATTGCAGGCGGTGTCATCAAGGAACATGTATTCCGAGCAGGGGTTCGATGCATTGATCGGACCGGCCTCGGGGCTGGTGTGCCACTCATTGATGGTGGTGTGGTACTGAATGCCGGGATCGGCCGAGGCCCAGGCGGCATAGCCCACCTGTTCCCATAGATCGCGGGCTTTGAGGGTCTTGGTGACAACGCCGGACTGGCGTGCCTTGAGATCCCAGTCGCTATCGCCTTCAACGGCGCGCAGGAACTCGTCGCTCACCCGCACCGAATTGTTCGAGTTCTGGCCTGAAACGGTCAGGTAGGCTTCGCTGTCCCAATCGGTGTCGTAGACCGGGAATTCGATATCGGTATAGCCCTGCTTGGCGAACTGGATGACCCGGAAGATGTAGTTCTCGGGGACCAGGGCCTTCTTGGCAGCGCGCACTTCGCGCTTGAGCGCGGGGTTCATCGCCACATCAAAGCAGTCATCGCCGCTGCCTTCGCAGTTGACGGCAGCCTTCATGATGGCCTTGAGGTGCTTGGAGACGACCTTGGAGCCGGTCACCAGAGCGGCAACTTTCTGCTCTTCCTTGACCTTCCAGTTGATGTATTCCTCGACATCGGGGTGATCGATATCCAACACCACCATCTTGGCGGCGCGACGGGTGGTGCCGCCCGACTTGATGGCGCCCGCAGCCCGGTCACCAATCTTGAGGAAGCTCATCAGACCGCTGGACTTGCCGCCGCCCGAGAGCTTTTCGCCCGAACCGCGCAGGGCCGAGAAATTGGTGCCGGTGCCCGAACCATATTTGAACAGGCGCGCTTCACGCACCCACAGATCCATGATGCCGTTTTCATTGACCAGATCGTCATTGACCGACTGGATGAAGCAGGCATGGGGCTGGGGATGTTCATACGAGCTCTTGGAGCTCACCAGCTTGTGGGTGAAGGGGTCCACATAGAAGTGACCCTGGCCCGGACCATCAATGCCATAGGCCCAGTGCAGACCGGTATTGAACCATTGCGGGCTGTTGGGCGCCACGCGCTGGCTGGCCAGCATATAGGCCAGCTCGTCAAAGAAGGTGCGCGCATCTTCTTCACTGTCGAAATAGCCGCCCTTCCAGCCCCAATAGGTCCAGGTACCAGCCAGGCGATCAAACACCTGGCGGCTGTCCATTTCCGAACCATAGCGCTCATCTTCCGGCAGCTTGGCGAGCGCAGCTTCGTCGGGGACGGAGCGCCACAGCCAGGACGGCACGGAGTTCTCTTCAACCTTCTTGAGGGCCTTGGCGACGCCGGCCTTGCGGAAGTATTTCTGAGCAATGATGTCAGCCGCAACCTGGCTCCAGCTCTTGGGGATGGCGATATCTTCGAGCTTGAAGACGACCGAGCCATCCGGGTTGCGAATCTCGCTCGTGGCCGAGCGAAATTCGAGACCGGCGTAGCGGTCTTCATTGGCTTTGGTAAACCGGCGTTCAATGCGCATAGTCGTCTTAGTCCCCAATGTAACGGGCACACAAATGCCCGCGAGCCGAAAAACCCGGCTTCTCACCCAAATCTGTTTTGACGCGTCACCAACCGAGCCCGTGGCCGGGCTCGAAAAACTTGCCTGTGCCCCTGTATGGCGCCGGTCTGATGCCAGTGCTTTGAGCAGGGGTCTTGAGCCGACGACATGGTGTGTTGTCGGCCTGTCCAAAACATCTGCCGATTCAAACGATGCGTCAACGCAAGAAATCACAAGGTCTAGTGGTTGGAGGGGTGGTTCAGACAACCACTAGTAGGCTCATTATGTGGATAGTGGGGACAAACTGCAAGGAAAACGCGGACTTGGCCGCCCCCTTTTATGCAGGCTGGAGCGTCACGTGAACGGCGCATATGTGAGCCGAACAAGCCCCGCTAAAGTGCCGAGATTCCACGGCTAAATTCACCGCCAGGCGCGTGTTTACAATGGGCTAACCATGCCACCAACGCCGTCGAATCAAACCGTCACAAAGCTGTCAAGCGCAGAAAAATTACGCGAAATCCACAATGCGCCCACTACCAGTGCTTGTGGTGATCTGCCTGTGACCCACTACCAGATGCTGTGTGCAGGGCAGGGTGGCGCTCACTGCAAAGCTGACCCCGATGCCCCTCCTGTAGAAGGGTGAGCGGGGCGCGAAAACAGCGCGCGAAAAACCCGCCAAACACTAGGCTGATCTGACCACGCATGTTACACCCGGCGCACTCGCAGCTATCGACGGCGGAATCGACAATTGGCTAAATCCGGTATCAAGCAGTTCCTGAGCGAAATCTTCTCCTGGTGGGGTGGTCAGACCTGGGGCACCCGTCTGTGGATCTGGCGCTTCGGCGACTATGTCGGCAGCGACGAATTCGGCAATCGCTATTTCCAGGATCGCAAGGCTGATCGGCGTTATGTGACCTATGCCGGCCCCGCTGACGCCTCGACCATTGGTCAGGGCTGGCACGGCTGGATGCACTATCGCACCGACATCGTGCCAACCAAGGCCAACTATGTCGCCAAGAGCTGGGAGCTGCCCCATCAGCAGAACCTGACCGGCACGGCAGCTGCCTATCGTCCCGATGGCAGCCTGCTCAACAAGGGCGAACGCCCCCGCGTGACCGGTGACTACGACGCCTGGTCGCCAGAATAAGGACGGCGCCTTGCGCCACCTCAAAACTCTTGCCCGCATGATGATGACCCTGGCGCCGCTCGCGGCGCTGGACGTCTTTGGCGTTGCAGCGCCCGTATCGGCCCAGCCCATTGCCAATCCGGTGGCGACCTTTGCCGGGCTCGACAAGATCACCGGCCGCATCACCCGCTTCGACGTCTATATCGATGAAACCGTGCTGTTCGGCGCGCTCGAGATCACCCCGCGCGCCTGCTACAATCGCGCTGCCACCGAGACCCAGCGGACATCGGCCTTTCTCGAAGTCGATCAGCGCAGCCTGACCGGCACATCCAAGCGCATCTTTACCGGCTGGATGTTCGCCGACAGCCCGGCGCTCAACGCCGTCGATCACGCAGTCTATGATGTGTGGCTGATCGAGTGCCGCACCAGCACCGACGTACCGCCGCCCGACGCGCGCAACTGATTCTCTCAATGGTACTGGCCCGCTGACGCGCGCCATTCTATTGTCACCCGCATTGATGCAGGCGGGCTGAACTGCGCGACTGCATGATATTGCGGGAGGAGCGCCTTATGCTGACTGTTCCACGTTTCCAGGACCTGCCGGTCCAGACCTACGCCTATATCAGCTTTACCGTATCAATGGCCGAAATGGCGCAGCCCGCAAATGAGGGCTTTCCGGCGCTTTTTGCCTGGCTATCCGCCAATGGCATCACGCCGACCGGCGCGCCATTCTACAAATACAACCGCATCGATATGGCCAGAACGCTTGAAGTGGAAGCAGGGGTCCCGGTGGACCGAGCGGCAGCGGGTGACGACACCGTCAAATTCTCGCAACTACCGGCGGGGCATTACGTCTGGACCACCCATACCGGCCCCTATGACGATCTGTATGATGCCACAGCCATGCTGATCGGCTGGGCCAAGGAGCGGGGCATTGAATGGGATAGCGCAACCCAGTCAGACGGTCATCACTTTGCCTGTCGTCTGGAAATCTACGAGACCGACCCGGAGCAGGAACCCGATCCTGACAAGTGGGTCACCACATTGCGCATCAAGACCACCGGTCCGGCCTGAACGCCAATACCGGCATTGATCGCCCGTCACTCCCGAAGTCACGCACCGCTTGCCGCTAGGCCAAGGCGCTCAGATGCTCGTGAACGATGACCCAGCTCTGCACGCGCCACTCGACAATGCAGGTGCCGCGACCGGCGCCAGATTGAACATCTCCGTTCACAACCGCCGTGTAGCAAAACAGATAGCGACAGGCCGCGATATCCTGACCTTTTACGATCCAGATCAGGTCTTCCAGCCAGTAGCGCTCGTCAACCAGCCGTGCCCATGTGGCTTCAAAGGCATCGCGTATCGCTGCAATGCCAAGATGAGATCCATCATTGAACCAGAAACTGGCATCCTGGGCGATCAAGGGCGCGACGACCGCGAAGCGATGCGTGTTGATCGCCTCGCCATAGGCCGCGATCAACGCTTCGGGCGTCGCCGCCCCCATCAATATTTACGCAGCAACCCGACAAGCCGGCCCTGAACCTTGACCCGGTCAGGCGGAAAAATGCGGGTCTCATAAGCAGGGTTGGCGGCTTCAAGTGCCACCGTATTGCCCTTGCGGCGCAAGCGCTTGAGCGTCGCTTCCTCATCATCCACAAGCGCCACGATGATCTCGCCGGTGCTGGCCGCATCCTGCTTCTTGATCAATACCGTGTCGCCATCAAAAATGCCGGCATCAATCATCGAGTCACCGCGCACTTCCAGTGCGTAATGCTCGCCGCTGCCCAGCATTTCGGGCGGCACCATAATGGTGTGGGAATGGCTCTGAATGGCCTCGATCGGTGTACCCGCTGCAATTCGGCCCATCACCGGGATCGAAATCGAGCGCACGCCATCATCATCGGCGGCGACACGCGATGGCGGGCTCGCCACCTTGCCAAGATTGCCTTCGATCACCGATGGTTCAAAGCGCGCCTTACGGCCGCCAAGCGACGGGTTCATCGAATCCGGCAGCTTAACGACTTCCAGCGCCCGGGCCCGATTGGGCAGGCGGCGGATGAAACCGCGCTCTTCCAGCGCAGTGATCAGCCGGTGAATGCCCGACTTGGACGCCAGATCGAGGGCATCCTTCATCTCGTCGAACGATGGCGGAATGCCGCTTTCCTTCATCCGTTCATGGATGAACATCAACAGCTCGTGTTGTTTGCGCGTCAGCATAGGCCCCTCGGGGTGAGAATCGGAACATAGACAGAACGACTATATGTGTTCCAGTTATGTTCTGCAATATCCCCGACGATTTTCCTGCAAATGGGGCGACCCAAAACCTAGAAGGCGTCGACCACAATGGTTTCGACCAGCGTGCCCGCTGCCTGTCCAGGGGCCTGTTCGGGCTGCACAATCAGCAGGTCAGCCAGCGCCATGGACGAGGTATGCCCACTATCGGTCTGGGAAATCGGCAGCGCCACCGGACCATTGGGAGTCTGCTGCAACTGTGCCCGCATGAAATGCCGCCGCGCCGTATTGGCTGGGGTCGCGGCAGCCAGTGGCAGGTACCAGGGCGTCTGCGGCGTCAGGCCCAGCCAGTGTCGCAGCGCCGGTTTGATGAAAACAATCGCCGTGACCATCGCCGAAACCGGATTGCCCGGCAGGCCGAATACCAGCGTCTTGCCGACGGTGCCGAACATCAGGGGCTTGCCCGGGCGCATATTGATGCGCCAGAAATCCAGCGTCACGCCCAGTTCAACGAGAATTTCCTGCACGATATCGTGGTCGCCAACGCTGGCGCCGCCGGTCGTGATCAGCACGTCCGGTGCATCGGCCAGAATGGCGCTGAGCTTGTCGCGCAAGGCTTTCCGGTCATCGCGGGCAATGCCGTGATCGGTCATGGTATGGGCATAGGGGGCCAGCATGGGCGCCAGCCCGAAGCTGTTGGAAGCAATGATCTGGTCAGGCCCCAGCGCCGCGCCGGGCAGGGCGAGTTCATCACCCGTCGCCAGCAGCGCAATACGCGGCCGTCGCGCCACGGTCAGCGTCGGGGTATTGGCTGCCGCGGCCACGGCAATCTGCATCGGGGTCAGTCGGACACCAGCTTCGATCAGCGTCTGGCCTGTAGTGAAGTCATTGCCCAGGGCCCGGATATTGCGCCCCGGCAAGGGCTCGATGCTGAACGACACCTGATCGCCGTCGAGCTGGGCCTGTTCCTGCATGATGACGGCATCGGCCCCTTCGGGGACCGGCGCACCGGTGAAAATCCGGACCGCTTCGTGCGGGCCCAGACGTCCGGCATAACTGGCCCCGGCCTGCGAAGTCCCCACGACCTTGAGGCTGTGACCTTCCATGATGTCAGCGGCCCCGACGGCATAGCCATCCATGGCGCTGGCATTGAAGGGCGGCTGGTCATGGCGGGCCTTGACCGGTTCGAGCAAGACCCGACCCGCCGCCGCATCCAGCGACACGGTTTCGCCGACCGGCGTCGGTACGCGCTTGAGAATGGCCGCAATGGCCTCTTCAACGGGGAGCAGGCTCATGCGCGCACGAAATCCCCGGACTTGCCGCCCGATTTTTCCATCAGGCAGATATCGGTCACCACCATGGCGCGATCAATCGCCTTGGCCATGTCATACAATGTCAGCGCCGCCGTGGAGGCAGCCACCAATGCTTCCATCTCGACCCCGGTCTGGCCGGTAGTTTCAGCCGTCGCCACAATCAGGATGGCATCTTCGCCATGTTCGGCAATCTCCACGCTGACCTTGGTCAGCGGGATGGGGTGGCACAACGGGATCAGCTCAGCGGTCCTTTTGGCCGCCATGATACCGGCAATCCGCGCTACCGCCAGCGCATCACCCTTTTTGAGGCTGCCGCCCATAATGGTGGCAATCGTCTGCGGCTGCCCGACAATACGAGCCTGTGCCACGGCGCGCCGCCGTGTTGCGGGCTTGTCGGCGATATCGACAATATGGGCTTCGCCCCGGGCATTGAGATGGGTGAGCCCGTCGGCCATCAGGGCGCAGCCTGCGCGGCGCCATGCAATAGCGCTCTGGTTGCCGCGGTCACATCGTCCTGGCGCATCAGGCTCTCGCCAACCAGAAAGCTGCCGATACCGGCTTCATGGTCGAGCTTGAGCAGGTGTTCGTGATTGACGATGCCGCTCTCGCTGACCAGTAGCGTCCCCTTGGGCACGCCAACGGCCAGATTGACCGAGGTTTCCAGCGTCGTCTCGAAGGTGCGCAGATTGCGATTGTTGATGCCAATGAACTCGGCGCCCAGCGCCACGGCCCGATCAAGCTCAAGCTGGTCATGCACCTCCACCAGCGCATCCATCTTCCACTCTTCGGCGGCATCGAGCAGGTAGCGAGCCACATCATCGCCCACGGCGGCCAGAATGATCAGAATGCAGTCCGCGCCCCAGGCGCGCGCCTCGGCCACCTGATAGGTCTCGAACAGAAAATCCTTGCGCAGCACGGGCAGTTTGACCGCCGCTCGGGCTTCCTTGAGAAAACGCGGCGAGCCCTGAAAGCTGGGCCGGTCGGTCAGCACCGACAGGCACGCGGCGCCGGCTGCTTCATAAGCCAGGGCGATTTCGGTTGGGTTGAAGTTCTCCCGGATCAGGCCCTTGGACGGACTGGCCTTCTTCACTTCGGCGATCAGCGCATATTCATCCTTGGCCCGCTTGGCCTTGATCGCCTTGATAAAGCCGCGCGTGGGCGCCTGATCGTGCGCCTGGGCCACCACTTCGGCCCAGGGCCGCATGGATTTGGCAGCGGCGATTTCCTCGCGCTTATAGGCTTCGATCTGTTTGAGAATATCGGTCATGCATCGCGTCCATTCGATACCGCCACCAGGCGGGTCAGTGTGTCCTTGGCCTTGCCGCTGTCAATCAGCTCGGCCGCCGCCGCTGCGCCTTCGCGCAGATCGGCCACCTTGTCGGCCACAATTAGCGCCGCGCCGGCATTGAGCAGCACGATATCGCGATAGGCGCCGCTCTGCCCGTCAAACAGGGCGTGGATGGCCTGGGCATTGTATTCGGGATCGCCACCCAGCAGATCCTTGGGATCGTGCTGTTTCAGGCCGGCCTGTTCCGGGCTCACTTCAAAGCTGCGCAGATCGCCATTGGCAATCTGGGCGACAAAGCTGGGGCCCGTCACCGTGATCTCGTCCAGCCCGTCGCTGCCATGCACCACCCAGGCCTTGATGGCGCGGTTGGCCAATAGCGCCGCGGCGACAGGCTCGACCCATTCGCGCGCGTAAACGCCCAGCATGTAACGGCGCACACCGGCCGGGTTGGACTGCGGACCGAGCAGGTTGAACATGGTGCGCACGCCCATTTCGGCGCGCGATGGCCCCACATGGCGCATCGCCGGATGGTGACTGGGCGCGAACATGAAGCCGATGCCGGCCTGGTTGATGCAGCGCGAAATGCCAGAGGGCTCGAGGTCAAGTTTGACGCCCAGCGCTTCGAGCGCCTGCGACGAACCCGATTTGGACGACAGCGCACGATTGCCATGCTTGGCCACTGGCACACCGGCTGCAGCCACCACGATTGCAGAGGCGGTCGAAATGTTCAGCGTGCCCATGCCGTCGCCGCCCGTGCCGACAATGTCTATGGCATCGGCGGGCGCCTCGACGGGCACCATCTGCTCGCGCAGGATCGACACCGCCGCAGCGATTTCGCCAACGGTCTCGCCCTTGATCCGCATGCCCATCAAAAAGGCGCCGATCTGGCTTGGTGTGGCCTCGCCAGCCATGATCACGCGCATCACATCGCGCATCTCTTCGCCCGTCAGGTTTTTGCGCTCGGCAATCTGGCTCAGTGCGGTCTTGATATCCATCACGCGGCCCTCTTCTGGTTGAAGTCGCGGGCGATGTTCAAGAAGTTCTGCAGCAAGGCATGACCATTTTCCGAGGCAATGCTCTCGGGATGGAACTGCACGCCATGAACGGGCAACGTCTTGTGTTGCATGCCCATGATCAGGCCATCCTCGGTGGTCGCGGTGACCTCGAGCACATCGGGCAGGGTTTCCGGCCGCACCGTCAGCGAGTGATAGCGCGTAGCCTCAAACCCCGCATTGAGCCCGCGGAACAGGCCCTTGCCGGTATGATTGATTTTGGAGGTCTTGCCATGCACCAGATGCGGCGCGCGGATCACCTCTCCACCCATGGCCTGTCCAATGGCCTGATGCCCCAGACAGACACCCAGCATCGGAATTTCGGCCTGGAAGCGCTCGATCACGGCCAGACAGATGCCGGCCTCATTGGGTGTGCAGGGGCCAGGCGACAGCACAATGGCGTCGGGCGCCCGTGCGGCGATGTCTTCAAGGGTAATCTTGTCGTTACGGACCACCGAAACATCGGCGCCCAGCTCGCCCAGAAAATGGACGAGATTGTAGGTAAAGCTGTCGTAATTATCGATGACGAGAGTGCGGGTCATGGTCTGGTTCCTGGCAGGTTTTTGTCAACTTCCGGCGGCCCCATCGGGCGCCACGGTCAGAAGCCGCCCCGCCATCGCTGCCTGTCAAATACCTGCCGCATCATTGTCCGATCCTTGCCTCGCCAGCATAGCGTAGCGCTTCCTCTGCCGCGCTGAAAAGGGCCCGGGCCTTGTTTTCGCATTCCATCTGCTCAAGCGCTGGCTGGCTATCGGCAACAATACCGGCGCCGGACTGTACATGCAGCTTGCCCTCTTTCAGGATCGCCGTGCGCAGCACGATGCAGGTGTCCATGGTGCCATCGGCACCAAAATAGCCCACGCAACCGCCATAGATACCGCGCCTGGATTTCTCCAGCTCGTCAATGATCTCCATCGCGCGCACCTTGGGCGCCCCCGATACCGTACCCGCCGGAAAGCCCGCCGACAGGGCGTCAACGAAATCGTATTGCGGGTCGAGCTCGCCCACCACATTGGAGACGATGTGCATGACGTGCGAATAGTATTCGAGGAAGAACTTGTCGGTGACCTTGACCGTGCCGATCTTGGCCACGCGCCCCACATCATTGCGGCCCAGATCAAGCAGCATCAGATGCTCGGCCAGCTCCTTGGGGTCGCTCATCAGCTCGGCCGCCATCTCCGCGTCCTTGCTCGGCGTTGCGCCACGCTTGCGCGTCCCCGCGATCGGGCGAATGGTGACCTCGCCATCCTGCACCCGCACCAGAATTTCCGGGCTCGATCCGGCGACAGCGAAATCGCCGAAATCCAGGAAGTACATATAGGGGCTGGGATTGGTCCGACGCAGGGCACGATACAGCGCTGTGGGCGGCAGGTTGAAGTCGGCCGAAAAACGCTGGCTCAACACCACCTGAAAGATATCGCCGGCCGTGATGTATTCCTTGGCCCGCGCCACCATGGCGAAATACTCATCGCGACTGGTATTGCTGGTGACCGCAATGCTTTCCAGATCGGGCAGGGCCGGGGTGGCGGGCATGGCACGGCCCAGCCGCGCAATCGCGTCATCGATCCGCGCCTGAGCCGCTTCATGAGCCTGCCGGGCCGAAACACCGTCACGCACATAGACCGGCGCGGTCAGATAGAGCTCATCCTTGAGCGTGTCGAAGATCGCCAGCAGCGATGGGCGCATCAACACAGCTTCAGGCGTCTGCAGATGGTCTGGATTGCTGTCGGGCAGCACTTCCATATAGCGCACCATCTCATAGCCCAGATAGCCATAGACGCCGGCCGACTGCGGCGGCAATCCCTTGGGCATGTCGATCTGGCTGCCTGCGACCAGCTCGCGCAAGGCGTCGAGGGGCAGCGCGTCAACCGGCTCAAAGCTGGTATCGTCGAGCTGCGCGCGCCGGTTGATGGTGGCCGCCCCGGCCTCAACCTTGAGGATCACATCGGGCTGGGTACCAATGATCGAGTAGCGCCCACGCACGGCCGCGTCCTGCACGGATTCCAGCAGAAACGTGTTCTTGCGGCCCTCGGCGAGCTTGAGATAGGTGCCAATCGGCGTTTCGAGGTCGGCCACGATGCGCCGCCAGACGATCTGCGATTTCCCGGCATTGTATTGCTCAGAGAAGCGCTGAAAATCGTCGTCGCCCATCGTGATATGTCCAGTTTCGAGTTGATCCGGCCTGATTTACAGGCCGGAAGTGAGAGCCAGCGTCTGCTGCAGGGCCTGCTGATTGATCCGCAGGCCGGCATCATCGCGGATGGCTGTGACGAAGTCGCCATAGATGCCGATACGCGCCTCGTTCTCAAGGCTTGCCTGGGCACCGGGGTCGAGCGGGCCTTCGGCGGGGGTCGCAGCGACCACCTGGAACACGATATGCTCGCCCGACTGGTTCAGCGCCGAACCATGATGCTCGGCACCGCCGGCAAAGGCTGCGGCGGCCACCACGCTGTCGACGCTGCCATCGGCAGCACCAAATCGCGTAAACGGCGAGCTCAGCTGAGGGAACACATTGTAGCTGGCCGCAACATCGGCAAGCGGCGTCCCGGCATCAAGCTTGGCCACGGCATCAGCACGGGCCGCCAACAGGGCATCATTGGTGCGCTGCGCGGTCACAGCAGCGGCGACCGCATCACGGACCTCATCCAGTGTCTGGTCCCGCGCCGGCTCAATCGCCGTCAGGTCGAAGTAGAGGTTGCCACTGCCAGCCAGCGGAATGGCCGCTGTCAGTTGGCCTTCCTCGGCCTTGAAGATGGCCTGGCTGATGCGCCCGGCGTCTTCACTGGCAAGATCCGGCAGGATGTTCAACTCGGTACCGCTGGCGGTCACATCAGCCTGATAGAGATCAAGGCCAAAGCGATCCGCAATTTCGGTCAGCGGACGGAACGCTGCGCGCAGCTCTTCCACCTGATCCTGCACATCGGCGATCTCGTTGCGGGCCTGGGTACGCGCCAGACCCTGTGCAATCTGCTCGCTGACTTCATCCAGGCTCGGCACGCCGCCCGGCTCGATGGCCGAAACATGCACCGCACGCTTGCCCGTCACGCCATCGATGATGGCAAAGCCACCTTCGCTGACGCCATAGGCGGCACGGGCCAGATTGCCGTCATTGATTTCGCTCTCGGCCAGTGTGCCCAGACCGGTTGCGCTCAGGCCATTATCGGCCAGCAGCGTTTCAAACGGTGTGCCAGCGGCTTGACCAGCTTCAAAGGCGGCAACCTGTTCGTCATTGAGCACGACCTGTTCGATCGTGCGGCGCTCCGGCTTGGTCAACCCGTCCTTGGTGCGCTCATATTCTGCGGCAATGGCGTCCGCTGCAATGGTCTTGGTTGCTGCCAGATCGGCTGGCGACAGGCGCAGCATCTGAACGGTGCGTGTCTCAACAGTGCGGAACTCGACCTGGTTCTCTTCGAGATAGGCTGCCAGTTCCTCTTCGCTCGGCGCTGCCGGCGTTTCGATATTGGTGTCACCCAGCACGAAGAAATCGATCGTACGCTGATCACCCACATAGCGATTGATCAGCTTGGAGGCAGTCTCGGGCAGGGTAGTGTCACCAAACAGGCTCAAAATCAGCTGCTGGCGACGCGCAGCATCGCCCTGATCCTGGAAATATTCAGCTTCCGTCAGCCCGCTCTGGCGCAATACCTGGGTAAAGGCGTTTGGATCGAACGTGCCCAGCGTGCCCTGGAAGGAAGGATCAGCCCGCAACATTTCGCTGAGCTTATCCTCCGAAACGCCCAGACCGAACGTGCTCGCCATCTGATCGAGCGCCGCATCCTGCGCCAGATCCTGCAGCACCATTGAGGGAATACCCAGATTGACGGCCTGCTCGGCAGTTGGCACCGAACCGAGCTGCTGTGCTACCTGATTGATCTGACGCTGATAGGCGCGCAGGAAGGTCCGCGAATTGATCTCCGCGTCGCCCACGCGGGCCACCGTATTGGTGCCCAGATCAGTGATCACATTGTTGATGCCGAATCCGGCTACACCAACCAGAAGGAACGCCCCCATGATCTTTCCGGGCCAGGATTTTGCAAAACCGCGCAAACTATCGAGCATATCGGACGTTCCGTTTCAGAGACTTGGGCCTTTACCGCAATGGCGGCAGGGCATTAGTAATCCATTTTGACAGCCGGGGTTAGGGCAAAGCCCGTTCCGGTGCAAGAGGCAGGAGTAGCAAACAGTGACCACGACAATCTCGCCGCTTATCGCAGGCAACTGGAAAATGAACGGATTGCGTGGCTCGCTGGACGAGCTGACAGCCCTTGCCGGCATGCTGACCACCGGTGAAGCGCCCCGCGCGCTGGTGGTGATCTGCCCACCCGCAACAATCCTGTCCGAAGTGGTCCATCAAGGCGCCACAGCGGGCATTCTGGCCGGTGGTCAGGATTGCCACACCGAATCCCACGGCGCCCATACCGGCGATATCTCGGCCGGCATGCTGGCTGACGCCGGTGCACAATATGTCATCGTCGGCCATTCCGAGCGCCGCGCCGATCATGGTGAAACCGACGCCCAGGTCTGCGCCAAGGCCGAAGCCGCCATCGGTGCAGGCCTCAAGCCGATCATCTGCGTCGGCGAAACCGAATCCCAGCGTGACAGCGGCGACGCGGAAAACGTCGTGGCCGCTCAGCTTGCCGGCTCAATCCCCGAGGCCGCCAGCCAGCATGAAGTCATCATTGCCTATGAACCCATCTGGGCCATCGGCACCGGTCGCACCCCGACCATTGAAGACATTGCCAGCATGCACGCCGCGATCCGCGAAAAACTCACGGCGCGCTTCGCCGAAAAGGGCCCATCCATTCGCATTCTCTATGGTGGTTCGCTCAAGCCGCAGAACGCCCGCGAAATCCTGGCCGTGGAAAACGTCAATGGTGGGCTCGTTGGTGGCGCCAGCCTCTTGGCAAAAGACTTCTACACCATTATCTCCGCCGTATGACGCCGTGAGCGCCAAGGGCTGGTCGGAAATTCCGCCCGGCCTCTGGCATTTGCGGACGCAGGCGTGTATGACGCGCCATCTTTTGACAGACCAATAGACTGAGACACCATGGCGAATGTCCTGATTGTGGCCTATCTGCTGATCGTTCTGGCGCTGATTGCAGTTATCCTGCTGCAGCGTTCCGAGGGCGGCGCGCTGGGCATTGGCGGTGGTGGCGGCGGCGGCGGCCTGATGACGGCCCGCGGCTCGGCGAATCTGCTGACCCGCACCACGGCCATCCTGGCGGCCCTGTTCTTTGCAACAGCGATTGGCCTGACCGTACTGAGCGAACTCGATCGCGGCACCTCCAGCATTCTGGACCGTGCAGTGACCACTGACGGCGAAGAAGCCCCGGGCAGCGTGCTCGATGCGCTCAATTCGCTGCAGGGTGACGACACCAGCGATCTGCCGGTGCCGACCACTGAAACAACGCCAGCGGCCCCTGCTGCCGAGACTGCGCCGGCAGAACCTGCCGCTGCGACCGACAGCAATGCCAGCTTGCCGGTGCCCGATGCACCTGCCGAAACGCCGGCAGCTCCGGCGACGAACTAACTGCCGCAAGGCACGACGATTGAGGGGGATGGCAACATCCCCTTCTTCTTTTTGTGTAGAGCCGCACGTGGCCTCTACGAATCGATGCTGATGTGATTAAGGTGAGCGCCCATGGCTCGGTACGTATTCATCACCGGAGGCGTGGTCTCCTCATTGGGTAAAGGTCTTGCATCGGCAGCGCTCGGCGCGGTCTTGCAAGCGCGCGGCTACAAGGTTCGCCTGCGCAAGCTTGACCCCTATCTCAACATCGATCCGGGCACGATGTCGCCCACCCAGCACGGCGAAGTCTTTGTCACCGACGATGGTGCCGAAACCGATCTGGATCTGGGGCACTATGAGCGCTTCACCGGTCGTGCGGCCAACAAGCGCGACAACATCACCACCGGCCGCATCTATTCCGACATTCTGGCGCGTGAGCGCAAAGGCGAATATCTCGGCGCCACCGTGCAGGTCATTCCCCATGTGACCGACGCCATCAAGAACTTCGTGCTTGAGGGCAATGAGGATTTTGACTTCGTGCTGGTCGAGATCGGCGGCACGGTTGGCGACATTGAAGGCCTGCCATTCTTTGAAGCCATCCGTCAGTTGGGCAATGATCTGCCGCGCGGCGACACCTGCTATCTGCATCTGACGCTGATGCCCTACATTCCCTCGGCGGGCGAGCTTAAGACCAAGCCAACCCAGCACTCGGTCAAAGAACTGCGCTCGATCGGCATCGCACCCGACGTGCTGCTGGTGCGCTGCGATCGGCCAATCCCCGAAGGCGAAAAGAAGAAGCTGTCGCTGTTCTGTAACGTGCGTGAAAGCGCCGTTATTCAGGGGCTCGACGTCAGCTCGATCTATGACGTGCCGCTGGCCTATCACCATGAGGGCCTTGATCGCGAAATCCTGGCCACCTTTGGCATCAAGGACGCACCTGAGCCACAGCTCAAGGCCTGGGAAGAAGTTTCGGCCCGTCTGCACAACCCCGAAGGCGAAGTGAACATCGCCATCGTGGGCAAGTATACCGGCCTCAAGGACGCCTATAAGTCGCTGTCCGAAGCCCTCAACCACGGTGGCATTGCCAACAAGGTCAAGGTCAACCTGCAGTGGATCGATTCCGAGGTCTTCGAGCGCGACGATCCGGCACCCTATCTCGAGCACGTCCATGGCATTCTGGTGCCCGGCGGCTTTGGCGAGCGCGGTTCGGCCGGCAAGATCGAAGCGGCCCGCTTTGCCCGCGTCAAGGATGTCCCGTATTTCGGCATCTGCTTCGGCATGCAGATGGCCTGTGTTGAGGCTGCCCGCAACACCGCAGGCATCAAGAACGCATCCTCGACCGAATTCGGCCCCACCAAGGAGCCCATCGTCGGCATCATGACCGAATGGGTGAAGGGTAATGACACCGAAAAGCGCGCCACCGAAGGCGATCTGGGCGGTACCATGCGTCTGGGCGCCTATCCCGCGCAGCTCACCCGTGGCAGCCGCGTCGCCGATATCTATGGCACCACGCGCATTTCCGAGCGCCATCGTCACCGCTACGAGGTGAACATGGATTACCGCAAGCTGCTCGAAAAGAACGGCCTGCTGTTCTCCGGCGTTTCGCCCGATGGCAAGCTGCCCGAAATTGTCGAGCGCACCGACCATCCCTGGTTCATTGGCGTGCAGTTCCACCCCGAACTGAAGTCCAAGCCGTTTAAGCCCCATCCATTGTTCGCCAGCTTCATCGCGGCAGCCATGGATCAGAGCCGCCTGGTCTGATGGAACTGCGGACGGAGCGCCTCACGCTTCGTCACCCAACACAGGATGATCTCGGGCCGCTGTTTGAGATCATGTCCAACCCCGCCGCCATGCGGTTTTGGTCTACGCTGCCGCACGCCAGCTTCGAGGTGACCCGGCTCTGGCTCGAGCGGATGATCGCCAACAACCAGTCGGAAGGCCATCAGTTCCTCATCCTGCTTGATGACGGGATTATTGGCGAAGTGGGCAGCTGGCGCCCGCCCGATTTCGGTTTCATCCTCCATCCCGATTTCTGGGGGCAGGGGATCGCCACCGAGGCCGCCCGCGCGGTGATCGGCCACATCTTCGCTGTCACCGACACGCCTGATCTGCAGGCCGATGTCGATCCGCGCAATGCCGCCTCGCTACATGTCCTGGCGCGCCTGGGTTTTGTTGAAACCGGTCGGGCTGCCAACACGTTCCTGCTGGGCGAGCAATGGTGCGACAGCATCTATCTGGCATTGCCGCGGCCACATGTGCCGCTCTGAGTATTTGGCGCCCTGGCGGACGCCATGTTAGCCAAGGGTGTCGAACCCGTGGAGACACCAATGGCCGAGATCATCAATCTGCAAAAGGTGCGCAAGCAGCGCGCCCGGGCTGACAAGGCCGAACAGGCCGAGCAGAACCGCATCAAGTTCGGCCGCACCAAGGCCGAAAAACAACTGACCGCCGCCGAACAGGCGCTGGCCGACAAGCGCATTGACGGCCACAAGCGCGACGACGAAGACTAGGGAGAATACCATGAGCAAGGTTGTCGTCATCGGCGCCACCGGTCACATCGGCACCTATCTGGTGCCGCGTCTTGCCATGGCAGGCCATCAGGTCATCGCTGTCAGTCGCGGCGTCGCCAGGCCCTATCAGGCCAATGCGGTCTGGTCCCATGTCGAGACCTTGCAGATCGACCGGCAGGCCGAAGAGGCCAAGGGCAATTTCGGCACCACCATTGCCAATCTGAATGCCGATATCGTCATTGACCTGATCTGTTTCACCCGCGCCAGCAGCGACCAGCTTGCCGATGCGCTGGAGCACAATGTCAGCCACCTCATCCATGTCGGCACTATCTGGACCCACGGGACCGCTGCGGTCGTGCCCACGCTGGAATCAGCGGTCAAATATCCCTTCGGTGACTACGGGGTACAAAAGGCCGATATCGAGGCAGACCTGTTGCGCCGCGCCCATCGGCGCAATTTCCCCGTCAGCATCGTTCATCCCGGCCATATCGTCGGTCCGGGCTGGGCGCCGCTCAATCCGGCTGGCCATTTCAATCCGGCGGTGTTTTCCGCCATCGCCGCCAACCAGAGGCTCAGCCTGCCCAATTTCGGGCTTGAAACCGTCCACCACGTCCATGCCGATGATGTTGCCCAGGTGATTTTGGGCGCCATGGACAATCATGCCGCATCGATGGGCGAGAGCTTCCACGCGGTCTCTTCAGGGGCATTGACCCTGCGCGGCTATGCCGAAGCCATGTATCGCTGGTTCGGTCACGAGCCCAATCTGGACTTCGCCCCCTTTGCTCAATGGGCCGCCGAACAGAATCCCGACGAGGCTGATGCCACGCGCGAGCATATTGCCCGCTCGCCCAATTGCTCGATCGAAAAGGGCAGGCGATTGCTCGGCTACGCCCCGCGCTACACCTCGCTCGAGGCCGTGCAGGAAGCGGTGACCTGGCTCATAAGCGAAGGACAGGTCACCACGCAGGTCAGCTAGACGTTACCAGTTCACCGCGCACACGCTGCCATGCGGTTTGAACTGCAGGCTGTCGGCGGTGTATTCGAAGATCTCCAGCTTGACGCCATTGGGGTCGGCCATCCAGGCCTGCCAGGTCCCGTCCACGCCGCGCTTCTTGTCGGTGATGGTCACGCCCTGGCTGCGCACATGGGCCAGTAACCCGTCCATATCTTCGGTCTCGAGGCAGATATGGTTGATCTGATTGGTCTCGTCGAAACTGGAATTGGCCTTGCTGAACACCTCGATGAAGGTGCGGGCGCCCAGATCGAGGTAATAGCCGATCCGTTCTTCACCCCGCATGAAGGTAAAGGCGGTCGGGATACCCAGCACGTCGCGATAGAAAGCCTCGGTGGCTGCAAGATCGTGGGCGAAGATACAGGCATGTGCCACCTGCTTGATGAACGATTTGGCCATTCCGGCTCCTCCATGTGTTGAAAGTGGTATTAACGATAATCCGACGGTCAGACAATCGGATAAGCGCCAAACTGCCGTCCAAACACCGACTAAAGTCGCATTTTTTCCGGCTGCCCTCTTTTCCTTGTCATAGCTGAGGGCTAACAGAGAGCCACCAATCGAGCGAACCCATACAAGAAGGGCTTTCCATGTCTTCAATCATCCACGTCAACGGCCGCCAGATCTATGACAGCCGCGGCAACCCCACGGTAGAAGTTGATGTGGTGCTTGACGACGGCAGCTTCGGCCGCGCCGCTGTGCCCTCGGGCGCGTCTACCGGTGCCCATGAAGCCGTCGAGTTGCGCGATGGTGGCAAGAAGTACTCCGGCAAGGGCGTGACCCAGGCCGTCGAGAACGTCAACACCGCCATCTTCGACGAAATCCAGGGCATGGATGCGCTTGATCAACTGGCCGTCGACCAGGCCATGATCGACCTTGATGGCACCCCCAACAAGTCGCGCCTGGGCGCCAACGCCATTCTGGGCGTATCGCTGGCCGTGGCCAAGGCCGCTGCTGAATCGAGCGAGCTGCCCTTTTATCGCTATATTGGTGGCCCGAACGCCCATGTGCTGCCCGTGCCGATGATGAACATCATCAATGGCGGCGAGCATGCCGATAACCCCATCGACATGCAGGAATTCATGATCCTGCCCGTGGGCGCGGAAAACCTGGCTGATGCCGTCCGCATCGGTTCGGAAATCTTCCACACCCTCAAAAAGGGTTTGTCTGCCGAAGGCTTCAACACCTCGGTTGGCGACGAAGGCGGCTTCGCCCCCAATCTGAAATCGGCTGACGAAGCCCTCGGCTTCATCATGCGCTCGATCGAAAAAGCCGGCTACAAGCCCGGTGAGGACGTGTTCCTCGGCCTCGATTGCGCGGCAACCGAATACTTCAAGAACGGCAAGTACGAGATGGTCGGCGAGGGCAAGTCGCTCTCCTCGGAAGAAAACGTCCGTTTCCTGGCCGATCTGGCTGCCCGCTACCCGATCATCACCATTGAAGACGGCATGGGCGAAGACGACTGGGAAGGCTGGAAAGCCCTGACCGACGCCATTGGCGACAAGGTGCAGCTGGTCGGTGACGATCTGTTCGTGACCAATACCGAGCGCCTCGTATCGGGCATCAAGATGGGCGTTGCCAACTCCATCCTGGTCAAGGTCAATCAGATCGGCTCGCTTTCGGAAACCCTCAACGCCGTCGATACCGCGCACCGCGCCGGTTACACCTCGGTGATGTCGCATCGTTCGGGCGAAACCGAAGACTCCACCATTGCCGATCTGGCGGTCGCGCTGAACTGCGGTCAGATCAAGACCGGCTCGCTGAGCCGTTCGGATCGTCTGGCCAAGTACAACCAGCTGATCCGCATCGAAGAGCAGCTTGGCTCTTCGGCCAAGTATGCCGGCTATTCGGTCGTCAAGGGCCGCTAATATGAACGATGACGAGGTCGCCCTTACAGGCGGCAACGTCAACCAATCTGTCGTGCGCGTCGGCGATTCCGTCCGACGCGCACAGACGCCCGCCAGCCCCGCCATTCACCGGCTGCTGCGCCATCTGGAGGCCAAGGGCTTCACTGGCGCCCCACGCTTCCGCGGCATCGATGAACAGGGCCGCGAAACGCTCTCCTTCATTGCCGGCGCCGTAAACGACACCGCGCACCTCTGGACTGAAGATCCGCCGCTACTCGCAGGCGCCAGACTGCTGCGCGCCTATCATGATGCGACAGCTGATTTTGTCACCGGGCCGGACGATGTGTGGGCCTATCGCCATCCCGATCCGACCCGACACGAGGTCATCAGCCACAACGACTTTGCGCCCTACAATCTGGTCTTTGCCGACGGCGTGCCCATCGCCGCCATCGATTTCGATCTGGTGGGACCTGGGCCGCGCCTGCGTGATCTGGCCTACGCCGCCTACTGGATGGTGCCGCTCTCGTTTGGGGCAGGGGATATGCGCGCCCCTGCCATGCACGATCTCGCTGAAGGCTCCCGTCGTCTCAAGGCATTCTGCCAGGCTTATGGCGTCGCCACCGATACCGCACTTCTCGATTGGGTTGCAGCCGTGCTGCATGACATGGGCGACCCGACATTCGCGACAGCTATGGTCGGCCCTGCCGTCGCCGCGCGCCTGCAGCTGGACGGTCACTTCGATCACTGGCATCGCGAACGCGATGCCTTCCACGCTAAGCGCCAAAACCTCGCCGCAAATCTCGAATTGTAAAGCACACTTGACACACTTTCGAACCGCGCCTATGTAAAGCACACTTTACAAATCACGAGGATGACCATGATGTACAAGCAAGCCAACAGGCGCTTTCTCACGGTGATGATGAGTGCCATGGCGCTGTTCCTGCTGTTCAGCCTGCTGATCGACTGGAGCAACAGAAACCTTGAACTAGCCGCGCCAATCCTGTGGGCCGCAAGCCTGGTCCCGATTGCCGCCTTGCTGACAACCCTCTGGGCACATTGGCGTTTTGTCACTGAAATAGACGAGTTCTTGCGCAGCATTCAGATCAAGGCGATCTTCGTCGGCCTGGCCGTCATCCTGATCCTGGTATCAAGCTGGGGCTATCTCGAACGTTATGTCGACGCCCCCACGCTACCCATGTTCTGGCTCAACCCGATCTACTGGATAGCCTATTCCTGTGCGGCGATGGTCTTCTCGCGCCGCGAAGGAGCCCCCCTTTGAGGAACCGCCTCAAGGAGTTGCGCACGGCGCAGGGCTGGTCGCAGGCGGTGATGGGAGAAAAGCTCGACGTATCCCGGCAGTCCATCATCGCCATAGAGAGCGGCAGGTTTGACCCGTCGCTCCCTCTGGCCTTCAAGATCGCGCGCCTGCTCGGAGAGCCCATCGAATCCGTTTTTCAGGACGACGCGACCCAGCAGCCGTAACCGCGCCCTTACTGGAACGCGGTCTCGGCAAAGCTGCGCAGCTTGCGTGAATGCAAGCGCTCTGCCGGCTGATCACGCAGGATTTCCATGGCGCGCAGGCCAATCTGCAGATGCCGGTTGATCTGGGTGCGGTAGAAGTCCGAGGCCATGCCGGGCAGCTTGAGTTCACCATGCAACGGCTTGTCGGAGACGCAGAGCAGGGTGCCATAGGGCACGCGGAAGCGGAAACCATTGGCGGCGATGGTCGCCGATTCCATGTCCAGCGCGACCGCACGCGACTGGCTCAACCGCTGGGTGATCTCGGCCTGATCGCGCAGCTCCCAGTTGCGATTATCAAACGTCGCCACTGTGCCGGTGCGCATGATCTTCTTGGTCTCGATGCCCTCGGTCTCTGTGATCTCGTGCACCGCCTGCTCAAGGGCAACCTGCACTTCGGCCAGCGCCGGGATCGGCACCGACAGTGGCAGATCAGCGTCGAGCACGTGATCTTCACGCACATAGGCGTGCGCCAGCACGTAATCGCCCAGCTCCTGCGAATTGCGCAGGCCCGCGCAATGGCCCAGCATGATCCAGGCATGGGGCCGCAGCACCGCGATGTGGTCGGTGATCGTCTTGGCGTTGGACGGCCCCACGCCGATATTGACCATGGTGATGCCCCGGCCATTGGCCGCGGTCAGGTGATAGGCCGGCATTTGCGGTGCACGCGCCGGCGAGGTGCCCTCAACCTTGCCGCCCGTCAGCGCATTGTCGGTGACCACATTGCCCGGCTCGATAAAGCTCTCGTAATGCGTATGCCCGTCAGCCAGGTACTGCTTGGCGACGCGGCAGAACTCATCGATGTAGAACGCGTAATTGGTGAAGATCACGAAGTTCTGGAAATGGCTGGCATCGGTGCCGGTGTAGTGGCTCAGCCGGAACAGCGAATAGTCGACGCGCGGTGCCGTGAACGCTGCCAGCGGGTAGGGTCCGCCGCGCGGCGGCACGAAGGTGCCATTGGCAATTTCGTCATCGGTATTGCCCAGATCGGGCGCGTCGAACACATCGCGCAGCGGAATGTTGAGCGCATTGAGCGCTTCGCCATCGATCCGTTCATTGGCCGGCACGGCAAAGTGCAGCGGAATCGGTGTGTCCGACTCGCCAATATCGATCGTGCCGCCATGGTTTTTCAGGATCACCGTGAACTGCTCGATAAAATAGGTGCGGAACAGGTCCGGTGCCGTGACCGTGGTGCGATAGATGCCCGGCGTATGCAGGAAGCCATAGGGCAGGGTGCTCTCGCTGCGGCTGTAGCTTGTCGAACGCACCTCGATCTGCGGATAGCAGGCCCGCACCCGCTTGGCCGGCACGGTTCCCTTGGTCAGCGCCGCCAGATGCTCGCGGATAAAGCCGGTATTGCGGTGATAGAGCTCGGCCAGATAGGCCCACGCCTTCTCAGGATCGGTGAAGGATTGCGTTTCGGCACGTGGTGGGCTGATGGTCATTTTCTTGCTCTTTCATCTCGTGGGTTCCGGATTGAACCCCCGTCGGCGGAATCGTGTTGCACATCCGGCAACGATTAGCCTTTCCTGATGACAGCTTCTCGACGCCGCTTCAACTCCAGCCCTGATATCGGGGGCTTTTCACATCGGAGTGATTGCCACTTTTCTCGCCGCAATTGCGCACCATCTTGAGGATCAGTTCACTGGCATAGCAAACGACCCATGCAACCGGTGAGCCAGGAGTGCCGCGTTGGCCGCTTGTCCCCCAAGCCCTCAACAGTGCGGTAGGCCGGCATTCCCAAGGGCCACCAGGACAGAGATGTTCCGGTGGCCCTTTCAATGCTCAACATAACGCGCTTTGGTTGCCACCACCGACCGCCGCGCCAACTCTTCCAAAACGCTCAGGTCGATATCGGCGAGCCGCTTGACGTACAAGCACGCCTTGGCCATGCGGTGCTTGCCCAGCCGGGCCAGCAATGCGGTGATTTCCGCCGCATCGGCGTCTTCGGAACAGCCCATCAGATAAAGGCTGAACGCAGCCTTGCGCGGGGCAAAACCGATCAGAAACGTGTCTCCCTCGTGTCCGCTGGCATAGCGATAGTGATACTGGCCAAACCCCACCATGGTACCCCACAGCACGGGCGGTTCGCCCGTCACCTCACCCATCAACGCGATCAGCGTTTCGCTATCGGCGCGCTTGGTCGCATCGGGCACCTGCGCAATGAAGGCGTCGACGTCACCACTATGCGGTCTGGTCTTCTGTTCCGGCATGGCTGGCTCCCTCCCATTTTGCTGGCAAAACCATAGACGAGCGTCTCCGCATTTCCTATTGCTGCGCCCAACGGTCCAACCGGCCGATCCCAACACTGATTGAACCCTATGGAGGTGTCACATGGCAGCCAAGATCATCGACGGTAAGAGCTTCGCCGAAGGTCTGCGCGGTCGCATTGCCGACCATGTGGAACGCCTCAAGACCGAACACGGCATCACCCCGGGTCTGGCCGTGGTCATTGTTGGTCACGATCCGGGCAGCCAGGTCTATGTCGCCCAGAAGGCCAAGCAGACTGTCGCCGTGGGCATGCATTCGGAAAAATACGAACTGCCCGAAACCGTCAGCGAGGCTGAGGTGCTGGCGCTGGTGCAAAAGCTCAATGCCGATCCCGCCATCCACGGCATCCTCGTGCAATTGCCGGTGCCCGACCATATCGATTCCAAGAAGATCATCGAAACCATCGATCCCGCCAAGGACGTCGACTGCTTCACCCCCGCCAGTGTCGGCAAGCTGGCGATTGGCCTGCCGGGCCCGGTCTCCTGCACCCCATTGGGTTGCCTGATGCTGCTGCGCGACCAGTTGGGTGACCTCTCGGGCAAGCACGCCGTGGTGGTGGGTCGCTCCAATCTGGTGGGCAAGCCCATCGCCCAATTGTTGCTGCGCGAGAACTGCACCGTCACCATGGCCCATTCACGCACTCAGGATCTGCCATCCATCGTGCGCCAGGGCGATATTGTCATCGCCGCTGTCGGCCGTCCCGAAATGATCAAGGGTGACTGGATCAAGCCGGGGGCCACCGTGATCGATGTTGGGATCAACCGCATCGACGCCCCCGAGCGCGGCGCGGGCAAGACACGCCTGCTCGGCGACGTTGATTTCGCACAGGCGTCGGAAGTCGCCGGTGCGATTACCCCGGTCCCGGGTGGCGTTGGACCCATGACCATTGCCTGCCTGCTGGCCAATACCGTCACCACAGCCTCGTTGATCAATGGTCTGGTGCCCCCCAGCGATCTGACCGCGTAAGGTCCGTCCGGTGAGTGCAGGCAGTCACGATCCCGGCGGCAAGGTGCGCCTGGCATTGATGCCGGGCGTGCGCGGCGATGCGCGCTTCAGCGCCGACGGCCGCTATCGCCAGCTAATGCGGCGTTGGACCGGCGATGCGTTCCCTGATCGTTACGTATTGTTCATCGGCATGAACCCCAGCACCGCCGACGCCGAGGTCAATGATCCCACCTGCGCCCGCGAGTGGAGCTTCACGCAGCGCGAAGGCTATGACGCCATGGTCAAGGCCAATGTCGGCGACTATCGCGCCACCGATCCCAAAATGCTGCTGGCGCCGGGCGTCGAGGCTGTGTCGCCAGACAACCTGCCCACCATCCGCCAGGTCGCGGCGGACGCGGCCCTGGTGGTGCTGTGTCACGGCAAGCTCAACAAGGCGCTGGCACCAGCGGGCAGGGCACTGGTGGCGGCACTTCAGGCCGACGGCACCGATCTCTGGTGCTTTGGTACCAATGCCGACGGTTCACCCAAGCATCCGCTCTATTTACGCGCCGACACCCCGCTGCGCCGCTTCACGATCGGCTAGAGCCGGCTGCGGCCCTTCAGCTTGGCTTCGATGACCGGCAGCACCTGTTCGGCCGCTGCACGGCCCTCGGCGATCGATTCTCCCGCCCGGTGGAAATCCATCAGCCCGATATCGGCCACCCGCGGCATGACCATGGCGTGCGGCGGCTCGCCCGCAAGCCGTGAGCGGGTGATGTGGTCCTGCATGATGTCGATGGCATTGGTCAGCACGTCGAAATAACCCGGTGTCGGGCTGCCCGTCCCGAAAAAGCTCAGCGACGACATTTTCGACTGCACCGAAGTGGGGATAGACGCGATCAATTCCATCAGGCTTTCAGGCTTGGCCACCGTGTCCGACCTGTCGGCATCATCGGCCGCTGGATCGGCTTCCATCACCAGACGACGCCCCAACAGGTCCTCATTCAGATTGACCGCAATGATGAAGTCGGCGCCCATGGCCCGGCACACCGAGACCGGGATCGGGTTGACCAGCCCGCCATCGGACAGCCAGCGCCCGTCCAGCTTGGTGGGGCTGAACAGGCCGGGCATGCCGATAGAGGCGCGCACCGCCGTCGCCAGCGACCCCGATTGCAGCCAGATTTCCCGGCCCGTGCTGATATCGGTTGCCACAGCCGCAAAGGGGAGTTTGAGGTCTTCGATCTTGTCGGGCAGGCCCAGCCCGGTCAGCCACTTCACGATGTGAACGCCATCCACCAGCCCGCCGGCCAGCAGCCCCACATCGATCATCGCCGCAACGGCACGCCAGTCAGCCCCCATGGCCCAGTCGCGCAGCGCGTCCAACCGTCCGCTGGCATAGACCGAACCGACCAGCGCGCCCATCGACGTGCCACAGACAATGTCGGGTTTGATGCCAGCCTCGGTCAGCACATCGAGCACGCCAATATGGGCCCAGCCGCGCGCTGCGCCGCTGCCCAGCGCCAGCGCAATGGACGGTTTGGCCATGATCGATCTCCCAACGCTATTTTGCCCACGATAGGCGAGGGCGTCAGCCGGGGAAAGGGACGCTAGGCCGCATCCGCCAGATAGAACAGCCGCGCCACGGTATGATCGCGCAGCGCCTGTGCCGGTAGCTTTCCGGTCAGCGCCGCCACGACAACGGCGGGATCCGGCACTGCGCTGGCGTCGACGACTACCCGCGTGAAGGCCGGTCGCAGCCCCCGCTTGGCGCTTTCAAGCAGATCATAGAGCATCGCGCGCACATCGGTACGCGTCGCGCAGGCCACGCAATGCTGCCCATCGGGGTGGCCGTGCCCGCTATTGGCAGGCAAGCGGAGCAGGGCGGTATCGGCGTCCAGCGCCAGCAACTGCCCTGCCTTGGTCACGACGGTCACCGGAATGGGTTCAACCCTGGCCATGCTTACTCCGCCGCCACGATAGCCGGGCCGGGAATGTAGTTCAGGATCGGCCCGAGCCAGCGTTCGACCTCTTCGACCGGCATGCCCTTGCGGGCGGCATAATCGAGCACCTGATCGCGTTCCACCTTGGCCACGCCGAAGTAGTAGGCATCGGGATGCGCGTAGTAAAAGCCCGACACCGACGAGCCGGGCCACATCGAAAAGCTCTCCGTCAGCGTGACGCCGGCATTCTTTTCAGCGTCCAGCAGCTTGAACAACGTGGTCTTTTCTGTGTGATCGGGCTGGGCTGGATAGCCCGGCGCCGGGCGAATGCCGCGATAGGTTTCCTGTGCCAGCTCTTCGGGGGTCTGCGTTTCGTCGGCAGCATAACCCCACAGCTCGCGCCGCACCCGCGCATGCATCATTTCAGCCAGTGCCTCGGCAAAGCGATCCGCCAGCGCCTTGACCAGAATGGACGAATAATCGTCGTTCTGCTTCTCGAACCGCTCGGCAATTGCCACTTCTTCAAGCCCGGCGGTGACCACGAAGGCGCCCATGTAGTCGGCCTTGCCGCTATCAACCGGTGCCACGAAATCGCTCAGCGCCATATTGGGCTTGCCATCGCGCTTGCTCAACTGCTGGCGCAGGGTGAACAGGGTTGCCAACTCTTCCTTGCGGCCTTCATCGGTGAACAGGCGGATATCGTCGCCCACCGCATTGGCTGGCCACAGCCCCACAACGGCGCGTGGCACGAACCATTTCTCGTCAATGATCTGCTTGAGCATGCGCTGCGCATCGTCAAACAGCGCCCGCGCGGCTTCGCCCTGGCGTTCGTCCTGCAGAATGGCCGGATAACGTCCCTTGAGCTCCCAGGTCTGGAAGAACGGCGTCCAGTCAATGTATCCAGCCAGTTCCGCCAGATCAAAATCCGCGAACACCTTGGTGCCCAAAAAGCTCGGCTTGGGGGGCTCATAGCCTTCCCAGTCAGGCTTGAAAGCATTGGCGCGCGCGGTGGTCAGGGGCAGACGCTTCTTGTCTTCCTCGGCGCGCAAATGCGCCGCCGCAGCCTTGGCGTACTGGGCCTTGATGTCGTCGATAAACGCCACCTTGGTGTCAGCTGAGAGCAGATTTCCCACCACACCAACGGCGCGGCTGGCGTCATTGACATGCACGGCCTGGCCCCGCTCATAGCGCGGGTGGATCTTGACGGCCGTGTGCACGCGGCTCGTGGTCGCCCCACCAATCAGCAGCGGAATGTCGAACCCTTCGCGCTCCATCTCGGCCGCCACATGCACCATCTCGTCCAGCGACGGCGTGATCAGCCCGGACAGGCCGATAATGTCGACGTTCTCGTCCTTTGCCGTCTGCAGGATCTTGGCGGTGGGGACCATCACGCCCAGATCGATGATTTCGTAATTATTGCAGCTGAGCACCACGCCCACGATGTTCTTGCCAATATCGTGCACATCGCCCTTCACCGTCGCCATCAGCACCTTGCCCGCGCTCTTGCGGCCCGTGGCATTGCCGTCGGCGTTCTTTTCGGCCTCCATATAGGGCAGCAGCAGTGCCACGGCCTGCTTCATCACGCGGGCTGACTTGACCACCTGGGGCAGGAACATTTTGCCCGAGCCGAACAGGTCACCCACAATGCCCATGCCCGCCATGAGCGGGCCTTCGATAACGTGCAGCGGCCGAGCGGCTTTCTGGCGCGCTTCTTCGGTATCGGCGTCGATAAATTCGGTAATGCCGTTGACCAGCGCATGCGCAATGCGGTCTTCGACCGGTTTTTCTCGCCAGCTCATATCTTTGGCGGCCGCTTCCTTTCCGGCGGTACCGCGATAGCGCTCGGCAATCTCCAGCAGACGATCCGTGCCGTCATCGCGGCGATTGAGGATCACGTCCTCGCAGGCCTCGCGCAGTTCGGGATCGATCGACTCGTACACGGCCAACTGACCGGCATTGACGATGCCCATGTCCATGCCGTTCTGGATGGCATAATACAGGAACACCGCATGCATGGCCTCGCGCACCGGCTCATTGCCGCGGAACGAGAAGCTCAGATTGGAGATGCCGCCCGAAATATGGACATGGGGCAGGGTCTCGGTGATCTGCTTGGTCGCTTCGATAAACGCCACGCCATAGCCATTATGCTCTTCAATGCCGGTCGCCACGGCGAACACATTGGGGTCGAACACGATATCTTCGGGCGAAAAGCCCACCTCTTCAGTCAGCAGCTTGTAGGCACGGGTACAGATTTCGACCTTGCGCTCGAACGTGTCGGCCTGACCCTTTTCGTCAAACGCCATCACCACAACGGCGGCGCCATAGGCCCGCACCAGCCGGGCTGACTTGAGGAAGGCCTCTTCGCCTTCCTTCATCGAGATCGAATTGACCAGTGCCTTGCCCTGGACGCACTTCAGGCCCGCCTCGATCACCTCCCATTTGGAGCTGTCGATCATCAACGGCACCTTGGCGATATCGGGCTCGGCTGCCAGCAGGTTGAGATACTCGATCATCACCTGCTTGGAGTCGATCAACCCTTCATCCATGTTGATGTCGATGATCTGGGCACCATTGGCCACCTGATCGCGCGCCACTTCGAGTGCCGCGTGATAGTCGCCCGCCGTGATCAGTTTGCGGAACCGGGCCGAGCCGGTGACATTGGTGCGCTCACCCACATTCACGAATGGAATTTCGGCAGTCAGCGTAAAGGGCTCAAGTCCGGCCAGCCGCAGCCTGGTCTCGATCTCGGGCACCACACGCGGCTGATACTTGCTGACCGTTTCGGCTATGGCCCGGATATGATCAGGCGTCGAACCACAGCAACCGCCCACGATATTGAGCAGACCTTCGCTGGCGAACTGATCCAGCTGGCTTGCCATCATCTCGGGTGTTTCGTCATAGCCGCCAAATTCATTGGGCAGGCCGGCATTGGGGTAGGCGCAGATGAAAGTGTCGGCGACGCCCGACAGCTCCGCGATATGGTCGCGCATCAGATCAGCGCCCAGGGCACAGTTCAGCCCGATAGTGATCGGATTGGCATGGCGCACCGAATACCAGAATGCCGACGGCGTCTGACCCGACAGCGTCCGCCCCGACAGATCGGTGATCGTGCCCGAGATCATGATCGGCACATCAATGCCGCGCTCTTCAAACAGCCGCTGCGCCGCGAAAATGCCCGCCTTGGTGTTCAGCGTATCGGTAATCGTCTCGAACAGCAGCAGATCGGCGCCCGCATCAACCAGACCGCGAATGGCTTCGCCATAGGCCACAACCAGTTCATCAAAGGTGATCGAGCGGTGGCCGGGGCTGTTGACGTCCGTCGACATCGACGAGGTCTTGTTGGTTGGCCCCAGGGCACCAGCCACGAAACGCCGCCGGCCATCTTCCGCCTCGGCCCGCAACGCAGCCCGGCGGGCAACCGCCACACCCTGGAAGTTGATGTCATAGACCGCGTCTTCGCAGCCATAGTCGGCCTGCGCCACCGAGGTCGCCGAGAACGTATTGGTCTCTACGATATCGGCACCGGCCAGATAATATTCGAGATGGATATCCTCGACTGCCTGCGCCTCGGTGATCACCAGCAGGTCATTATTGCCCTGCAACGGCAGATCCCAGTCCTTGAACCGCTCGCCCCGGAAGTTCTCCTCGGTGAACTTGCGGCGCTGCAGCATCGTGCCCATCGCGCCATCCAGAATCAGGATGCGCTCACGCATGGCATCGGCCAACGCGGTGCGCACTTCGTTCCAGTCGGGAATAGGGGGCTGCTGCTCGGAAAGGCTCATCGCCGTTCACCTCGGTTCACACGGTCGTCAGAATTGACATAAAGATATCTTTATATCATCGAAAGCGCAAGGTCAGGGGTGGCTGAATGCGCGCCAGGCCTGTCATTCGCACATTGCATCTAAATGCGATGCTCAATGCTAACAGTCTGTTGTCCTTAACCTCCCCTAAACCAGAAAACTGTTCTTTGCGCGACCTTGCCCTCTGGTCACGTTACCATCGGCATTCGCAGTAAGGTCAGCCTATGAGTATGCATACCGTGACGACACCCTGGCGCCATGCCATCCGCCTTGTCGCTCTGGCGACCCTGATCGCGCCGATGATCGCGGCTTGCGGCATGGGCGATCTGGGCGCCACCGTGAAGCGCTCGGCCTTCACTTCCAAGGAATATGGCGTCAACGCCTCGCCACGGGTCACCTCCAACCCCAATCCGCCCAAGGGTGGCGGCCGCTATCAGGTCGGCAAGCCCTATACGGTGCGCGGCAAGGTCTATGTGCCCCAGGAAAACCCCAGCTACGCCGATAGTGGCGAAGCGTCCTGGTATGGCTCTGACTTCCATGGACGCCGCACGGCGAATGGTGAAATCTTCTCGGCCAACGCCATAACGGGCGCGCATCCGACGCTGCCGCTGCCCAGCTATGTCCGTGTGACCAATCAGGAAAACGGTCGCTCGGTCATCGTTCGCGTCAATGATCGCGGCCCCTATGTGGCCGGTCGCATCATGGATCTCTCGCATCGTGCCGCGGAAATGCTTGGCTATGTGAACAATGGCCACGCCCAGATTCGGGCCGAATATGTCGGCCGCGCGCCGCTTGAGGGTGACGATACCCGCATGCTGGTGGCCAGCTATTCCGGCCCCGCTGATTTCGGCGGCAGCAGCAATACCCGCTACGCCTATGCCGACAACACCAATAGCCTGGCCGATATCGCCGGCAATTTCATCGGCGGCCTGTTCTCCTATGCAGACACTACACCGCAGGAGCAGGATATCGCCATCGGCACCGCACACGCCGCGGCAACGGCCATGGCAACCCGCTCGACAGCGCTCGACGAATGGGTTCAGTCGGTCGATGTCGATGCCCGTCAAATCAAGATGGGCCTTGGTGTCTTTGCTGATCGCAACAATGCCATCGCGCTGGCCGAGCAGTTCGCCTTGCTAGGCGCCGTCGACGAAGAGCCCGTCACCATTAATGGCCGGGACGCAACCCGGCTCGTCCTGACCCATCTCAAACCCGGTGTTTCCAAAGTTGATGCCCTTGATATGGCGCGGCAACTTGGCCTGAACGACATAAGTCTCTATTAGTTCTATTTGTCGGCAAATTGGCCGACAATGGAGGGATAGGCGCGCGTGAAACGGCTCGGATATATACTGGCAGTGCTGCTGGCGATGGCGGCCCCGGTTTGGGCGCAGGCCACTTTCGACACCAAGGCCAAATTTGCCGTCCTGATGGACCATGAGACCGGCACCGTCATCTTCCAGAAGGATGCTGACCTGCCCATGGAACCGGCCAGCATGGCCAAGCTGATGACCATAGCGGTGGTCTTTGACCAAATCCGCACCGGCCGCCTCAGTTTTTCCGATGAGTTTTTCGTCTCAGAACACGCCTGGCGCACTGGCGGCGCCTCTTCGGGCGGCTCGACCATGTTCGCCGAACTCAATTCCAAGATTTCGGTCGAGAACCTGATCCGTTCGGTGATCATCCAGTCGGGCAACGACGCCGCCATCATTCTGGCCGAAGGTATTGCCGGCTCGGAAGCCAGCTTTGCCGCGATGATGAACGAGTTGGCCGAGGATATCGGCCTGACGGGCTCCTATTTCACCAATCCTACCGGCTTGCCCGATCCCGACATGCGCGTAACCGCACGTGACTTGGCCGATCTGGCCCGCTATCTGATCCGCGAATATCCCCAATATTACCACTACTTCTCCGAACCGGATATGGAGTGGAACGGCATCAAGCAGGGCAATCGCAACTCGCTGGTTGAACTGGGTATTGGCGTGGACGGTCTCAAGACCGGTCATACCGAAGCAGCCGGCTACGGCTCTGTCATCTCCACCAAAGAGGGCGGCCGCCGCCTCATTGGCGTCATTCATGGCCTGACCTCGATGTCCCAACGCGCCGAAGAAGGTCGCAAGCTGATCACCTGGGGGGCCCGCGCCTTTGAACGCGTCGCCGCTTATGCCGACGGTGCGATTGTCGCCTATGCCAGCGTCTATGGCGGAGAAAGCGGCAGTGTCGGCCTGATCGGTAACGGCGAGGTAGCGCTTTACCTGCCGCGCGGCTCGCGCAAATGCCTCAGCGCCGAAGTGCAGTACAATGCACCATTGCGCCCCCCCGTGCTGGCCGGCGACCAGATCGCTGAACTACGCGTGTTCTGTGACGACCGGCTGGTTCAGGTCGCGCCTCTCTACGCGGCCGAAACCGTGCTGGAAGGCGGCATCACCCGCAAGGCGGCCGATGCATTGCGACAACTGGCTCTTGGCTGGCTCTGAGACTCGGATACAACGCTCATCATGCTCGAATCGCCCAAAGCCAATCGTGCCCGCTTCATCACCTTTGAGGGTGGTGAAGGCGTCGGCAAGTCCACGCAGGTCAAGCGCCTGCTGCAAAATCTGCAGCAGCATTCTGTACAGGCCGTGCGCACCCGCGAGCCGGGCGGTACGCCCAAGGCCGAGGCCATCCGCTCCTTCATTCTGCAGGGACGCTCGGAAAGCTGGGGGGCAGGGGCCGAAGCTGTGCTGTTTGCGGCTGCCCGGCTGGATCACGTCAACCAACTGATCGCCCCCAATCTGGCCAATGGTGTCTGGGTGTTGTCCGATCGCTTCCACGATTCCACCCGCGCCTATCAGGGCCTGACCGGTGGCGTGGACGACAAGCTCATTGCGGCACTTGAAAGCCTGGCACTCGACGGTCACGCACCCGATCTGACCATCGTGCTCGACATGGATCCCGAAGCTGCCTTCAAGCGGGTTGCAGAACGCGCAGTCGAGGACGGACTGGCACTGACCGGCGATCGCTTCGAAAAGGAAGAGCTCGACTGGCATATTCGCCTGCGCGACGGTTTCCTCGCTATCGCCAGGGCCAACCCGGATCGCTGCATCGTCATTTCCGCCGCCCAGAATGAAGAAGCCCTTGAGGCCGCTATCTGGGAAGCCGTCAGCCAGCGCTTTCCCGAACTACTCGCCGGGTCGCAGGCGTGACGGACCCCAATGCCCTTGATGACGTTCTGGCCCCCGAGCGCCGCCAGAAGGCCCGCGGCCATGATGCCGCCCGTACCGCCATTACCAGCCAGATCACCGATCGCCGTCTGCCCGGTGCCATTCTGCTGCACGGCCCCATGGGTATCGGCAAGGCAACTTTCGCCTTCGAACTCGCTGCCGCCATTCTGACGGCCACGGGCGACGAGCCAGCCCATCGCGTCGAGGAACAGGTCGCCGCGCTATCGCACCCCAATATCTTCCTGCTGCGGCGCCGGCCCAAGGACGCCAAGAGCTACTACACTGTCATCCGCGTCGAGGACATTCGCAGCTTGCGCGATAGCCTGCATCACACCCGGGGCAGGGCAGGGCACCGCGTCGCCATCATTGACAGCATTGATGACTGCAACCCGTCAGCCGCCAATGCGCTGCTCAAGACGCTTGAGGAACCACCGGCCGACACCAGCTTCCTGCTGGTGTCGCACCGCCCCGGCCAATTGCTGCCCACGATCAAGTCGCGCTGCCACAATCTGGCGCTCAGACCCGTCGCCGCCGATGAAGTGCGCGCCATCCTGAGTGAACACGACGCCACGCTGGCCGTCGATGAGCTTGATCGCGCCATCGCCCTGTCAGGGGGACGCCCGCGGCGGGCCTTTGAAACCCTGGCTCTGGGCAAGGATTCTGCACTGGGGGCGCTGCAAACCTGGCTGAGCAATCCGGGCGAACATGCGCCCGGCGTCGCTTTCAAACTGGCCGAAACGCTGGGCGCCGATGCGCAAAGTCCCGAACTGTCCTTCGCCCGCGAAATGCTCGACGACTGGATTGCCGATGAAGCCCGCAACGCCGCCATGCAGCCCGGTGCGCGGATGCGCCTTGCCTCGGCCAACGAGCTATGGGACAAGGCCCACAGCCTGTTAGCCGATGCTGATGCGATCAATCTGGACATGAAACAGACCCTCATCGCCATCTTCGATGCGATCAGGAAGCATGTGTCCACGACCATCCCCATTTCTGCCGAGACCCAATGACCTCAAAGCCCTTTTACGTCACGACCGCGATTTCCTATCCCAATGGCGTGCCCCATATCGGCCACGCCTACGAGATGATTGCGACCGACGCGATTGCCCGTTTCAAGCGGCTTGAAGGCCGTGAGGTCTATTTCCTGACCGGCACCGACGAGCACGGCATCAAGATGGTCCAGACGGCCGCTGCGCAGGACATCACGCCGCGTGAACTGGCGGATCGAAATGCTGCCGAGTTCAAGAAACTGGCCGGTGAGCTCAACGTCTCCAATGACGATTTCATCCGCACCACCGAAGAACGCCACCACCAGTCCAGCCAGGCCATCTGGCAAAAGATGGCAGCATCCCACAATGGCGACATTTTCCAGTCCACCTACAAGGGCTGGTACTCCGTGCGGGACGAGGCCTATTTCGACGAAGACGAGCTGACCGAGAAGGATGGCAAGCGCTTTGCCCCCTCGGGCGCCCAGGTCGAATGGGTCGAGGAGCCAACCTATTTCTTCCGCCTGTCCGCCTATCAGGGCAAGTTGCTGGCACTCTATGAGGCCAACCCCGATTTCATCGCGCCCAAAGAGCGCCGCAACGAGATCATTTCCTTCGTCAAAGGCGGGCTGAAGGATCTCTCGATCTCGCGCACCACCTTTGACTGGGGCATTCCGGTGCCCGATGCCCCCGGCCACGTCATGTATGTCTGGGTCGATGCGCTGACCAATTATATCAGTGGTCTGGGCTTCCCCGATGAAGCCGCCGAGCTGTTCAAGAAGTTCTGGCCCGCCGATCTGCATGTGATCGGCAAGGACATCATCCGCTTCCACACGGTCTACTGGCCCGCTTTCCTGATGAGCGCCGGCATCGACGTCCCCCATCGCGTCTTTGCCCATGGCTTCCTTACCGTGGACGGCCAGAAGATGAGCAAGTCACTGGGCAATGTGATCGATCCTTTCGCGCTAATCGAGGAATTTGGGCCCGACGCGCTGCGTTATTTCCTGCTGCGCGAAGTCTCCTTCGGTCAGGATGGCGACTATAGCCGCGACAAGCTGGTGAACCGCGTCAATGCCGACCTTGCCAACAATCTGGGCAATCTGGCGCAGCGCTCGCTGTCGATGATCAACAAGAATTGCGACGCCAAGGTCCCCAGCTTCGGTGACATGACCCCGGCCGATCTTGAGCTGATCCAGGAAGTCGACGCCGCCATCGAACAGGCCCGCAAGGCCATGGACGAGCAATTGGTGCATGAGGCGAGCGGCGCCATCGTCGCGGCGTTGAGCTCGGCCAATAACTACTTTGCCGGCCAGGAACCCTGGGCTCTCAAGAAGACGGATCCAGAGCGCATGGCCACGGTGCTCTACGTCACGGCCGACACCGTACGCCGCCTGACCATTCCCATGCTTGCCTTCGTGCCGGCTTCGGCGGCGCGCCTGCTCGACCAGTTGATGGTGCCCCAAGGCGAGCGCCTGCTGGCCCATGCGTTGGAGCACAACAAGCTGCAGCCTGGCACCGAACTGCCGGCACCACAGGGCGTTTTTGCCCGCATCGAGCGCAAGGCAGACTAGGCCATGTTGATCGACAGCCACTGCCATCTGGACTTCGAAGCCCTGACCAATGACATCGACGGTGTGATGGCGCGTGCCGCCGCCGCCGGCGTCACCGGAATGGTCACGATATCCACACATGTGGAAAAATTTTCCACATACACCGCGCTGGCCGAACGCTTCGACAATGTCTGGTGCTCCGTCGGCACCCACCCGCACCACGCCGATGAAGAGCTGCACATCCAGACCGACGATCTGGTGCGGCTTTCGGCCCACCCACGCTGCGTTGCCATCGGCGAAGCCGGCCTGGACTACTTCTATGACAACGCCCCGCGCCAGGCTCAGGCCACCGGGCTGCGTCGTCATATTGCCGCTGCGCGCATTACCGGTCTTCCACTGGTTATCCACAGCCGCAAGTGCGACGACGACATGGCGGCGATCCTCAAGGACGAAAGCGGGCAGGGGGCATTCCCCTTCCTGCTGCACTGCTTTACAGCCGGCACGGATCTCGCCCGAACTGCGCTGGATCTGGGTGGCTATATCTCCTTCTCGGGCATCATCACCTTCAAGAACGCCGAAGAAATTCGTGACGTCGCCAAATTCGTGCCAGCTGATCGCTATCTGGTCGAAACCGATGCTCCCTATCTGGCGCCCATTCCGCATCGCGGCCAATCCAACGAGCCCAGCTTTGTCCGTCACACAGCAGAAAAGGTCGCCGAGGTGCGCGGTGTCAGCCTTGAACAACTTGGCGCCGAGACGACCGCCAACTTCGCGCGTCTATTCTCAAAAACCGGACTGGCCTGACTCATGCGGGCCGCGCAACGGATCATTGCGACCATTCTGGGCTGCGGCTCATCGGGCGGCGTGCCGCGCATTGGCAATGTCTGGGGCGCCTGCGACCCTGACGAACCCCGCAACCGGCGTCGGCGCTGCTCGCTGCTGATCGAGGGTTGGACCGATGGCAGCGAGGTGCCCACGCGTGTATTGATCGACACCGGATGCGATCTGCGCGAACAATTGCTTGATGCCGGCGTCGATAGCGTTGATGCCGTGCTTTATACCCACGAACATGCCGACCACACTCATGGCATTGATGATCTGCGCGTTCTAGCGCTGCACAATCGCCGCCGGGTCGATGTCTATTTCACGCAGACGGCGGGTGACCGTATTCGCGAGGCCTTTGGCTATTGCTTTTCCAGCCCCAAGGGCAGCGACTATCCGCCCATTCTCAATGCCCATGAAATCGTGGCAGGCCAGCATCTGAGCATCGATGGTCCGGGCGGTATTCTTGATATTTCCGCCTTTGAGCAGGAGCACGGCAATATCAACTCGCTCGGCTTCCGCATTGCTGGACTTGCCTATTCCTGCGATCTGTCCGGCTTTCCAGATGCCTCCCACGCTGCCCTGACCGGTCTTGATCTGTGGATCGTGGATGCCTTGCGGCCCACGCCGCACCCCAGCCATCTCAGCCTGCCCGAAACGCTGGACTGGATCGAGCGCTTTGCGCCGCGCCAGGCCGTATTGACCGATATGCATATCGACCTCGACTATGCCCGGCTCGACGCGGAAACGCCGGCGCACATAACGCCAGCGTTCGATGGCATGAGAATTGACGTCGTAACCGGCATCATCCTCAATCGCTAAGCGGTCCGCCTGTTAGCGAAACGCCGGGATCACGTGTCGGCCATAGCCGGCAATGATCTCTTCCTCGTCGCCACTATCGAGATAGATGTTGAATTGCGTGATGCCCGCAGCCTTGAGCGCATGCATCTTGGCAATGTGCTCCTCGGGCTCGCCCAGCACACAGAAGTTCTCCACCACGTCAGGCGTGATGAAATCCAGGAACGGGTTATCGGCCTGACCATGCTTGGAATAGTCGTAGCCGCGACGCTTTTCGATATAGCTGGTCAGGCTGGCTGGCACCTGATCGCTGTCGGCGCCATATTTCTCGACAATATCAGCCACGTGATTGCCCACCATGGCGGGGAACCACTTCGTGGCCTCGATAGCGCGGGCCTTGTCGCCGAAATAGGCGGGGGCAGCAGCCATGGAGCGGTAATTGCTCATATCCTTGCCTGCGGCCTTGCCCGCATCCAGACACTGGTCCGTGAACCATTTGCATAGCCCGGGATCTGCCAGCTGCAGCACCACGCCATCGGCATGTTCACCGGCGGTTTTCAACGCCAGCGGACCATAGGCGGCAATCCAGCTTGGCATGTCGTGGCCGACGGCCCACGGGAACTGGACGGGCTCGGGGATGTCGTCATAGGTGACAGCCTCGCCGCGAACCATGGCGCGGGTCTTTTCGATGAATTCGGCAACACGGGCCAGCTTGGCTGGCTTTTTGCCCATCACCCGGCGCGAACTGTCGCCGCGCCCAACAGCCAGATCAAAGCGTCCGCCACTCTGCTTGGACAGCGAACCGAACAGCGACGCGGCCACCGACCAGTCGCGCACATCGGGATTGGTCACCAGCGGACCAAACCGCATATCGGTAGTGTGTTCCATGCACATGGCAATGGCGGCGTAACAGTCGCGCCACAGAATGTGTGAATCGTAGAACCAGCAATAGGTGAAGCCAGCATATTCAGCAGCGCGCACCAGGTAACGCGCCCGTTCGGGTTCAATGAAACCCTTGAAGGTGATTCCGAATTCCATAGAGCCCTCCGACTATCGATCGATCAGAAATTTGACCAGCTGATCAAAATTTTGGTCGGGGCCGACGCTAATGTCAATCGCATTTGCGCAACGTCCCTCAATCAGATGGCAGATCATAGGCAATCATGGGCCGTCCTGAATGCGGATGCGCCAGAACGCTCGCCTTGACGGCATAGACATCGGCCAGCAGGGCAGGGGTCAACACCGCCTGGGGTGAACCCTGAGCCACTTGCCGGCCGTGATGGAGGACCACCAGCTCGTCACAGAACGCTGCCGCCAGATTGAGATCATGCAAAGCCAGAAAAACCGTCGCGCCGGCCTGCGCCCGCTGCCGCAGCAGGTTGAGAATGCTCAATTGCGCATGCACATCGAGGTGATTGGTGGGCTCATCCAGAATCAGCAATTGCGGCTGCTGGGCCAAGGCTCGCGCCACCTGCAGACGCTGTTGTTCGCCACCCGAAAGCGTCTGGTACTGCCGCTCGGCAAAGCCGGTCATACCCACGGCAGCCAGCGCTGCATCGACTGCGACATCATCCTGCGGGCCCGCCGTTGATTGCCAGACCGATTGAAACGGAATGCGGCCCAGCATCACCACTTCGCGGGCACTCAGATGCACCTCACTCGCGCCGCTCTGTTCGACGAACGCGCTCATTTGCGCCCGATCCCGCCGCGGCATGGCAGGCAGATCAGCGTCACCAAAGCGAATTGAACCGCTATCCATGGCAACGAGCCCCAGAGCCGCCCGCATTAATGTCGATTTCCCGGCGCCATTGGGGCCAATCAGACCGGTCAATCGGCCTGCGCGCGCTACACAGGTGACGCCATCAAGCAGCGTGCTTTGCCCGGCGCGCACCACCACTTCGCTGAACACCAGCCCCGCGCTCATGTCACCCGCCGATAGCGCAACAGTACGAGCAGAAAGATCGGCGCGCCCAGTAGAGCGGTGATGATCCCCACCGGCAATTCACGCGGCGAGAACAGGCTGCGCGCTGCGGTATCGGTCCACACCATGAAGATGGCACCCACCAGCATGGTCACCGGCAACAGCACCCGATGGCGCGACCCTGTCCCCAGGCGCACCACATGAGGAATGATCAGCCCCACAAAACCGATCGCGCCGCCAATGGCAACGAGCGCGCCGGTCAGCAGCGCCGTGGCAGCCAGCAGCACCCAGCGCAACTGGGCCACATCTATCCCCAGCGTCGCCGCCGCCGCGTCACCAAAGGCAAAGGCATCAAGCGAGCGGCCGCTCACCAGCATCGGCACACCGAGGAAAACGACGGCGCTCAGCACAATGCCCGCATCACCCCAACCAGTGCCACTGAGCGAGCCCATCAACCAGCTCAGGATTTCACGATAGGAATCACCCGTCGCCGACCAGAAGATCAAAAAGGATGTTCCTGCTGCCGCCAGTGCCGAAATGGCAATGCCGGCCAGAATGGCTCGCGACGGCGTGGCGCCACCCAGAAGCCTTGTGATCAGCAACGTCAGCGCCATGGCGGCCCCGGCACCCAGAAACGCCCCGATCGGCATCAGCAAGGCCGCCCCGGCCAGCAAAAACACCACGGCCCCGAACGAGGCACCGGAAGACAGGCCCAGCAAATAGGGATCCGCCAGCGGATTGCGGGTCAGCGCCTGCATGATGGCGCCACATAGCGCCAGCCCCGCGCCAATCCCGGCGGCAACCAGTACGCGTGGCAGCCGCAATTCCCAGATGATCGCATCGCGCAGCCGCGTCACCGGGCTCTCCATCGGCAAGCCGATATGATGCCCAATGGTCTGCCAGACCTCCTGCGGCGCTATATCGGCGGGCCCAAAGGTCACCGCCAATACCACGCTCGCCAGCAATAGCGCCCACAGCCCGGCGCCAAGCGCTATCCGAGGGCCGCGGGTCAAACTCATTTTAAGAAGGACAACGCCGCCAGTTGCGCCGCCATATCGGCTGTTGCCCCGACATTGCGCACCCCGGCCTCGGAGGCCGGGAACGGCACCACAAGGTACCGCTCGTGAATGACCGCATCGAGCTGACTGGTAATCGGATTCTCGGCGAGCAATTGCTTCTTCTGATCCACCGAATTCCACGCCGCATCAACCAGGATGATCACGTCGGGATTGGCATCGACAATGGCTTCCCAGCTGGCCGAAACCCAGCCTTCGTCGACATCACCCATGATATTGTTCAGTCCCAGCGCTGCCATCATCATGGCCGGCGCATTGCTGCCCGCCCCGACATAGGGCGCCTTGGTGCCTGACGAATACCACAGTACGCTCAGCCCACGATCGTCGGCGGGGATGGCGGCGAGTGCTGCCTGCTGTTCGGCAATCAGCGCGTCTGCTGCCGAAGACGCATCAAATATCGCGCCCATCTCGGCGATATCGGCAAACAGGCCGTCAAAGCTCAGCTTGGCCGGCTTGATCGAGCGACAGGCAGCCGGCGAGACATAACTGGCGACACCCAGGCTGGCCAGGCTGGCCCGTTCGCCAGCGCCGTCCGCCGCAAAATTGCTTTCCCAGCCGCCATAGATGAGGTCGGGCTCCACTTCGAGCACCACTTCCTGCGATGGCAGCTTTTCAGCCAGCACCGGCAGCGCCCCACCGCCGACCGCCCAGGCCTGTGGCACCGGACCATCCTGAAAACCCACGCCGACAATCCTGTTACCCAGACCAAGGGCCAGCAACATTTCAGTGGCTGTCGACTTGATCGTCACCACGCGCTTGGGCGCTGCGTCGAACACGACGGACACGCCGCAGTTCTCGATGCTCAAGGGATAGCTGGTCTGGGCCAGCACTGGCGCGGCAGACAGCGACACGGCGGCAAATGCCGCGAGATAGAAAGAGGCACGCATGGCTTTAATCCTGCCGTTGTTTGACGCGTTTTGAGGTGGTCTGGCCGCCATCGCGCAGCTCGGCCAGCGCGGCTTCATAACCCAGGCGATAAGCCTCGGCAGAGCCAAAGCGGAACATGTCATCATCGACCGAACGCACCAGCGTACGGGCGCCAGGCGCATCGACATCGGTGACCAGACGACCCAAACCGCGCACCACGGCAATGGGAATGCCTGTGGCCTTGCCCTTGACCAGATCGGTGGCGCCGGCCAGTTCATCAGCCAAAACCGTAATGGTCACCTGCAACGGACGCCCATTGGCATCGACGCCGCCGCGCATGTCATCTGTAACCATCACGCCAGCAGCGCCAATAGCCACATCGGTCTGACCGACGCGCCAAGGCCGCCCCATGGTGTCGGTGATGATGACGCCAAGCGTGATCCCCAGGCGCTCCCGTAGGCCAGCACACATCGCCCGTGCCGAAGCATCGGGATCCTCTGGCAGCCGCAGGGCAATTCCATCAGGCACATTGGACGTATCCACGCCTGCAGCAGCCATGATCAGGCCATGACGGGTCTCGACGATCTGCGTCACGCCACCGGGATGCACGCGCTCGGCCACGACGCGCACCGTATCCTGCGCAATGACCTTCTCGCGATCCGCGGCAGGAAATTGCCGACCTTCCGCCTTGGAAACGATCTTGCTGGTCACCACCAGAATATCGCCATCGCGCAGTGCTGCCTCTGGATCGTCCACTTCCTGCGCGGCGACGGCCTGCAGTATGTGGCTGACCAGATCATCACCCGCACCAATTTCGGGGACACCGGTAACGCCCCATACCGTAAATCGCGGCAAACTCATCGCATCGTCCCGTATCGAGGGCAGGGGGCTACTGCCCAGCTGGCGCCAATGCGCGCAAGCGCGGCAGAATTTCCTTGGCATAGAGCGCCAGGAAGCGGCTCTGATCATCACCTGGTGCATGGAATACCAGATGGTCAAAGCCATAATCCATATAGGTCTTGATGGCGCGCACATGCTCATCCGGATCGCTCGAGACGATCCAGCGCTTCGCAATACGCTCAATCGGCAGTTCGGACGCGAGGCGCTCCATTTCCGCAGGATCTTCGATCGAGTGTTTTTCCTCCGCCGTCAGCGATAGCGCCGCCCAGCCACGCGTGTTCTCCAGCGCCGCCTCAGGATCGGTATCGAACGAGACTTTCACTTCAATCATCCGCTCGAAAGGCTTGTCAGCCAACGCAGATTCTTCGCGGCCAAGCGCTACATTGGGCAACAGTTTGTCGACGTAAAGCTCTTCGCCCTTGCCCGATGTACAGATGAAACCGTCGCCGGCGCGACCAGCGTATTTCGCGTTCAGCGGCCCGCCAGCGGCCAGATAAATCGGCACCATTTCGTCGGGCTTGTCATAGATCGTGGCGTTCTGCGTCTTGTAGTATTCGCCCTCGAACGTCACGCGATCCTCGCTCCACAGCTGTCGGATCAAGGCCACAGCTTCGCGCATACGGGCCGACCGTTCCTTGAGTTCGGGCCAAACCATGCCGGTCGATGGCACCTCGTTGAGCGACTCGCCGGTACCGACGCCCAGAATGACCCGGCCGGGAAACATCGAACCCAACGTACCAAAGGCATGCGCCACAACCGACGGATGCAGGCGGAATGTCGGTGTCAGCACCGACGTGCCCAATATGATCCGTTCGGTCTTGGCCAGCACCGCGGCCATCCAGGCGGGCGCGAACGGCGCATGCCCGTCGGTATGCTTCCAGGGCTGAAAGTGATCGCTGACAAACACCGAGTCGAACCCGGCTTGCTCGGCCTCGATGGCGAATTTCAGCAACGTGTTGGGCGCGAATTGCTCAGCAGAAGCCTTGTATCCGAAACGCACATCGTCCTCCTTGGCAGCCATGGCTGGTCATGTCGTGGCAGCGAGTTTTGACCAAACGGTCAAATCTGTCCATCGGATTCGTACATTTTGGCACGAACTGATAAAAAGCCACGCAAATTGCTGCCTTCTGGGCCGTTTTCAAATCCGTGCAAGTTCCATAATATATATTATGCGAATAACGGGTATCTGAATCATGTGCCCGGTATACACGCACGCCCGGTCACCTGTTACTACTCTTGCGCTCAGGCCGAATTGTTGGCCCCGGTGACGCCACCGACCCCATCACCTAACTGTGCCCGTACGGAACTGTCCGATTAGACGCGACAGCGCGGCACTACGGACTGGATCTGTGCCCGCCGCGCATCGAACGCCCGACATTCTTTGCCGGTGTCAGCGTGGTCATAGCGGGTTGGAACCTGTGAGCAACTGCGCAATTTGCATGTCAGCTCGACAGAGCTGAAAACCGGGGCTCGTGGCGCGACAACCAGGCCTGGCAACTGCCCAGCGGCAATTTTCGCCCGCACCACGCGGCAAGGTTGGCGACATCACCGTCCTCGACGCGTTACCGTCGCGTTATGATTCCAAAGCCAGTGAAAGCCTCCCCATGCAGCCCTCACGCGACATCTCACGCCTGATCGAAATCATGGCCGCCCTGCGCAACCCCGATGGTGGCTGCCCATGGGATCTGGAGCAGGATTTCTCCAGCATTCGCCACTATACGATCGAGGAAGCCTATGAGGTTTCAGACGCTATCGAGCGCGAAGATTATGATGATCTGCGCGAGGAACTGGGCGACTTGCTGTTGCAGCCGATCTACCACGCCCAGATGGCCACCGAGGCTGGCCATTTCGACATTGGTGACGTCATCTTCGGCATCACCCAGAAACTGATCCGCCGCCATCCACACGTGTTTGGGGAAGACGCCGCTCAGGGCGCTGAGATGGCCAAAGGTCGCTGGGAAGCCATCAAGGTCGAGGAGCGCGCCGCCAAAGCGGCCCGCAAGGGTGATATCACCCCTTCCCTTCTTGATGATGTGCCCCATGTCCTGCCGGCTTTGGCCCGTGCCGAAAAGCTTACCAAGCGCGCGGCCAAAGTGGGCTTTGACTGGCCCGATTTCGCGTCCGTGCAGGCCAAGGTCGCCGAGGAACTGGCCGAAGTGAGCGAAGCGCACCAGAGCCAGGATCAGGCGGCAGTGCACGAGGAAATTGGCGACCTGCTGTTTGCTGTCGCCAATCTGGCCCGTCAGGCCGGTGTCGATGCCGAGGGCGCCCTGCGCGACGCCAACTTCAAGTTCACCCGCCGCTTTCATCACGTCGAGCAGCGCTGCCGAGAAGATGGCATTGACCCCAAGGATGCCGGGCTCGACCGTCTGGACGGCTACTGGAATGAAATCCGCGCCGCCGACAAACTCTAGGCGTCTGAGCTGTCGATCCGGCCGTTGAAGCGTTCCAGGAACGCCGTCTTGTGGCGTGGCTCGACCCGCACCATGAATCCGGTGCCCTGCTCGGTGGGTTCGTCGCGAGAAATCACTTCGGTATGCGAATGCAGCCAGCCAATATCGCCACCGGCGCTATGCGGCACATTCACGTGATAGCTGCGGCTTTTTTCGCCCAGTGCCGTCTCGACCGCCAACGCCAGCGCATCAAGCCCCTGCCCGGTTAGCGCGGAAACCGGCACAACGGCGGCAACCTTGCTGGCCGGCGCAATACTGGCCAGCGCGTCTTCGAGCGCCGGACCGCCCTGCCCCAACAGGTCGATCTTGTTCCACACCTCGATGATCGGCGTGGTTTCGGCCAGCACGCCCAGATCGCCCAGCACACTGATAACGTCCTGCGCCTGCGCCAGATGGTCCGGGTTGGCTATGTCGCGCGCGTGCAGGATCACATCGGCGTCGATCACCTCTTCCAGCGTCGCGCGGAAAGCGGCCACCAGATCGGTTGGCAGATCTGCCACAAAGCCCACCGTGTCACTGAGCATGATCTCGCGCCCATGCGGCAGCGCCAGCTTGCGCACCGTGGTGTCCAGCGTCGCGAACAGCAGGTCCTTGGCAAACACTTCCGAGCGCGTCATCGCGTTGAACAGGCTTGATTTACCAGCATTGGTGTAGCCCACCAGCGCTACGATCGGTGTGCCTTCGCGCTGCGAACGCTGCTGCATGCGGGTCTTTTTGACCTTCTCCAGCCGGTCTTCAAGCAGCACGATACGATCCATGATCTGGCGTCGATCGCTTTCAATCTGGGTTTCACCCGGGCCACCCATAAAGCCGCTGCCGCCACTGCCGCGCTGGCGTTCAAGGTGGGTCCAGGACCGTACCAGACGACCCTTCTGATAGTTCAGATGCGCCAACTCGACCTGCAACACACCTTCACGCGTGGCAGCCCGGTCGCCAAAGATCTCAAGGATCAACCCGGTCCGGTCCAGCACCTTGGCCGCGGTTTCTTTCTCCAGATTGCGCTGCTGAATGGCAGTCAGCTGCGCATCGATCAGCAACAGGTCAATCTTGTCTTCCTTGACCTTGCCGGCCAGCGTTTCGGTGTGACCGCCACCGATAAATGTCGCCGGCTTGATCTCGCGCACCTTGACCACTTCGGAGAACTGAACATCCAGGCCGATGGCCCCGGCCAGTCCCTCAAATTCGGCCTGTCGCGCTTCAATGGAGTGCTGCGAAAAATGCCCGCGCACATCCGGCACAACAATGCCCACCCGAAATGGCTGGTCTCGCTGGTCAATAAACGCCTTTGGGCCGCCCTTCTGGACGGCCCCTTCATCGTCGAATTCGCTCATGAAAACTCGTTAGTCGCTGTCTTGGTTCTGCTCGGGATCGAACAGCTGGATCGGTGCCCCCGGCATAATGGTCGAGATAGCATGCTTGTAGACCAACTGCGACTGCGCATCACGGCGCAGCAGCAGGCAGAAATTGTCGAACCAGGTAATCACGCCCTGCAATTTGACGCCATTCACGAGGAAGATCGTGACTGGCACCTTCTGCTTGCGCACGTGATTGAGAAAGGAATCCTGCAGGTTTTGCTGCTTTTCGCTGGGCATTGAGGCCTCTAATTCGCGGCATTGCTTGTCGCTGTTGTCGTTGCGCTTGCTCGCCTACCGGCAATCGAACTGCCGCCCAGTCCGCACCGGTGTGCATTCACCACACATTAAGCACTATGGCACAGATGCATTTTCGTGCCTACCCGACCAACTGCATGGCCGGGTCTAAAAATTGGGCCTTGTCTAGAGACCCAGCGACTTGATCTTGCGGTGCAAAGCACTGCGCTCCATCCCCACAAATTCGGCAGTTTTGGAGATATTGCCCCCGAACCGTTCAATCTGCGCCAGCAGATATTGCCGTTCGAACACTTCGCGGGCCTCACGCAAGGGCAGGCTCATCAGATGGGCCGAGGCATCGGTATCGCCGACGGTTGGCAGCACCTCGCCAATATCCGATGGCAGCATGGCGGCGGTAATCACGCCATCCTCAGGTTGCTGGTCCTTCATCAGGATCAGCAACCGCTCGATGGAATTGCGCAATTGCCGCGCATTGCCGGGCCATTCCTGGGCCTGCAACACGGCCATCGCATCATCACCCACCACCAGACGCTGCAGATTGTGCATCCGCGCCACCTGTTCGATGAACACATTGACCAGCGGTGGCACGTCCTCGCGACGCTCCTTGAGCGGGATCAGCGGCAATGGCACGATCGACAGGCGATGGAACAGATCGGAGCGGAATTCTCCGCTTTCCACCTGCGCCGCGACGTTCTGCGAACTTGAGGCGATGATCCGCACGTCAATCGGCACGGCCTGGGTACCGCCCACCCGGTTGAACCGGTTTTCCACCAGCGTGCGCAGTAGTGCTGCCTGCGTCTGGGCTGGCAGTGTCGTCACCTCAGACAGATACAGCGTGCCGCCATGTGCCCGCTCCAGTGCACCGACCTCGACATTAAGAATGCCGCTCTTGTCGCGCGTTTCGCGCCCGAACAGCACGACCGGCACTTCCTCGGGTGCATAGAGCGACGCATTGATCTCGATAAACGGCGATTCAGCGCGCGGACTACGGTGATGGATCAGCCGCGCTACCAGTCCCTTGCCCGCTCCCGATGGGCCGGAAATGAATATCCGCGAATTGGTCGGCGCCGATTTCTCAATAATGCCTTTGACGTTCTGCAGCGCCGTGGACGTTCCCACCATGTCGGCGCTCTTGGTGGCCGACCGCTCCTTGAGTTCGGCCACTTCGGTGCGCAGGCGCGTCGCCTCCATGGCACGCTGGGTAATGTGCAACAGGCGATCAATCTTGAACGGCTTTTCAATGTAGTCATACGCGCCGCGCCGGATCGCCGACACGGCGGTCTCCACATTGCCATGACCCGAAATCATCACCACCGGCATGTCGGGGTGCTGGCTCTGAAACACATCAAGCAGCTGCAACCCGTCGAGCCGCGACCCCTGCATCCAGATGTCGAGAAACACCAGGCTGGGCCGGCGACGGGCAATTTCATTCAGCCCGCTATCGGCATCGTGCGCCTGCCGCGCCTCAAAACCCTCATCCTCCAGAATGCCGGCGATCAGGTCGCGGATATCGTCTTCGTCGTCGATGATCAAAATATCGAGTGCCATTACTTCTGATCAGCCGCTGAAATGAGCGACTCCTCCTGTTGGGCAGATTGAGCGGGCGACTCAGGCCCCTCCTCTGCCGCTGACGTCTTGATGGGAGACTGCAAAGGCAGTGTGAACGTAACGCAGGCGCCGACGCGCCCGGTTGCATCGGGTTCGGCGTCAACCAGCTCGACGATGCCGCCATGCTGCTCGATGATCCGGGCAACGATCGCCAGACCCAGACCGGTGCCTTTTTCGCGCGTGGTCATATACGGCTCAAGCAGCCGTTGCCGGTTTTCCCTGGGCCAGCCTTTGCCATTATCGGACACTGAAACCCGGGCATGATTGCCTTCAATGTGCCCGTCCACAAGAATCCTGGGCTGCAGATCCTCGCTGCGATCAACCATCTCGAATGCCTCCACGGCATTTTTGATCAGATTGGTCAGCGTCTGCGAAATCAGCCGGTTATCGCACCAGGCATGAATCGCCTCCTCGGGCAGCGTGGTTTCAATGGTGATCTCGGGCAGCCGCACGCTTTCCAGGAACACCGCCTGGCGCACGATATCGGACAGATCCGAGATCTCCGGCGCCGCTTCAGGCATGCGGGCAAAGGCCGAGAACTCGTCGACCATACGTCCGATATCGCCCACCTGCCGCACAATGGTGTTGATGCATTTGTCGAACACCTCGCGATCATCCTCCAGCTTGGAGCCATAGCGGCGCCGCAGGCGTTCGGCCGATAGCTGAATGGGAGTCAGCGGGTTCTTGATCTCGTGTGCAATGCGCCGCGCCACGTCGGCCCAGGCACTGGTGCGCTGCGCTGACTCAAGATCGGTAATGTCGTCAAAGGTCAACACATAGCCCTTGGATTCGGTAATCGATCCCTCGCGGGTAAGCTGCACCTGATAGGTGCGGCGGTCGGTTTCATTGCCCAGGTGAATCTGGTCGCGTACCTGACCACGCCGCGCCGAACGCGCCCGCTCCAGAATGGGCGCCAGCTGCGGCATTGCCACTTCGATCCGCTCCCCCATCAGCCCGATTTCGTCGCGCTCCAGCATCTCGCAGGCCCGGGCATTGACCAGCGTCACCGTACCAAACGGGTCCAGTCCGATAATGCCCGCCGACACACCTTCCACCACGGCCTCGGTGAACTGTCGCCGCTTCTCGTTCATTTCATTGGCAGCCAGAAGTGCCTCACGCTGATGTTTAAGTTGCAGCGTCATGAGGTTGAACCCGTTGGACAAATCACGCAGATCGCCCTTGCCTTCCTGCACCGGCACCTGCACATCAAGATCACCACCACGCACCCGTGTCGAGGCAATCATCAGGTTTCGAATGGGATCAACAAACCGGTTGGCGAGCGCAATACCGATCCACAGCGCTGCCAGCAGCAGCACCACGGCCAGACCGACATACATGATGGTGAAGGTGATCTGAAACACCAGCCGGTTCGAGGCGTATTGCCGGTACTCGGTGATGTTCTCGTCGGTCAGCCGCATATATTCGAGCACTTCGGCTTCGACCGGTCGCGCCACGAACAGGAACGTGTCGTCATAGCCACGCAGCTTAATCACAGAGCCGACCAGATTGACCCGCCCCGGTGCAATGGCCGCCGGGATGCCCTCGACCAGCCCGACCGTGATCCCCTCGGGCAATTTGGGATAGGCCCCCTGCACCGCGATCTGCGCCCGGGCCAGGGTCTCCCCCTGCCCGTTGACCAGCGAGGTAAAGGGCAATGACCGGGTCACGGCCAGCGCGGTCAGAATACGCTGAAACCGCTCGGGATCACTGTCGTAGGTATCCTTGGCCTGTTCCAGCTCGGTCGCCGTCCAGATGATATCATCGCGCAGCACCTGAGCGTGTTCGAGCATGTAGGAGCGAGCGACCAGCCGCGAGCTCTCAACCATGGCGCGTGTGCGCTCGCTGAACCACTGATCCAGCCCCTGATTGAGTGCAATTGTCGCCACCACGGCAACGATTGCCGCAGGAATGGCCGCGACCAGGGCAAACATCGTCACCATGCGGATCTGCATCCCCGCGCCGGCCTGCTTGCGCATGCGCGCCTGGAACAGCAACGCTGCTTCGGTGACCACCAGTGCGATCACCAGCAGCACCAGCACGCCGGTGACAATCCAGATTACCGTCCACACTGTGGTCGATGGCTCGATATTGGTGGTGCCCGACAGGATCAGGAACGAGATCGAGGACATCAGCACCGATGCAACGACCACGACAAAGCCCAGCACGCGAAGGGGCCGATTGTTCCGCATGTTGAACAATGGCGCGCGCGCACTCTTGCCGGCATCGTGTGAGATGCGCTCTGGCTCGTCTTCGATCGTGGCTATGTCACTCATTAATGCCGGGTGGCACTCCATATCCGCCGCAAGCCGCGAGCCTGACGCAATTCGGCGGACCCTTCAAGATAAATGTTGCCAAAATGTGACACTGATCACAGGCCACTCTGATTGAACGAATGCGCAGCGACCGGTCCCCCGCCATCGAGCCACTCACCTTGGGCAGATCAGCCCCGCTGAAACTGCCACAATTCCGTCGCCCCAAAGCTGCTACACAATACCTGCCATGGCCCTTCAGGCGTTTGATTTGAAACAGCATGACGGGGTGAGCAAGCCGCACGTGACTTGAGTTTTGCTGGCCTCTGGGTCTGTTCTGTCTTTGGTACCACGCCCGGCCCCAATCCCTTGATCCCGCGTATCTTGCTTCCGTCACTGACGGGCCCTGCATCAACGGCGTTGTGCCGTTTTCAAGGAGCCTTTTGCAATGACCAATAGCTTCATAACCACTCCAGACGGCGTCGAACTTTTCTACAAGGATTGGGGTCCGCGCGACGCACAGCCCATCGTATTCCACCATGGCTGGCCGCTCTCGTCCGATGACTGGGATACCCAGATGCTGTATTTTCACAGCCAGGGATATCGGGTCATTGCCCATGACCGTCGCGGCCATGGGCGGTCTACACAAGTATCGGACGGCCACGACATGGAGCACTATGTGGCCGATATTGCCGCACTGACGGAAAAACTGGACCTGCACAACGCCGTCCATATCGGTCACTCGACCGGAGGCGGTGAAGCTGCAGCCTATGTGGCCAGACGCGGCAATGGGCGCGTTGCCAAGCTTATCATGCTCGCCGCTGTCCCACCCATCATGGTCAAGACCGACGCCTATCCCGACGGCCTGCCCATGGAAGTCTTTGACGGCCTGCGGGCGCAACTGGCCGCCAATCGCAGCAAGTTCTACGACGATCTGGCCAGCGGCCCGTTCTATGGCTTCAACCGGCCTGATGCGGTTGTGGATACAGCCTTGGCCCGCAATTGGTGGCGACAGGGCATGATGGGCGGCGCCAAGGCGCACTATGACGGCATCAAGGCCTTCTCCGAAACCGACTTTACAGGCGATCTCAAGGCTATCAGCGTCCCGACACTGATTGTGCATGGTGATGACGACCAGATCGTGCCGATCGGCAACTCGGCAACTCGGCACACCTGTCAGCAAAGCTGGTCAGCGGTGCCGAACTCAAGGTCTATCCGGGCTATCCACACGGACTGATGACCGTCCATGCCGATATCATCAACCCTGACATGCTGGCCTTCATCCGGTCTTGATCACAACGGGTCCGGCACTGTTGCCAGCGCCGGGCCACCCGCGCTAATTGCGGCGGCTGTGCTTGACGATCTCGATGCTGTGCGTGCGGATCTTCTTGCGCAGCGTATTGCGGTTGAGCCCGAGCAGGTCCGCCGCCTTGATCTGGTTGCCCCCACAGGCATTGAGCGCCATGGCGATCAACGGCGCCTCGACCCGGTCAATCACCCGCTGATAAAGGCCGGGCGGCGGCAGATTGGGCTCATATTCGCGCAGCACATCACCCACATGGGTTTCCACGGCCATCGACACATCCACCGGTCCCGAGGGCCCTGTGGCCGTCGGACGATCGGCAATATTGAGTTCGTTCTGCACGATCTCGGCCGAAATGCTTTCGTCGGCGTACAGCGCCGAGAGCCGCCGAACCAGATTCTCCAGCTCGCGCACATTGCCCGGCCAGGAATAGTTCTGCATCAGCTTGATGGCCTCGGGCGAAATCGACTTCACCGGCTCGCCCTCGCGCTGCGCAACCTTGAGGAAGTGCAGCGCCAGATCACCCACATCGTCAATGCGTTCGCGCAGCGGTGGCAACCGGATCGGCACCACATTGAGGCGATAGTACAGATCTTCGCGGAACAGGCCCTGGCGGATCATCTGGCTGAGATCACGATGGGTCGCTGCCACGATGCGCACATTGGTCTTGATTGAGCTGCGCCCGCCGACCATCGTGTATTCGCCTTCCTGCAGCACGCGCAGCAGACGGGTCTGGGCATCCATCGGCATGTCGCCGATTTCGTCGAGGAACAGCGTGCCCCCCTCCGCCTGCTCAAAACGCCCCGAAGAGCGCGTATTGGCACCGGTAAAGGCACCCTTCTCGTGCCCGAAAAGTTCGGCTTCGATCAGGTCGCGCGGAATGGCTGCCATATTGATGGCCACAAACGGCCCGTTCCGGCGCTTGCCGAAATCATGCAGCGCCCGCGCCACCAGTTCCTTGCCCGTACCGCTCTCGCCGGTGATCATCACCGTCAGATCGGTCTGCATCAGCCGCGCCAGCGCACGATAGATGTCCTGCATCGCGGTGGAGCGCCCCACCAGCGGCATGGTTTCACCGGCTTCATCGGCATGACGTTCGGCCTTGGTCGGCTTTTTCGCATCGGCCAGTGCCCGCGCCACCACCGAAAGCACTTCGGTAATGTCGAATGGCTTTGGCAGATATTCATAGGCCCCCACCTCAGACGCCCGAATGGCGGTCATGAAGGTGTTCTGCGCGCTCATCACGATCATCGGCAGATCGGGGCGCAGCTTCTTGATCTTGGGCATCACCTCAAAGGCGTTACCATCGGGCATCGCCACGTCGGTGATCAGAATGTCACCTTCACCACGGCTGACCCAGTTCCACATGGTCGAGATATTGCCCGTGGGGCGCACCTCATAGCCGGCACGTGTCAGCGCCTGGTTGAGCACCATGCGGATGGCGGCATCGTCATCGGCGAGCAGGACGACATGGCTCATGGTGCCATTCCCTCTTCTTCTGGAACTTGAAAGGCCCCGCTCGCAACGGGAAGCAGAATACGAAATTTGGTCCGACCCGGCCGGCTATCGCAATCGATCACGCCGCCATGGTCACCGACGATCTTGGCCACCAGCGCCAGCCCAAGCCCCGACCCGTTCTGCTTGGTTGTCACGAACGGATCAAACAGGAACGGCAGGATGTCAGCTGGCACGCCCGGCCCATTGTCTTCGATGACAATCTCGAGCGGCAGTGAAATGCGTTCCGACACGCCCATCACGCTGATACGGATGCCCGGACGAAATGCAGTAGAGAACTTGATCTCGGGATTCTGTGTTCGATCAAGGGATTCCGAGGCATTCTTCACCAGATTGAGGAAGACCTGGATCAGTTGATCACGATTGCCGAACACCGGTGGCAGCGATGGATCATACTCTTCGGAGAACGATATTCCGCGCGCCACGCCATTGCGCGCCAGCAGCTTCACCCGATCCAGAATGACGTGGATATTGATCGGCTCGCGCTCCATCGGCCGCTCGTCGCCAAACACTTCCACCCGATCAATCAGGTGCACGATCCGGTCAGTCTCTTCGCGGATCAGGCGCGCCAGCGGAATTTCGTCGCTGCTCACGGTCTGCTCGAGCAGTTGCGCTGCGCCTCTGATACCCGATAGCGGGTTCTTGATTTCATGCGCCAGCATCGACGCCAGCCCCGTCACCGAGCGCGCCGCGCCCCGCGACACCATCTGCCGATCGATCTTGTCGGCCATGGTGCGTTCCTGAATCAGCAGGGCGACCCGGCCATCACTGTCCGAAAGCGGACTGGCGAACACATCGGCAATCCGCTCATCGCCAAAGCGCGAGGAACCGACACGGACGCGGTATTCGGTCATTGGCGCCCGGCGCAATGCCACCGTCTCAACCAAGCTGATGATCGGCGAGCCAAAGGCGATCAGATCATCGAGCCGCTGCCGCGTCAGCACACTCAGCGAAGCGCCAAAGAACGCTTCTGCTGCATAATTCACGAAGACAATCTGTCGATTATCGTCACACACAATAATGGGCTGCGGCAGCGCCTGAATGACCGCAGCCGATGGTACGGATGCTGCAGCTTGTTTGGCTTGTTCAGAACTCATGCTGCGGCCTTCCAGTCGCCCGAAAAAATCTCGCGGATCATGGTCAGAACCTCCGCGGGGGTCTCATTGTTGAGGAAGGCTGTGCGGCTGGGCTTGTCCAGCACGATCCCGGCGGCATCGAGATACCAGCCCAGATGCTTGCGCGCAGCCCGCAGTCCCACGCCAGTGCCATACTCGCTCAGCATGTCTTCATATTGCTCGCAGATCAGCGCCGTCAGCACCTCACCCCGAGGCTGCTCGGGCACATCGTGTCCACTCAACCGGGCGCCAATAGCCCCCACCCGCCAGGGTTGTCCCTGAGCGCCGCGTCCCAGCATGACCGCTGCCGCACCAGACAGCCGCAGGGCCTCCTGCGCCGCATCAAGGTCGGTAATGTCGCCATTGACCACCACAGGCACGTTCACGGCCTCTACAACGGCCCGCACCAATTCCCAGCGCGCCTGTCCCTTGTAGAATTGCTGCCGGGTGCGCCCATGCACCGAAATCATCTGCACGCCAGCATCGACCGCCCGGCGGGCCATCTCGGCCGCATTGAGACTATCATCGTCCCATCCCAGTCGCATCTTGACCGTGACCGGCAATGGCGTGGCCGAAACCACGGCGTCCACCAGCGTCATGGCGTGATCGGGCACCCGCATCAGGGCAGACCCGGCAAAGCCATTGGTCACCCGTTTGGATGGGCAGCCGAAGTTGATGTCGATGATATCGGCCCCGGCATCCTGGGCCAGCTTGGCGCCCCGGCGCATCCACTCGGCTTCACAACCGGCGAGTTGCACCATATGCGGCAGCTTTTCCGGCTTGCCCAGGCGGCGCGCCATATCCTTGTTGCCGGTAGCCAGCGCATTGCTGGCGATCATTTCCGACACCACCATACCCGCGCCATAGCGCTCGGCCATCTTGCGGAATGACCGGTCAGTGATCCCGGCCATGGGCGCGAGAAAAGCATTATTGCGGACCGAATGGCCGCCGATGCTCAACTTGCAGGCATCTACCGACAAAACACTGCCCCAGAAATGATCATCGTTACAAATATGCCCGCACAATAGTCAAAACCCATGCCCGCGCAATCCCTTATCTGGGCATTGCCAGCGTTCAGCAGCCCTGCACTTGCCGCATAGGACCACCGACGCTAGACCACCTTAATGTGACTGCTTCTTGTCCGAGTTTCTGCCCGCCATGCGTCCAAAAACAATTGCCGTTATCATCGTGGCTGCCGGCAAGGGCGAACGCGCCGCAGCGGCCGGCATCCCCGATCCCAAACAATATCGCACCATTGGCGGCAAACCGGTCCTGACCCGCACCATTGCGGCCTTTCTCGCGGTGCCGGAAGTCACCCAGATCGTCACCATCATCCATCCCGATCATGGTGACCGCTACGCCGCGCTCGGCCTCAAGGATGACCGTTTATTGCCTCCCGTAGTCGGCGGGGCGTCGCGACAGGCCTCGGTACTGGCCGGGCTCAAGGCCCTGGCGCCAGCCCGGCCTGATCTGGTGCTGATTCAGGACGCTGCACGCCCCTTTGCCAGCGCAAGGCTGATTGGTGATGTCATTGCCGCGCTCAGCCAGTCCGAGGGTGCCCTGCCCACCTTGCCCGTCACCGACACCATAAAGCGCTCGCTTGATGGCACTCAGGTCAGCACGACCGAAGACCGCAACCAGCTCTTTGCCGCGCAGACCCCGCAGGGCTTCCGTTTCGGCCAGATCTTTTCGGCCCATATGCGCGCCGCCACCGTGCCGCGCCAGTTTACTGACGATGCCGAGATTGCCGAATGGGCTGGCCTGCGTGTCGCCATGGTCGCCGGCGAGCGCAGCAATATCAAGATTACCCACCCCGACGACTTCGCCCACGCCGAACGTATTCTGACTGGAGACCTCGCTATGGAAACCCGCATCGGCACCGGCTTTGACGTGCACTCATTTGAACCCGGCGACCATGTCTGGCTCGGCGGCGTCCGCATTCCCTACAAGTTCAAGCTTAACGGTCACTCCGATTCAGACGTCGCCCTGCATGCCTTGACGGACGCCATTTATGGCGCCATCGGCGCTGGCGATATCGGCGTGCACTTTCCACCCTCCGATATGCAGTGGAAAGGCGCAGCCTCCACCTTGTTCCTCAAGCACGCTGGCGAACTGGTCGCCAAGGCCAGCGGCCGCATCGTCAATCTCGACGTGACAATTGTCTGCGAAGGACCCAAGATCGCGCCACACGTGCCGGCAATGCGCACTGTCATTGCCGAAACACTTGGGATCGCGTCATCGCGGATCGCGGTCAAGGCAACGACAAGCGAGAAGCTCGGGTTCACCGGGCGGGAGGAAGGTATCGTGGCTATGGCAAGCGCAAGCATTGAAGTGCCGAGGGTTGACTGATGACAACCAAAACAGCCGCAACACCCACTGACCCTGCACAGCAGGTCATCGAACTGCTCACGGCCGCCAAAAAGTCCATTGTGACGGCCGAAAGCTGCACTGGCGGCCTTGTCGCCGCCGCGCTCACCGATGTGCCCGGCGCCTCAAAGGCGTTCTTTGGCGGATACATTACCTACGCCAATGACGCCAAGGCCCGCATGATCCATGTGCAGGCCCGCCTGATCCGTGACTATGGCGCTGTCAGCAACCAGGTCGCCCGTGCCATGGCCGACGGCGCCCGCAACACCGCCCACGCCGATTTCGCCGTCGCGGTCACCGGCATTGCCGGCCCCGATGGTGGCTCTGAAAAGAAGCCGGTCGGTCTGGTCTATGTGGCGGTCTCGTCCGAACTGGCCACCGTGGTCATCGAACACCGTTTTGGCGATCTCGGACGCGCCGAAATTCGCCAGGCCAGCGTCAATGCCGCACTTGATCTGGTGGTCGAGGTTCTCACCGGCACGCAGGACTGAACGGGCCCAGCCGCGCTCGGGGCTAGTTCCCGAAGCGCCGGTCTGCCTCGTCGCAGAACGCCTGCATGATCTCTTCCTGCTTGGCCGCAAAGGCCGGCTCGGCCACGGCTGCCACGAAGGGATTGGATATCTTGAAGTCGATTTCGAAGCGCACCCGCGTGCCCATGCCCTCGGCCTCAAAGCGCCAGACACTATCGAGATAGGCAAACGGGCCATCGACGGCCTTGGCCGAAATGGTCAGTGCCTCGGGATCGCTGGTCACCCGGCTGGTATAGGCCTGGGTGATAGGTCCGAAATTCAACGTCATCTTGGCCAGTTGCACATTGGGCGATCCCGCTGCCGGATCTGGCCGCACGTCCATCGCCTTGCAGTTGGGGATGAAGCGCGGATAGTCCGGCAGATCTGACACGATCTGAAACATGCGCTGCGGCAGATGCGGCACATGCCGCTCGAAGAAGCGTTTCATCAGTGGCCCAGCTTTGCCATCCGGGCCGCCTTGAGCGCGGCAAAGTCTTCACCGGCATGATGCGAAGAGCGGGTCAGCGGGCTCGATGAAACCAGCGAGAACCCCTTGGCCGTCGCCACCGTCGCATAGGACTTGAACTCGTCCGGCGTCACAAAGCGGATCAGCGGCGTATGCTTTTTGGTGGGCTGCAGATACTGGCCGATGGTCAGGAAATCCACCTCTGCAGAGCGCAAATCATCCATCAGTTGCAGCACTTCATTCCGCTCCTCGCCCAGCCCGACCATGATGCCCGATTTGGTGAACATGGTGGGGTCGAGTTCCTTGACCCGCTGCAGCAGACGGATTGAGTGGAAATAGCGCGCACCGGGGCGCACCTTGAGATATTTCGACGGAACGGTTTCCAGATTGTGGTTGAACACGTCTGGCTTGGCCGCCACCACCACTTCGAGCGCGCCATCCTTGCGCAGGAAGTCCGGTGTCAGGATTTCAATAGTGGTCTTGGGATTACGGGCCCGGATCGCCAGGATCACGTCGGCAAAGTGCTGCGCCCCGCCATCGGCCAGATCATCCCGGTCCACCGAGGTGATCACCACATGCTCAAGCCCAAGCTTTTCGACCGCACTGGCGACCTTTTCCGGCTCACTGGCATCGAGCGGACCGGGCATGCCGGTACGTACATTGCAGAAGGCGCAGGCGCGCGTACAGATTTCGCCCATGATCATCATGGTCGCGTGCTTCTTGCTCCAGCACTCGCCAATATTGGGGCAGCCGGCCTCCTCGCACACTGTCACCAGCCCGTGCTCACGCACGATCTGCTGGGTCTCCTTGTAAACCGGCGAACCCGGCGCCTTGACGCGGATCCAGTCCGGCTTGCGCAGCACCACGCTGTCAGGCCTGTTGGCCTTTTCGGGGTGGCGTGGCTTGAGCGCGGAATTGTCGATCAGTGTGACCAAGGGATGTCCTGACTTCTAAGCAATCAGCCGTGCCAGCAGCACGACTATGATGGCGCCGACCGTTGAGGTCACGATCTGCCGCAGCAGTTCGTTGCGGATACCAAGATTGATCCGCAGCGCGTTGAACAGATATCCCCCCACGAAGGAACCGACCACACCACTCACCAGATAGGTGATCAGCCCGCCACCACCAACGATCAGACTGGCCAGAAACCCTGCCAGCAGGCCGATGCCGATAAACATCAGCGCCGATCGATTATTGTTCTGACCCATTGTAAAGCCGCCGCCTGTGGTTTGTCGTTCCGGTAGTGCCATATTCAGTCCCCCTGAAGTTGTCGGTGAGATATTGCGTCTCGCCTGCCCTGCTTCAAGGCTTCCCAGATGTTTACCTGCGCTACGCCGAGGCCATGACATCGGCGATTTCAATCCATTCGCCGCCACGTGCGGCCGACTGGATGGTCGCCTGCACCAGCGCCAGCGAATGCAGATTGTCCTCGCCCGAGCTGAACCGCGCCGGCGCAGCACCCGTCTCGATTGTCTTGGCGATCGCTCCCAGCGTCCCCATGCGGTCTGCCAGCGCAACATCGGTCAGTGCCACGGGCACCGCATCACCATCCCGTTCGCGCAGCGCCAGCCGGTCCGGCCCCGCCTTGCCCATGAAATGATCGCGCGAGCTCCAGATGATCTCGCCATCAGAGCAATCCATGGTCCACTCCCCCGACCACGGCGTCACCGGCCCGCTGCTCATCCACGAACCGCGATAGGAAACGATCGTCCCCTTTTCGAATTCCAGCGTCGCCACCCCGATCGGATGATGCCCGAACGGGCTGGCTGGCGGGTTCCAGGTGCGGCACGATACGCGCTTGGGCTCGTCACCGAGCACCATACGCATCAGATCGAAATGATGGATCGACATGTCCGCCAGCAGCGGATCAGGCATATCCCAGTAGCGATAGCCCTGGCTGGGCGCATGGCGCCTGAAGTCGATCGACACCAGATTGACCGGCCCGAACTTCTGCGCCCCGATCAGCTCGGCCACGGCGATGGGTGCAGACTGGAAGCGATAGTTCTGGCTGACCATCAGCACCCGGCCCTTGGCTTTGGCCAATGCCACCAGTTCCTTTGCCTGGGCGATGGTAGAGGCGAACGGCTTCTCCACGAGCACATTGAGCCCCAGCTCCAGGGCCTGCTTGACCACCGGATAGTGCGCTTCGGTCCGCAGCGTGCAGATCGCCAGATCCGCATCAACCGCCGCGACCGCATCGTCCAGGCTCAAAAAACAGCTCTTGGCGTCGATCCCTAGCTCGTCCTGTACCCGCTTGGTGGCGTCAGGATTGGAATCCACATACCCCACCATCTCAACAGTGGGAACATTGGGGATAACGTCCTTGGTCCAGCTGAATCCCCAATGTCCCAGACCGATTTGTATCGCTTTGACCATGTGGATAACTTTCTGAAAACATGTGGATAGGCAGTGGAAAACGTCGGGCGCTACATGTTCAGCGCGCGACCATAAGCATCCAGCACACTTTCCTTCATCGTCTCGCTCAGCGTGGGATGCGGGAAGATGGTGTGCATCAGTTCTTCCTCGGTGGTCTCGAGGTTCATCGCCACCACAAAGCCCTGGATCAACTCGGTCACTTCGGCACCGATCATGTGGGCACCCAGCAATTCGCCGGTCTTGGCATCAAAGATCGTCTTGACCAGCCCGTCAGGCTCGCCCAGCGCAATCGCCTTGCCATTGCCGATGAACGGGAAGCGGCCAACCTTGATCTCACGACCGGCTTCCTTGGCCTTGGCTTCGGTCAGACCGACGCTGGCCACCTGCGGCTCGCAATAGGTGCAACCGGGCACCAGCAGCTTGTTGAGCCCGTGCACCTTCATGCCGGCGATCTTTTCGACTGTAATCACGGCCTCATGCTCGGCCTTGTGCGCCAGCATGGGTGGGCCCGCCACATCGCCAATCGCCCAGATGCCATCGACATTGGTCTTGCCGTAGCCGTCGATGACAATGGCGCCGCGCTCGGTTTTGACCCCGACCTTCTCCAGGCCGATGCCCTCGATATTGCACATCACGCCAATCGCCGAGATCAGCTTGTCGCCAGCAATTTGCTGCTTCTCGCCTGATTTCAGCTCGACATGGGCAATCACGCCATCCTTGGTCTTTTCAACCTTGGCAACCTTGGCCTCGGTCATGATCTTGATGCCGCGCTTTTCCAGCCGCTTGCGGGCCAGGGCAGAAATTTCGGCGTCTTCGACCGGCATGATCTGCGGCAGCAATTCAATGATGGTCACCTCGGCGCCCATCGAGCGGTAGAACGAGGCAAACTCCACGCCAATGGCGCCCGAACCCATCACCACCAGCGATTTGGGCATCGCGGCGGGCTTCATGGCTTCGAAATAGGTCCAGATCTTGTCGCCATCAGGCTCGATACCGGGCAGCACGCGGGGCCGCGCACCGGTTGCGATAATGATGTTCTTGGCCTTGTAGGTGCCTTCGCCCAGCGCATTCTTGGGCACAGGGCCCTGCGGCTCGACGATCTTCTTCTTGGTCGGCGCGACTTTGACCTCACCAGGCTTGGTGATTTCGGCCTCGCCCCAGATGATGTCGATCTTGTTCTTCTTCATCAGGAACTGCACGCCATTGTTCATCTGCGCCGCAATGGCGCGCGAACGCTTGACCACACCGTCAATATCGAAGCCGAATTTCTCGGCGGTCAGCCCGTAATCCTTGGCATGGCTCATATGGCCATAGACTTCGGCAGAGCGCAGCAGCGCCTTGGTCGGGATACAGCCCCAGTTCGAGCAGATGCCAGCCATATGCTCGCGCTCGATAATGCCCACCTTCATGCCCAGCTGCGCGCCACGGATCGCGGCAACATAACCGCCGGGACCGGCGCCGATAACGAGAAGGTCGTATTGGTCAGCCATTTGGGCCTCCAGAATAGTCGATGAAGCGGGTCAGAGACCCAACATGGATGTAACGACAGGCACCAGGGCCTCGCCGATCGCCCGCGTATTCTTTGCGTCCAGATGAACGCCGTCTTCAGGATCGGCAACGGCCACCGTCGAAGCGTCAAAAAAGCCGGTATCAAGCTCTTCGGCCCGCCGCGCATAATGGGCCGCAAACTGGCTCGATTGTTCGAGCCCGTGCGTATAGCCACCGAAGTGACCCATCATGTCGGCGTTCTCGCTCTCGCAAACCAGCGGTGGCGCCACCAGCATGATCTTGGGGGCCGTTTCGCCCTTGCCCGCGTAGTGACCACGCACAACATGCACCAGCCGGCGCATGCCAAACGAGGCTTCTAGCGCCGAGCCGCAAATGGCAGGCTTGAGGTCATTGGTCCCCAGCATGATGATCACCAGGTCCAGCGGACTGTGGCTTTCCAGCAGCGTGGGCAGAATGCGGGCGCCATTGCGGTCCGCATTGGCGTACCAGTCATCCGACGCCGTCGTGCGACCACCAAGGCCTTCGGCGATCACCCGCGCCTTGCCGGCAAGGCCGGCTTCAAGCGCGCTGGGCCAGCGATCCGTAAAAGCGTGCCGCGGACCACCAGTCGGATTGGCCCCGAAAGTCAGGCTGTCGCCATAGGCCAGAATGGTTTTCATGTCCCTGCCCCTAGGCCAGCATCATGACGGGGTTTTCGATCAGCCCCTTGAACACGCCGAGCAGTTCAGCGCCCAGAGCCCCGTCAACCGCGCGGTGATCGCAGCTCAGCGTCACCGTCATGAAGTTGCCGATCTTGATCTCACCCTTGTCGGGGAAAACGCGTTCTTCGCCAACGCCCACGGCCAGGATCGTACCATGGGGCGGATTGATCACTGCCGCAAAATTGGTGATCCCGAACATGCCCAGATTGGACACCGAGGAAGCCCCGCCCTGATATTCATGCGGCGCCAGCTTCTTGGACTTCGCGCGCGTTGCAAGGTCTTTCACCTTGTCGGAAATCTCGCGCAGGCTGAGCGTATCGCAGCTCTTGACCACGGGCGTGAACAGCCCACCGGGCACCGCCACGGCAACCGCAACGTCGCTGCGCTTGTGATACAAAATGCTGTCGCCAGCCCAGGTCGCATTGGCCAGCGGCACGCGCTGCAGCGCGACGGCCCACGCCTTCATCACGAAGTCATTGACCGAGAGCTTGTAGGCAGGCTTGCCTTCCTTGCTCTTGGGCGCCTGTGCATTGATCTGCGCCCGCGCGTCGAGCAGCGCGTCAATCCGGCAATCCAGCGTCAGGTAGAAGTGCGGCACGGTCTGCTTGGATTCGGTCAGGCGCGCAGCAACGACCTTGCGCATGCCATCATTGGGCACCAGTTCGTAGCTGCCCTCTTCATAGAGCGCGATAACCTGTTCCTTGCTCATGCCACCGGCAGGTGCAGCCGCACCAACCGAAGCGCCAGCAGCGGACGCGGCAGCCTTGAGCGGGGTCTTGCCCGACTTAGCCGCTTCCACGTCCGTTTTGACCACGCGACCTTTGGGACCGGTGCCGGAAATGGCGGCAACATCAATCCCCGCTTCCTTGGCCAGACGGCGCGCCAGCGGCGAGGCGAACACCTTGCCACCAGCCGGCTTGGCGGGCGCCGGCGCAGGGTCGGCCTTGGCCGTGGGCGCGGTCTGGGTAGCCGCATCGGCCCGCATGATCGTGCCGGCATCCTTGGCAGGTTCTGCCGCCTTGGGGGCTTCAGCTTTCGGCGTTTCAGCCTTGGGAGCCTCGGCCTTGGGCGCAGCAGCCATGTCGTCGGCGCTTTCGCCTTCCTGCAACAGCACGGCAATCACGGCATTGACCTTCACATTGTCAGTGCCTTCGGCAACCATGATCTTGCCGATCTTGCCCTCATCGACGGCCTCGACTTCCATGGTGGCCTTGTCGGTCTCAATTTCGGCGATCACGTCACCCGAGGAGACGCTGTCGCCCTCCTTGACGTGCCACTTGGCAAGCTTGCCCTCTTCCATCGTGGGAGAGAGCGCCGGCATGGTGATATCAATCGGCATCCCAAATCTCCTTACGAACGGTAGGTGACGGCGTTCACCGCCGCGATGACTTCATCGACATTGGGCAGCGCCAGTTTTTCGAGGTTGGCAGCATAGGGCATCGGCACATCCTTGCCGGTCACGCGCATCACGGGCGCATCCAGATAGTCAAACGCCTGTTCCATCACCCGCGCAGACAGCTCGGCGCCGATGCCACCCTGTGGCCAGCCCTCTTCAACCGTCACCAGACGGCCGGTCTTCTTGACCGACTCGATGACCGTATCACTGTCCAGCGGCCGCAGCGTGCGCAGGTCGATCAATTCGACATCGACACCCGCCGCCACCAGCTTCTCGGTGGCCTGGGTCGCATAACGCATACCCATGGAGAACGACACAATGGTCACATCGGCACCCTTGCGGGCAATGCGCGCCTTGCCGATTGGCAATACGAAGTCATCGACCTTGGGCACCAGTCCGGTTGAACCGTACAAAATCTCGTTTTCGAGGAAGATCACCGGATTGGGCGAGCGAATGGCAGCTTTGAGCAGACCCTTGGCATCAGCCGCGCTATAGGGCGCGATCACTGTCAGACCGGGCACATGCGCATACCAGCTCGAATAGTCCTGGCTATGCTGCGCGCCAACACGCGATGCCACACCATTGGGACCACGGAACACCATGGGCGCGGTCACCTGACCGCCCGACATGTAAAGCTGCTTGGCAGCCGAGTTGATGATCTGGTCGATTGCCTGCATGGCAAAGTTCCAGGTCATGAATTCAACGATTGGCTTAAGACCGGCAAACGCGGCACCAACAGCCAGACCGGCAAAGCCGTGCTCGGTAATCGGCGTGTCGATAACGCGCTCAGGACCGAATTCCTGCAGCAGGTTCTGGGTGATCTTGTAGGCGCCCTGATATTCAGCAACCTCCTCACCCATCACGAACACGTCCTTGTCGCGGCGCAGCTCTTCGGCCATCGCCTCGTTCAGCGCCTGGCGCACGGTCATCTCGACCATCTCGACGCCTTCGGGCAAATCGGGATCATCCTGGGCTACGAACTTGGGGGCTTCGGCCGCAGCCGGCGCCTTGGCTTCAGCGGGCACGCTGGCCTGTTCGCTGGCGGCGCTCTCGGCCTTGGGATCGGCTGAAGCTGTCTGTTCAGCGACCTTGGGCGTTGCTTCCCCGGCCTCTTCGCCTTCACCGAGCACCAGAGCGATCGGTGTATTGACCTTTACGCCTTCAGTGCCTTCCTCGATCATCAATTCCTTGACGACGCCGCTATCGACCGACTCGACTTCCATGGTCGCCTTGTCGGTCTCGATCTCAGCCAGCACATCGCCGGGCGCGACGGTATCGCCGACCTTGACCAGCCATTTGGAGAGTTTTCCCTCTTCCATCGTGGGCGACAGCGCGGGCATCAGGATTTGAGGCATATCAGCTCTCCGAAAGAGGAACGCCGGGCATGGCCACACGGCGAAGGTCAGTATTGAAGGCGAATTCGGCGGGAATGATCCGCGGATCGTTGATCAGCCGGGACGTGATGGAAGCCTGCGCTCCCGAACCCTGATTGACCGCCCATCCGCTGAGCATCACACCCAGCACGATGAAAACAAGAAAGGCGATGGCGGCACGCTTGTAGATCTCGACATTGCTTGCCGCAGCCGGACCAGCCTTGGCCTGCACGGCAGCGAACTTCCACCACCCCAGCACCATGAATGAACCCAAACGCTCACCCACGGGCGCCTGCTGCACCATCATCACGGCCTGCCAGACCGCCACCAACAGTGACAGAATGGCAAAGACTGCAATGACACCAAGCAGCACGCTCATCTTTTGGTCCCTTAGGCGCTGATAGTGATATCAGTCCACAGTTCCGCGGGATCGGGCTCGGCATCATTGGTCGCGAACTCGGCAGCCTCGGTCACAATGGCCCGGATCTCGACCTCGATCGCCTTGAGCGATTCTTCGGTCTGCGCACCCGATTCGAGCAGGCGAGCCTTCACCTGCTCGATGGGATCGCGTTCCTGCCGGTACTTGGTCACTTCGTCCTTGGTGCGATATTTCGCCGGATCGGACATTGAGTGACCACGATAGCGATAGGTCAGCATCTCGAGAATGTACGGACCCTTGCCCGACCGGGCATATTCGATGGCGCGCTGGGCGGCATCATGCACCATGCGCACATCCATGCCGTCCACCTGCTCGCCCGGAATATCGAACGACGCGCCGCGCATGGAAAAATCGGTCGTCGCCGCAGCGCGCTCGATCGATGTGCCCATGGCATATTTGTTGTTTTCGATGATGAACACGACCGGCAGCTTCCACAGCTTGGCCATGTTGAAGCTCTCATAGACCTGGCCCTGATTGGCCGCGCCGTCCCCGAAATAGGCCAGCGACACCGAATTGTCGCCACGGTACTTGGCCGCAAAGGCCAGCCCGGTGCCCAGCGAAACCTGTGCACCCACAATGCCGTTGCCGCCATAAAAGCGATGTTCATTGGAGAACATGTGCATCGAGCCGCCCTTGCCGCGCGACAGTCCGCCCTGGCGACCGGTCAGCTCGGCCATCACACCCTTGGGGTCCAGCCCCATGACCAGCATGTGTCCGTGGTCACGATAGCCGGTGATCTGGGCATCCTTGCCCTTTTCGGAGGCCATGGTGATACCGGTGACCACAGCTTCCTGGCCGATATAGAGGTGACAGAACCCACCGATCAGGCCCATGCCATACATCTGGCCGGCCTTCTCTTCAAAACGCCGGATCAGCAGCATCTCGCGATACGCTTCGAGCTCCTGCTCTGGCGTGAACTGGGGGACATTGGATTGCGTCTTGGCTTTGGTAGCCACAGCTTTACGCGCCATAGAGAACGCTCCGCATCGGAATGAAATTGCCGCTTCGGCCAGTTTGGCCACAGATGCGCACCCTAACGCAAGCGAGCGGCAAAAAGCAATGCTCTTGCATCATCCACAGAAAAGCCTAAAGCGTTGAATCCGCTTCGATTATAGCGGTTAACTCGTCTGTGGCTAATTCTTGGAATTTACTGGAAATGGGTTTACCGCTGCGCGGATCAACCATGACGATAATATCGTCTACATTCGCCATATTGAGCAGGGAACGTGCCCTTTCCGTGACGATGTCGGGATCAAGGCGCCGCGGGTCCATCAGTGTGGCGCGGTGGCGGTAATCATCGATTTCGGCCTGCAGCGCCGAGGACTTCGCCTTGAGCTGATCGATATCGAGCAGGATCTCGGCGCGGTTCTCAATACCGAACTGCCCGCCAATGGCCGAGAAGCCCAGATAACCCTGAAACCCCAGCAGCGCGACGGTCAAAGCAAGTGGGCGCCAGATGGCAGGGCGTTTGAGGCGAGTGGTGGACATAAGGGGCGAACCAGAATTGAACGCTCGCACTTTGCCCGACAAGGGCTTAACGCCCCGTTGCGAACCGACAAATGCGTCGCAGCACGCAGTCGGCGCAGTCAAGTCGTTACAGACCCGACGGGAATACGCCCACCAGTACGGCGGCTACGAACAGCCAGCACAGGGCTGCCAGCACCATGATCACCAGAAATGGCCGCTCCCGCAGCCAGGCAACGCCCGCTCCGGCATTGGTCCCGCGACCCACAAGGCTCTCGTACACTTTTCCCAACACAACGCACCTCTTGATATTGTTTGTCTGTAAACACGCATCACGTGCTTCCCCGGACAAAACACCAAAAATGGCGCTGCAATAGAAGTCGGGAAAATCCCTCCCCGTTCGAAGGTTAGAGCGACAGGTAGTCGAGTTCCATGAAACGCTCGACTTCAACCAGCCAGCGATCGCGCACGAAAGCAGTGTGATCGGGGTGGTTATTATAGGCGTTATAGGCCGCCTCATCAGCAAACCGCATCGCAAAACCAAAGGCGAAATCGGTCTTCGGGCTGATCTGACGCAACTGCTCGAAATCCTGCACGCCGGGAATAGCCGCCAGAATGGTCTTGGCGTCACCCAGAAACGCGGCCTGCTCGGCCGATCCCGCGGCGTGCTTGAGCGTGAACGCCACCGTGTGCCGGATCACGCGTCAGACCCCATCGCTTCGGTCGCGGCAATGGCGGCCATGTTGACGATGCCGCGGCTGGTGGTCGAGGGCGCCAGAATATGCGCCGGTGATTTCGGCCCCATCAGGATCGGCCCGACCGACAGTGCATTGTTCATTTCCTTGAGCAGCGTCATCGACAGATTGGCAGCGTCCAGATTGGGGAAGATCAACAGATTGGCTTCGCCGCCCAGCACCGAATCCGGCACATAGCGCTCGCGCAGATCCTGGTTCAGCGCCAGATCGCCCTGCATCTCGCCTTCCACAATCATCTCGGGCGCTATCACCTTGAGCTTCTTGTAGACCTCACGCATTTTGTAGGCGCTGTCGCCATCACGCGAACCAAAGTTCGAATAGCTCAGCAACGCCACCTTGGCTTCGATGTTGAAGCGCTTGAGGTGATTGCGCGCCTGCAAGGCCACCCCCACGATCTCATCAGGTGACGGATCAATATTGACGTAGGTGTCTGCCAGGAAGAACGCGCCACGCGGCATGATCAACATTGATAGCGCCGAAACATCACTGACGCCGTCCTGCAGACCGATCACCGAGCGGATGTCACGGACATGGCGAATGAACCGGCCCTGCAGCCCGCAGATCAGCCCATCGGCCTCGCCGCGCCGTACGGCCAGCGCGCCGATCACTGTCGGATTGGTGCGGACCACCTGTCGCGCCGTATCCGGCGTCACCCCGTCCCGACCCACCAGCGAGTGGAACAGGCTGACATAGTCGCGATAGCGGGGATCGTCCTCGGGGTTGATCACCTCAAAGTCCTGACCGGGCTTCAGGCCCAGACCGAACCGCTCGATACGCGCCTCGATCACCGAGGGACGACCGATCAGGATCGGTCGGGCAATGCGCTCTTCGAGCAGTACCTGGGTAGCCCGCAGCACGCGCTCGTCCTCGCCATCAGCAAAGGCGATACGCTTGTTCTGGCCATGGCTGCGATCAATGATCGGCTTCATCACCAAGCCCGACCGGAACACGAACCGGTTCAGGCTATCCATATAGGCGGGCCAGTCCGTAATCGGGTTCTTGGCCACACCCGTTTCCATCGCAGCCCGTGCCACGGCCGGCGCAATGCGCAGAATCAGGCGCTGATCGAATGGATTGGGAATGATGTGATCGGGACCATAAACCGCCGGCGCTCCCGACGGAGATACTTCCAGGCCGGGCTCGCGCGCCAGCTTGGCGATCGCCCGTACGGCCGCCAGCTTCATTTCCTCATTGATCGTGGTCGCTGCCACATCGAGCGCCCCACGGAAAATGAAGGGGAAGCACAGCACGTTATTGACCTGATTGGGGAAGTCAGACCGCCCCGTGCAGACCATGGCATCAGGCCGTGTGGCCTTGGCCAGATCTGGCAGGATTTCGGGGTTCGGATTGGCCAGCGCCAGCACCAGTGGCTTGGGCGCCATCTTGGCCAGCATTTCGGGCTTGAGCGCACCCGCGGCCGACAGCCCCAGGAACACGTCGGCGCCTTCGATCACCTCGGCCAGGCTGGTTGCCTCGCTGACCCGACGAAACTGTCCACGCCACTTGTCATTGATGTCATTGCGCTTGTGCGTCACCAGGCCGTCCTTGTCGGCGACCCAGATGTTTTCGTACTTGGCGCCGAGCGCCACCAGCACGTTGAGGCAGGCAATGGCAGCAGCCCCTGCCCCGGACGCGCAAATTTTGACGTCCTCGATCTTCTTGCCCTTGAGCTCCAGCCCGTTGAGCACAGCAGCACCCACAATGATCGCGGTACCGTGCTGGTCATCATGGAACACCGGGATCGGCATACGCTCGCGCAGCGTCTCTTCGATTTCAAAGCAATCGGGCGCGCGGATGTCTTCCAGGTTGATGCCGCCAAAGGTCGGCCAGAGCGGCGCAACGGCGTCGATGAATTTCTGCGGATCGGTCTCGTCGATTTCCAGGTCGAACACGTCAATGCCGGCGAACTTCTTGAACAGAACCGCCTTGCCTTCCATCACTGGCTTGGAAGCCAGCGCACCGATATTGCCTAGTCCCAGAACAGCCGTACCGTTGGAAATCACCGCCACCAGATTCTGTCGCGAGGTATAGCGCGCCACGGCATCGGGATTGGCAGCAATCTCTTCGCATGGCGCAGCCACGCCGGGCGAATAGGCCAGCGCCAGATCGCGCTGGTTGCCTAGCGGCTTGGTTGGCTGGATCTCGAGCTTGCCGGGCTTGGGGAATTCATGGAAGTGCAGCGCCGCGTCGCGCAGGGCTTTCCGCTGTTCGTTGACGTCAGTGGACACCTAAGATCTCCTCTTCAGCATTCACTTAAGACAAGCCAATGCACCGGTACATGACCGTGTTGGTGCCACCAATTGCCATCGAAGAAAAGGGGCTAAGTCCGCCAATGCCTGCAACTATGGTCGCAGCTTTACGCCGCGCTGGCGACAACCGCTTCAATCTGGGTGGTTTCGGCCATGTTGGCATGCAGCGCCATGGCCAGTTCCTTGAATGCCGAATTTTTCAGCGCCGGGGCAAAAATGAAACCCTGTGCCTGCACCACGCCGCGCGCCCGCAGGTATAGCGCCTGCGCTTCGGTTTCCACGCCTTCAGCCACGATCTCGCAATCAAGATCCTTGGCCATGGCAATCAGACCGTCCAGTACGGGCACCTGCGTGGTGCCGGGCTTGATCATGTCGACAAAGATCCGGTCGATCTTGATCACGTCGATACCCAGCGTGCCCAGATAGGCCAGATTGGAATGGCCCGTGCCGGCGTCATCCATGGCCAGCTTGCAGCCCATCGCGTGCAGACCGGCGATCACGCTATTGGCGACACCTGAATTGGCCAGCGGATGGCGTTCGGTGATCTCAAACACCAGCTGGCGGAAATTGACCGGCGAATTGCCGAAAATTCCCTGCACGTCCGCAACAATGCTGTCGTCACGGAAGTGGCCTTCAAACAGATTGATCGCCACCTTCATGTCCGGCATCAGCGTGCACAGATCACTCAAGTCATACTTGACCTGCTGCATCAGCGACAGCGTCATGGGAATAGCCAGACCCGTTACCTCGGCATAATCGATAAAGGCACCGGGCGGCACAATCTCGCCGTTCTTCTTCTCCCAGCGACACAGCACCTCGCAGCCAACCAGCCCCCCGGTTCGCAGATTGATCACCGGCTGGTAGTACGGCTTGATCTCACCGCGCGCGATGGCGCGCTCCAGATCAAATGCAGGCACCCGCGAGCGTCGAACATAGTTCAGCGCCAGAATCAGGAATGCCGCGCTCATCAGGCAGGCCACGATGGTGAAGCTGACATCGAGATCAGCATAGCCCGCGCGCGCCATCGCGAACGGCATGGCATATTCCACCTTGAGCGGCATCTCCCCGGCAAAGCCTTGGGCAAAGATGAACTCGGTCGACTCGGTCCGCCGGTCAAACCCGGTCGGATCGCCAATCGTCATGATTGAGGTGCCATCGGTCAGCGAGACCCGCAGCATCCCGCCTGCATCAATCCCCTCGGACAGCGAACCCTTGGTCTGGCCCAAGAGCGGCACAAACGCCGATACCCGCCGCAACTCACCAAACGACTGGGTGATCTTGAGCGCCGGCATGTCCATTTCACCGAACTGGACCAGCGTAATGGTCTCGGTACGGCCCGGGACCGGCAACGCCTTGGAGAGCGGCGAGAACGAAACATTGCGCCCGAACGCGTCGCAATACTGCACGCCGTCGGCATTCTCGACCAAAACCTGCTTCATATTGAGACTGTTTTCGATCGCCACCTGCACATTGGCAACAAACGTCGGGGTGCACAGCGAAGGGCTGTCCGCCAAAATCGTCCGCAGCGAGGCGATGGCGTCGTGCGATCCAACAGCAATTTGTGAGGTTATCGTCCCAACATATTGAAACGCATTATCTCTTTCGCGAACGCGCACATAAGCGTCCAGCAGATAATCCACTGCCACAATGGGCAGGAACGCCAAAATGGCGCCCAGCAACATCAGGATATGGGAGTATCGAGATTTCAATTGGCGAATCCGAGCCGGCTAAGTGACCCCTCATCGGTAACCGTCAGCATTTAACGGATCATTAACGCTGGTTAATTCCCGGAAACCTTCTGTTGCAGCACCCAACAAAAAGGCGGCCGCTGCGAACAGCGACCGCCCAGACTGGCAATAGGCTCCAGCGCTACTTCTTGTCTTGCACGTTCAGCCGGATGCTCAGCTCGCGCAATTGCGACGCTGGCGCCGCGCTTGGTGCGCCCATCAACAGGTCTTCGGCCTGCTGGTTCATCGGGAACGCCGTGATCTCACGCAGGTTCTGCACGCCACACAGCAGCATCACCACACGGTCCACACCAAAGGCCGCGCCACCATGCGGCGGTGCGCCATACTGGAATGCCCGATAAAGCCCGCCAAACTGCTCTTCGACCTCGGCCCGGCTCTTGCCGGTCAGCTCAAAAGCCTTGACCATGGTGTCTGGCAGCTGGTTACGGATCGACCCGGAGGCGATCTCGTAGCCATTGCAGACCGCATCATACTGATAGGCCTTGATGGTCAGCGGGTCCTGGTTGTTCAGCGCGTCAATGCCGCCCTGAGGCATTGAGAACGGGTTATGCGCGAAGTCGACGCGCTTGTTCTCTTCGTCCCACTCGTAGAATGGGAAGTCCACGATCCAGCACAGCGCAAACTGTTCGGTATCGATCACATCGAGATCGGTGCCGACCTTGGTGCGTGCATCGCCAGCAAACTTGTAGAACTTGGCAGGACGACCGCACACGAAGAACACCGCATCGCCGTCATCAAGCCCAAGCTCGGCCTTGAGGGCTGCGGTGCGCTCTTCGCCGATATTCTTGGCGATCGGACCACTGCCCTGCCCGTCCTTAAAGAAGATATAGCCAAGGCCAGGCTGACCTTCGCCCTGGGCCCAGGCATTCATGCGATCGCAGAACGCACGGCCAATCGGCTCATTGCCAGCCTTGTTCTTGGCCGGAATGGCCCAGACTTCGACCTTGTCGTCGGCTTCGATCTGACCGGCGAACACCTTGAAGCCTGAACCGGCGAAGTGCTCGGTTACAGCCTGCATTTCGATCGGGTTGCGCAGATCGGGCTTATCCGAACCATACTTGCGGATCGCGGTATCATAGGGAATGCGCGGCCAATCCTTGGTGACGCGCTTGCCATTGGCAAACTCTTCAAAGATGCCGGTCATGATCGGCGTCATGGTATCCCAGACGTCTTCCTGGGTGACGAAGCTCATTTCCATGTCGAGCTGATAGAACTCGCCTGGCAGGCGGTCAGCGCGCGGGTCTTCATCACGGAAGCACGGCGCAATCTGGAAGTAGCGGTCAAAGCCCGCCACCATCAGCAACTGCTTGTACTGCTGGGGTGCCTGCGGCAGCGCGAAGAACTTGCCCGGATGGATGCGGCTTGGCACCAGGAAGTCACGGGCGCCTTCGGGCGAGGAGGCCGTCAGGATTGGCGTCGAATACTCGCCAAACCCGGCTTCACCCATGCGGTTGCGCATGGCGCTGATGATCTTGGTGCGCTTGACGATATTGGCATGCAGCTTTTCGCGGCGCAGATCCACGAAACGATAGGTCAGCCGCACATCTTCAGGATATTCCTGCTCGCCAAACACCGGCAGCGGGAGTTCCTTGGCAGCCGAGAGCACTTCGATCTCGCGGATGAAGATCTCGATCGTGCCCGTGGGCAGGTTCGGGTTCACTGCAGCATCGGCGCGCAGCTTGACCTCGCCATCAATGCGGATGACCCATTCCGAACGCACCTGCTCGGCAGCCGCAAAGGCCGGCGAATCGGGGTCGATGACGCACTGGGTGAGACCGTAATGGTCGCGCAAGTCGATGAACAGCAATCCGCCATGGTCGCGGATACGATGGACCCAGCCGCTCAAACGGACGGTCTCGCCCGCATCCTTGGCAGTCAGGGCCCCGCAGGTGTGCGAGCGGTAGCGATGTGAAGTCATGTGAAAAAGCTCTGCAAAAAGGCCGGAATCTTGGGGCGGAAAAGCGCATGGGAGCCCCCAATTGTCAAGTTGAACGGGTCCTGACGGCACGATTGGCCTCCCATCCACCCAAGTGGCGTCAACCACTTAACAAATCCGGTATGGAGTGCATCTGTCGCACCTGCTACTACCATTGGTGACGAATTTGAGACGGACGCTCGTATGGACCTCATAGTATCAACAGATGTGCTCGCCGATTTTTGCGAGCGCGCTGCCAAGTTCGATTTTGTGACGGTAGATACAGAGTTCCTCCGGGAAACCACTTACTGGCCAAAACTTTGTCTCATCCAGGTCGCGACCGATGACGAGGCCGTACTGATTGATCCACTCGCGCCGGATTTCGATCTCAGCCCGTTTTATGATTTGCTGGCCAATCCCGATGTGACCAAGGTTTTCCATGCCGCCCGGCAGGATGTCGAGATTTTCGTCAAGGCCACGGGTCAGGTCCCTGCCAATATCTTCGACACCCAGGTCGCGGCCAGCGTCTGCGGATTTGGCGACAGTGTCTCCTATGACAATCTGGTGCGCTCAATCACCAGTGTCGAACTCGACAAATCCAGCCGCTTCACCGACTGGTCGGCCCGTCCGCTCTCGGAAAAGCAGCGCCTATACGCCATCGCCGACGTCACCCATTTGCGCGACATCTATCGCGAACTGCGCAAGCAGGTAGCAGCCACACGGCGCGGCGACTGGGTGGAAGATGAAATGGGCGTCCTGCGCAGCATCGACACCTATGTCGTCCAGCCTGAACAGGCCTGGGTGCGCCTCAAGATGAAGATCAACCGCCCCCGCGATCTGGCAGCACTGAAAAAGCTGGCTGCCTGGCGCGAACAGCGCGCACAGGATACCGATCAGCCGCGCAGCCGCGTGCTCAAGGACGATGTGCTGTTCGAACTGGCCATGCAGCGCCCGCTCACCCCCGATGCCTTTGAGCGGCTGCGCATGGTGCCGCGCGGTTTTGGCCGCAGTTCGGCCGCTGGCGACATCATGGCCCTGCTCAAGCAGGTCGAGGACATTCCCAAGTCCGAACTGCCCAGCATGCCCGAGCGCTATCGCGGCCCCTCGCCCAAGGGTGCTGTCGGTGATCTGGTGCGCGTTCTGCTCAAGGCCGTGGCCGAGCAGAATGGCGTCGCCGCCCGCATCATTGCCACCTCAGACGAAATCGACGCACTGGTGCTCGATGACGAGGCCGACGTGCCCGCCCTCAAAGGCTGGCGCCGCAAACTGTTTGGTGAAAAGGCGCTGGCCATCAAGCATGGCCGCATCGGTCTGGTGGCAACCCGCAAGGGTATTGTCGAGATCGAAGTCAAAGAACCCAAGCAGTCCGCTGCCGCCGAATAGGCCCTAACGCACCACGATCCTGGCTGTCTTGAAGCCCGCCACACCGGCGAAGGTTTCAAGCCGGTTCTGCAGATGCTCGCCGTCCAGAAAGGCGAGATCGCTCGGCAGCACCAGCCAAAGCGCATCATCATCCAGCTCGAACCGGATGCGCGGCAACACGCCCGGCATGGCCGCCGTCATCGGATAGGCGACCCGGAACAGCGTTCCGATAACCCGCGCCCGCTGCGTCAGCTCGGCACTGCCCAGCTTTACCAGCGATGCCGCGGCCTTGCTCTTGGGGCCGTCATAGCGAATGGCGATGATCTGGGCCAGGAACGCCCGACCGGGATGATCCACACCGCTCAGCGAGCCATAGGCCACAGCATCAATGCTCTGCGAGCCGCGATAATCGGGATGCGCGCGCCAGCCAATATCAGCCAGCAGGCACGCCACGGTGCGCAACCGCGCTTCCTCGCTGCCTTCCTGCACACCGGTCACGGCCAGAAACTGGCCGGTGAACTCGATCAGGTCATTGGCATGGGCCGGCGAGCGCGAGCGCAGTACCGAAAGCTCCTCGGCCCCCTGGATCAGCGGATCAATCGCCTGCTCGCGCTTGTCCAGCATGCCGTAGAGATAACCCTCACGCACACCCAGCGCTGAAAACACCACATCCTTGAACTGGCCGGCCTTGAGCACTTCGGCCAGCACGGCGGCACCGAACGGCACCAGTTCGCGCCGCGACGAGCTGACCTGATCGGCCCCCTCATAGCCCTTGAGCGAGCTGGCGCCGACAATCTCGCCGCAGAATTCCAGCATTTCCTCGGCCGAAACCACATAGTGCTGCACCATGTGCAGCGGATATTTGCGCACGATCTGATGCAACTTGGCCAGCGCACGCCAGGTGCCACCAATGGCCGCAAACGAGGTCCCCTTGCTGGCCTTGGACAGCACCGAATCCTTGAGCCGCTCCCGCACAATGCTTGCCGCCTTGCTGGGCGAGCCATTGCTGTCGTCCTGCAGGCGGATCACGCCCAGCTCGAACGACTGCCCATCGGTATCATTGCCGTTGAGGATGTTGGAGAGCTCAAGGCTCCCCCCGCCCAGATCACCAACCGTACCGGCAAAATTGGAAATGCCCGCTACCGCGCCAAGCGCCGCGTAATGGGCCTCCTGCTCGCCGCTGAGCACCTGCACTTCGCTTTCCATCAGCGCTTCGACCGTGCTGACAAATTCTTCGCGGTTGGCCGCATCACGCACCGCTGATGTGGCCAGGATGAATACCTTGCCCACCCGCATCATCCGGCTGACCAGCGCAAACCGTTTAATCGCGTTAAGCGCCTGCGCCATATTGGCATCGGCCAGTCGGCCCGTCTGACCAACCCCGCGCCCCAGGGCGCAGGCGGATTTTTCGTTGTAAAGCGGCGTCAGCGCGCGCGCATGACGCTCATAAACGACCAGACGAACTGAGTTGGAGCCGATATCGAGCACCGCCACGGGCTTGGCGCCCTTGATCCGGCCTTGTGCTGTCGGGTCGGCATCAACGCCCCAGAACTTGTTCAAGCCTAGTCCTCATCTGCCTCGACCATGCCGGCACTGCCGCGTCCGGACAGCGAAGGATTGGTCATGAAGTAGTCATGCGCATTGAACGGCTCTTCGCCCTCACCCACACGCACGCGATGCGAACTGCCATCGGGCAGCACTTCCCAGCTCTGCTGGTTGTCGCGCAGATAGGCAACCAGAATTCGATCGAGGATTTGCTTATGCACGGTGTTGTTGAGAATCGGCACCATCACCTCGACCCGGCCATCGAGATTGCGGCCCATCAGATCGGCCGAGGAAATATAGACCTTGGCGCGCGGATTGGGCATCGGCTCACCATTGCCAAAGCAATAGATGCGGCTGTGTTCAAGGAACCGGCCCACGACCGATTTGACCCGGATATTGTCGGAGAACCCCGGAATACCCGGCCGCAGGCAGCAGATGCCGCGCACGATCAGATCCACCTTCACCCCGGCCTGGCTGGCATTGTAGAGCCCGTCAATAATCTGCGGATCCACCAGCGAGTTCATCTTGAGCAGAATGCTGGCAGCCTGCCCGTCACGGGCCAGCTCGATCTCGTGATCGATATCGTCGAGCAATTGCTGGCGCAGATTGACCGGCGACACCGCAATGGTCTCAAGCTCGGTCGGCCGGGCATAACCGGTGATGAAATTGAACACCCGCGCCACGTCCCGCGTGATCGCCGGATCGATCGTGAAATAGCTCAGATCGGTATAAATCTTGGCGGTGATCGGGTGATAATTGCCGGTACCGATATGGCAATAGCTGACCAGCTTGCCCTTTTCGCGCCGCACTACCTGGCTCAGCTTGGCGTGGGTCTTGAGCTCGATAAAGCCGAACACCACCTGTGCCCCGGCCCGCTCCAGGTCGCGCGCCCAGCGAATATTGGCCTCTTCATCAAACCGCGCCTTGAGCTCGACAAGACAGGTCACCGACTTGCCCGCTTCAGCCGCCAGCACCAGCGCCTTGATGATCGGGCTGTCCGCCGAGGTGCGATACAGCGTCTGCTTGATCGCCACCACATCGGGGTCACGCGCCGCCTGCATCAGGAACTGCGCCACCACGTCGAAGCTTTCGAACGGGTGGTGCACCAGAATGTCCTTGGCGCGAATGGCGGCGAAACTGTCGCCATTATAGTCGCGGATCCGCTCGGGAAAGCGCGCGTGATAGGGCGTGAACTTCAGATCAGGCCGGTCCACATCGCAGACCTTGCTCGCATCGGCCAGTCCCAGAAAACCCTGCACCTCGAACACGTCGACTTCCTTGACGCCGAGCTGCTCGCCAATCTGTCGCTTCAGGGCCCGGGGCGTCGAGCTTTCGATCTCCATGCGGATCACTTGACCGCGCCGCCGCTGCCGCAGAGCGCTCTCAAATTCCACCACCAGATCGGCTGCCTCGTCGTCGATTTCGATTTCGCTGTCGCGGATCACCCGGAAGGCGCCCGAACCGGCCACGGTATGGCCGGGGAACATCTTGTGGAAGAACAGCTTGACCAGCGTGTCGATGGTCACGACCTCGCTGCGCCCCTCCGATACCAAGCTGCCCGGCAGGTTGATGAAACGATCCAGATTGCCTGGAATACGCACCAGCGCGGTCAGAGGCTGATCGCTATCGGGTCGCTTGAGTTCAAACGCCAGCGCCAGACCCAGATTGGGGATGAACGGGAACGGATGCGCCGGATCGACGGCAATCGGGGTCAGGACGGGAAATATCTCTTCGCGGAACAGCTTTTCGAGATAGCTCACCTGATCAGGCGTCAGATCATCCTGCTCGTGAATCACCACATTTTGCGCGAACAGTTCCTCGCGCAGCTCCTGCCAGTGATCCTGCTGTTCCAGCTGCAGATGCTGCGCCAGCGTGGCAATTTCCTCCAGCTGCTCGCCGGGCGTCAGCCCATCGGCGCTCTGCTTGGACAGCCCTGCCCGCAGCTGGCCCTTCAGCCCCGCCACACGCACCATGTAGAATTCATCGAGATTGTTGGCCGAGATCGACACAAAGCGCAGCCGCTCCAGCAAGGGGTGATGCACATTGCCCGCCTCTTCGAGCACCCGCATGTTGAACTGCAGCCAGCTGACCTCGCGATTGACGAACCGCGCCGGGCTCGTGCGCAGCGCCTCGCTGTCAGGCGCTGAACCGTCAGTGTCGGAAAACTCGCTCATGTCATTCATCGGCTTCGATATCCCAGTCCTGTTCATCGCGCATCTCGCCATTTTCGGCGCTGCGGCGATCGAGTGCATCGGCGGCGATACTGCGGGTAATGGCGCTGCCCTTTGCCAGGGCGAGCCTATCCATCAGATCGGCAAGAAGCACGGCTTCTTCGGCGGAACGCTCCATGCGCGCCACCAGATAGCCGATTATCTTGGGATCGACCTTGATCTGGCGATCCCCGAACAACTTCACGAACATCTGTGACAATTGGATGTCGTCCGTCATTTCCAGCGTGAATGCCGTGGCCCGCCGGGCCCGCGAGCGCACATCATCGGTCGCCAGCGGCCACTGCGCAACCTCTTCACGCGCGGTAAGCAGGATCGGTCGCCCATCGCGCAGCGATTGGTTGAGCAGGTGAAACAGTCCCGCCTCGTCATAGCCGAGCCGATCCACATCCTCGACGATAAGCGGATCGCGGCCGCCCTGTGTTGCCAAGGCCTGCAGGTCATCCACCCCTGCCACGCGTGCGCCGCTGCGGTCGGCAAAGATACGCGCCAGATGCGATTTTCCCGATTTGGCAGGTCCCATCAGCAGCGTTACCGGCTCGGACCATTCGGGAAATGCCATGATGCGGCTATGGGCCAGACTATTACCTTCACCGACCAGAAAGTCAGCTTCGCCTTGCGCTGGGGTGTGGTCGAGCTCCAGGGCCAGCTGACGGGTCGTTCCGGCGCCTTCAGGGAGCACTGGTGGTGTCATTGGTGTCACCATTGTGCTCGGGCACGATCAGCCCGCCATTATGCCCCAGATAAAGGCTGCTGGCCTTGTACTTGCTCACGCCATAGCGCACCAGCACACCCACAATTGCCGCCAACGGCACCGCCAGCAACAGGCCAACAAAGCCAAACAGCGCGCCAAAGGCCAGCAAGGCAAACATCAGCCACACCGGATTGATGTTGATGCTCGAGCCAACCAGCTTGGGATAAAGGATGTTGCCCTCGATGAACTGCCAGACCATGAAAATGGCCGCAACGGCCACTACCATCCAGTAATTGGGCCAGAACTGCACCAGGGCGATGCCGATCGACAGCGAGAAGCCAAAGGCAAATCCCATGAACGGCACAAAACTTAGCAAGCCGCTGATCAGCCCCACGGCCAACCCGAAATTCAGGCCGATCAGGCTCAGCGCCGTTGCATAATAGACCGCGTCAATCAGCAACACACCGCCCTGTCCGCGGATCACCCCGGCCATCGACTTGTCGATATCGCTCAGAATGCCATTGATCTCTGGCTTGTGGTCCCGTGGCAGCAGGCCCTGAAGCCCACGCACCATGCCCTCCCACTCCAGCAGCAGATAGAACGCCACCACAGGGGTCAGGATGGTCACGCCGATCACGGCGGCGCCGGTATAGCCGATATTGACCAGCTCGGCCGGCAGCGTCGCGATAAAGCCCAGCGCTTGGCGCGCCAGATCATTGATCGAGGTCTGGAACTGCGCAGCGCGCTCGGGCCCCAGCCACTCATTGATCGAGGGCGACCATTCGGTAATCAGGCCCTGCAGATCCGAAACATAGCCCGGCAGGCGCTGCAGCAGGCCAATGATCTGCTGGCCGACCAGCGGCACGAACATGAAGAATAGCCCGACAAATATGGTGATCACGCTGAGCAGCACGACAGCCGTGGCCCAGCCGCGGCTGAAATGCCAGCGCTGCAGTTGATTGACCAGCGGGTTGAGCAGATAAGCCAGCGCCGCGCCAACTACAAATGGCAGCATGATCCCGCGGAACAGCCACAACAGCAGGATCAGCACAACAAGGAAGGCAATCCAGATCAGGACTTGATTTCTCAGGGTCATGGTGATGTGCGGCCCTTGCGTCGCTGTGGTGGAGAAGCTATCAGGCCGTCTAACTTCCGGCTCCGGAGTTGGCAACCGCCTTGCTCATCCGGTGACGGCTTTGCGCACGCTTTCCCCATAGAGGTCCGAAGTCCATGTCTGACAAGCAAAACCTGACATCAAACGGACTTTCTTACAAGCAGGCAGGCGTCGACATCGATGCCGGCAATGCACTGGTCGAAGCCATCAAGCCAGCGGTACGCTCCACGCGTCGCCCGGGCGCCGACGGCGAGATCGGAGGATTTGGTGGTTTGTTCGATCTCAAGGCCGCCGGCTTCACCGATCCGGTGCTGATTGCAGCCAATGACGGCGTCGGCACCAAGCTCAAGATCGCCATTGATACGGGCAACCATTCCACCATCGGGCAGGACCTGGTGGCCATGTGCGTCAACGACATTATCGTGCAGGGCGCCGAGCCGCTGTTCTTCCTGGACTACTTCGCCACCGGCAAGCTGGACGTCGAACAGGGCACCGCCATTGTCTCGGGCATCGCCGAAGGCTGCCGCCTGTCCGGCTGCGCGCTGATCGGCGGCGAAACCGCTGAAATGCCCGGCATGTATTCGGGCAAGGATTATGATCTGGCGGGTTTTGCCGTTGGCGCCGCCGAGCGTGGCACGCTGCTACCCCGCCCCGACATTGCCGCTGGCGATACGCTGGTCGCCATCGCCTCCTCGGGCGTCCATTCCAATGGCTATTCGCTGGTCCGCAAGATCGTCGACCTTTCCGGCCTCGACTGGACCGCTGATGCGCCGTTCGCACCGGGCACCCCGCTGTCGGAAGCCTTGCTGACCCCGACCCGCATTTATGTGAAGTCCCTGCTCTCGGCCCTCAAGGCCGGTCTGGGCATTAAGGCACTGGCCCACATCACCGGCGGCGGCTTCATCGACAACATCCCCCGCGTGCTGCCCGACCATCTCGCCGCCCATGTCGATCTGAGCGCCATCACCGTGCCAAAGGTCTTCGGCTGGCTCAGCAAGGTCGGCGGTGTCGATCAGCACGAAATGCTGCGCACCTTCAATTGCGGCGTCGGCATGCTGGTGGCGGTTGACCCCGCCGATGCCGACAATTTGGTCGCCCATCTCAACACTGCTGGCGAAATCGCTGCGGTGGTTGGCAAGCTTACCGACCGCACGGATGAGCCCGTGACCTTCGAAGGCGCGCTCTCGCTGTGACCCGCAAGCGCGTCGGCATTCTGATCTCGGGCCGCGGCTCCAACATGTCCGCCCTGATTGCCGCCGCTCAGGCCCCCGATTACCCCGCCGAAATCGTCGGTGTGCTGTCCAACCGCGCCGCCGCCCCAGGTCTGGTGACCGCAGCCGAACACGGCATCGCCACGGCCTCGCTGGCGCAGAGCAAATTTCCCAGCCGCGACATGTTCGAAGACGTCATGACCCAGACGCTAGAAAGCTGGGACGTCGACTATGTCTGTCTGGCCGGGTTCATGCGCATTCTGGGCGCGGACTTCGTCAATCACTGGGCCGGTCGGATGATCAACATCCACCCTTCGCTGCTGCCGCTCTATAAGGGTCTGGACACCCACGCACGGGCCCTTGCCGATGGGGCCGCCACCCATGGCTGCACTGTCCACTTCGTCACCCCCGGTCTCGACGAAGGCGCGCCTATCCTGCAGGCCGAAGTGCCCGTTTTGCCCGGTGACACCCCCGATAGCCTTGCAGCGCGCGTACTGGTCCAGGAGCACCGCATTTACCCCGAAGCGCTGCGGCTGCTCGCTTCCGGCCAGATCGCTGCCCTGACCTGAGCCATCCCGCCCCGGCGGACCCATCACCAAAATTGATGGCTGTATCGTCAAAATCGGTTCGACCTTTGTTCCCTGCGGGCATAGCGTGCCCCCGCGAAGGAGACCGCAATGGAACGCCGTGACTGGTTCTTGATCATAATGCTCGGCGCCATCTGGGGCTGCTCGTTCATCTTCAATGCGGTGCTGATCCGCGAAATCGGCCCCATCTGGGTCACCTCGTTCCGCGTTGGCATTGGCGCCATTGGCTGCTGGGTCTTCCTGCTGCTGCGGCGCAAGCCCATCCCCCGCGATCCCATGCTCTGGATCAAGCTGGGTGGGCTGGGCATTCTGGCCTACGCCATTCCCTTCGCCCTGTTCCCGCTCGCCCAGGCCAATCTCGCCAGTGGTGTTGCCGCCATCATCAATGCGCTGACCCCGCTGGTCACCGTCATCGTCAGCCATTTCTGGCTCGGCGGCGAAAAGGCCTCACGCATCAAGATGGCCGGCGTCACCGTCGGCTTTGCCGGAGCCTTCATTCTGGCCTGGCCCGCCCTCTCCACGGGCGGCGATTCGCGCCTGTGGGCTATTGGCGCCTGCCTGCTGGCCACGCTGTGCTACGCGCTCTCGCTCAACATCACCCGCAGCTTCAAGGCCATTGAACCCACGGCGCTGGCCTCCATCGCGCTCACTGGCGCCGCTGCAGTATCCATTCCGGTCGCCTTCCTCACCGAGGGCACGCCCGTCATGGTACGCCCCGAAACTTGGCTGGCGGCCATTGCCATCGGCCTGATGTCGACAGCCTTCACCTTCCAGGTCATGTATCGCATCCTGCCGCGCGTCGGCCCGACCAATTTCGCCACGACCACTTTCATCGCCCCCATCTCGGCGGTGATTCTGGGCGTGACAGTGCTGCGCGAAACGGTCCTGCCCATCCAGATTCTGGGCATGTTCGTCATCTTTACCGGCCTGCTGCTGATCGATGGCCGCATCGGCAAACTCTGGCGCCGCGTCGCCACCTGATCGGAACAAGGCGGGCCATCACACGTTCCTTGTCCAAAGGAGCATCTTGATGACCCAGTCCGACCCCGATCAGACCCCCGATATCGATCCCACCACGACCCCGGAGGTCACCCCGCAGCCCGAGCCGCCTCAGCCGCAGCCGGTCGATCCGGTGCCGCCGCAGCCGCGCGAGCTGCCCGTGGCCCCGCCGGTCGAGGAGCCGCAGCCCACCATCCAGCCCGAGCTGCCGCCCGAACCGGGCCACGATCCCAATCCCTGAGAACAAAAAAAAGCGGCCAGTGTTTCCACTGGCCGCTTTCGTATCTGCGTGCGCCTGGCGCTATTCGATGCCGAGCTTGTTCTTCATCAGCTCATTGAGTGCCTGCGGATTGGCCTTGCCGCCCGAAGCCTTCATCGCCTGACCGACAAACCAGCCAATCATGGTCGGCTTGGCTTTGACCTTCTCAACCTGCTCGGGATTGGCGGCAATGATCTCATCCACGATCGCTTCAATGGCGCCCATGTCGGTCACCTGCTTCATGCCGCGACGCTCGACGATCTCAGCTGGCTCACCCTCGGGCTCTTCGGCGATGATCACCTGCAGCAGGTCCTTGGCGCCCTTGGACGAAATCGTCCCTGCCGCCATCAGATCAACAATCCCTGCAATCTGGCTGGGCTGCAAATGGGTTTCCCAGATCGCCAGGCCCTGGCTGTTGGCAAACGCGGCAACGTCGGCATTGAGCATATTGGCTACGGCCTTGCCATCGCGCTTGGCGCCACCAAAGGCCACAACCGACTCGAAATAATCCGCCGTTTCGCGGTCGAGCGTCAGCACCATCGCATCATAGGGCGTCACGCCGAAATCGCTGATGAAACGCGCCTTTTTCTCGTCTGGCAGCTCGGGAAGGCCATCGGCCAGCGCCGACACGAACGCATCGTCGAATTCAAGCGGCAGCAGGTCGGGATCGGGGAAATAGCGATAGTCCTGCGCATCTTCCTTGGAGCGCATTGAGCGCGTCTCGCCCGCCTTGGGGTCGTACAGCCGCGTTTCCTGGTCGATGGTGCCGCCATCTTCAAGAATATCGATCTGGCGCCGCGCCTCGAACTCGATGGCCTGGCCGGCAAAACGGATCGAGTTCACATTCTTGATCTCGCAGCGCGTGCCGAATTCACCGCCCGGGCGGCGCACCGAGACATTGACGTCGGCGCGCATCGAGCCCTGCTCCATATTGCCGTCGCAGGTGCCCAGATAGCGCAAGATCGAGCGCAGCTTGGCCAGATATTCCTTGGCTTCCTCGGACGACCGCAAATCGGGCTTGCTCACGATCTCCATCAGCGCCACGCCGGCACGATTGAGGTCGACAAAGCTCATATTGGGGTGCTGGTCATGCAGCAGCTTGCCCGCATCGGTTTCCAGATGCACGCGCTCGATACCGATCTCGACCTGATCGCCATTCATGTCGAGCGCCACCACGCCCTCGCCGACAATCGGATCCTTGTACTGCGAGATCTGGTAACCCGGCGGCTGGTCGGGATAGAAATAGTTCTTGCGGTCAAACACGCTGCGCTTGTTGATCTTGGCCTTCAGGCCCAACCCGGTACGCACGGCCTGACGCACGCATTCGATGTTAATGGTGGGCAACATGCCCGGCATGCCCGCGTCCACAAACGAGACATTGGCGTTTGCCGGATTGCCAAAGGCCGTCGACGAACCGGAGAACAGCTTGCTCTCGGAAGTGACCTGCGCGTGCACTTCCATACCGATGATGACTTCCCAGTCACCGGTCGAACCGGCAATGAAGCTCTTGGGATTGGGCGTGCGCGTGTCGATGAGGGTCAATTGAGCATCCTGCGAGGCAAGGCGAAACGATGCCAAACGCATAGAGCCTGAGCCGTGTTGATGCAATGGTTTGAGCGCCTTTGGCTGCGCTAATCCTCGTGTCCCAGGTCACCGTCAAAGGGCAGCAGCCGCTTTTCCAGATGCACGCTCATGAACGGCTCATGCGCGTCGCGACCATCCGAGCGCAGTGCCAGAATGCGGTAGCCCTGCTTTTCGTAAAACCGCACCGCCGGCACATTGTCCGCTGGTGTCTCCAGATGGACCCGCTCGGCACCAGCCAGCTCGAGCATTGATTCCATGCGCCGCAGCAGCGCCGAGCCCAGCCCGTTGCGCTGCAATTCGGGCATTACGAACAGATAGGGAATGTAGCTTCGCCGCGCCGCCCGCGAGCACCAGCCCACCACGATCCCGTCGACCTCCGCCACGATGATCCGGCTGATCGTTTCCGCCACCACCTGGGTCAGCCGGTACTTTTCGGATTCGCGCAGCCCCGGCTGCGCCGCGAGCAATGGGTAGATCCCGTGTTCCCAGGCCTGAAAGGCAATATCGGCTAGTCTCCTGGCATCCGCGCTGTCCGCTTTGCGAATGGTGATGCCTGGCATGGTGACCTCCGCTATCCGCGGCGCCGCGCCGCGATGATGCCCTTCTCGTAATTGATGTTCCAGTCGATCAGGGTCCGCCAAACAAGTTCGGCCTGATCTTCATCAAGATCAAGAGCCAAACTGCGCTCACGGATTTTACCGATCACCGCCTCGATGCGCGCTGGATCACGCGCCTCATGGGGATCCGTCTTGATCTCGGCCATCCGCGTCACATAGCGGTGCCGCTCGGCAAACAGGTTCAGCAACAGACCGTCGATCCGGTCGATTTCGGCGCGGACATCGTCCTTGGTCTGGCAGTCGGCAGGGGCGGCTTGAGTGGTCACGGCAGGTTCCAGTCCTCTTGGGCTGTTGCTGGTTTGCACCGACCGGGCGATGATTTCAACCGCCCTACTTGTGCAAAATAAGCCTGCTCCTATATCAAACTCGGATGTCTACTCAGTCTGAAGCCCGCTAAAGCCTCGTCCAGTTGTGACGAGGCATAAATGAACCAGTCAGCCGCCGAGCGTGATGCCGGCCGCTGATAGCGTTTATGCGTGGCTATACTGCCGCGCCAATTGGCGACAGACGTTCAATGGATATCTCAAGAGACGAACAGCGGGTGCTCCATGCCCTCGCTCAGGGTGGCTGTATTGCGCTCACCCGCAACCAGGCTGGCAAGACCGTAGGCCTGGAAATGTTCAACCGCGAAGGCTGGTTGATGAACACCTGCACCATGCTGCTGTTCAAAAAACTCAAGGCCAGGAAGGCCATCAAATCCTGCAATGGGCAGCCCTACCGAATCACCCGACGCGGCCTGGAACTGGTCCGCAGTGAATATGACAACCGGTAGCCTCAGCGTTACCAAAGAGCCCTCGGACCAGTTCCGGGGGCCGCTCTGGGTGCCCTCCATGAAGCTCGTGATTTGACTTTGCCCGTGCGGCCCGGCCCACTCCGCACAACACGGAGACCCTCATGCCCGGCCAGATTCGCCTAGGCGCCATTTTCTGGCTGCTCACCGTCGAGTTCTTCATTGCCCAGTTCGTCGCCCAGGCGGCGTGGCCGGGCTATTCCATGCTCACCAACGACATCAGCCTGCTCGGCGTCACCAGTTGCGGCACTTATCTCAATCCGGCGCCTGACGGCATCATGCCGGTCTGCTCTCCGCTCAGCCTGGTGTTCAATCTGGGCATGGCGCTCAACGGTGTACTGGTCGTGCTCGGCGTCTGGTTCACCCGCGATCTTTGGCCCCAGACAAAACTCAAAATTGCTGCATTATGGCTGCTCGCGCTGGGCGGCGACGGCACCATGCTGGCGGGTGCCTTCCCGCTCGACACCGTCCCGGCGATGCATGTGATTGGCGCCGCCCTGGCGCTGGGGCTGGCCTGCTTCGGCTTCATCCTGATGGCCAAGGTCGTCTGGCAGACGCACCGTGCATTCGCCATCTATAGCCTGACCACAGGCGTTCTGGCCCTGCTCGGCTTCGTGCTTTATGTGGCGGAGATCTATCTGGGGGGGCGCGGCACTGTCGAACGGCTGGCCGCCTGGCCACAAACGCTCTGGTATATCGTCACCGGCGCGCTGATCCTGCGCGGCAAGCTGCGCTTTAGTGCTTCGTGATATCGCTGAGCACCGCTGCGATGTGTTCCCACTCGCTGGCCACGCTCGCGGTCGCACGCTTCTTGCCAGCCCGGCGATACCAGTAGTCGGCATTGCCCATATCGGCTTCAATCCAGTGCATCAGGGCATGCACCCAGTCGAACGCCTGCACCCCTTCCATCGCCTGGACAATATTGTGCGCCTGTTCCCACTCGGGTCCAACCCGCAACTCGCCCTTTTTGAGCCACCACAGCGCCTGCAGCGGCATGGAGAGATCCTTGGGTGGTTCGGACCAGTCCTGGGTGGTGAAAACGTCAGTGGCCATCGGAGATACTCTTGTTGGCCCCGACGCCGCACGCGGCGGCGTCACTACCAGTTTCAGTTTGTGCATCTGCGCCAGATAAGGTGGAACAGCCCCACGATCAAGTAGCGCCTTTGCGGCCTACCACCAGGGCTTGGGGGAGAAATCCATATCGGCGCTGCGTTCGATGACCCGCGCCGTGGCAAACAGCGTCTCTTCATCAAACGGCTTGCCGATCAGCTGAAGACCCAGTGGCAGCCCCTGACCATCCTTGCCCGCCGGCACGGCAATGCCGGGCAGACCAGCCATGTTCACCGTCACCGTGAAGATGTCGTTGAGGTACATCTTGACCGGATCATTGGCCATCGCCTCATCGCCAATGCCGAACGCGGCAGAGGGTGTGGCTGGGGTCAGAATGGCGTCGACACCAGCCTGGAAGGCGTCTTCAAAGTCTTTCTTGATCAGCGTGCGGACCTGCTGCGCCTTGACGTAATAGGCGTCGAAATAGCCGGCGGACAGCACATAGGTGCCGATCATGATGCGGCGCTTCACCTCGCGGCCAAACCCGGCAGCGCGGGTCAGCTCATACATGTCGGTAATGTCCTTGCCGGTAACGCGCAGGCCATACTTGACGCCGTCATAGCGCGCCAGATTGGACGACGCCTCGGCGGGTGCCACGATGTAATAGGCTGGCAGGGCATACTTGGTGTGCGGCAGGCTGATATCCTTGACCGTGGCACCCTCTGCCTTGAGCCAGTCCAGGCCCTGCTGCCACAGCTTTTCGATCTCGGCGGGCATCCCTTCAAGGCGGTATTCGCGCGGCACGCCAATGGTCAGACCCTTTACGCCACGCTCAACGGCAGCAGCAAAATCAGGCACGGCCATATCCACACTGGTCGAATCCTTGGCATCGAAACCGGACATCGAGGTCATCATCAGCGCCGCATCTTCAACCGAACGGGCAATCGGGCCGGCCTGATCGAGCGAGGACGCAAACGCCACCGTACCCCAACGCGAGCAACGGCCATATGTCGGCTTGATACCGACCGTGCCGGTAAAGGCTGCGGGCTGGCGGATCGAACCGCCGGTATCAGTCGCCGTCGCACCAGCGCACAGCCAGGCAGCCACGGCCGCAGCCGAACCACCCGAAGACCCACCAGGCACCAGATTGGCATTGCTGCCTTCGGCGCGGAACGGGTTGATCACGTTGCCGTAATAGCTGGTTTCGTTGGACGAGCCCATGGCGAACTCATCCATGTTCAGCTTGCCCAACATCACCGCGCCGTCGCGCCACAGATTGGCTGTCACGGTTGATTCGTATTCCGGCTTGAAGCCATCCAGAATGTGGCTGGCAGCCTGGGTGTGCACACCCTTGGTGGCGAACAGGTCCTTGATGCCCAGCGGAATGCCTTCAAGCGTGCCGCCCTGCCCCTTGGCCAGCTTCTCGTCGCTGGCCTTGGCCATCTCGAGCGCCTGCTCACCGGTGACCGCCACATAGGCGTTCAGGCTGGGATTGGCCTTATCGATCGCGCCCAGATACGCCCCGGTCAATTCGCTCGAGGTGAAGCTCTTGTCGACGAGGCCCTTGCGGGCGGCGGCCAGGCTCAGTTTGGTCAGGTCAGTCAAAACGGATCTCGCTCAGAAAGGTCGTAGCGGTTCGGCGCAATCGCGCCGGATGAATTGGTCGTCGTCAGTTCGGCCTAGGCCGGTTGCGCCACGGTCAGCGGCATTTCAAAAAACGCCGACCATTCGCTGTCAGGATAGTCCAGAAACGGGCCGCGAGCCACAAAGCCGCTGCGCTCGTAAAGTCGGTGCGCACCATCGAACCCTGGGCCGGTTCCGGTTTCCAGCATCACCGTGGCCAGTCCCTTGTCGCGCGCCAGCGCGATAATGGCCGCCAACAGGGCCGAACCCACACGCTGGCCGCGCACATCTGGCAGGGTGAACATGCGTTTGACCTCACCCAGTGCGCTCGAGTGCACCTTCAGAGCCCCCATGCCTACTGCCGTGCCGGCCTCATCGCGCGCCACAAACACGCTGGTATCGACACCCGACATCTGTTCCACGCTCATCTTGAACTGGAATTCGGGCGGTGACAGCGGCAGCAGATGCTCATTGAGCTGGGCCACAAGCCCGCGCACGTCATCCTGCAACGCCGTCTCAAGGGCGATGCTGATGCTCATCTATTCGATCACCTTGGGCACCATGAAGAAATTGTCTTCGCTCAGTGGCGCATTGGCGACGATCTTTTCGGGGTATTCGCCGTCGCTGACCACATCGTCGCGCAGGCGCAATGTCATCGGCATTACCGAGGTCATCGGGGCCACACCCTCAACATCGACTTCGCTCAGCTGCTCGACGAAACCCAGGATCGCATTGAGCTCTTCCTGATAGGCGCCAACCTCATCGTCTTCAATGCGGATGCGCGCTAGGCTCCCAATGCGCTTAACGGTCTTGGCGTCGACGGACATAGCTAACTCCACAAGGATCGTATTTGCCGCTTCAATAACAACCGTGCGGCACAAAAGACAATGAAAATGGCTGATGCGTCGGATCAGATTTCTACAGCCAACCCGGCTTCCAGCGCCAGCAGCGCCGCCCCGTCCAACACATCGCGTAACGCCCCTATTGCCTGATCCAGTGCCGCCTCGTCACCGGCCAGCGCCAATAGGCGCGGCCCGCGCCCCGCCAGCACCGTCTGTCCGGCACCGCTCAAGGCTTCCCCATCGCCAAACAACACCACCACGGCCCCATCGGCCCAGCGGCCCAGTTCGGGTACAGCGCCCTTGATCAGCAACAGCACCGGCTCCCCGGGTGCCTCGACCAAGAGAGCCCCCGGCCCCGCCCGCCAGCACGCCACCGCGGGCTCTGTGGCTTCTTCATCCAGCGGACGCTGCGCCTTGCGGGGCCGCCATTGGGCGCTATCGACCGCCTCAAGCCCGGCGCCGAAATTCTCCACGACGCAGTCGGCGCCCGAGACCAGTTCGCTGGCGACAATTTGTGCCGGTGCCCCGGCGGCGTCGATCACCAGAATCACGCCGCCAATGTGAATGCGGGCGGTCGTGCCGCCGAACCAGGTGAGTTTCATCGCCGCTTTCCAGTCGCCAAATGCCGCCGCACCCTATAGGACACCACCATTGTGGCAAGCGAGCACGACATGACCGAAGAATACGCCAATCCACTGGCGGCGATTCCCCCCCGTGGCAAGATTCTGGGCCTCGACCTGGGCACCAAGACCATTGGCGTGGCTGTCTCGGACGGCATGCGCTACTCGGCTACCCCGCTCGAAACCATCAAGCGCACCAAGTTCACTGCCGACGCCATCCGGCTCGACGAACTCATTGCCGAGAACACCATTGTCGCCATCATTCTGGGCCTGCCCCTCAATATGGACGGCTCCGAAGGTCCGCGCGTGCAATCGACCCGCGCCTTCGCCCGCAGCCTGGCCCAACGCATTACCCTGCCCATCGCCTTCTGGGATGAGCGCCTCTCAACCAGCGCCGTCACCCGCATGATGATCGAGGCCGATATGCGCCGCGACCGCCGCGCCGAGGTCGTCGATAAACTGGCCGCCAGCTACATCCTGCAGGGTGCGCTGGATCGTCTGCGCCACGACTAGCGCGCAATCGCCTCGCGCCGCGCCGCGCCCGGCGACACCCCGAAGAACTGCTTGAACGCCCGTCCAAACGCGGCCTCCGAATTATAGCCTGCCCGCGCCCCGATCACCCCGACCGGCTGCCCGCTCTCAAGCAATGCCGCACGCGCCAGATGCAGCCGCCATTGCGTGACATACTGCATGGCCGGCTGCCCCACCATTTCAGTAAACCGCGCCGAAAACGCCGAGCGTGACATGCCGGCGATATCGGCCAGCCCCGCCACGCTGACGTCTTCTGCTGCGCCGCGATGGATCTGCGCCAGCGCGCGCCCGATCTGCGGGTCGCGCAACGCTGCCAGCCAGCCCAGATTGGCCTCTGGCGCGGTATCCAGCCAGCGCCGCAGCGCCTGAATCACCATGATATCGGCCAGGCGCGTCATCACGGTCTCGCCACCGGGTCGCAATGCCGCCGCTTCGCGCGCGATCAGCCGCAGCGTGCTCTGCATCCAGCTATCGACGTCCTCATCCCAAGCATCCACCCGGATCACCGGTGGCAACAGCGAAATCAGGCGCTGCGCCGCCACATGATCAAACTGCACCACCCCGGTGGTCGCCCGCATCAGCGCACCGCCGCCGCCCCACTGCATCAATTCATAGCGTTCACTGACCTTGGTCGAGGGAATATCGAACAGCGGCGTGGTTGCAGCGCCCGGCGAACTGGCCAGCTCCACGCTCGTGCCATGCGGCAGCAACACCATGCTGCCCTGCTCCAGCATTTGCGGCGGCATATCGCGCATGCGCAGCCAGCCCCGCCCCGAAGTGACGATCATGAACAGCATCGCCCCGGGCAGCTGGGGCATCTCGATACCCCACGGCGCCGTCATCTCGGCACGGCAATACAATGTCCCGGTCAGGCGCAGCATATGCAGCACCTCACCCAGCGGATCGGTCAATGGCGGCGGTTGGAAATGCACATCACTCATGCAGGACGATTAGCCCGAAAGCAGCAAAACGTCCACACTTCTGGACGACCCGCATATTCAGAGCGACAAATCATCATTGTTAGTCCCACTGCATCCGATCATTTTCTGGACATCGCAAACACCCAAGGATTTTCAGCATGTCCAGCACCCCCATCCTCGTCATCGGCGCTACCGGCAAGATCGGCAGTCGCGTCGCCGCCCGCCTGACCCAGGCCGGCTATCCCGTTCGCCCCGCCTCGCGCAGATCCACTCCCGCCTTTGACTGGGACGACCGCGCCACCTGGGCCGCCACGCTTGCCGGTGCCGAAACTGCCTTTGTCAGCTATGTCCCCGACCTGGCTGAAGACAGCGCCCCCCAAGCCATTCAGGCTTTTACCGATCTGGCAGTCGCCGCAGGCCTGAAACGCCTCGTCCTGCTCTCGGGCCGCGGCGAGAGCAATGCCCTGCGCAGCGAAGACATCCTCATGGCAGCCCCCATCGAGACCACCATTGTCCGCGCCAGCTGGTTCTTCCAGAATTTCAGCGAAGGCACTCTGCTGCCTTCCGTCCTCTCTGGCACGATTGCCATGCCCGCCGGCGACCGCCGCGAACCCTTCATCGATGCCGATGATGTCGCCGATGTCGCCGTGGCGGCCCTGACCGATCCGCGCCACGCCAACCAGCGCTATGAAATTACCGGCCCGCGCCTGCTCACTTTCGCCGAGGCCGCCGCCGTCATCGCAGCAGCCGCCGGGATGGAACTGCAATACCTGCCCATCACGCTTGAGCAGTTCCACGCTGCCCTGCTGCCTGAGCTGGGTCAGCGCTATGCCGATCTGCTGACCAGGCTTTGCCGGGAAGTCTTTGATGGCCGCAACGAATCGCTTGCCGATGGTGTGCAGCGCGCTCTGGGCCGGCCGCCGCGTGACTTCGCGGATTACGTCACAGCGACCGCCGCTTCGGGCATCTGGCACCGCGCAGCATGAAGATCACAAGCGCCATCCGCCTCTACCTCACGTTCATTGCCGTCCTGACCCTGGCCCTGGGGGCCATGATCCTGTTCATGCCCGTCAACTTCTATGCCGGTTATGGTCTGGATCTGAGCGGCAGGGTCGACCTGCTCAACGAGTTGCGAGCGCCCGGCCTGTTCATGCTGGGCCTGGCAGGCTTTTGTACACTGGGCGTTATCCGAACCGATTTTCAACAGCCGGCCATCTGGCTCGGCAGCCTGTTCAATTTGAGCTACGGGTTGTCGCGGCTGCTGGGCTTTGCCATCGATGGACTGCCCCATGACGGGTTCATCATCGCAGGCGCCGTTGAGCTCGCCCTGGGTCTTGCCGGATTGTCTCTGATCTGGTGGCAGACACGGTCGCGGCCAGCGCCAACACCGCTCCCAACGGCAGGCCACAGCCGTTGATATTCCCCGCTTGGGCCTTGCCCCTCCGCTTTCCCTCGGCTAGACCGCTGCAAATCATAGGGAATGGGAGCGCATGGCCCAAGCTCGCGCCAGCACAGCCTCGAATTCATCCGCCGGTGCCACCGGTGATTTTCCTCCTTTCAGTCAGCGCCATCTGCTCTCGATAGCCGATCTGCAGCAGCATGAGATCATTCAGTTGCTCGATCGCGCCGAGGCCATGGTGCCGATTTCCCGCCAAGAACGGAAAACCCACCCCACGCTCTCGGGCAAGACCCAGATCAACCTGTTCTTCGAGCCCTCCACGCGCACCCAGGCCTCCTTCGAGATCGCCGGCAAACGCCTCGGCGCCCTGGTCATGAACATGTCGGTCAAGACCAGCTCGGTCAGCAAGGGCGAAACCCTGATCGATACCGCAGCCACGCTCAACGCCATGCGTCCCGACGTTATCGTCGTGCGCCATTCGGCGGCGGGGGCGGTCGAACTGCTGAGCCAGAAGGTTGGCTGCGCCGTTATCAATGCCGGTGACGGGGCCCATGAGCACCCCACCCAGGCGCTGCTTGATGCCCTGACCATCCGCAATCACAAAGGCCGCATTTCGGGCCTGACCGTCGCCATCTGTGGCGATATTGCCAATTCGCGCGTGGTGCGCTCAAACCTGCTTTTGCTTGGCGCGCTCAATGTGCGCACCCGCGTCATTGCTCCGCGCAACCTGCTGCCCGCCGGCATCGAAAACCTCGCTACCGAGGTTTTCACCGACATGCGCGAGGGTCTGGCTGGCGCCGACGTTGTCATGATGCTGCGCCTGCAGCATGAACGCGCCCAGGGCCGCATGATCCCCTCGGTCCGCGAATATTACCATTTCTATGGGCTGGATGCCGAGAAGCTCAGCCACGCCAAGCCCGATGCCATCGTCATGCATCCCGGTCCCATGAATCGTGGCGTCGAGATTGATCCCGCCATTGCCGATGGCCCGGCTTCCGTCATTACCGATCAGGTCGAAATGGGCGTAGCCGTGCGCATGGCCGTGCTCGATGCCCTGCTGTCGTCGGGAGACGCGTCATGACCCGCGCCACACTCATCGAGAACGCCCGCATCGTCGATCCGGCCACCGGCACCGATCATCTTGGCGCCGTGCTGATCGAAGATGGCATCATTGCCGAACTTGCCATCGGCGCGCCTATTGGCGTTCCAGACGGCGCCGAGGTGATCAATGCCAAGGGTCTGGTACTGGCGCCCGGCCTGATCGACATGCGCGTCTTCACGGGCGAGCCGGGCAAGGAGTATCGCGAAACCCTGCAATCGGCTGGCGAAGCCGCTGCAGCCGGCGGCATTACCAGCTTCGTGATGATGCCCGATACCACGCCCGTGGTGGATGATGGCGCGCTGGTGGACTTCCTGATCCGCCGCGCCAGGGCCACCTCAAAGGTCAATGTGCTGCCTGCAGGCGCCATCACCAAGGGTCTTAACGGCACCGAGATGACCGAATATGGCCTGCTCAAGGAAGCCGGTGCGGTCTGCCTCACCGATGGTCGCCATTCCATCCAGTCGCCCTCCATGCTGCGCACGGCCATGAGCTACGCCGCAAATTACGGTCTGACATTCGTCCACCACGTCTCCGACACCGATCTGACCGGTACCGGCGTGATGAACGAGGGCCTGTTCGCCACCATTCTGGGGCTAAAGGGTATTCCGCGCGAAGCCGAGACGATCCCGCTGGCCCGCGATCTGCAACTGGCCGCACTGACGGGCGTCAAGTACCACGCCGCCCAGATCTCCTGCGCGGCCGCGGTCGAGCTGGTGGCAGCGGCCAAGAAGCGTAACAGGGCCGTTACGGCTGGAATCTCGATCAACAATCTGGCGCTCAACGAAAACGACATTGGCCGCTATCGCACCTTCTTCAAACTTTCCACGCCGCTGCGCTCAGAAGATGATCGCCAGGCCATGATCCAGGCCCTGCGCGACGGCACCATCGACACCATCCATTCCGATCACGATCCCCAGGATACCGAGGTCAAGCGCCAGCCTTTCGCCGAAGCCTCCGACGGGGCCATTGGCCTTGAGACCCTGCTGGCTGCGGCCCTGCGTCTGGTTCATTCAGGCGATGTAGACCTGCTGACCGTACTGCGCGCCATGACCAGCCGCCCCGCCGACATTCTGGGTCTGCCATCAGGGCGCATTGCCAAGGGTGCACCCGCCGATCTGATCCTGTTCGATCTCGATTATCCTTGGCAGGTCAGCGAGACCGACATCCGCTCCAAGTCGCGCAATACCAGCTTCGAAGGCGCGCGGCTCGCGGGCAAAGTCATGCGCACTATCGTCGCTGGCGAGACCGTCCACACCCACATCGACTAGCCCCAAACACCAACGGCCACCGTTCCGTCATCCCCACCCAACTGCACCGCCCCCCTTGCGGGAGAGGTTGGGAGGGGGGTATTTTCGCGCCTAAACGCCACAAAGGATACCAAGCCCCGATGTCGATTGACGTTCTCTCGCTGCTCTATGCTGTCGTTCTGGGCTATCTGTTTGGCTCCATACCCTTCGGTCTGTTGCTTACTCGTTCGGCCGGGCTGGGCGATATTCGCGACATCGGCTCGGGCAATATCGGCGCCACTAATGTGCTGCGCACCGGCAATCGCTGGATCGCTTTTGCCACTCTGGTACTCGACGCCTCCAAGGCCGCCGTGCCCGTTCTGCTTGCGCGCGGCCTGTGGGGCGAAGAAGCAGCCATGATCGCGGGCATTGGCGCCTTTCTCGGCCATTGCTTTCCCGTCTGGCTCAACTTCAAGGGCGGCAAGGGCGTCGCCGTCTTCATTGGTTCACTGCTGGCGCTGAGCTGGCCTGTCGGCCTGATCTTCTGCGCGGTCTGGCTGTTCATCGCGGTGGCGCGGAAATTCTCGTCTCTGGCTGCCCTGACAGCAGGAGCCACGGCGCCAATCTTTGCCTATGTCGTGGTCAACGAATACCTGGCCGGTGCTGCGGCCGTGATGGCCCTGCTGCTGTTCTTCCAGCACCGCGAAAACATTGCTCGGCTGATTGCGGGTACCGAGCCCAGGATCGGCTCTGAGAAAAAGAAGGCCTGAGCCGTGCCGCCGGATCAGGGTGTTGCTGCACTTGATCCGGCCACGCGCCTTGCCTGGTTGCGTCTGCTACGTACCGAAAACATTGGCCCGGCCACCTTCCGCCGATTGCTCAACCGCTTCGGCTCGGCACAGGCCGCCCTTGAGGGCCTGCCGTCCCTGACGCGCCGCACCGGTAGACCGGTCCGTAATACCAGCCAGTCCGAAGCGGAAGATGAGATCGCCGGTCTGTCACGTTACGGCGCCCGCCTCGTCACCAGCAGCGATGCCGATTATCCATCCCTGCTCCACTATATCCCGGCCGCACCGCCGCTGATCACCATGGCCAGTGGCCCCAATCTCGACTGGCGCCGCACGGTGGGCATTGTCGGGGCGCGCAATGCCTCGGCGGCCGGGGTCAAGATGACCCGCCTGCTGGCGACGGATCTGGGCGAAGCGGGCTATACCATTGTTTCGGGTCTGGCCCGCGGCATCGATGCAGCGGCGCACAAGGCAACGCTGCTCAGCGGCACCATCGCCGTCCTTGCCGGTGGTTTCGACAAGATCTACCCCACCGAGAACATCCCTCTGGCCCACGACATTCTCGACAATGGCGGCGCCCTGCTCACTGAAATGCCGCTGGGCTGGGAGCCACGCGCCCGCGACTTCCCTAGGCGTAACCGTCTGGTTTCGGGGTTGTCGCTGGGTGTGGTCGTGGTTGAAGCGGCCAAGCGCAGTGGTTCATTGATCACTGCCCGGCTGGCGCTCGAGCAAAACCGCGACGTCTTCGCGGTTCCCGGCTCGCCACTCGATCCCCGCGCTGAAGGTGGCAATGCGCTGATCCAGCAAGGCGCCAAACTGATCACGGGCGCCGCTGATATTCTCGAAACCCTGGGCAGCGCCGACCCGTCGCGCAATGCCCTGTTCGACCGCGATTGGGAGCCCGACAGCGTCCCCGATGCCCCGCCGCCGAGCGACGACGACAAGACCCGCCTGCTCGCTGCTCTCAGCGTCACCCCGATCGACGTCGATGAACTGGTCCGACAGGTCGGCATATCGGCCGCCACTATGCAGATGCTGCTGCTCGAACTCGACCTGGCCGGCCAGATCGAATGGTCGAGCGGCCAGTTGGTGGCCTTACGGGACTAGCAGATCCAGCCCCAACCACGCGGTGCCCTCCTTCATCCAGGGGAAGATGGGAGGGGTGCCCCCCTCCCAATCAGACCTTTAGCGACCGCCGCCAATCTTGCGATGGCGCTGATCAATGCCGCCGGTCCCGTAAGGATAGTCACTCATTTCCGGCTGGCTTGCCGCGGTCAGCGTGGCCATCTCATCGCTGCTCAGCACCAGATCGGCAGCACCCAGATTATCCTTGAGCTGCGCGGTGGTGCGCGCCCCCAGAATCACCGACGTCACCGCCGGACGGGCACAGACCCAGGCCAGTGCCACCTGCGCCATGCTGGCGCCGCGTGCCTTGGCGATGTCCTCAACCGCGCCAATCACCTCCCAGGTCATCAGATTGGAGTTGCGCTTCTCGAACGCCTCCATGCCACGCTTGGGATTTTCGCCCAGCCGCGTTGCCCCGGTCGGCATCTGGTCGCGCTTGTACTTGCCGCTCAGCCAGCCACCACCCAGTGGCGACCACGGCAGAAGACCGATATTGGCATCGAGCGCGGCGGGCACCACCTCATGCTCGATGTCGCGCACCAGCAGATTATATTGTGGCTGCAGCGTTACCGGCGGCGCAAAGCCATTGGCCTTGGCCGTCCACACCGCCTTGGTCATCTGCCAGCCCAGGAAGTTGGAAAAGCCATAATAGGCAATCTTGCCGTTACCGATCGCGTCATCGAGAAAGCGCAGCGTTTCCTCGATTGGCGTCAGCGCGTCCCAGGCGTGCATCTGGTAGAGATCGATATGCTCGACACCGAGCCGCTTGAGCGAGGCATCCAGCGCTTCATTGAGATTCTTGCGCGACAGGCCGAGATGGTTTGGCCCCTGCCCCATGGGAAAACGCCCCTTGGTGGTGATCACCAGATCACGCAGCACGCCTGGCTTGCTCTTGAGCCAGCGCCCGACGATTTCCTCCGAAACGCCGGCGCTATACACATTGGCGGTATCGATGAAATTGCCGCCGGCGGCGACATAATCATCCATCAGCTGAAACGAGGTGGCCTCGTCGGACTCCGCGCCAAAGGTCATTGTGCCCAGCGCATAGGCCGACACAACGGCACCGCTATTACCGAGTTTGCGGTATTCCATAATCAAATCTCCTCATGAATCGACCCGACGGACAACCAAAAGCGGCGCGAACGGCGCAGCCACAACGATGTCGGTCACAACGGAAATGGGTCGAGCGCAGAACTGCGCACAACCCAAGTCTGCACCCGTCCGGCTATCCATGCAAGATATCTCTCCCCGAAGGGGAGGCGCGGGCCAGCCAATTACAGCCCGTTGACAGTCCATCGAGGGTTCACCATGTTGCGCCACTTCTCTTAAAGCGGTTGCGGAACAGGTTCGTCATGAAGGTCGTTGTCGTTGAAAGTCCGGCTAAAGCCAAGACAATCAACAAATATTTGGGTTCGGACTATCATGTCCTGGCCTCCTTCGGCCATGTCCGCGATTTGCCGGCCAAGGACGGATCGGTGCGTCCGGACGAAGATTTCGCCATGTCCTGGGAGGTCGACACGGCCTCCAAGAAGCGCATTGCCGATATCGCCAACGCGCTCAAGGGCGCCGACGAACTGATCCTGGCGACTGACCCGGATCGCGAAGGCGAAGCCATTTCCTGGCACGTGCTCGATGTCCTGCGGCAGAAAAAGGCCATCAAGAAGGACGTCACCGTCCGCCGCGTGCTGTTCAACGCCATCACCAAGGACGCCATTCTGGCGGCCATGCAGGTGCCGCGCGAAATCGACATGCCACTGGTCGATGCCTATCTGGCTCGCCGCGCCCTCGATTACCTGGTGGGCTTTACGCTCTCGCCCATCCTCTGGCGCAAGCTGCCCGGCTCCCGTTCGGCCGGCCGCGTGCAATCGGTTGCCCTGCGTCTGGTCTCTGACCGCGAATCCGAGATCGAAAAGTTCAAGCCCGATGAGTATTGGTCCGTCGAAGCCAAGCTGGCCCAGGCCGGCAAGAGCTTTCTGGCGCGCCTGCTCTCGGTTGATGGCAAAAAGACCGACAAGCTCGCCATCCAGAATGGCGAGAATGCCGCTGAACTCAAAAAGCTCATCGAGGCTGGCCAGTTCAACGTCTCAGCCGTCGACAAGAAACCGACCAAGCGCAATCCCTATGCGCCGTTCACCACATCGAGCCTGCAGCAGGACGCCTCATCGCGCCTCAGCCTGTCGCCCAGCCGCACCATGCAGATTGCCCAGCGGCTCTACGAAGACGGTCTGATCACCTATATGCGTACCGACGCGGTCCAGATGGCCCCCGAGGGCATCGCCATGGCCCGCTCGGTCATCGGCAAGTATTTTGGCGAGGAATACCTGCCCGAAAAGGCCCGCATCTACCAGACCAAGGCGAAAAATGCCCAGGAGGCCCATGAGGCCATCCGGCCCACCGACATGTTCAAGCGGCCCGAAAACCTCAGCCTTGATGCCGACCAGGCCAAGCTTTACGGCCTGATCTGGCGCCGCACCCTGGCCAGCCAGATGAAATCGGCCGAGATCGATCGCACCACGGTCGATATCGCCGTCAACGTGCCCGGCCGCGCTGTCGAACTGCGCGCCGTCGGGTCGGTCGTCAGCTTCCCCGGCTTCCTCAAGCTCTATGGTGTCGAGGTCAAATCTGACGAGGACACCGAAGATGAGGATAGCCGCGAACTGCCACCACTGGCCGTGGGTGACAAGCCCGACCTGCAGGCTGTGGATATTGAGCAGCACTTCACCCAGCCGCCCAGCCGCTATACCGAAGCGAGCCTGATCAAGAAGATGGAAGAGCTCGGCATTGGCCGTCCTTCCACCTATGCGGCCACGCTGACCACGCTCAAGGACCGCGACTATGTCCGGCTTGAGGGCAAGGCGCTGCACCCCGAAGATCGTGGCCGCATCGTCACCGCCTTCCTCGAGAACTTCTTCAATCGCTATGTCGAATACGGCTTCACCGCCGGCCTCGAGGAACAGCTCGACGAAATCTCGGCCGGCCACCTGGAATACAAGCAGGTGCTGCGTGATTTCTGGAAGGATTTCACCGCCGCCACCACCGAGATCAAGGATCTGCGCGTTTCAGAGGTGCTCGACGTCCTCAATGACGCGCTGGCCAGCCGCATCTTCCCACCAAAGGAAGATGGCTCCGATCCGCGTCGCTGCCCCACCTGTGGTGAAGGTCAGCTCTCGCTCAAGCTGGGCAAGTTTGGCGCCTTTATCGGTTGCTCGAACTATCCCGAATGCAAGCACACCATGCAGCTCTCCGATGCGGCCAGCGGGCAGTCGCCCGAAGCCGCCGCCGGTGACGGCGTGCTCGGCACCGACCCGGAATCCGGCGAGGAGGTCTTCCTCAAGACCGGGCGCTTCGGCCCCTATGTCCAGCTTGGTGATGCCGGCGGAAAGGACGCCAAGCGCAGCTCCATTCCCAAGGGTTGGGACGCTGCCGCCACGACGCTCGAAAGCGCCCTCAAGCTGCTCTCCCTGCCTCGCGATGTCGGCCTGCATCCCGAATCCGGTCTGCCCATCACGGCGGGTCTGGGCCGCTATGGCCCGTTCATCCTGTGCGATGGCAAATACGCCAACCTGCCCGATGTCGAGGAAGTCTTCACCGTCGGCCTCAACCGCGCCGTCGACCTGCTGGCCCAAAAAGCCGCTGGCGGCTTCAAGCGCGGCGGCACGGTGGCGGCCATCCAGACCTTCGAGCACGACAATGGCCCCATCACCGTCCGCGCCGGACGCTATGGCCCCTATGTCAATCAGGGCAAGATCAACGCCACCATCCCCAAGGACATCCAGCCCGAAGCGGTAACGCTTGAGCAGGCTGTCGAGTGGATCGCGGCGCGCGCCGAAGCTACCGGCAAGAAGGTCAAGAAGGCGCCGGCCAAAAAGGCAGCCGCCAAAAAGCCGGCAGCCAAGAAGGCCCCAGCCAAAACAGCCGCAGCAAAGAAACCCGCTCCCAAAAAAGCGCCGGCCAAAAAGACCGTCTCCGACGAAGACGTGCCGTTCTAGGCACCATGGGGCGCTGACACGGCGCCCCGTAGCGCTGCTGCTCGCACAGTGGCCTGCATCGGGAACCACACCGCGCTGTGCCTCCCCCGCTCAGGGGGAGGCTGGCAGGGCTTTTACCCGATGCAGCGCTCAATCATGCTCAGCCAGTTCTCCAGCGCGATCTTACGCACCAGCGCCTCGCCATAGCCCTTGTCGAGCAGCGCCTGCAGCAGCTTGGGCACCCCGGTCACATCGCCAATCGGCGCTGGCACCATGGCACCATCAAAATCCGAACCCAGCGCCACACCATCCTCACCCAGCGCTTCAACCAGCGCATCAATGTGGCGCACCATCACCTCGATCTCGGTGTCGACGCGCATCTTGCCGTCCGGCCGCAAAAACCCGGTGGCAAAATTCAGCCCCACAACGCCCTGGCTTTCGGCAATCGCGGCCAGCTGCCAGTCCACCAGATTGCGGGCATGAGCGCTGATCGCATGCACATTGGAATGCGTGGCCACCAGCGGCTTGTCGCTAATGGCGGCCACGTCACGGAACCCGGCGGCATTGAGATGGGACAGATCGATCATGATCCCCCGCTCATTGCACTCGCGCACCAAAGCCTTGCCCGCATCGCTGAGCCCGGGACCAATGTCGGCGTCAGACGGGTAGCGGAACGGCACGCCGGTACCAAAGGCGTTGGCCCGGCTCCATACCAGCCCGATTGAGCGCAACCCGGCCGCATAGAGCACGTCCAGCGCCCTGAAGTCGGTATCGATGGCCTCGGCACCCTCAATGTGCAGTACGCTGGCCAGCGTGCCCTGCGCGATGGCCGCACGCACCGCCGCTGCATCACGACAGATGGCCACGCCACCGGCGCGCTCGATCCGCATCAGGATCGACGCCATGCCCAGTGTCACCGCTTGTGCATCAGCCAGTCCCAGTTCGGGCGGCAGGCCGCCGCGATTATTGCCCGCACCAGCGACCACAGACCCCAGATTGCCCTTCAGCGGCGGTGGAAAGATTGCGAAGAACCCACCCGCCATGCCTGCGGCCCTGGCGCGCGGCAGATCGATATCGGCCTTGTCCATGCCATCCATGAACAGCTGTGTCGGATCCCCCTCGGCCTCCAGCAGCTTGAGCAGCGTATCGTTATGGCCGTCGAAAAAGGGAATGGTGGGCATGAAATATCCAGGAAGGGAATCGCAACAACAGGTGCGCAGCGTCCCACACTATCGCCCATCTTGGCAGCACCCGCGGCGCGCGGCAGGTGCGCCCGACGCGCCGCCCGCCATGCGCGCCCCCTGCTACAGAACGGCATGCACCCCGATCATGATGATCGCGATGGTGATCACATAGCCTGCCTCGGCCAGCACCGCGCCGCGACCGTGCTGGGAAAACGCCGCCGTGCCGGCCTGCAATAACGCCATACTGGCCGCGATCAGCAGGACCGTCAGCAAATGGCCGGCAGCTGCGGTAATGCCCACCACCCAGGCGAAGCCAAAAGTACCCAGCGCCTGCAGCACCAGCGCGGGCCCCAAACCTGTCGGCGCGCCAGCGTCCATCTTGACCCCGCGCGACCAGCTCTTGCCGAACATCATCGGCGAAAACCACACGCTGCCCAGACCGAAGGCCAGTACCGCCCCCACAAATACGGCGATCCAGTTCACACTCATTGTCAGTTCCTGCACGGCATCCTCCCCTGAACCTGCAATAGGATACTGGTCAGGCCCTCCCGCCGTTGAACCAGCCCCTGATCATCGCGCCGCGTGCATCAGGATGCAAACACGATTGAGCCGGGCTGCATCTCGTCGACACGCAACCCGCAACGATCCCGCCAACCATGCGTTCGCAATGCAAATTGGCAATCCGGCGCAGATTGCCCTATCTATCCGGGACCTCTTTAGAAACGACCAAATGGCCAGGCCTCCAATCTCAAAACCCAAAAATCTCTCCGGTCCCAAACGCACGCGCAAACCAGCGGCTGATGCCCTGCCCACACGTGAGCAATTGCTTGAGGCTCTGGCGCAGCAGACCGACATCAAGGGCAAGCGCGATCTGGCCAAGGTGTTCGGCATTCGTGGCGACATGCGCCGCCCGTTCAAGGCCATGCTGGCTGAACTTGAGGGCGAGGGTGTCATCACCCGCACCCGCAAGGCGCTCCGCCGCACCGCTGCCCTGCCCCACGTCACCGTGCTCGACATCCCCACCGACGCTGACCCCGACGATCTGCACGCCTATCCGGCTCAGTGGAACGAGGAAGAAGGCGAAAAGCCCCGCGTCTCCGTTCTGGGCGGTCGCGATGCCCGTGTCGCCCCGGCACCCGGTGATCGAATTCTGGCCCGCATTGATGCCGGTGACGCCGAGGTTCCCGTCTACACCGCCAAGGCGATGAAGATCCTCGACAAGCCACGCCGCGGCCAGATCGGCATTGTGCGCATGGACGATGATGGCGCCCGCCTGATCCCGGTTGATCGCAAGCAGAAGGAAATGCGGATCCCGCAGGGTGATCTGCTCGATGCGGCAGACGGCGATCTGGTCGAAGTCGAGGTCAAGCTTTCCGGCCGCCTGATGATTCCGCGCGCCAAGGTTACCGCAGTCATCGGCAATCCCATGTCCGAAGGGGCGGTCAGCCTGATCGCCATCCACAATCTCGAGATTCCCTATCGCTTCCCCCAATCGGTGATCCGCGCGGCAGAAGAGGCCAGGGAAGCTACTCTCAAGGGTCGGGAAGACTGGCGCGACGTGCCGTTGATCACCATCGATCCCGCCGACGCCAAGGATCACGACGACGCTGTCTATGCCCAGCCCGACACCGATCCGGCCAATCCCGATGGCCATATCGTCACCGTCGCCATTGCCGACGTCGCCGCCTATGTTCAACCCGGTTCGGTGCTGGACCGTGAAGCCTATGTCCGTGGCAATTCGGTCTATTTCCCCGACCGCGTGGTGCCCATGCTGCCAGAGGGCATTTCCAACGAACTGTGTTCGTTGAAACAGGGCGTGCCGCGCGCGGCGCTGGCCGTCCGCATGATTTTTGGCGCCGACGGCCGCAAGCGCAGCCACAGCTTCCATCGCATCCTGATGCGCTCGGCCGCCAAATTGAGCTACCAGCAGGCCCAGTCAGCCATTGATGGCCACCCTGATGACCAGACCGGCCCGCTGCTCGACACCATTCTGCGGCCCCTCTACGCCGCCTATGCCGCCATGTCCAAGGCCCGTGACCATCGCGGCCCCCTCGACCTCGATCTGCCCGAGCGCAAGATCGTGCTCGATGCCAAGGGCATGGTCAGCGACATCCGCGTGCCCGAACGGCTCGACGCGCATCGCCTCATTGAGGAAATGATGATCGCCGCCAATGTCGCGGCCGCTGAAACGCTGGAACAGAAGAAGACTGTCCTGCTCTATCGCGTGCATGACGAGCCATCCTCGGAAAAGCTGCAGGCCCTGCGTGACTTCCTTGGCTCACTCGATATCGCGGTCAAGAAGTCCGACAGCGTCCGCGCCGCCGATTTCAACGGCATCCTCGCCCAGTCGCGCAAGGCCGGCAATGTCGAGCAGGTCAGCGAGATGGTGCTGCGCAGCCAGGCACAGGCAGAATACAGTGCAGAGAACTACGGCCATTTCGGTCTCAACCTCGACCGCTACGCCCACTTCACCTCTCCCATTCGCCGCTATGCCGATCTGATCGTGCACCGCGCGCTGATCGCCGCCCTGAACCTGGGCAGCGATGGACTCAGCGAAAGCGAAATGCTGCATCTGCCCGGGATCGCTCAGCACATCTCGGCGACCGAGCGCCGGGCCATGCGGGCCGAACGCGAAACTGCCGACCGCCTGCTGGCCCAGTTCCTGGCGACCAAGATTGGCGCACGCTTTGAGGGCCGCATTTCCGGCGTCACCCGTTCGGGCCTGTTCGTGCGCCTGTTCGAGACTGGCGCCGACGGCTTCATCCCGGCGTCGACCCTGGGCAAGGACTTCTACCGCTATGTCGAAGAGCGCCAGTCCATGATCGGCGAGCGCACCGGGGAGAAGTTCACCTTGGGCGATCGCGTCACCGTCCGCCTGCTTGAAGCCGCCCCGGTTGCCGGCGCCTTGCGCTTCGAACTGCTTTCGGAAGGCGAACGCGTCAATCCGTCATCTGTCAGACGCACCAAGAAGCGCCCATCTAAGTCTTACGGCCCCAAGGGGCGCAAGAAGAGGTGATGTGATGGCAGTCGGCAAGACAAAGGCAATCCCGCAGCGTTCGGTTGGTCAGGCCATGTGGCGCGGCACCCTGTGCAAGTGCCCTCATTGCGGTCAGGGCAAGATGTTCCGGGCCTATCTCAAGGTCGCCGATCACTGCGACACCTGTGGCGAACAGCTCGATCTGCACCGTGCAGACGACTTCCCGCCCTATATCGCCATCATGATCGTGGGCCATCTGCTGGTCGGCATCATGCTGCACATGGACATGGTCTGGCACGTCAATCCACTGACCTACCTCTACACCATGATCCCGCTGGCGGTGATCCTGCCTCTGGCGCTGCTGCCCTCGATCAAGGGCGCCATTGTCGGCCTGCAATGGGCCAATGGCATGTATGGCTTTGGCACCGGCCAGACCGACTGAACCATCCGCGCCTGAATCGCGCGAGCTGGCTTGACAATCTGCGGCAAATCCGTAGGTTGCGCCCAAATTCCGGCGCCGGGGAATCCACGGCGCCTTTCGCTTTGTGAAGGACTACAACATGGCCAAAGCTGCTTCCGTCAAGATCAAGCTCGTGTCGACAGCTGATACTGGCTTCTTCTACGTCACCAAAAAGAACGCCCGCACGCAGACCGAGAAGCTGTCGTACAACAAGTACGACCCCGTAGTGCGCAAGCACGTCGAGTTCAAGGAAGCCAAGATCAAGTAATCTGACGCCTGTTCGACGACCAATCAAAAGCCCTGCATCTCCGATGCGGGGCTTTTTTGTACCCGTTAGTCACAGCTGTGGGCCAACCACCACGCTCAACGTGAACAGTCTGCTAGCCAGTAGTGGCCATGTGCGGTATCTTTTGCGTGAGGAGTGGCTGGTCCGGAGCGGCATGTCGAAGAGGCCACTCTGTCCGCGTCCGGACCAACCGCCCTACGGGGCTCAGGAGTTGCGGCGGACCTGAGACGAGCCGTAGGGAACCATCAGCCGCGCCCCTGGGGAGCGCCGTGCTGGTGTTGAAGGCAACCTACTCTCAAGCCTTTAAAACACAAGGAAAACCGGGCCTCTCAGCCCGGCAACCGTTTGTTAATTATAACAGATAACCCTAATAGGTCCAATTGCAGCGATCGCCTAGGCGGCGTCGAACACCACCCGATTGCGACCTTCACGCTTGGCGCGATACAGCGCCACATCGGCCCGCTTGATCAGCGACTCAGGGGTATCCGCAGCGCTCTCATTGAGCGCGACCCCGGCCGACACCGTCACCGATAGCGGCCGCGCCGAACCCACTTCGAAACCACGATCAGAAATCGACTGCCGTACCCGCTCCGCCACGGCTTCAGCCTGGCGGATATCGATATCGGGCATCAGCACGACAAATTCCTCGCCGCCGAATCTGCAAGCAAGATCAACGCCACGGATGTTTCTCTTCAAGCGAACAGAGAACTCCTTGAGCACCGCATCGCCAATGTCGTGGCCATGGCTGTCATTGACCGATTTGAAGTGGTCAATGTCCAGAATCATGAGCGCCATATCGCGCTTGAGCTCCTGCGCCTTGCCCAGCATCACACCCAGATGGCGATCAAAATAGCGGCGATTATAGAGCCCGGTCATGTCGTCGGTAACGGCCAGCGCCATGGTGTTATTAACGCTCTGGCGCAGCTCCAGCGCATAGCGCTGACGCCGGATTTGCGTACGCACCCGGGCCGCAAGCTCGTTGCGCTCGACGGGCCGCGAGATGAAATCATTGACGCCCAGATCCAGCGCCCGCACCACTTTGGGCTTGTCCGCATCATCGGCGATCAGAATGATCGGCAGATTGCGCGTATGCTCGAGCGTGCGCATCTGCGAGCACACCCGCAGCGGATCAAAATCGCTCAGCGACATCGACACCAGGGCCAATTCATATTGCGCACCCGTGACCTGGAACACTGCATCGGCAGGGTTAGTCAGGATATCCACGTCGTGTTCAGGCGTGAGATAACTCTTGATACGCTCGGCGTGCCGCTCATCGGTATCGATTACCAGAATGGCGCCGCCGGTCGTGTTGATCTTGTCCATCGCGCGCAATGCGTCTTCGATGGCAATCTGCTGGCCGGTCATCGCCCGGGCCCGCAATTCGTCTGTGAGGCTCTTCAGCCGCACGAGGCTTTTGACGCGCGCCATCAGTTGCACGTCATCGACAGGCTTTGTGAGAAAGTCGTCGGCTCCCACCTCAAGGCCGCGCACCCGGTCTGAAGCCTGGTCGAGCGCGGTGATCATCAGAACGGGAAGGTGTTGGGTCTTGGGATTGCCCTTGAGCCGCTGGCAGACCTCAAAGCCGTCCATTTCGGGCATCATCACGTCGAGCAGAACGATATCAATGTCCTGCTGATCGCAGATCGCCAGGGCCTCACGGCCCGACGACGCCGTCACGACATCATAGTATTCAGCACTCAGTCGCGCCTCAAGAAGGCGGACATTGGTTGGGATGTCGTCAACGATCAGAACGCGTGCGGTCACTATCAGCCCCGGAAACCAGTTCGCCGGCCAATGGCGTCCACCATCAGCGTCGAGCGGGCTGATCACTCACAAGCATACGCCGCTTGCTGGTGATCAGGCCGGGCCAATGTAGCGGGCAATAGTTTCCAGAAAGTGAGGCACGGAGATCGGCTTGCTGATGTATCCCTCACAACCACCCTGCAAAATCCGCTCTTCATCGCCCTTCATGGCAAATGCAGTTACGGCGATGACGGGAATGTGAGCCAGCTCATCATCATCCTTGAGCCATTTGGTCACCACCAGCCCGGAAACCTCGGGTAACTGGATGTCCATCAGGATCAAATCAGGGTGGTGCGCACGCGCAAGATCGAGCGCTTCCATACCATTGCGGGTCTGGATGACGGCATATCCACGCGATTCAAGCAGATCATTGAAGAGCTTCATATTGAGCTCATTGTCTTCAACGATCATCACTGTCTTGGGCATTGATCCTTCCTCGCGCCGCTAAGGCGCTGGCGGCACTTCGCTTTGCCGCTCTCTTCAGCTACCATCCAAACGCTTACAAATCATCAAAAAGAGCCTGTCTTGCCCCGTTCCGAGAATGTCGAGTCGTCTCTGGCCTCCCTCGCCGATACCTGCCTGGTCTATCTGGCCGAACACCCCGAGGAACTGCTGGCCTTCATGCAGAACGCCGGCATGGACCCCGATGCCCTGCGCAATGCCGTGGGCACACCGGCCCTGCAGCGCGGCCTTGTTGAGTATTTTGCATCAAACGAACCGATTCTACTCGCTCTATGCGCAAACTCTGCCATTTCACCCGAAGACTTCATGCGCGTCTTTCACCAGATCAACCGGACGGAGTATTGATTGGCGCTCGATTGGCTTTGTCGGGACTGCCTTGAGCATGGCACTCTGGAGAGCGCGCCAACGCGTTGTCCGGCCTGCGGCTCGCCGCGCCTGCGCTGCCACGATGAACTGTTTTCGCTCAGCACCGCCCATGTTGACTGCGATGCCTTTTATGCCTCGGTCGAAAAGCGCGATGATCCCAGCCTGCGCGACAAGCCGCTGATTATCGGTGGTGGTACCCGTGGCGTGGTCTCGACCTGCTGCTATATCGCCCGCCAGTCGGGCGTCCGCTCCGCCATGCCAATGTTCAAGGCGCGCGAACTGTGTCCCGACGCGGTCACCATCAAGCCCAACATGGCCAAATATGTCGACGTCAGTCGGCAGATCCGCGCCCACATGGATGCCCTGACGCCGTTGGTCGAGCCAATCTCGATCGACGAAGCCTTTCTCGACATGGCGGGCACCCAATCATTGCACAAGGCGCCACCAGCCGTGGTGCTGGCCCGGTTTGCCCGCACTGTAGCCACCGAAATCGGTGTCTCCATTTCTGTGGGCCTCAGCCACAACAAATTTCTCGCCAAGGTCGCCTCCGATCTCGACAAGCCGCGCGGCTTTGCCGTTATCGGCGCCGCCGAGACGGTAGCCTTCCTCGCGCCCAAGCCCATCAGCCTGATCTACGGTGTGGGCAAGGTACTCACCGAAAATCTGCGCAAGGACGGGCTGGTGACCATCGGCCAGCTCCAAAACGAATCCCCGGAACGCCTGATGCGTCGCTATGGCGAGACCGGCGCACGTTTGGCTCGGCTATCCCGCGGCGAGGATAGCCGCCGCATTTCGACCAGTGGCGAAATGAAGACCATCTCCTCTGAAACCACTTTCAACACCGACATGGCTTCGCTGGACGCGCTGTCCACCGAATTGCTCAAGGTCACCGAGCGCCTGTCGGAACGGCTCAAGGCCAAGAATGTGGTGGGGGATACTGTCACCCTAAAGCTGAAATCGGCGGGTTTCCGCTTGCGCACCCGTGCGCGGCACTTGATGATCCCCACCCAACTTGCCAATGTCATTTATCAAACAGGGTTGTCCCTGCTCGAACGCGAGGTTGATGGCACAGCTTTTCGGCTGATTGGAATCGGCGTTTCGGGTATCGATGCCGCCGATGGCAGCGATCCCGCTGATTTGCTGGAACCGGCTGTGGCTCGCAAGGCAGCGGCAGAACGCGCCATGGACCGTGTCCGCTCCCGCTTTGGCCGCGAGGCCGTTGTACGCGGCAAGCTTTACAAACATCCGCCGGCGCCGCCGACGGACCCAGAAGACGATCAAACCGAAGGCAAGACCAAATGACCAGCCCGATCGAAAAACTCCGCGAATTTGGCTACGAGCTGCCCGCCCCCAAGGCGCCCGTTGCCAGCTATGTCCCGGTCAATCGCAGCGGCAACATGCTTTATGTGTCCGGTCAGCTCTCGGCCAATGAAACTGGCGTGGTGACCGGTCTGCTCGGCGACAACATGAATGTGGTTCAGGGCGGCAACGCCGCCGAACTGGCTGCACTCAACATCCTGTCGCAGATCGTCCACGGCGCCGGCGTACCGCTCGAAGACATCAAGCGTATCGTCAAGATTACGGTTCTGGTGGCATCGACCCCCGAATTTACTGAACAGCACTTGGTAGCCAATGGCTGCTCCAACATGCTGGTCGCCGTTCTGGGCGACAAGGGCAAGCACGCCCGGGCCGCTTTCGGCGTCGCCTCCCTGCCCTTCGGCGCAGCGGTAGAAATCGAAGCGGTAGTCGAGGTCTAGGGCGTTACACGCTCGTCACACTCTGGTGTCACTTGGGGCACTCAATATTCGACGAGAGCCAGTATGACCGACACCCTGTTTCCCCGCCCAATCGCGCACCGCGGCCTGCATGACAAGGCCGCGGGCATCATCGAAAACAGTGCATCGGCCTTTGAGGCTGCAATTGCCGGCGATTTCGCCATTGAGTGCGATGTCCAATTGACCGGCGATAGCGTGCCGGTCGTGTTCCACGACGATGCGATGGAACGCCTGATTGGCCTGCCTGGCCCGATTGCCGACGCCAGCGCTGATCAGGTCACCGGCACAGCCCTGCTGGGCAGCGCTGCGGGCGACAAGCCGCAACGCTTCACCAACTTCCTCGCCCAGATCAGCGGCCGCACGCTGCTGCAGATCGAGCTCAAGCAGCAACGCGATGCTACCAGTACCCAGTTGCTGGCACGCAGCGTTGCAGAAAGCCTGACCGACTACGCGGGTCCGGTGACCATCGAATCATTTGATCCGGCGCTGCTTACCGCCATCCGCGAGTGTGGATTTGGTGGGCCACGCGGCATCATCACCTATGCCTATCCTGACGACGACGAAACCAGCCAGTTGAACGATGAGCAGCGCTACACCCTGCGTCATCTGCTGCACTGGCACGAAACCCAGTTCGATTTCGTTTCTTGCCATCATCTGGCGCTGGAGCTGCCCGCGATCAAGTTCTGGCGAGCACTGGGAAAGCCCGTGACGGCGTGGACAATTCGGTCCAAGGTTGAAGCGGCGGCCGCTCGGCCCCATATGGACCAGATCGTCTTCGAAGGTTTCAATCCCGACATTGCCCGATAGCGGTTACACGGCCACCATTCATCCCTCGACTGCCAGCATCCCGGCGGCCGTGTGGAACGCGCTTGCCCCCTCAACTGAGGGCAAGGTCGATAACCCCTTCCTAGACCACGCCTTCTTTCTTGCGCTCGAAGAATCGGGCTGTGCCACGGCACGCACCGGCTGGCAGCCCCAGCACATCGTGCTAACCGACGCGAACGAGCAGCCGGTCGGCCTGATGCCGCTGTTTCTCAAGTCGCACTCCATGGGCGAATATGTATTCGACCATGGTTGGGCCGATGCCCTTGAGCGCGCTGGCGGCAGCTACTATCCAAAGCTGCAATGCTCGGTGCCGTTCACACCCGCCACGGCCCCCAAGCTTTTGGTGCCATCGGGTAGCCCTGACATCCGTGCAGCGCTGCTCTCGACCGCCCAGCAGCTCGCGCTACAGCGCGATGCTTCATCAGTACACGCCACCTTCGTGCCTGAAGCTGAAGCCAGTGAGATCGAAGCTGATGGCTGGCTCAAACGGGTCGACACCCAGTTCCACTGGCACAATGACGGCTATGCCAGCTTTGACGATTTCCTTGAAACGCTCTCCTCGCGCAAGCGCAAGACCATACGGCGCGAACGCCGTGATGCGCTGATCGATGGTCTGACCATCAAGTGGCTCTCGGGCAGTGACCTGCAGGAACACCACTGGGACGCCTTCTACGATTTCTATGAGGATACCGGCGCCCGCAAATGGGGCCGCCCCTACCTCAATCGCGAATTTTTCTCGCGCATCAGCGCCACCATGGCCGACTCAATCCTCTTGATGCTGGCCTATGACGGCGACGAGCCGATCGCCGGCGCCATCAATTTTGTGGGCAAGGATCGCATCTTCGGCCGTAACTGGGGCTGCACCCGCGACGTGCCGTTTCTGCACTTCGAGCTCTGCTACTATCAGGCCATCGATTACGCCATCGCCCATAAGCTGGCGGTTGTCGAAGCTGGCGCGCAGGGCGAACACAAGCTGGCGCGCGGATATGCGCCCTCCAGCACCTATTCAGTGCACTGGCTTGCTCACCCCGGCTTGCGGTCCGCTGTTGCCGATTATCTTGAGCAAGAGCGCCGGGCCGTAGAACGCAATCAGGACATGCTTGACCAGTTCACCCCGTTTCGCAAAGGCGAGCGGACCGACCGCTGATGCGGCATCAGGGCAATCGCCACTTTCCCCCGACGCCCGCGGGCACTATGTAGGTAGCCATGATCTGGGATATTCTGGTTTTTCTGCTGCAGGCCGCTCTTGCCTTCGTGGTCTCGACCGCGCTGTTCGATGCGCTGCACTGGACGTTGCACAAGTGGGAGAATTCTTCAGTTCCCCTGCTGCGCAAATTCTCGTCCTGGCACTGGGTCCATCACAAGTTTCTAGGCCTCGACATGCAGATCAACCCGGCCTATGCGCGGGCCAATATCTGGTATCACATCCTGCCCGAATACCTCACCTCGATGGCCGGCACGCTGATCTTTCTGCCAATAATGCCCTGGCCGCCAATCGCTCTGGTCGCCGCCATCCGTACGGTCATGCTGGTGATGACCCTGCGTGAGGAAGGTCTGGACTACAACCACATGTCAATGGACCGGGTCGGCGGACAACAGGGCCTGCTCTGGGTGGATAATAACTACCACGCCATGCACCACGTCTACCCGCACAATTTCTTCTCGTCCTTCGCCAACGTCTTTGACCTGATCGCCGGCACAACCTGCCAGATCAGGGGGCGCAAATTCCTCGTCACCGGTGCCAGCGGCGCCTTTGGATCGGCGATGATCGAAAAACTCACGCGGGCTGGCGGGATCGTCGAGACGGCAAAGTCCGGCGTTGATTTCACCGCAGGCGAATACACCGCCATGCGCGCCAAGCTCGAAGCCGCCGATGTGCTGGTGTTGGCCCATGGTGCCAAGACCGATGATTGCTGGAACGCCAACTTCGTCACCTTCCGCGATCTGACCAGCCTCTTTACCGAAATCGGCAAGACCCGCCTGGCGCCGCCCGAAGTCTGGGCGGTGGGTTCTGAGGTCGAGTTTCATGGCGATATGGGGCTGGATGAACTCAAGGCCTATTCCGCTTCAAAGCGGGCCTTTGCCGCCAAGGCGCTTGATTTCTATCGCTCAGACGCGCTGATCTATCGGCACATAGTGCCCTCGTCCTTCACCTCCGCGATGGGCAAAGGCGCCATGAGCGCTGCTACCGCAGCCAGCATTGCCCTGTTCTTCATTCGCCGCGGCTTTCGCTATGTGCCGGTCACCTTCACCGGTCTGGCCGTGTTGAACTATTTCCGCTTCCGTTTCTTTCAAAAGGGCCAGCCGGATATTGCCCAGCCGGCGGAGTGAACCCATGACCTATGATCCATCCAACATCTTCGCCAAGATCATCGCTGGCGAGATCCCGTCCCACAAGGTGTTCGAAGACGATACGGCACTGGTGATGATGGACATATTTCCCCAGTCACGCGGCCATACGTTGATCATCCCCAAGACCGCATCGCGCAATTTGCTGGACGCCGACCCGGCAACCCTGTCAGCGCTCATGCCGCTGGTTCAGCGCATCGCCAATGCCGCCAAGGCCGCATTCAGTGCCGATGGCGTGCGCGTCGCCCAGTTCAACGAAGCGCCGGCCGGGCAAACGGTGTTCCATCTGCATTTCCACGTCATACCGGTGTTTGAAGGCGTGCCATTGGGCGCCCATGGCGGTGGCCAGGCCGACAATGTCGAACTGGCAGAACACGCCAAGGCCATCGCGGCCCATCTCTAGCAGGCAGGCAGCGATCACAGAGTGTGATCGACCACCAATCCACCTTTGAGTGTGACGATCCGATCGGCACGTCGCGCCAGATCGTGGTTGTGCGTCGCGATCAGCGCCGCTGCGCCCTCATTCTTGATCAAATCAGCCAGCGCCCCGAAGACGATATCGCTGGTTTCCGGGTCAAGATTACCCGTGGGCTCATCTGCAAGAATAACCTTGGGATGATTGGCCGCGGCGCGGGCAATGGCCACCCGCTGCTGCTCGCCGCCGGACAACTCCGCCGGACGGTGACTGGCCCGCGCGGCAATCCCCAGCAGCTCCAGCAATTCCATGGAACGCTTGTCGGCCTCGGCCGGGGACTTGCCGGCGATCAATTGCGGCATGGAAACATTCTCCAGCGCCGTGAACTCGGGCAGCAGATGATGGAACTGATAGACATAACCCACTGTGGAGCGACGCAGCTGCGTACGACCGCGATCGCCCAGATGGCTGGTCTTGATCCCCATCAGTTCCACTTCGCCGCTCTGAGGGCTCTCCAGCAGTCCTGAGAGGTGCAGCAGTGTCGACTTGCCCGCACCCGACGGCGCGACAAGCGCAACGAGCTCACCGCTCGCCACGCTCAGATTGGCAGCTTCGAGAACCCGCACCGTCTTGTCGCCCTGGCCGTAATGGCGATGGACATCGGTCAGAACCAGATGTGGCTTACTCATAGCGCAATGCCTCTACCGGATCATATTGGGCCGCTCGCCAGGCAGGATATAGCGTCGCCAGAAAACTCAATCCCAGTGCGAGCCCCACGACCACGGCAACTTCCACCGGGTCTGTCTTGGAGGGCAGCGAGGACAGGAAGAACACCTCGGGCGGGAAGATCGCCACGCCCAGCGTGTTGGAAATGAAGGCGCGCAGGGGTTCCGCATTGGCGGCGACTATAAGGCCCAGCACCACGCCAGTCAGCGTGCCGATAACCCCGATGGTGGTCCCGGTGATAGAGAAAATGCGCATGATCGCCCCGCGCGTTGCTCCCATGGTCCGCAGCACGGCAATATCGGAACTTTTGTCTTTTACCAGCATGATAAGGCTGGAAATGATGTTGAACGCCGCCACCAGGATGATCATCGACAGGATCGTGAACATCACCACCCGCTCGACCTGTAACGCCGAGAAGAAGGTCTCATTGCGTTGCTGCCAGTCTGTCAGCACCAACGGTCGCGTCGACGGGTCAGATTGCAGCCGCTGCCGCATCTCGGTGACATTGTCCGGATCATCGATAAAGATTTCGGCCGCAGAGACCTGATTGATCCGCTCATAGGCGGCATCAATCTCGGCATCACTCGCCAATGGATCCAGCGGGCCCATACCCGGCTTGAGCACTTCTTCAAACTTCTTGAAGTAGGTCTGAGCCGGCTCGAGCGGCATGTACATGAAAAAGCTGTCGAACTCGACCATGCCCAGATCAAAGATCACATTGACCGGATAGCTTCTGATCTGTGGCGTCGAGCCAAACGGCGTCATCGCCCCATCTGGATTGATGATCTGGACCTGATCGCCCAGCGATACGCCCAGCGTCTGCGCCAACCGGTAACCGATCGCGACGCCGTTCGAGGTGTCCCACTCATCCCAACCGCCCTGCTCCGCTGAATCATACAGCAGTTCGAGTTTCTCAAGGTTTTCCGCGTCCATACCCCGCACGGTTACACCCGTCGAACTCCCCCGACCGGACGCCAGTACCTGACCTTCAACGAAATAGACCGCGAAGCTCACACCATCGATCTGCTCCAGCGCAGCGATGGTTTCCTTGTAGTCGGTGAATTCGCGTTCAATCGGGAATGCGGTGAAATGGCCGTTCAGACCCAGGATCTTGGTAAGCAATTCGGCCCGGAAGCCATTCATGACCGACATCACCACGATCAACGTCGCCACGCCGATCGCCACACCGACCATGGTCAGGCTGGCGATCACCGAAATGAACGCCTCCTTTCGCCGGGCACGCAGATAGCGCCCGGCCACCATCCATTCAAAGCGCGAAAAGGCGCGCGTGCCCTTGTTCAGTGCAGGCTGCGCCGTGTCGGTCAAATGTCAGTCTTTCTCTGAGGTTCGATCAAGCTCTTGAGGCGGGCGACCGCCTCGCTGATCGGCAGTGTCTCGCGCTCACCGGTCTTGCGATGCTTGATCTCGGCTTCGCCGTTCTTGAGTCCGCGTGGCCCGATGATGATCTGATAGGGAATGCCGATCAGGTCAGCCGTGGTGAACTTGGCGCCTGCCCCCTGGTCACGATCATCATAGAGCATGTCCAGGCCAGCCGCGTTCAGATCGGCGTAAAGGGTGTCACATGCCGCATTGCAGGCATCATCGCCAGCCTTGAGGTTGATCAACACAGCCTCGAAAGGCGCAACCGACACCGGCCAGACAATGCCATCATCATCGTGAAACGCTTCAATGATTGCTGGCACCAGGCGGGTCGGCCCAATCCCGTACGAGCCCATATGTACGGTAATTTCCTTGCCATCGGGACCGGTCACAGTCGCCTTCATCGGCTCGGAGTACTTCGTGCCGAAGTAGAAAATATGACCAACTTCAATGCCACGCGCCGAAACCCGGTTTTCTTCGGGAACGGAGGCCTCATACTCGCCCATGTCGACCATTTCCTCGGTCGCGGCATAGTGTGAGGTCCAGTCTTCAAAGATAGGCTTCAGATCACCCTGGAAGTCCGTGTCCTGCGGCGGAATAGGCTTGTCGAGCAACCGCTTGTCGCAGAATACCGCACTCTCGCCCGTATCGGCCAGAACGATAAACTCATGGCTGAGATCACCACCGATGGGGCCTGTATCAGCGCGCATGGGGATCGCGGTCAGCCCCATGCGGGCATAGGTTCGCAGATATGCCACGAACATGCGCTCATACGCCTTGACCGCATCTTCCTTGCTCAGGTCGAACGAATAGGCGTCCTTCATCAAGAATTCGCGGCTGCGCATGGTGCCAAAGCGTGGACGTACCTCATCACGGAACTTCCACTGGATATGGTAGAGGTTCAGCGGCAGGTCCTTGTAGGACTTCACATAGCTGCGGAAGATGTCGGTGATCATCTCCTCATTGGTCGGGCCGTAGAGGAATTCGCGCTCGTGGCGATCCTCGATACGCAGCATTTCCTTGCCATAGGCCTCATAGCGCCCGCTTTCGCGCCACAGATCAGCCGACTGGATGGTTGGCATCAGCAATTGCACTGCGCCAGAGCGATTCTGCTCCTCCTCGATGATCTTCTGCACCTTCATCAGGACCTTGTAGCCCAAAGGCAGCCAGGAATAGAGACCCGAAGCCTGCTGACGGATCATACCGGCTCGAAGCATCAGGCGATGCGAAGCGATTTCAGCGTCCTTGGGGACGTCGCGCAGCACCGGCAAAAAATAGCGAGACAGGCGCATGTGAACTCCCGAAATGTCCGTCGACTCAAGGCTTTTGTTGATGCCCACTCAAATCCTACTCGTCCATCCGATGCAAGCATGGAAGGCATGCAGAATCTACGTGACAGCCACCCAATCCCTTGTTAGGGTCCGTCTCAATAAAGCACAGGTGGTTACAAACCGCCGGACGTCGACAACGTCAAGGGAGGAGCGTTGGCTGCGCGCTTTAACAGCGAGCCTAAGACCAGCGTATTGTCGAACAAACTTATTCAGCGGGGCCCTGGTGCCCCGCTTTTTTGTTGTCCCGAGATATCCAGAAAACTTAGCCTTTAATGTCACTCAGGCTGAATGCGTCGCTCAGCGCTATCGACGCCTAGCGATTCCAGTAGTGATGCAGCGTTTCATTGGACAGGCCCCAGATCAGCAGCAGGGTCAAAACGATCGCCAGGCCCGTGGCCATCAGCACCTTGCGCCACAGGCGCGGCGCGATAGGCGCACCCGGATCACCACCGGCGACGATCTTCTCGCCTGCTTCATGAAAGCTCTTATTGCCGATGGGGAGCACAGCCACGAAGCTGATCCACCAGAGCACAAAGAACACGGCGATCATCGAACCAATCTGCATGAGATGTCCCCGGAAAGTGTTGGCGAGCAAAATGCTGCTCTAGCCCTACTCCATCCGACCCCGCAGGCGAAAGCTGGAATGATGTCGCGGCCAATGCGCACCGGCCGCGACAATTTCGGTCTTAGACGCGGTGCACGAACACCGACACATTGGGCTTGCGGCCCCAATAGGCGTTGACCTCGTTGCGGATCGCCTTGAACAACGCGGAATTGAGCACTTCGGTATCGCTGCGGCGCTTGGGCGGCATCGACTTGAGAACGCCAGCAATGGTGTCCTCGACCAGATCACTCAACGACTCGTCTTCCGTTTCCGGCAGGCCATCGATCACCAGATCGGGACCCGAGACCACCTGCCCGCCGCCATTGACGCACAGGCTGACCACGACATGGCCACCAAACGACAGGCGCCGGCGACCCTTCACGCCAGACTCTTCAGGCGTGCACAGCACCAGCCCATCAAGATAAAGTTCGCCGGTACGCACTTCGGCAGGCATCAGCGTGGTGTCGGGGAACAGGCGTACCATGTCGCCATTACGCGCTTCGCACACCTTGGCGATGCCCGACTCGCGACCAAGCTTGGCATGGGCCTGCAGATGCACGGCCTCGCCGTGCACCGGCACCAGAACATCGGGCTTCACCCAGCTATAGAGCTGACGCACTTCATCACGCCGTGGGTGGCCCGTCACATGAACCAGCCCATCATTGGCCGTGATCACTTCAACGCCCTGATCAATCAGCTGATTCTGGATATCGATGACTTCACGCTCATTGCCGGGAATGGCCCAGGACGAGAAAATCATCCGGTCACCAGACGCCAGCGCGATTACGGGGTGATCACCACGCGCAATGCGCGCGATCGCCGCACGGGCCTCGCCCTGGCTGCCCGTGCAGATCAGCACGATCTTGTTGCGGGCAATGGAACGGTAGGCATCCTGATCGAGCAACGGCGGCAGGCCCTCAAGCATTCCCAGTTCACGGGCGATGCCCATGATCCGGTGCAGCGAACGACCCGACATCACCACCTGACGACCAGCCTTTTCGGCTGCGCGCACAATCGAGATCACCCGGCCCACATTGGAGGCGAAGGTTGTTACCGCAACGCGATTGGGCGCTTCGGCAATCATCGCCGCCAGATTGGCTGCCACTTCTGCCTCGCTGGGGCTCTCGCCGTCCTTGAGCGCATTGGTCGAGTCGCAGATCAGCGCGAGTGGTGTGGAAGTGTCCTCACCAATCTTCTTGAGCCGCTCCACATCGGTAGGCGCATTGCCGACCGGGGTGGGATCCAGCTTCCAGTCACCCGTATGCAACACGCGGCCAATGGGCGTTGAAATCAGCAGGGCATTCGATTCGGGAATCGAGTGCGCAACATTGATGGCCTCGATCGTGAATGGGCCAAGGTCAAAAGGCTGACCCGGCGTCATGATCTTGAGATCGACATTTTCGACAATGCCGTCACCAGCCCGCTTTGCCGCCAGCATTGCACCCGTGAAGCGGGTGGCAAAAACCGGCTTTTCAAAGCCGGGCCACAAATCGAGCACAGCACCATAGTGATCTTCGTGGCTATGGGTCAGAATCAGACCCAGCACGTCATCAGCGCGTTCCTCGAGAAATTCGGGGTTGGCCATGATCAACTCAATGCCAGGCAGATCCGGGCCACCAAACGTCACGCCGCAATCGACCACGATCCACTTGCGCGACTTTTCCGGCCCAAAGCCGTACGCGCCCATATTCATGCCGATCTCGCCGACGCCGCCAAGTGGCACGAAGACGAGTTCATCCCTTTGGGTTTTAGCCATGGGTCAGTTCAGTCCTTTCGAGCACAACGCCGTCACGATCTTTGGTCGCCGGTCGCCTGTGCGATTAATGGTCAGCTTCGGGCGCTGGCCGTTGCCCCAAAATGCACGTCGCCCGCTGTAATCGCGATCCGACGATCATCCTCGGCGCGGACGATCAAGCGCCCCACGTCGTCGATAGATTCAAATATGCCCCGCAAAACATCGCCATTCTGCGTCACCGCAACGGGAGCCCCAATGCCGGCCGCCGATGCGCGCCACTGCTTGAGAACATCACCGATACCGCGACCGTCATTCCACAGACCAAAGGTTTCTGTCCAGGAATCACTCAGCGCCTCAAAGACTTCATTGGCGTCCCGAGGGACACCCAAATCATTCAGGCTGGTTGCGGGATAGGGCAAGCCTTGCGGCGCGGCAACCACATTGACACCCAGACCAATAGCAATGGCCTGCCGGCCATCTGGCAATTTATTGGCTTCGAGAAGAATACCGGCCAGCTTGGCACCATCCGCCAGCACGTCGTTTGGCCATTTCAGGGCAATACGCGATTGGCCATCCTGCCCATCCGCGCCGTCTATGCCAATTCGAACCAGCCCCTGCGGCAGGATCGACGACAGGGCCCGATTGAGGGAAACGCCAGCCACAAAGCCCAGCGTTGCCGATAATGTGGGGTCGCAATCGGGTACAATCAACAGCGTGGCAGCGAGATTGCCATAGGCGCTCTCCCACTGGCGCCCCCGTCGGCCCCTGCCCGACAACTGCTGACGAGCAGCAAACCAGATGCCGCCAGGATCTCCTGCTGCTGCCGCTTCCAGCGCTTCGGTGTTCGTCGAACCCACGCTGTCAAAGCCGCGCAGCCGATAGCCGGCTGCGCGTGCCTTGGGCCCGAGCGAGAAGTCATTCACCTAGAACAGGCTTCCAGCCGCAACATGGGCAAAACTGGCCAGCGGGGCACCAATTGTGAAGTAGTAGGTGACCACGAAGAAGCCACTTACCGCCATGATGACATTAAGCTCCATCGGCACAGCTTCGAACTCGCGGGTTGGCTCGTCGAAATACATCACCTTGACGATGCGCAGGTAGTAGAACGCACTGACAGCCGAGGCCAGAACACCAATAACCGCCAGCACGTAGAGCTGGGCGTCAATGGCGGCCAGGAAGGCATGCCACTTGGCAAAGAAACCGGCCAGTGGCGGCATACCGATCAGCGAGAACATCACCACGGCCATCACTGCCGCAACAAACGGACGCTTCTGCGCCACGCCAGCAAAATCACTGATGTTCTCGACATAGCTGCCATCTGAACGCAGCGCCAGGATGCAGGCAAACAGCCCAATCGTCATGGCCACATAGATCGCCATGTATATCGCCACACCCTCAACACCCACCTGTGTCCCCGACGACAGACCAACCAGGGCGAAACCCACGTGACCAATCGAGGAATAGGCGATCAGGCGCTTGATCGACTTCTGGCCGATAGCGGCAAAGGCCGCCAACACCATCGAGGCAATCGAGAGGAAGATGACGATCTGCTGCCAATCCTGCGTAATACCCTGGAAAGTATCCATGGTCAGGCGCACCATAAGCGTCATGGCGGCAACCTTGGGTGCGGTCGCAAAGAACGCTGTTACCGGCGTTGGTGCACCCTCATAGACGTCCGGCGTCCACATGTGGAACGGCACGGCGGAAATCTTGAACGCAACGCCTGCCAACAGGAACACCAGACCAAAGATCAGCCCAATAGAGCGACCTTCTTCAGCAACGGCGAGGACTATTTCCTGCAGATTGGTGTGGCCGGTAAAGCCGTAAACCAAGGAAGCGCCATATAGCAGCATGCCCGAGGACAACGCACCGAGCACAAAGTACTTCAGGCCGGCCTCTGTTGCCTTGCTGTCGTCGCGCTTGATGGCCGCCAGCACATAGAGCGATAGCGACTGTAGCTCCAGGCCGACATAGAGGCTCATCAGGTCGTTGGCCGACACCATCATCATCATGCCGAGCGTGGCGAGCAGGACAAGAACGGCGTATTCAAACTTGTGCGTGCCATTCTCTTCTGCCCGCGGCAGGGCCAGCAAAAGCGAGAACGCGGAGCCGCCAAGCACCAGCACCTTCATGTAGCGCGCAAAGCTGTCAGCGACGAAAACGCCGTTGAACAACACGCCATCCGCCGGCGCAAACATCACCAGCGCACCAACGACGAGCAGAAGCAGCACGGCGCCATAGGAGACCAGGAGCGAACGCTCCTTGTTGATGGTCACGCCCAGCATCAGCAATACCACGGCACCAATGGCCAGCAGCATTTCCGGATAAGCGGGAGCCAGGCTCGCGAAATCGATAACGTCTGAGTTCACGGGACTCTCCTAGTGAGCAGCAGGCTCGGCAGCAGGCGCTTCCGCGCCAGCAACCGGTTCGGCATAAACAAGTGGCGCCTGTGCGTCGGCCAGCGATACGGCAGGATCAAGCCCAACCGATACGGCATAATGCGACACCAGATTATCGACCGCAGCGGCAGTCGTATCCAGAATCGGCGCCGGGTAGAAACCAAACACGATGGTCAGCACGATCAGCGGGTAGAGCATGACCTTTTCGCGCAGATCCAGATCAAGAATACCCTTCAGGCTTTCCTTGGTCAGGGCGCCGAAGATCACCCGGCGATAGAGCCACAGCGCGTAGCAGGCCGAGAAGATCACGCCAAAGGCTGCGCCAAACGCCACCCAGGTATTGACCTGGAACACGCCCATCATGGTGAGGAATTCACCGACGAAACCCGACGTACCCGGCAGCCCCACATTGGCCATGGTGAAGACCATGAACGCCAGGGCATAGCGCGGCATGCGTTCGACCAGACCACCATAGGCTTCGATGTCACGGGTATGCATGCGGTCGTAGATCACGCCGACACACAGGAACAGCGCCCCCGACACGATACCGTGCGAGATCATCTGGAACATCGCACCCTGAATACCCAGGGCATTGCCCGCAAAGATACCCATGGTGACAAAACCCATATGGGCCACAGAGGAATAGGCGATCAGCTTCTTCATGTCTGTCTGCACCAGGGCAACCAGCGAGGTCACGATGATGGCAGCAACGGACAGGAAGAAAATGATATTGGCAAACTGAGCCGAAGCATCGGGGAACATGGGCAGGCTGAAGCGCAGGAAGCCGTAGCCACCCAGCTTAAGCAGAATTGCCGCCAGGATCACCGAACCAGCCGTCGGCGCCTGCACGTGCGCCTCAGGCAACCAGCGATGGAACGGCCACATTGGCATTTTTACGGCCAGCGAAGCGAAGAACGCCCACCACAGCCAAGGCTGCCATGACAACGGGAACTCGTGGGTCAGCAGCTTGGTAATGTCGGTAGTGCCGCCATTCCAGTACATCGCCATGATGGCCAGCAGCATCAGCACCGAGCCGGTAAAGGTGTAGAAGAAGAACTTGTAGCTGGCCTGGATGCGGGCAGCACCCCCCCAGATACCGATGATCAGGAACATCGGCAACAGCGTGCCTTCAAAGAACACATAGAACATCGCCAGATCGAGCGTGGTGAACACACCGACCATCAGCGTCTCCAGGATCAGGAAGACGATCATGTATTCCTTGACGCGCTTCTCGACAGTCCAGCTGGCGAGAATGGCAAATGGCATCAGCAGCGCGGTGAGCACCACGAACAACACCGAAATGCCGTCCACGCCGACGCGATACCCAATCGTATCGCCAATCCAGGCGTAGTTTACAACGAACTGGAAACCGGCATTGGATGGATCAAATGCCTGCCACATGAACAGCGACAGCACCAGCACAAGGGCCGTGACCGCAAAGGTCGTCCAGCGAATGGCCTCAAGAGCCGTCCGAGGCATGAACAGGATCACCGCAGCGCCGACAAGCGGCAACCAGGTAAGGACTGTGAGGATGGTATTGTCGAAGTTCATCAGATCAGTCCCCCGGCCACAATGGCCCAGGTCAGCAGTGCCGCAATGCCGATCAGCATGGCGAATGCATAGTGGTAGAGATAGCCGGACTGAAGCTTGGTGACCCAACCGGTCACGTTCTGCACCCGGCGGCCAAGGCCTTCGGTAATCTTGTCATCGATCAGCCAGTCATCGAAGCCCTTCCAGAAGGCGCGTCCGATCCACAAGGCTGGCTTGACGAAGATCGTGTCGTAAAGCTCGTCGAAGTACCACTTGTTGAGCAGGAACTTGTAGAGCCCCGGATTGGTGCCGGCCAGTCGAGCAGGCATTTCCGGACGACGGATATACATCCAGTAGGCGGTGACAAACCCGAGGATCATGGCAATCGTCGCGCTCCACTTGACCCAGACCGGCACGTGATGGGCGGCCTCGATGATGTCGTGGTCGACAACAACGGCACCGGCAAAGAAGTGTTCGATATGGCCCACATCGTGGAAGAACATCGAATAGAACACCGCACCCGCCAGCACAGCACCGGCGCCCAGCACATAAAGTGGCACCAGCATCACATTGGGTGCTTCATGGGCGTGATCATAGGCCGAACCATGATCGTCATGACCGTGATCGTCATGCGCTGCATGATCATCATGACCATGAGCAGCTGGACGTGGCGCGCCGTGGAAGGTCAGGTGGATCAGCCGCCACGAATAGAAGCTCGTGAACAGTGCTGCGATCACAAGCATCCAGAAGGCGAACATGCCGGTATTACCGCCCACGGCATAAGCCGCTTCGATAATGGAATCCTTGGAGAAGAAGCCGGCAAAGCCCAACCACTCGCTACCGGGGATACCAACACCAGTCAGGGCCAGCGTGCCGATCAGCATCATGGCATAGGTCACCGGGATCTTGTGGCGCAGGCCACCCATATTCCGCATGTCCTGCTCGTGATGCATGGCGTGGATGACCGCGCCAGCTCCCAGGAACAACAAGGCCTTGAAGAAGGCATGCGTGAACAGGTGGAATACGCCGGCCGAGTAGGCCCCTGCCCCGAGCGCAACGAACATATAGCCCAGCTGCGAACAGGTCGAATAGGCGATAACGCGTTTGATGTCGTTCTGAACCAGACCAACCGTCGCCGCAAAGAACGCCGTAATGGCACCGATCACCAGCACAAAGGTCATGGCCGCAGGCGATGTTTCAAACAGTGGCGACAGACGCGCCACCATGAACACACCAGCGGTCACCATGGTAGCCGCATGGATCAGCGCCGACACCGGTGTCGGGCCTTCCATGGCGTCCGGCAGCCAGGTGTGCAGCAGGAACTGCGCCGATTTGCCCATGGCACCCATGAACAACAGCAGGCAAACCACGGTCATGGCATCGAGCTGCCAGCCCAGGAACTGCATAACTGGCAGGCCAGTTGTAGCAAAAGCTTCAGCCGCGTGGAACGCCCCGTCGAAGTCGATATGACCCAGCACCATGAAGGCGCCGAAAATGCCCAGGGCAAAGCCGAAGTCACCAACGCGGTTGACCACAAAGGCCTTCATTGCCGCCGCAGTGGCGGATGGCTTTGTGTACCAGAAACCAATCAGCAGATAGGACGCCAGACCCACGCCTTCCCAGCCGAAGAACATCTGCAGGAAGTTGTCAGCCGTCACCAGCATCAGCATGGCGAAGGTGAACAGCGAGAGATAGGCAAAGAACCGGCTGCGATGTGGGTCGTCGGCCATGTAGCCGATCGAATAGACATGCACCAAGGCCGAGACCGTATTGACCACCACCAGCATGATGGCCGTCAGCGTATCAACGCGCAGCACCCAGCGCAGGTCCATATCGCCGACCTGGATCCAGCGCATCAGCTCGATCTTGAGGACAGCGGTATGACCGTCAACTTCGGCACCTGCCAGACCGCCGCCAAAGGCGACGGGCAGGAATACAACCCAGCTCAGAACAGCTGACAGAATCAGCAGACCGGTGGTGATGTACTCACTGTTCCGGTGGCCGATGGTACGCCCCAACAGACCGGCAATTAGCGCGCCGATAAGGGGCAGGAAAACAATCGCTTGGATCATAGCGGTGGTTCTTAGCCCTTCATCATGTTGACGTCTTCAACCGCGATCGAACCACGGTTGCGATAGAAAATGACCAGAATGGCCAGCCCGATGGCCGCTTCGGCAGCAGCCACAGTCAGGATCAGCAGCGCAAAGATCTGACCCTGAAGGTCATTTAGCTGCGCGCTGAACGCGACGAAATTCAAATTCACTGCCAGCAGGATCAATTCAACCGACATCAGAATGACGATGATGTTCTTGCGGTTGATGAAGATGCCGAACACGCCCAGCGTGAACAGAATGGCGCCAACGGTCAGATAGTGACCAAGCTCGATACCGGTGCCCATATTTGCCCCCTACAGCCCTTGACCACTTTTGACTTTGACGACTTCCAGCGTTTCCGATGGACGGCGGCCGACCTGCTTGATCGGGTCCTGCCTTTTGACGTTGCTCTTGTGACGCAAGGTCAGCACGATCGCGCCGATCATCGCCACCAGCAGCACGGCGGCCGCACCCTGGAACAGGAAGACGTAACGCGTGTACAGCACCTGGCCGATAGCCCGGATATTGTCCACACCGCCATCCATTGGCAGTACTGCCGAACTGGTCACCTCCGGCGACACCACGAAACTGCCCGCCAGCAGCATCAGTTCGAGGAGCAGGATCACGCCGACCACCACCCCGACAGGCGCGTATTGCAGGAAGCCCTGCCGCAACGAGGCGAAGTCCACGTCGAGCATCATCACCACGAACAGGAACAGCACCGCCACAGCGCCGACATAAACCACGATCAGGATCAGTGCCAGGAACTCGGCCCCGGCGAGCATGAACAGGCCCGACGCGTTGAAGAACGTCAAAATCAGGAACAGCACGGCATGCACCGGGTTCTTGGCCGAAATGACCATGAACGCCGAAGCCACAGCGATGGCTGCGAACAGATAGAAGAAGAATAGTGGAAGCGTCATCGTCTTCCCTCTCAGCGATACGGTGCGTCGGCGGACAGATTGGCAGCGATTTCTCGCTCCCAACGATCGCCATTGGCGAGCAGCTTCTCTTTGGAGAAATACAGCTCTTCACGCGTTTCAGTCGCAAACTCGAAGTTCGGCCCTTCGACGATGGCATCAACTGGACAAGCTTCCTGACAGAAGCCGCAATAGATGCATTTCACCATGTCGATATCGTACCGGATGGTACGACGGGTACCGTCATTCTGGCGTGGGCCCGCTTCGATGGTGATGGCCTGTGCCGGGCAGATCGCCTCGCACAGCTTGCACGCAATGCAACGCTCTTCGCCATTGGGATAGCGACGCAATGCATGCTCACCACGAAAACGGGGGCTCACATGCCCCTTTTCGAAGGGGTAGTTGATGGTTGGCTTGGGCGAAAAGAAATACCGCATCGTCAGGCCAAAGGCCTTCACCAGTTCGGTGAGCAGCAGCGTGTTAAAAAACTGGGCGACGCGCATCAAGCCATCCCTCCATGCCAGCCCCAGCCGGTGAGCTGAAGAACGAAAGCAACAATAACGACCATCAGCAGCGACAGCGGCAGGAACAGCTTCCAGCCAATGCGCATCAACTGGTCATAGCGGTAGCGCGGCACGATTGCCTTGGCCATGGCGAACATGAAGAACACCAAGCTTACCTTGATCACGAACCACACCACACCCGGAATCCAGGTGAACGGTGGCAGATCAATTGGTGACGTCCAACCACCCAGGAACAGGATGGTGGTCATGGCGCACATCAGCAGGATCGAGATGTACTCACCCAGCATGAACAGCATGTATGGCGTAGCCGAATACTCGGTCATGAAACCGGCCACCAGCTCGGACTCACCTTCGGCCAGATCGAATGGAGGGCGGTTGGTCTCAGCCAGCGCCGAAATATAGAAAATCACGAACATTGGAAACAGCGGCAGCCAGAACCAGTTCAGGAACGTCAGCTGCGGCAGGCCGATCATATTGGCCAGCCCCATTTCCTTCTGTGCGATCACGATGTCGGTCAGGTTCAGCGAACCCACGCACAGCAGCACAGTGATGATCACCAGGCCAATGGACACTTCATAGGACACCATCTGAGCCGCCGCACGCAGCGACCCAAGAAACGGATACTTCGAGTTCGAGGCCCATCCACCAATAATGACGCCGTAAACGCCCAGCGATGAGATCGCCAGCAGATACAGGATGCCAAGATTGATATCGGCAATCGCCAGGCCTTCACCCACGGGCACAACAACCCAGCCGGTCAAAGCCAGCGTGGCCGTCAGCAAGGGCGCGAGCAGGAACAGGATCTTGTCCGCACCGCCCGGAATGACAGGTTCCTTGAGCGCGAACTTGATCAGATCGGCAAAGCTCTGCAGCAGACCAAACGGCCCCACCACATTGGGACCGCGGCGCAACTGCACGGCAGCCCAGATCTTGCGGTCAGCCAGCAGGATGAACGCGGTAAAGACCAGCAAGCTCACCAGCAGCAGTAATGCCTTGTAGACAAAACCGACATGCACACCCCAGCCCAAGGGCGGGATACCGAGCAGATAGTCGAGAGCAGCGAGAAAAAAGTCCATTGTGCTCCCCTACTCCGCGGCCTGCCGGAGACCGGCTGCGGTAGCTGCGCATTCACCCATGACCGCCGAAGCGCGAGCGATTGGATTGCTGAGATAAAACTCAGAGATCACCGAACCGAACGGCGCCGACTTGGTCTTGATAACGGCCTTGGCTAGCTTGGCCACATCGGCAACCGCGCCAGGTGCGATCTGATCGATACGCGCCAGATGCGGGAATTCAGCGTAGATGGCTGCACGCAACTGGGTCAGCGAATTGAACGGCAACGGCTTGCCCATGGCACCCGACAGGGCGCGGATAATGGCCCAGTCTTCCTTGGCATCACCCGGCGGGAACACCGCACGGTTGGTCACCTGAACCCGCCCTTCGGTGTTCACGTAAGTCCCCGATTTCTCGGTGTAGGTCGCCGCCGGCAGGATCACGTCAGCACGGTGCGCACCAGCGTCACCATGGGTTCCGATATAGATCACGAAAGCCTTGCCGGTTTCCGACATGTCATACTCATCAGCGCCCAGCATAAACAGCACGTCCAGCTCGCCCTTGCCGGCCAGCGCAATCTGGTCTGCCGAGCAGACGCCGCCATCATGCGGCACGAAGCCAATATCGAGACCGCCGACGCGGCTGGCAGCATTGTGCAACAGCGCAAAGCCATTCCAATCCGCTTCGACGTACTTGCCAGCTGTCGCCAGCTTGGCGGCCAGCGCAATGGTGTCACGGCCAACCTGCTTGCCAAGCGAAGCATGCGAGACTGCACCTTCACCGACGATGATCAGCGGCCGTTTGGCATTGCCCAGAATCTCGGCGAAGTGGCCCTTGCCCGCGGCCAGATCGGCCAGCGTTTCAAAGCCCGCACCCAAATGGGTGTATTCATAAGTCAGGTCTGCCGCTTCACCGATCAGGGCAATTGGCAGGCCGGTCGCGCGCCAGGTCTTGCGAATACGCGCATTGACCAACGACGCCTCAAGACGGGGATTGGCACCAATGATAACAATCGCATCAGCCTGCTCGATCCCGGCAATGGTCGGGTTGAACGTGTAGGCCGAACGCGGCATCGAAGGATCAATCCCCGACATTGCCGGCCGCACGTCAGTCATGCCTGAGCCAACTGAAGCCAGCAGACTCTTGAGCGCGTACATCTCTTCGACAGCCGCCAGATCACCGGCGATCGCGCCAACCTTGCTGCCGGCCTTCTTGACGCGTGCCGCAACAGTGGCAAGTGCTTCATCCCAGCTGGCAGCCTTGAGCTTGCCACCCTTGCGAACATAGGGGCGATCCAGACGCTGGCTCTTGAGCCCATCCCACACAAAGCGGGTCTTGTCCGAAATCCACTCCTCATTGATCGCCTCATTGACGCGCGGCAGGATGCGCATCACTTCGCGACCGCGGCTATCAACGCGGATGTTGGAGCCAACAGCATCCATCACGTCGATGGATTCCGTCTTGGTCAACTCCCAGGGGCGCGCATTGAACGCGTAGGGCTTGGAGGTCAGTGCGCCAACCGGGCACAGATCAATCACATTGCCCTGCAACTCACTGCTGAGCGCTTGTTCGAGATAGGTGGTGATCTCGGCATCTTCACCGCGACCCAGCAGGCCCATTTCGGCAATGCCGGCCACTTCGGTAGTGAACCGAACACAGCGCGTGCAGTGAATGCAGCGGTTCATCGAGGTCTTGACCAGTGGGCCAATATACTTGTCTTCGACGGCGCGCTTGTTTTCCGCAAACCGGTTCTTGTCCACGCCATAGGCCATGGCCTGGTCCTGCAGATCGCACTCGCCGCCCTGATCGCAGATCGGGCAATCCAGCGGGTGGTTGATCAGCAGGAACTCCATCACGCCTTCACGGGCCTTCTTGACCATTGGCGTGTTGGTGAACATTTCAGGCGGCTCGCCATTGGGGCCCGGACGCATGTCCTTGACCGCCATGGCGCAACTGGCGGTCGGCTTTGGCGGACCACCCTTCACTTCGACCAGACACATGCGGCAGTTACCGGCGACCGACAGGCGGTCGTGATAACAGAAGCGCGGAATTTCCGCGCCAGCGGCTTCGGCCGCCTGCATCAGCGTGTAGTAGTCAGGAACTTCGACGAGCTGGCCGTCAACTTTGATACTTGCCATCAGCCCTACTCCGCCGCGATCGACGGCACGGCGCCGTCGCTGGTGGATGAATATGTATACTGGTCGATCCGCTCTTCGATCACATGACGGAAATTGCGGATCAGGCCCTGGATCGGCCACGCAGCGGCGTCGCCCAAAGCACAGATAGTGTGACCTTCAATCTGCTTGGTCACTTCGAACAGCATGTCGATTTCGCGCTTCTGGGCGCGGCCCTCGACCATGCGCTCCATCACGCGCATCATCCAGCCCGTGCCTTCACGGCATGGCGTGCACTGCCCGCAGCTCTCATGCTTGTAGAAAGCCGACAGGCGCCAGATGGCCTTGATGATGTCGGTCTGCTTGTCCATCACGATGATAGCCGCGGTGCCCAGCGATGAGCCGGCTTCCTTCAAACCATCAAAATCGACAATGGCGTCCTGGATACGCTCGCCGGGCACGCATGGCACCGACGCACCACCCGGAATAACCGCAAGCAGATTGTCCCAGCCACCACGAATACCGCCGCAATGCTTCTCGATGATGTCCTTGAAGCTTTCGCCCATGGCCTCTTCGAAAGTCGCCGGCCGATTCACATGGCCTGACACGCACATCAGCTTGGTACCAGTATTGTTGGCACGACCAATCGAGGAGAACCAGGCGCCCGAGCGGCGCAGAATTTCGGGTACAACCGCGATCGACTCGACGTTATTCACGGTCGTGGGATTGCCGTAGACACCCATGCCAGCCGGGAATGGCGGCTTGAGACGGGGTTGACCCTTCTTGCCTTCCAGCGACTCCATCAACGCGGTTTCTTCGCCGCAGATGTAAGCGCCGGCGCCGTGATGGACGATGATGTCCAGATCCCAGCCGTGGATATTATCCTTGCCGATCAACTTGGCCTCATAGGCCTCCTCGACGGCGCGTTCCAGATGCTGGCGCTCACGGATGAACTCACCACGCACGTAGATAAAGGCCAGATGCGCATCCATCGCGCGGGCCGCCAGCAGGCAACCCTCGACAAGATGGTGCGGATCATGCCGTAGGATATCGCGATCCTTGCAGGTACCAGGCTCGGACTCATCGGCATTGACCAGAAGGTAATGCGGCCGGCCATCGCTGACCTTGGGCATAAAGGTCCACTTCAACGCAGTGGGGAAACCCGCACCGCCGCGGCCGCGCAGGCCAGAAGCTTTGACTTCATTGGTAATCCAGTCACGGCCGGAATCGATGAATTCCTTGGTGCCGACCCAGGCGCCGCGTTCGCGCGCGCCAGCCAGCGTCCAGTCGTGTTGACCGTACAGATTGGTGAAAATGCGATCTTTATCAGCGAGCACTCTTCACACTCCTATCGCGGCTTCTTGCCGAAGACGCGGGCATATTCTGCCTCACCGCCTTTGGCCAGAGCGGCAGCTTGCTTGATCCAGTCATCACGGGTGATACGACCCTTGAAGCTGAGCGCGTCATCTACCTTGGCCACATCATCAGCGCTGAACGCCGCGACCTGGCTCCACTTGGTGATGCCCAGCGCATTGAGTTTGCGCTCCAGCACCGGTCCAACACCAGAGATCAGCTTGAGATCATCGGCACTACCAGCAGGCGCGCTGAACAGCGGCGCAGCGCCACCCTTCTCGGCCACTGGATTGACCTCGGCCGGATTCGCCTTGGGCGCAATGATTGTGCGGCTCTTCTTGGCTGGCGCCTCTGCAGCATCAGCTTGACGTGGCTTCGGCGTCTTGGTTGCAGCCCTGCCCCCATCAACCTTGCCCGCATCGGATTCTGCACCAGTCGCCTTGGGACGCATGGCGTTGTTCGGTTTGCCATTGGCATTTGCAGCCGCATCGGCAGCCTTGCGTTCGGCTTCGGCCTTGTCCTGCGAGACCTTGGCCGCATCGGGCGTACCCTTGATGGCAGGCGCAGACTCTGCAGTCACGTCCTTGGGCTTGGCAGCAGTTGTCGGCTTGGCGGCCGACGCAGCAGCGTCTTCCGGCGCAGCTGGCGGAATGAACTTCTCACGTTTGGCAGTCGGCTTCACCAGCAGTGTGGTCTGTCCACCTTCGGCCGCGGAATGCAAACGCTCAATCTGGGGACCCGGCTTGATCGTGTCACCCTTGCCTGCAGCAAAAGCGTCCACGATCTCTTCGAAGCGCTCGCCCGTCAGATCTTCGTAGGTGTCATGATAGATCGTGACCATGGGCGCGTTCACACACGCACCGGCACACTCCACCTCCTCCCAGCTCATTGTGCCATCAGCATTGAGATGGTGCGGGTCGTGATGGATCTTGCTTTTGCAGATCGCAATCAGATCGCCAGCGCCACGCAGCATACACGGCGTGGTGCCGCATACCTGAATGTGGGCGCGCGTACCAACGGGCTGCAACTGAAACTGGGTATAGAACGTTGCCACTTCCAGAACACGAATGTAGGCCATCCCAAGCATGTCCGCGATCGTTTCGATCGTAGCGCGGCTGACCCAACCATCCTGATCCTGCGCCCGCATCAATAGCGGGATAACGGCAGACTGCTGACGGCCGGTCGGGTACAAACCGATCTTCCATTCCGCCCATTTGGCGTTCTCAGCACTAAATGCGAACGACGTCGGTTGAACCGACTCGTCAGCTAGGCGACGCGAAACCATCAGCGATCAACCTCTCCGAACACGATATCGAGCGAGCCAAGGATTGCCGAGACGTCAGCCAGCATGTGGCCGCGACACAGGAAATCCATGGCCGACAAATGCGCAAAACCCGGCGCGCGGATCTTGCAACGGTATGGCTTGTTGGTGCCATCGCTGACCAGATACACACCAAACTCACCCTTGGGCGCTTCCACACAGGCATACACCTCGCCAGCGGGAACCTTGTAGCCTTCGGTATAGAGCTTGAAGTGATGGATCAGCGCTTCCATCGACTGCTTCATTTCGGCGCGCTTGGGCGGCACAACCTTGCCATCCAGCGACGACACCGGACCCTTGCCATCAGCAGCATTCAGCTTGACCACACACTGCTTCATGATCTTGGCTGACTGACGCATCTCTTCCATACGGATCAGATAGCGGTCATAGCAGTCGCCGTTCTTGCCGATTGGAATATCGAATTCCATCTCGTCATAGCATTCATAGGGCTGGCTCTTGCGCAAATCCCAAGCCGCGCCGGAACCACGCACCATCACGCCGGAGAATCCCCAGTTCCAGGCGTCTTCCAGCTTCACAACGCCGATGTCGACATTGCGCTGCTTGAAGATGCGGTTGTCAGTCAGCAGCGTATCGAGGTCTTTCACGAAAACCAGGAACTCGTCGCAGAACGTGTCGATATCATCGACCAGAGCCTGTGGCAGATCCTGATGTACACCACCGGGACGGAAATAAGCAGCATGCATGCGCGCGCCCGAAGCACGCTCATAAAAGATCATCAGCTTTTCGCGCCACTCAAAGCCCCAGACCGGCGGTGTCAACGCACCAACGTCCATGGCCTGTGTGGTCACGTTCATTAGATGCGCCAGCAGACGACCGATCTCCGAATACAGCACCCGGATCAACTGGCCACGGCGCGGCACTTCCAAGCCCAGCAGCTTCTCGACGGCCAGCGCAAATGCATGCTCCTGGTTCATCGGGGCCACATAGTCCAGACGATCGAAATACGGAACAGCCTGCAGATAGGTCTTGGACTCAATCAGCTTTTCAGTACCGCGGTGCAGCAGACCGATATGCGGATCTACGCGCTCGACGACTTCACCGTCGAGTTCGAGAATCAGGCGCAGCACACCATGGGCAGACGGATGGACCGGGCCAAAATTGATGGTGAAATTGCGAACATTGGCTTCAACGGTCATTGCGTGGCCTTCTCGTCACCGGGCAGCACGTAATCGGTACCTTCCCAGGGCGACAAATAGTCAAAGGTGCGGAATTCCTGCATCAATTGCACGGGCTCATAGACCACGCGCTTGCGCTCTTCGTCGTAGCGCACCTGCACAAAGCCCGAGACCGGGAAATCCTTGCGCAGCGGATGGCCGTCAAAACCATAATCGGTCAGAATGCGTCGCAGATCGTTATGACCCGAGAACAGCACGCCGTAGAGATCGTAAGTCTCGCGTTCGAACCAGTCAGCACCGCGGAACACACCGGTAATGCTCGGCACAGGTGTAACGTCATCGGTACTCAGCTTCACCCTCACCCGATGGTTCAGATAAGGGCTCATGAAATGGTAGACGACGTCAAATCGCTCATCGCGCTCCGGGTAGTCAGCGCCGCAGACATCCACAAAGCTGACAAAGCGACACTTCGGGTCGTCGCGCAGGAACGTCGCGACAGCGACAATCGACTCGCGATCGACCGTAAGCGTCAGCTCGCCAAAGGTGACCTTCTGATCAACAACCGCATCACCCAATGCACCAGCGATATGCTGGCCAAGGTCCACAAGCGGATCAACCTGAATGGCTTCATCCATATTCAGCGGTCCTAACGTTCGATGGTGCCGGTACGGCGAATCTTTTTCTGCAACAGCAAAATGCCGTACAGAAGCGCTTCAGCCGTCGGAGGGCAGCCAGGGACATAGACGTCTACCGGCAGCACACGGTCACAACCGCGAACCACCGAATAGGAATAGTGGTAATAGCCGCCACCATTGGCGCAGCTACCCATCGAAATGACATAGCGCGGCTCAGGCATCTGGTCGTAGACCTTGCGCAGAGCTGGCGCCATCTTGTTGGTCAGCGTGCCGGCGACGATCAATACGTCTGACTGGCGTGGCGATGCGCGCGGCGCCGTACCAAAGCGCTCGATATCGTAGCGTGGCATCGACATCTGCATCATTTCAACGGCGCAGCAAGCCAGACCCGTCTGCATCCACATCAGCGAACCAGTGCGCGCCCATGTCACCAGCTGCGACACAGTGGAGACAAGAAAACCCTTGTCAGCCAGTTCGTCCGTCACATCAGTGAAGAATGGATCATTGGCACCAGCAACCTGCTGGGTCCGCGGATCGATCAGGCCCGTCGGGCGCGGCGCGACAAGCGTTTCGTTATCGCTCAATCCCATTCCAGGGCCCCTTTCCGCCATTCATAGATAAAGCCGACCGTCAGCACGCCCAGGAAGATCATCATCGACCAGAAGCCGAACCAACCCACATCCTGAAACGCAACTGCCCAGGGGAACAGGAACGCCACTTCGAGATCGAAAATGATGAACAGGATCGACACCAGATAGAATCGGACATCGAACTTCATGCGCGCGTCGTCGAACGCATCGAAGCCGGCTTCGAAGGCAGACACCTTCTCCGGATCGGGGTTCTTCACGGCGACGAGAAAAGGAACCACCAACAAGGCGAGGCCAATAACGGCAGACAAGCCAAGGAAAATGATGATGGGCAGATAATCGCTGAGCAAATCAGTCATGCGGCAGCCTGTTTTCTAGTCCGGTCGGGCGACCGGCGTCACGTGAGCATCACAGGCAATTGGGGCCTGCGAACCGACGCGACAGATGATGGGTTGGGCTTAGACCTTTGCCTATCGTGTTTCAAGGGAAAGAAAATATGACAAAAATATTCATATATCATACCCCGGCTCCACGGGCCTGAGCGTCGCTCACTGCCTATGTGCGTCGCAGCATTCGCGGTCAAATGATCGGACCATCAAACGGCCTGCGACCCGCAACATCAGAATCGCGCTGCAAGATTCGCGGGCCACAGCGCACAAAAAAGGGCCGCGCCAGAAGCGAGACCCCGCTGCAAAGCAAAACGGCGAACCGCAGAGCGGTTCGCCGAATTGGGTTTGCAAGACGCTAGGTCAGGAGGGCGGCGAACCGCCCTTCCCGATTGCAAATCTTAGAAGTGGTAGAACACGCCGACGGTTGCCTTGGCACCGTCAAAGAACTGGTCGCCAGCGGCGCTCGAGAAATCGCCGAGACCCAGAACTTCACCACGAACCGACACAGATTCGGTCACTGCAACTTCAACACCACCACCGATGGCATAGATGTTTTCAGTGGTGCCCGAACGGCTGGTCATGCCAACACCGCCAGCAGCGTAGACCATGACCTGATCGGTCACGACTGCGCCAACGCGAGCCAGTGCCAGGAACATGCCGGCGTCATCGCCGTCCTGGAACACGTAGTCGCCCTGAACTTCGAGGCCGAGCAGGATTGGGTCATAGGCGATGAAGTTCACGCCGACAGCACCACCAACCGAAAACTGCGAGGTGCTAGCCTGCAGATTGGTCAGACCGTTTGCGTTGGTGAACACGCCACCAGCGTTAACGCCTGCATAGAGACCTTCCCAGCTGAAACCAGCCGACTCATAGATCGGCATTGGGGTCGTTGGGATGATCAGATCGGCGGCCTGAGCACCACCAGCGAGCAGCGCGGCAGCAGCCACACCGAGAGAAAGCGAACGTACAAACATATCTTGCACTCCCATAGAGTTAACCGTAGTCCACCGTTAGATGCATCAGCACAACGCGCGTGGCAAGCCTCCGCCCATCGAAATTAGGCGGTGCGGATAACATTCCATGACCATTTGGGGGGAGGTGTTGCGCCAATGTCGCGCATTTGGCCCAATTTGATACAAATCCCACCAATCACCCTGCAGAAGAGGGCGACGAAGTGGCGCACATGTGTTCATGACTGAGTCGCTCCGTCAAGCCACACCTTCGCCATAATTGCGCCACCCCACCAACAAAAACAGCCCCGCCAAGGCGGAGCTGTTTGGATTTCGAACCTTTAACTGCGGGCTGAAAACCCAGGGTTTCTAGGCTAGAAGTGGAAATTGGCCCCCACTGAAATCTGGTCCTTGGCGTTATCACCGCTCAGCGGAAAACTCCGGAGATATTGTGCGTCGATCGACACATTGTCGGTCAGCGCGACCTCCAGACCGCCACCCAGAAGAGCGTCATCTTCTTCGGGCACGCCCAGATCGATTCCATAACCGCCGGCCGCGTAGACAACCACGTCATCAGTCACCACTAGGCCGGCACGGCCCAGAAGCTGACCGTAGCTGGTGTTTCCCGCATCGCCGGTCAGGCCATGCACCGCAACTTCAGCACCAAGCAGGTAGAAATCAAACTGCGCGTTCACGCCAGCCTGAACACCCAGGCCATATTGCGTGCCGGCAACTTCACTGTTCTGCGCAACGCCATAGAGGCCGCCGTAAAAGCCATTCCAGTCAAAGCCGGCGTCCTCGTACACGGGGATGTCAGCGGTACTGCTGGTCGGCACGGTGATCAGATCGGCACCAATTGCCGTGCCCAGGCTGAGCGAGGTGGCCAGTGCGGTGATAGCGATAGTGTTGAACATGCGCATTGCCGTTCTCCTTGCAGGTATTGAAGCGTTGCAGCCAGAACGCGCCCTTTTCGAACCCGTTCCGCCCTGTACGCAACAGCACCGTTCAGCGTTGCACATGTGTCACAGGCGACTTTAGCCGCCTGTGGCTACCAGCTTCGGCTAGAGACTTCCGACGAGCACGGGGTCTTCCCTGAAGGACTCGGGAAAGATGGCCTCGAGCGCAGCGATCTTGGGAAGGTCATGAACCACGATATAGGGCCATGACGGGTTCAGCGTCAGAAAGTCCTGATGATACTGCTCAGCAGCATAGAACGCCTCAAACGGCTCAATGGTGGTCACGATCGGCCCCTCAAAGCGATCTGCGGCATCAAGCTGTTCAATATAGGACTTGGCCGTTTCGGCCTGCTCATCGTTCACCGCGAAGATCGTCGAACGATACTGCGTCCCGCGGTCTGGCCCCTGATAATTGAGCTGGGTAGGATTGTGTGCCACCGAGAAATAGATCTGCAGCAGTTCGCCATAGCTGATGATGGCGGGGTCATAGTTCACCTGAACGGCTTCAGCGTGACCGGTCGTTCCGCTACCGGTGAGCTCATAAGTTGCCGTCTCAGCAGCGCCGCCGGAATAGCCAGATACCGCCATGGTGACGCCATTGACGTGCTGAAACACGCCCTGAACACCCCAAAAACACCCGCCGGCGAAAATCGCGGTTGCGCTGCTGCCTGTTTCAGTCAGATCGAGCGCCGGTGCAGGGATCACGACGGGCGCTTCCTGTGCGGCAACAGGCTGGTTGAAAAGCCCCAATGCTATGGCGGGCAGCAGCAGCAAGGAGGCGACGGTGACCCGCCACCCGTTCTGGCGACTGGCTGATAGGGCAAGAGTTCTGGACATGAGTGTACCTTTGTTGGAGCTATCTGCTCTTCAGTTCGCATTATATGGCCGTTTGGTTACCTCAGATCAGCCGCATCACGTTGTTATGAACGATGCCGGCTCCGGTCACTGCCCTCTAACCAGGCCAGACCCAGTTGCGGATTTCCGGTAAGTCCTCGCCGTTCTCACGAATATAGTCGTTGTGTTCCGCAAGCCTGCTGGCAACCAGATCCGCAAATGCCTCACGTCGGTCTGCCAGACGCGGCACCCGGTCAATCACGTCCTTGGCGACATGAAACCGGTCAATCTGGTTGAGCACAGCCATGTCAAAAGGTGTGGTGGTCGTCCCCTCCTCCTGAAATCCATGGACGTGGAAATTGTCATGATTGCTCCGCCGATAAGTCAGTCGGTGGATCAGGGCTGGATAGCCGTGATGAACGAAAATCACCGGCTTGTCGGTTGTAAACATGGCATCAAACGCTGCGTCATCAATGCCATGCGGATGGATGCTGGGTGGCTGCAGCGCCATCAGATCCACCACATTGACGAAGCGCAGCTTGATATCGGGCGCTTGCTCTCGCAGTAGCGCTACCGCCGCCAGGGCTTCCATCGTCGGCACATCCCCGGCACATGCCACAACGGCATCGGGTTCTTCAGTGCCGCAATTTGAGGCCCATTCCCAGACGCCCAGTCCGGCAGCGCAATGCGCCTCAGCAGCAGGGCCGTCCAGCCATTGTGGCTCGGGCTGCTTTCCCGCCACGATCACATTAATGTAGTCACGACTGCGCAGACAATGATCGACGACCGATAGCAGCGTATTGGCGTCGGGCGGCATATAGACCCGCACCACACCAGCCTTCTTGTTCATGACGTGATCGATGAAGCCCGGATCCTGATGGCTGAACCCGTTATGGTCCTGACGCCATACATGCGACGTCAACAGATAGGTCAACGAGGCAATCGGTTTACGCCACGGCACGCTCTTGGAGACGTTGAGCCATTTGGCGTGCTGATTGAACATCGAATCCACCACATGGATAAAAGCCTCGTAGCAAGAGAAAAATCCGTGCCGGCCCGTAAGCAGATATCCCTCCAGCCATCCCTGACAGAGGTGCTCGCTGAGCACTTCCATTACGCGGCCATCCGGTGAAATCTGTCGGTCCGTCTCGATCAGGTCTCCCATGAAGACCCGGTCGGTCACTTCAAACACAGCCCCGAGCCGGTTTGACTGCGTCTCATCGGGACCGAATACCCGAAAATTCTGCGCGCCATCGTTGAGCGTCAACACGTCGCGCAAAAACGCCCCGGCGACGCGCGTCGACGCGCCCTCAACAGCTCCAGGCGATGACACATCAAGCGCATAATCGCGGAAATCAGGTAGCTTGAGATCCTTGAGCAGCAGTCCGCCATTGGCATGCGGATTGGCGCCCATGCGGCGGTTGCCGCTCGGCGCCAACGCGGCCAATTCAGGGAGGAGCTTACCTGCATCATCAAAAAGTTCTTCAGCGCGATAGCTGAGTAGCCAGTCCTCAAGCACCTTGAGATGGCCGGGAACCTCGGCAAGCTTGGACAGAGGAACCTGATGGGAACGCCAGGAGTCCTCGGTTGGATTACCATCCACTTCCTTGGGTCCGGTCCAGCCCTTGGGCGAGCGCAACACAATCATCGGCCAGGCCGGTCGCGGCACCTCCACCCCGCTGCGTGCTGCGAGCTGAATGGCCGCAATCTCGTCCATCACCTTATCCATGGCCGATGCCATGGCCTGATGCATCAGCTCGGGATCGTGGCCCTCCACGAAATGGGGCGCATACCCATAACCACGCAGTAACGCATCAAGTTCGTCATGGCTGATCCGGGCAAGTATGGTGGGACTGGCGATCTTGTAGCCGTTCAGGTGCAGAATTGGCAGCACTGCGCCATCACGCGCCGGGTTGAGAAACTTGTTGGAATGCCAACTGGTCGCAAGAGCACCGGTCTCTGCTTCCCCGTCACCCACGACGCAGGTCACGATCAACTCCGGGTTGTCAAACGCCGCCCCATAGGCATGCATCAGTGAATAACCCAGCTCGCCTCCCTCATTGATCGACCCGGGCGTTTCCGCAGCCACATGACTGGGAATGCCACCGGGCCAGGAAAACTGCCGGACCAGCTTGGCAAGGCCAGCCTCATCCTCCCCAATCTCGGGATAGAACTCGCTATAGGTGCCCTCAAGATAGGTGTTGGCTACCAGCCCTGGGCCACCGTGCCCTGGCCCGGTTACGTAAATCATGTCCAGGTCGCGCTCCTTGATGACGCGATTGAGATGGGCATAGATAAAATTCAGTCCTGGGGTCGTCCCCCAGTGCCCAAGCAGCCGTGGCTTGACGTGATCCAGCGTCAGTTTTTCGCGCAGCAGTGGATTGTCGCGCAGATAGATCTGTCCCACCGAAAGGTAGTTTGCAGCGCGCCAGTAGGCGTCCATACGGGCTAGCAGGTCAGCTGAGAGTGGGTTGGTCATGACGCGAAAGTCTCCTGCTTGAGCAATCGGATAACGGCCGCGGCGATAACCGCTTCCTCGTCCGTCGGAATAACGTGTACGCCGACACGGGCAGTATCGGTCGAAATGGTGATGGCATTGGCCTGGTTGCTGGTGGGATCGAGCGCGATTCCAAGAAACTCAAGCTCGGCACAGACGCGCTCGCGAATAACAGCAGCATTCTCCCCAACACCGCCTGTAAAGACGAGCGCATCAAGACCGCCGAGGCTTGCAGCGAGAGCGCCAATGGCTTGCCGAATGCGATAGCAATAGACACCAAGCGCCTCTGCTGCCCGGCGATCCTGCGTCTCTGCGTCCAGCAGGATGCGCACATCGGCGCTGATTTCCGACATGCCGAGCAGGCCCGATTGGTGATTGACCAGATGGTCGAATGCGTCTGCGTCCAGCCGCTCCGTCTTGGTCAGATAGCGGACCAGTCCAGGGTCGATGTCACCGCTACGGGTTCCCATGGGAACGCCCGCTGCAGGCGTAAACCCCATCGTTGTATCAATGCTGCGGCCAGCACGCACTGCGGTCAGGCTGGCCCCATTGCCGATATGGGCCAGAACGACCCGACCTCGTGCGCGATCAGGGTCGAGCCTGTTCAAAACCTCAAGCACGTAGCTACAAGAAAGCCCATGAAAACCATACCGTTCAATGCCGACTTCAGCGAACCGACGCGGTATTGATAATTGTCTGGCGACAAGCGGCATGTCCCGATGGAAAACGGTATCAAAACACGCAATTTGCGGCACGTTCGGGAACCGCGCGCGACACAGACTCACAATCGCAATCTCTGACGGCAAATGCTCGGGAGCGTAGTCGACGATGCGTTCAAGCTCGGCAATGACGGCATCATCGACCACACAATGTTCACGGTAGGCGGCACCGCCATGCACAATGCGATGCCCGATGGCCACCAGGGACCCAATGCCAAAGGTCCGGTCTATCCAGGCCAGCGCGTGTTCAACGGCTTCAGCATGGGTGGCTGATGGTACGGGACCAATGTCACCTCCATCAATTGTCAGCCGGCTATCAGACTGTCCAATACGATTGACTGCGCCACCGGCCGTTTGGACAAGGTCTGTCTGCCGAAAGACGGCGAACTTCAGGCTCGACGAACCAGCATTGATCGCAAGCAGAAAGTGGTCTCGCTGTGCCTCACCCATGCCCACACCCGGGCGGCAAGATGAGTGGTGACCAAGAGCGATTGCTTGAGGTGATAAAATTGTAGCCTGCGGTCAACCCAAGGAAATTCATGCGTCCCGTCCCGCTATCTGTCGATATCGGAACCATGCAGCAGATGTGCCCGCGACGCCTTGACCCAAATCAACTCAGCGGCCCACTGGAAAATCAGCGTGGTGGATCGGCGTCGAGGTTGAGCTCGATCCGGGCATCAAGTGCGACAGCGCCGTCTGCATCGGCCAGCACCGGATTGATATCGATCGCATTGATCTGCGGAAAATCCGTAACCAGCCGCGACACAGCCATCAGCACAAAGACAATCGCATCGCGATCCGCCGCCGGCCTGTCACGATAGCCCGCCAGCAAAGCACTGACGCGTGTGCGATCAATCATGTCCGCTGCCAGTGTACGGTCCACCGGTAGCAGCTCCATGGTGGTATCGCGCACCACCTCGACCGAAACACCCCCTGCCCCGAACATCAGCACCGGTCCGAATACCGGATCTGTGGTAATACCGATCAAAAGCTCCTCGGCGCGGGGCCGGACGATCATCTTCTGAACGCTGAATCCTTCCAGTTCAGCGCCAACCCCGAGATCGGCAAGCCTGTCGGCAATTCCCTGCGCAGCAGCAACAGCCTCCTTTACAGAAGCAAGACCGAGGACGACACCGCCCAGATCAGACTTGTGGGTCAGCGTGGAGGACAGCATTTTGACGGCAACCTGCCCACCGCCAGCCAGCAACTGCGTCGCCGCCTCCCCAACATCGTCGACACACAGCACTGTCATGGTGTGCGGCACGGTAATGCCATAGGCCGCCAGAACGGTTTTGGCTTCGGGTTCAGTCAGCATGCTGCGGGACTGTCTCGCAGCTCCCTCCAAAACGGCGGCCGCGCTGGCCCGATCATCCGAACCAACCAAATCTGTCGAAACGCGCTGCAGCAACAGGCTGGCGCGGTGCCATCGGGTCAGCATTTCAACGGCATCAGCGGCTTTTGATGGTGTGTTCACGGTGGCCACGCCTGCCCCGTTGAGCAGGTCGCGGGCACCGGCAGCAGCGTGCTCTCCGAGCCATGTTGCCAACACCGGCTTGCCATTGATCAGGCCGTGCTCAACCACCGATACCACGCCTTGCGCGGCATCGCTGGGCGCAGCGAGCGCCGTCGGGCAATTCATCGCCAGGACCACGTCGACCCCAGGATCCGCAGCAACTGCGCGCAGAGCCGCAACGTAGCGCTCTGCTTTGGCATCCCCAATAATATCCACCGGGTTGGCGCGCGACCAATTGGCCGGCAGGACCTGTTCCAGGGTCGATAGCGTTTCTTGCGACAGCTCGGCAATCTCGCACCCACGATCGATCAACTCGTCAATTGCCAGTACGCCAGCCCCGCCGCCATTGGTTACGATGCCAACCCGACCGCGCTCCAATGGCGCAAAGCGCGCACAGATTTCGGCCGCTGAGAACAGGTCCTCAAGATGCTGCACGCGTATGACTCCCGCACGACGCAGCGCAGCATCCACCACACTGTCCGCGCCGGCCAGAGCCCCGGTATGGGTTTGGGCAGCAAGCGCAGCCGCCTCGTGGCGCCCTGGTTTAATCGCGATGACCGGCTTGCGTCGCGCGGCCG